>Ga0074195_1000786_pt1 | contig 54510 bp, 63 predicted proteins | sample EPASupsiteHSE623_FD_64525 | JGI IMG/M metagenome (GOLD analysis project Ga0074195, IMG submission 64525) | Bioremediated contaminated groundwater from EPA Superfund site, New Mexico - Sample HSE6-23 | ecosystem: Environmental > Aquatic > Deep subsurface > Groundwater > Contaminated ...
TTCATGATTTGGTTTATAGACCATTCGGTCATAGATGGGATAATGGGTGTCTTTCTTTAAGTATCTCGGAAGTCTGATGGTTTGTTTGACTTTTGACTTCAATGATCCAAAGAAGCCTTTCATCGCTTCATCGACTTTACGAATGACCATTTGACCTTGAGTGGTACTTAAATAACGATAGTGTTCACTTTCTTTCAGTAGCTTACAGTTATCATAAAATGACAAATAGCCATTGGTTTTAATAAAATGTTGTCTCACATTATAGAGCGCTTGATTGTAAAGACTTCTAGATGCACGCATTAATGATATTAGAAACTGGTGTTGATTTGAATTCAAATAGAGTCTTGTTTTTAGGGCTTTATAAGGCATAAAACGATTCCTCCTTTCCTACTTAAATTATACCATAAAAGCACCTTTATTTATACATTTTATGACACTATTTAATTATATATAATTTTCACAATACGAGTATTTAATACCAAGTTTATAGTAGACTTATATAAAACTGATTGAAAGAACATTCGGAAAGCGAACAATAAAAGACGAACTTTCCTAGTAAACAAAAAAAGGTCTGATTATTGAATCAGACCTATTCTAGTCAGATGTGTAATACTACCTATTTCGATACAAATTAGCATCCCATGTTTTTTTTAGCACCCTTAACATAATTTTTAGCACCCTTATAAAAATGGCTTAACAAAGGGAATTGTTGAAAATGACTGTTGTTGTTACCGAATACAGTCCTACTAGTATCCAAGATAAATATATATTAATGTTTTTGATTCTTCAAAATAAACCATAATAGTAAGGTTTTCTACATAATATATATATTTTTCATCCCATGAAGGAGCATACTTACTGGGTATATCTTTCTGCCATACTAAATGATCCACATCACTTTCTTGATTTTCTGTTAATCTACCTTCAGCAAAGGATAAAACACCACTGAATGTTTCCCGATAATGCTTTACTCCTTCTGGACTAGTCCAGTAATGTTGACCACCATAACTATACTCACTTGTGAAAAAATCTTCATCTACTTCTTTAAATGAAAAAACAGAGTACTGAGCACCATGTCCTTGTGCACCAAATGAAGTGTCTATATAACTATAAAGTATTTCAGCTTCAGCGGGCAATTTTACACCACTAAAATAATCTATTCTAGATTTAATTTCATTATGATTTGTACAACCTGATAATAGAATAATGAATAATATCATTATGAAAATTTTCTTATACATTAAAACAATCCCCCTCAGTACAAAATTTGTGTGATGCTAGTTATTTTAGTACAAATTAAAATCCCTGAGATTCTTTTGTAGCCCTAAAATATGACCTAACACGTCGAAATCTCTATAAAACTATTGGATCTATCGAATGCATTACATTAATCTCTATGAATGTAAACTATTGAATCTCCAAAATATTGGTTAACCTCCCTCCACTTTACAGACTTTGCTTTTAACCAAGTTAACCAATCCGAGTGTTTGTCCAGTTCATTAATATCTATTTCTTTATTACATGAAAAATAATAAAATCCATTCATTTGCTTCAGAATTAATCCTCCTATTAAAGAATCATAATTCTCATTTGCAGGAACGAGATTAAAACGTTCAACACCTTCAAATACGTATTCTATTATTGAATGTTCTTTATGCTGTGTTTGAATAATAATATGTACTTGTCTAACGTCATCCATAGGATGTATATTGGAATCTTTTCTTACAAAAGACCCACTAATATATTTTGCTTCTTTTATACAGGCGTCATAAAAGTACCCAAATCGAGCGAACACATACTCAATATCATTGTTATTTTCGATTAAATTCCATACTTGTTCCATCTTTCTACCACTACCTTTTCATAATTTAGAACTTAAAAGAAACCATAAAACTTATTCGATTGTTTTCAATATTATAACATTAATACTATATTTTTTTCTAATTGAAATGAAAATAACGAAAACAAATCTTTTGAGATATGATGCTGATTATCAGTAATCGTGTAAAGTGTTGAGTTATCGTGTAATTAGTTATACAATCGTGTAAATAGTTGAATATGATTTTCGTACATATGTAGAAAAAAAACAATTTTCGACAACTCCAGAACTTTCTGAAACTTTAAAATAGGGAGTTTTCCCCCTTTCTTCATGAAAAAAAGGTCCGATACTTTTGTATCAAACCTATGCTTGTCATATGGCGGAGAAATGGGGATTTGAACCCCAGCGCCGTGTTACCGACCTACGAGCTTTCCAAGCCCGCCCCTTCAACCACTTGGGTATTTCTCCAAACAGCCATTTTATTATATCGTAAAATGGCAGGTTAATCAATCCTAATTGTAATTTTTTTTATAGTTTCAAATCGCCTGGTTGGATGAGTTGATATTTTCTGAAAATCACATCTGTGATGTATACTAAAACGATTGGTAATGCGATTTGTAAAACCAATATCGCTAAGTATGCAGACATATTGTTCCCCATAGCATCTAAGGTTGCGAACTGCCCAACCAAACCGGAAGTACCCATCCCTGATCCCGCTGGTAAAGTTTGTGTTTTAAATACCAAAGTAGATACAGGGCCTAATATGGCAGATACGATGATGGTTGGTAACCAAATGATTGGTTTTTTAAGGATATTTTTAAATTGTAACATCGAAGTCCCAATGGCGATGGAAATGACTGAACCAATATTGTTATCTTTTCTAGACATAACTGCGAATCCAAGCATTTGTACAGAACAGCCCACCACAGCTGCACCACCCGCGATACCCCCCAATGAAATGGCGATGGCAATGGCAGCCGATGAAATCGGTGCAGTGAGTGCCATACCCATGATGACTGAAATGACCACACCCATTAAGAACGGTTGAAGGGTGGTTGCTGCATCGATAAATCTGCCGATGGCCAACATGGTTTGTTGAATCGGTGAACCAATCAGTGATGCGACAATGAATGCTACTAATGTGCCAAGTAGTGGTACCAATAAAATATCAATCGGTGTTTTTCTAGACAAAATATATTTAAATGCTAAATAAACTGAGATGGTTACGATGTATGCAACCATCGGGTCATTGTAAAGTTTAGTAGCAATACCACCCGAAACGCCAGCAACGACCAATTTGATGCCATCGAGTTTTAAAGCAATCGCTACACCAAACCCAATACCTATGCCCATGAATGGTTTCAATATATTGGATAAGTCCAACAAGCCTTGTGAAGTGAAATCAAACCCTGGGATATAACCCACCAATTTCGAGAACTGCGATAAGATCACACCAATGATCAATGTCGAGAATAAACCGATGGCCATTCCATTGAAACTGGTGATGAAAAAGTTCAGTAAGCCTTTTTTGTTGTTTTCCATGTTTCATATACCCCCGTATATATGTATCTATTATATTGTATCAAATCATTTCAAATGTGTTTTCAAAAATGTTTGGACGTGTTCAATAAATAATCTTGGTTGATCTAAAAATACCACATGTTTACTCTTATTGAAGCCTTCTAAGATGGCATTAGGTACTTTTTGTTCAAACTGAATCGAGGCGTCCTTAATCACTTCTTCTTCAAATTCGCCACAAACCACATAGATTGGGTAATGTTTGGACGGTTTTTCAAACTTGTAGAATCGGTCCACCCCTTTAAATGCTTTCATACCTGAGCGTTTAAACTTAGCTTGAGATAATTTATACTTTTGTAAACCCGAATCGGTAATCACAGCCAAATTGGCAAAGTGATTCAGGTAACCACTTAAGTTAAGCAACCACTGGAAGGATAAGCCTAAATTGGACAACATATGTTCCTTTTGTACTTTCTTACAAGAATCATGGTAAATCGAATAACTACCAATCGAAATCAATGCATTCATTTGATTTGGGTAAATATGACCAAAACCTTGAGCAACAATTGAACCCACATCGATGCCCATAAAATAAGCCGTTTGAATGTCTTGATAATCAAAAATGCTCTTGATGATTTCGGGCATGTCTTTAAACCCGACAGACCGTGATACACCACTCTTACCATGGCCAGGTAAATCGATCAACATCAATTGATAATCTTTTTTAAATGTTACGATGATCGATTCAAATACCGTTAAACTCGATGTGTAACCATGGAGAAAAACCAAGGTTGGTTTTGTCTTATTTTCATGCATTTCATAATATATAGAACAATCTTTAAATCGGATTGTGTAGTCTTTCATCATAAACACCTTCTTCTCATTAAGTATAACATGTATCCTTTGGATAATGACCTGTGAATATCAAAAACCGATTGGATTTTTACTTAATAAAACTCGCCCATTTTTGAGTTTGATTAGATGCATCGATACCAGATAAGCAATCGATGTATTCTTTAATTTTGTCTGATATGACTTCATTGTATTGATTTGGTTCTAAACCACGAACATAACCAGTTAATGAATATACCGGTAATCCCATCGCATGCTTTTTCGTATGGATAACGGATAAACCTTGGGCAAACGCATGTAAGTAGGCTTCGATCACTTTATCGGTTTGTTGTTTTGCATTGTGGTGAATTTCTAAAATCTGTTTTTTCACCACAGGCATTTTCAAATCCCCACTGGCCCAACTTTTCGCATCCATGAAAGCATGAGAAAGTAACTCTACATCGACAGATTTTTCTTTCAATATTATTGATAAATCCTCCAAGCATCGAAAAGCAAACAGAATATTGACTTTGTGTGATGCTTTTTTGAGTGCTTCATCGAGTGGTTGTAAACAGTCATCACAGGCTTCAAACAATATTTTTCGCTTGTTACGGATTCTTTGTTCTATAATAGAGTTAAGTTGCATATCATCACCCATATTCATCATATCAAAAAAGGATGGTTACGAACAAAATTATGGAAACTCTATATTTTAATGATTCGACCTTATTTGAGGATTACTTGAAGAAAAATGTCGATGGCGACAGTTTTTGGCTTAAGCTTTCTAAGAAGGTAGAACCTAAGTTATCGGCAGATGAAGCTGTTGAAGTGGCTTTATGTTATGGTTGGATCGACAGCACCAATAAACGCTTAGATGATGATTACTATTTGAAGTATTTCGCCAAAAGACGTGATAAAAGTGTGTGGTCTACCAAAAATAAAAACACCATCGCTCGATTGATTGAAAAAAAGCGGATGCAACCACAAGGTTATGCTGCCATCGAGATTGCGAAAAAAAATGGGTGTTGGGATAAAGGGGATGCTGCACCAGAAGACTTTGACCTCGATGCTTTTCATGCCCTTATTTCAAACACACCAAATGCTTTTATCCATTGGGAAAAGATGTCCAAATCGATTCAAAAAACGTATGCCATGAGCTATTATACCTTGAAGACCGAAGCCGCGAGAGCTCGAAGACTTTCAGTCATCATAAATCGTTTAGAACAAAATCTAAAACCGATGTAACTAATGCACATCGATGAGTGTTTCACCATCATAAACCAAATGCATTTCAAAAAAGTCATTGGTTTGATCAAGTTTCTCTAAAAAGTAGTGATCGCCTGCCCACATGGGTAGGCTTTTTAATTGGGTTTTATCGACCCAAACCAAATCACCTTCCGATGAAGCCATCAAATGTCCTTCAAATGCACTGGCTGTAAATAAATACATTTTTTCTTGATACAGACCACTTTTGAAGTAAATGTTGGCACGATGTTGGTAGTGTAAAAGCTTTAAGCCAGTTTCTTCATAGGTTTCTCTTATTAACGCCTCTTGAATCGATTCTTGGGGTTCGATTTTTCCCCCAATACCCAAATACTTACCTTCATTCATGTCTTTCTTCTTTTTATGAATGAGTAAGTATTGATGATGTTGTTCGATATAGACCAATACCGTTTCAATCATAAATCCAACCTCATCAATACCCAATCTAAATAGCGATCTTCGAGTTTAATCGCTTTGGAAACAGCACCATAAGCGACAAATCCAAAACGTTCATAAAGCTTAATGGCGCGGATATTTTCAGATACAACCTCTAAATAAATGGTTTCTGTAAAGCCTGTGCTTTTTGCATAATCGATGAGGGTTTGCATCAAAAGATGGCTGACACCTGTCCCCCAATACGCTTTGAGTACAGAAACGGCGATTTGAAATTTATGTTGAATGCGTGCCCTTGGACTACCATAAATATACCCATTAGCAATCACTTTTCCGTCGTCTTTGATTAAAAACATGCGGCTATAAGGCGTCGAATTGACGGTACTTAAAAAGGCCTCCTCTTGTGAAACAGTCATCGGGACCCCGGCTTGATCAAATAACAAATAATCCGTCTCAGACCCCACTTGTTTCAAATAATCTAACAATAGAGCTGCATCTTCTTTTTGAGCTAAAACAACTTGATATGACATACATATTACCTCCGGTACTAACATTATAAAATAAAAACGCCACAATGGCGTTATAAATCGTGGTCCCTCAATCGATGTTCTTCTTTGATGATTGTCATTTCAATCGCCACCTCTTCGACATTCGCTACACCATCGATGGCATATCTGCCATGATTGGTACGCACAATGATTTTCCCAAATGAATAGCGTACCCCTTTGGCGCGTGCCGCTCTGGGTGTGATTCCAACGATACTAGAGATCGGAATGGTCTTTGTTTTAGTACGATATACAAGATAGAAATGGTCATTGTCATATCGTATGAGTTCTTTGGGTCGGGAAGCGGTTGTTATTAAGTACATAAGGCATAAAACTGTGAACAATCCCCCAGTCATCAAGGTAATGTTTTGATTGCCTTCCATCGTACTGGTTAAAGCTAAAACAGACAACATAATGAATAAAGGTAAAACAACGGCTGATACGATTAAAGCAATGATGAGTTCTCCTGCAGATCTTTTACCAATTACTTTCATACATGCCTCCTGATAACATTTATACTTATAGCTTATTTTATCCTAAATCTGGATTTAAATGGTACGTGATTCATCATTTTGAAGAAAGATTTAATCGTGTTTCTATGTTTTGAATGAAAGAATGATGTGTCATGTAAATAATAGAAAGTATTTCTACTGATTTCATATACAATGCATGGGAAGCCACCTTGGTCCTTTTTGTAGGATGTTCGGTAGTCAATCAACCAAGATTTGGTATAGGCTAATACATTGGATTTGGATGAGGTATCGAATTCATTTATAAAGAAAACAACTAAGTTGTGAACAAACAATCCTGATCTTGATTTTTGATGTAAGGATTGAAGTAAGTTAGAACTGATGTATTCCACTGGTAAAATAGTGACAAAATACGTCGATAGATCTGAATCATATTCGGAGTCGCTTTTTTCTTTATAGTAAAAGGTATTCTCTTCTACACGATAGTAATGAAAGTCATACAGTTTATGTTCAATTTCTTCAATCGTAACTTGCTTGACATGTGTTGTAAAATCGATATTTGAAAGTTTATTTGTTTCCTTATCTATTCTAAACTCACGCCCTAAAAACCACAAGATAGTTTGTAATAAAATGATGGCGATGATCACTGATACTATGATGAGGTAAAAAATCGTTTGGTTATCAATCTCATCATAACGCTGAGAAATCATATAAATCGGTATCAAAGCTATGATTAGCATAATGAAATTCAATAAAACAACGACTACTCTTTTTTGAATCTTTGACATCTACATCACCTCTTAAATGTATTTATGGCTGAATAATTTGATTTTTGTTCAACCATGCATGGAGTTGTTTGCGATTCTTGAATAGGTACTTCTCACCTTTTGTTTTATTGAAGTTTATATACATATTTTGAACGCGTTGTCTTTTTCTACCTTGCCAAAGAATCCAGAAACGAAATTCAAGATCAAACTTCTCAATACATGGGCAATCAAAACGATGAATCCCACGATGTGCTCGATATCTTCGCCACGCATTCCAATAACATGTAAATCGATTATAGGCCAGAAAAATAGTGACATCACTCTCTTCGAATCTTTTTGGAGCAACCTTTGAATAGTTGCCATCGATGACCCAATTATTGTTTTTTTGCATAAATTCTGTAACGATTTGATTTTGTTCCTCGACGGTTCGTTCTTGCCAGTCCCCATAAAAATGGACTGAATCGAGGTGTAATACCTCTATATGATGGTGATTTCCAAGCAGTCTGGCTAAAGTAGATTTGCCACTACCGCTGAAACCAATGATTTGTATCTTCATAGTTATGTCCCCTAATTAAGTACTCCTGTTTTTATTTTACATTATTTGATTAGCATGTGTATTCTTTTTCGTGATTACTGTTCCGTTTATTTGAATTATCTTTGTTTTACAGTGCATATTTTACTATTTAATGCACTGTAGTTTATCCATAAATACTTTTACATTGACAAAACATAATAATATTTACGAGTCAATATATCGTAAGTATTATCATGTTTTTTTCCCTACATTTCGTTTATGTAAGAAAAAAAGACTCATTTTGGAGTCTTAAAGTCAATTTTGGTGGCATAAGAATACAAATAAACACGCGCTTTTTTGTGAAAACACTTAAACGTGTCACAAAGTCCTTTAACAAACCTTTTATAGCCCAACACGGGAAACTGTAGGACATGGTGGTAAAGTGTAGCTTATTTTACAATTATTTGTTTTCATCTATGTATTTTTGTCACGATCTGATCCTTATGCTCATTCGAAGTTCATCTAAGATATAATTATTCATAACAGGAACAGATTTCATCTTTCCATCTTTTGTGAATCCATAATTCTCATACCATTTAATTGCTTGCATATTATTGTGTAATACCCATACACATACGTATTCAAATGATGCCAGTCTTTTGATGCATTCATTCATTAATGCTTTTCCGATACCCAGTTTTTGATAATCCTTTAGAACATACAAGGCGTACACTTCTCCTCTACTATCTTCAAAATCACTCGACTTATTGTAAGCTGCAAATCCTACAATTTCTTTGTTATATTCAGCAACTAATGTGTTTTCAGGATATTTCTTAGCGATTTTTATACAACGTTCAAGTGTATGTTTCTCTAAATATTCCGAATCCATAAGTCCGTCGTATGTTTCAAGCCAACTTCTAAAGTGAATATACCCTTTTCGTTCATAATCCTTTTCAACCATATCTCTTATTAGAATCATAAAGCACCACTTTTACAGTGCATTTTATTCAAATTAATGCACTGTATTTTGTTCATATTTTTTATATTTTGCGTTTTTGAAATTACCGATCTTTTGAATGGTACCTTCGTTTTGAAGTTCAATGAGTACTTTTTTAATGGTATCCACAGATATATCTGGCCATAGTTCCATTAGGTCTTTTCGACTTAAGGGTACTAAACTCTTTTCAATGGTCATTTTTATACGTTCTTTTTTATTTGTAACCTTTGATGAAAGTATATTAAGTCGCTTATCTAGTTCATTATGACAACGAATTAATGTGACAAGAACATAATTGATGAATGGATAATAATTATTTGTACTTTTATCCCAATTATCTGAAGATAGTTTGAGCGACTGATAATATTCCTTTTTATTTAGGTTAATTTGATTTTCGAATGAGATGTATTTTCCAATGCTAAAACCATTTTTATAAAGCAATAATAAACTGAGTAGTCTACTCATTCTACCATTCCCATCTGAAAAAGGGTGAATAGATAAAAAATCTAAAATCACACATGGAATAAGCAATAATTGATTAATACTAGAGTCATCTCTAGCATCCATATATGCTAATATCATTTGTTCCATTGCGAATGGTGTCTCTTTAGCTGGAGTCGGTCTAAAACGAACACTTCTTGTACCATTTTTAGAAATCTCAAGAATAACGTTATCAGAGGATTTATACTTTCCAGCAAAGGAAGGACGTTCATAGGATAATAGTAATTGGTGAAAAGCTAGAATTTGTTCTTCTGAAAATGAATATTCATTGTAGTTGTTATGTATGAGGTCTATGACATCTTTATAACCTAAAATTTCATTCTCATTATGATTCATCGGTGATATAGATCCATTCAACAGACCCTTAATGCGTTCATCCGTTGTTACGATACCTTCAATCGCATTGGATGAGATGATAGACTGAACAATGGCTATCTTCGTTAACTCTTCAAAAAGTCTTGGATATGTATCTATCAGTGTTCTTCTATCAATCGTCAGTTTTTCTACTGTGGTTAGGAGATTAACGGTATGTGCTGGAATCGGCTTGTTTTTTAGAAACGAATAATCAAAGTTTTTCATAGGACATTCTCCTTTTACAGTGCAAATTTTACCATTTTATGCACTGTATTTCAATATATATAAACAAAAAGACTCACATCGGAGTCTTTCAAGTCAATTTTGTGTCCGAGGCCGGAGAAGTAAATCTGCGAAAACATATGATAATGAATGCTTATTAACGAAAATATACGCGGTTTCGTGTTATTTTTCATGTTTTGAATCATATATTTTTGTTAAATGTGTAATGACGATTCTGTTCAATAACAAATAAATAGTTACAATTTCGTTTGTTTCAGTTTCCTATCAATGCTTATTGAAAACCTATTTTTCTATTATCCAAAATTTTCATTTTAACTTTTCTATTATCGATTCAAAACCCAAATCATACTTTCGATTAAAGTCCATTAATAAGTCATAATAATAGTTCTTGTTATGACTGCTCTTCATGGTGAATTTTTCAGGATACATTTCAAATATATTAGTGAATTTTATAAGCATCAATTCAATCAAATCGTAATGCTTCCAATAATGGAGCATTGGTATATATCCAAAATACTTATCCAGTACATCAATATAGCGAATAAGGTTCTTACCAATATCAAAATGATAAGGACCCATTTGATAACATTCAGGATTATCAAGCAATACCAAAAATAGTTTGCTTAACTCGATGAAAAAAGGTTCTGTGAACTGTTCAAGTATACCTGTTATACCACTCAAATACTCTAGTTTATCTTTTTCACTGAGGGAATCATACCTTTGTATATCTTCTTTGTAATAATCTGTTGTCCATGATATGATGGTTTCGTTTGGGATACTTAATTTACGAAAATCTTCAATTCTACCTTCCATATGATTAGGATTACATTCAAAATCATAGAAAAATTCTTTAACATTATCTAAAGTAAGTTCAATATTGTGTTTGAGTTTAACATTATGATAGTTGTCTTTTGTTATTTTCTTCAATTCAGATTCTGGGACTCCAAACCATCTATTAACATCTTTCATTATAAAATTACCTTCCAATATGGACCAATATAACGCCAATTCTTTTTGTTTATGGCGTGAATTAATAACAGTTCTTTTCCATAACCTCTCTCGGGTAGGATAACTGTCATAGTAGTTTTACTATAATACAAATCTGGATTTGTAACTAAAAAAATAACCCACTTAAAGAAAATTGCATATTCTATGATTTTGAAAATGAATTTTCCTATTATTCAAACTCTTTTATTTTAACTTTTCTATGATAGTTTCAAAATCCAAATCAAATTTATGATTAAACTTTGTTAATATTTCATAATAATATGATTTGCTATACATTCCATACGGATTATAGTTTTGTGGGTACGAGATAATCATGTCCACGAATTTATTAATCAAAATGGATAATAATTCGAGTTGATTAATACGACATAATTTTGGTAAAAATCCTTCAAACAATTCATCATTTTTCATCATTTTTTGATAATAAAATAGAAAAATTTCCCCTTCTCTACTATCAATATTTCTTTTATCTTTGTTATTGAAATCTGGTTCTGCTATTAGTTGAATCAACTTTTTAGTCATATCAACGATGAAGTCGTCTGTGAATTGATCTAGAATTCCTGATAATTTACTAATATACCTTACTTTTTCTTGTAAGGATAATAAATCATATTGTTTCACATCTTCTTTATAATACTCTGTTGTCCAAGAAATTATGGTTTCGTTTGGGATATTTAATTTACGAAAATCTTTAAGTCTACTTTCCATATAGTTTGGATTACATTCAAAATCATAGAAAAATTCTTTAACATTATCTAAAGTAAGTTCAATATTGTGTTTGAGTTTAACATTATGATAGTTGTCTTTTGTTATTTTCTTCAATTCAGATTCTGGGACTCCAAACCATCTATTAACATCTTTCATTATAAAATTTACCTTCCAATATGGACCAATATAACGTCAATTCTTTTTGTTTATGGCGTGAATTAATAACAGTTCTTTTCCATAACCTCTCTCGGGTAGGATAACTGTCATAGTAGTTTTATTATAATACAAATCTGGATTTGAAACTAAAAAATATTCCACTTAAAAAAATTGTATATCGAGTATGTTCTTGCAGTCACATTTTATGCAAGGACTAAAAAATGTGCAATTTGTGTGCAATTAGGTACTTGAACATAATAAAAACGGCTCTGTTGAGCCGTTATATACGAGTTGGTGCCATAAGAGAACAAATAAACATGCGCTTTTTTATGAAAACACTTAAAAGTGTTCCGTTGTCCTTTAACATACCTTTTATAGGACACCATGGGAAAGTGTAGGACAATGAAAGAAAAGTGTTCTTTTGTCCTCCAACATACCTTTTGTAGGACATGGTGGGAAAGTGTAGCCCTTTAAAACAATGATGTGCGTAATTTTAACCATTGACTTTCTAATCCACCTAAAATTTTATTTGTACATTTTATACTATGATCGTTTGTTGATACTAATTGATATTCTTCGAATGTGGTATAGGATTGACCTATATATAGAATTAAACCTATTACAATCATTGACGAATCGAAAAAGACCCCACCATGAAAACTCCAGTAATTTTTAATGCTTTTCATTAGTAACTCAGATAACAATTTGTACAAATTGAACTGCTTTTCGTTTAGTTCAAACCATTTAGTTGATATGTGACGTTTATTTTGATATTCGTTTTCTTTCAATGATTCTTTTGTTTGAACATCAGGTTCTTTTAAAGCTAATTGTAGTCTATGAATCATTCTTCCATAGAAATTACTTATCATGTCAGAAATCCTTACGCATAAATTATCAGTTGAATCGACCTCTATGACATCATGATAAGACTGTGTTTTTGCTGAGTTGAACGTGTTTTTCTCTCTATCTAAAGTTAAGGTTACTTCACTCCTGTCAATATGCTCAGCTACTAAATACTTGTTAAATCCTTTAAAAATAAGTGTATAATCCCATCCATAATCACATTTGATATACTCTTCTTTTATCTGCATTTTCTTAATAATTTCTAGAATATTTCTAATAGCTTTATTTTGATCAATTGTGCGTTCATAAGAAGATGTTACAGTAAGACTATACTCAAGAATTTCAATCAGTTTGTTTTTAACTATTATGGAATTTACCTCTCCATTTTTATTGACCAATTCCATAATAATATCTGGAAACTGATGATGAAATAAGTATTTGATTAATATGTACTTAAAAGTGGGTATGCTTAAATCCAAACTAACAAAAAGTGATAAATTGATTTCAATCCATTGATTTAAGAATTGTTCTAATAGATACTCAGTTTTACTCTCGATAATAATCTGTAAGAGTATTGACCTTTTTACGAGAATATCAAACAAATCATTGTACATAGAAACTGCATTCTGATTAAAACTAGCAATTCCATATTCATAATTCTTCGAACTTATTGTGACTCCCTTGAGTTCTTTGTTATCACTCAATCCGAAATTCTTTTTGTGTTTTTCTTCAAAAATTTTAAAATCGTTCATGATGCAATTTTGAGATTGAGCTTTATAGCCTATAAATGCACCAACGTAAGAATCACTTTTAGATTCATCGTGGATATTTAATTTCCTATTTTTGATTGTGATTTTTCTGTCGTGAAAAGATTCATCATAAAAGAATTTATACATATCACTGGCACCTCAATCTAAAGTTAAAAAAGCGGTTATTTATCTGAAACATCATAATATAAAATATCATCATAACTGTATATGATTTTATACTTGAAAACTATTCTAGCAAAGAAGTATTTATCGGAAATTAATTTGAAAAGTTCATCCCTTTCAAGCAATATACTTTTCTCCCCATCAGCACCTTCTTCATATTTGTAAAGCCCATTTACCAATTTGAAATCACGATCAATGATGGTGTTAATTTCTTCATTATTAAAGAATCGTAGCGAACTATCTTCTGAAATATACTCAATATTCATTCTAATAGGATTATTTCTCATATACAAATCATGAGGTAACCAGAGTTTTTCACCAGCATTAATCTGGTTTATTTCATTAATCAATTTTGATCTCTCTAAATCTGTGTTCAATTCATAAATAAATGCATTTTTTGTTGTGGGTTTAAACGCAATAATATTATTTAAGTCATCAATGCTGTAAGAGGTTATTTTTTTCTTAATGTCATTAATTTTTGGGTCATTTTTAAAATTATCGTGGATTAGCCTATTGATAGATTCAGGAAATCTATCTGCAACAGATTTTATTAAACCATCACTCCATCGAGAATCAAAACTCATTGCAAAATATCTTTTATCTTCATCAGATAAATCTATATCTTTGTCAATTATCGAAAGTTTTTCAATAGCTTCAATAAAGCCTTTGGAGAGTGTTTGTTTATGTTCACTTAGTTTGTCTTCATTTACCTTATTTGCAGAAAGTTCGTTTAGTATTGATTCCTTGATATTTTTATTCTTATATTCCCTTAATGCTTTTGTAATTGAATTCCGTTCCATGTAATCTTCTACAATTTCTCTAGAGTCATAAAAGGAGAATATTGGAAGTTTTTGCTTGGTTATCAATTTATCATCCTTGAACCATTTCTTGTTTAATAAAACAGAAAAAGCGTGTGCATCAGCTTCATTTAAAGATGGAAGTTGAACATCCTCACCGCTGTTAAATGAATACGCATGATGATTAATATTTGATAAGACATAACTTATCCACCAGTCCATCAGAAGCTGTTTTGTGAATGATTTCTCATCTATTATTGATACTATTCTACCACTCGAATGTTTTGGTTCATACCAACTAAATCTATTACTATTACAGTCATATATCTGAAGTAACTTAGGTAATATCTCTGATGTTTGGGAACTGTCTAAATAACTAAGTTTATGGTTAAAGATTGATTTCCAACTTGCACCATCTGAGTTTAATCCCTCAGAAGGTTTCCCTATGAAATTAACAATTTCATCTTTAAATGATTGTGGTGTGGATGGTTCAAGTTCAGCTAAATAGTATAAATAAATTGAAACAAAAACCATATATTCGTCTGTACCATATATAGATACTAATCCTTCAAAAGATGAATCACGAAGTATCTCTAAAAACCATAGTTCATCACTGGATGTAGAATTAACTAACATAGCATTTAAAATTTTGTAATAAAATCTGATAGATCTGTCGTCAACTTTTCCGTATTTCATTTTCATGAAAATCAGTTGAACCAAATCTGAAAACTCTCTTTGTAGTTTATGATTAATCTCTAAAATTGAAAGTATTTTATGTAGTGCGAACATGGATCTAGTAATATGATAAAAATGTTCTTCATCACCATAAATATCTAATATATTTAGCTCCACATTTAAACTCAAAATATCTTTTATATTTTTTAATGAAGTATCTACAGCCTGAATTATATCGATATTTTTGTACTGGTTTTTAACATTATCTATAGTAATTGTATGATTATTAATATAACCAAATAAAAATGTATTTTGAATGTCCAATATTTTGTCAAGATAAATTCTGTTTTGTTGGTTGTCATTAGACTCAAGCACTTTATATGCAGAAATTATCCCTTCCGTAAAAATCAAGTTTTGAACTGCATTAATCATACTTACTTCATTTGACTGTTTATCAAAATCGATTATTTTAAAATTTTTATGTATGTGCTTTTTTATTATAGACTTTACCTTTTTGTCATTACGAATTAAGATAGGAATCTCTTGATTAATAAATACTATTGAGTAAATCACAGAAAAAGTACTTAGAGTCCAAGGTAGAATTTTAAATCCTAAACTGGAACTTATATTAAATATGATAAAAAGTACAATCGTTATTATTAACATCTCATGAAAATTATACGCTTTATCACCACGTAGTTTTCTAAAATCAGTATTTTCAATTCCATAAATTTGTTCTCTCGGTAGCGATAAAGTAATTGAAAGAATAGTCACTACTAGTGGCAATAAAATCATGACAATATCAGAATTTATTACAATTATCGAATCAATTTTGTTTTTATAACATGCATCGATGACTATTGAAATTATTGAACAAATGACCATAACAATTTCAAGCCAATAATTTAATACAATTCTTCCAGTTTCAATTCGCTTTTTATTCTTCATTATATCCCACCCTAAATTATTTATTCATTTCGTAAATATATTGACACCATTGTATATATTATATCACGCTGATATACCTTCTCTTTTATAAAAAAATAGGCTAGTTCTATTTTTTAGAACTAGCCTGAGTTGATTATTTGAATTTAAGTAGATTGATTGTTGATTCAATTTGATTCGTAATATATGCGTTTAAATCGCCATAATTGTTCACTATGAACTCTTTTGCTTCTATATCAAGTTCACGCATGACTTCTTGTTTAGCGATGACCAATGCCTTTTTTTGTGCTTCTTTATCAAAGGTACCACTCTTCTTCAGCGATTCGACATAAGTCTGAAATACGACTCTTACAGCTCGCTCTACAGAGGTTGCTATCGATGTTAATATACGCTTCGCATTTTCATCATTAATCTTGCTGTTAAGATATTGTATCAACTTTGTCCCACCTAAAGTGATGAGAGGTAACACAACTGTCGTTACAACTATACTAATAATAGATGTGATGATTTCGTTCATATGTTCCTGGTCTCCTTAACACTACTATTTCTTTTGGATAAGTTTTTGACGTCGTTTTCTAGGATGGACACTCGAGTATTTAAATCAGTAAAACCGTTATCCAGTTTATCTAGCCTTTTCTCAATACGTTCAGTACTAGATTTGATGTATCCTAAGTCTGATATTAAGATACCTTCATTCTTTCCAGCTACTTTATCTTCTTTTCTATCCGCTCTTCGAAATGCAAGGTATGCGAATAGAATGCTAGAAAATGTGCCAGTTACACCAATGATCATCAACGTTACTTCAAGTTCACTCATTCTGAAATTCCCCATTTCTAATGTCTTTAATCTCTTGTAGATACTGTTTTAAGGTAACCAGGTATGAAGTATCACTCGTTTTATCCCAATTCGTTTTGAGCTCATTAATACGCTTAATCCAATCTTCTGATAAGGTAAGTGTGTACTTTCCACTTCGTATATAGTTATCCAAGATTGCTCTGATTCTTAGGATGTGATAGGCTCGTTTTACGAGCATATTATCTTTATTGATTATTTGATCATAGTACTCAATAACTGTATCTAAAAACTTGTCTAAACGAGAGCTAAAATCAGCATCAACTAGTGCCTCAAATTCGCTAGTAAACAATGGATTGATGAAGATGGTATGCTCTCTTGCATTAATGATGTCATCGGCATGAAGTCTATTGTATAAAGGAATGTCTGCATCCATTTCTTGTCGTTTGCGAAAATCGTGGTATCCATAACCAAAGATATCAATCCCTTCAATTGAGGTATGAATCAAACCCTTAAACCCATGGAGAACAACCGTGATATCAATATCTGAGTTGGATGAAACTGTGTTATATGCGATGGATCCACAATAATACATAAACATGACCTCATGTTCTGGAAACATATTGATGACTATATTTTTAAGTCTTTCATTATCAAAAATTGTGTTATTCGGATTCATGTGCTATTCCCTCCAATACATCAAAATCATCGATGGATTCATCAAATCCATTGACATTTTCCTTTAGCCAAAGGTACGCTAATGCAACCGGATTTTCATCTTTAAACAAATCAAAGTCATTGGTTGGTACTTCGATGTCAACTGCTTCTAGGGGGTTAAATCCATTTGCTCTTTTATCTTTGTCTAAATAGGATGCTAAGCAAATAACAACTTTCTTGTCACGGTAGTTGAGATTGATTCCAATAATGCGATGGTAGGTAACGCTAATTCCTACACGAGATTCTAAACTTTTAATGATGGCCATTTTATGTCCTCTTCTTTCTATAAATTGATACTTGTAATGTGTCAGGTGACCCCAGGTTTAGTCCAGGATTTAAGTATAATCTTCCAATATCACCATCTATAACATGAACGAACTCTGCCATTGCAACCGTAGGACTTGAATCATCGGATAGTGATGAAATTGATTTTCCTTTAGCAATCCAAGTGTAGGTGGTTGTTGTGTTTGACTGAAATGTAGGGATTAACTCAAATGAGATTGTCTTTGTGATTCCGTAGGTGGGTGTTTTACTTCCAGAGAATTGATCATTGATATAAAAGGTACTTGCAGCTCTACCACTCGTTCTCGTGAGACCAGTATTGTAATCATCATCGTATCTGAGACTCATGTAACTCCCCAATAAGTATGAACCGCTTGAGTTCATGTAGCTGATATAGGATGTGGACGTATCACTCATAGTTCCAGCGGTTGATGCCAAAATGTAAACCTCATAGATATAGTTGTTATCAAAAGCATGATATACCGTATGATAGTAAAGACTTCCTTGATACGAATAAACGAGTTCTCCAGTTCCCCCAACTTTAATGATGGAAGAATTTCCTCTAATAAAGAGTTCATTGGTCGTGGTATTAAATCCCATCTCACCCACATAGTTCAGTGTTGAAGTGGTTGGGTTAGCGGTTCCTCTTTTAACTCGAATGATGGGCATTAATAGGTTCCACCATCGATGATGGATGCATGTGTTAAGACAACATCCTTATCTAGACCTATGAAGAAGATTTCCTTGTTTGGGGTATAGGTTGTGTTTATTTCTTTAAAAAGAACCAAGCCTGATGTAATTGTTTTTGCCAAGAAATTTACTTTTGTATCAGTGAAAACCATCGCTGTACTAGCTGATACCGACACGTTTTTAACGTTTGCTATACGAGTTCTTTGATCATCAGTTAAATGAAGATTGCTAGACACGTGAGCATTATAGGTTGTTGTTGTTACCCCACCCAGTTCGGATAATGTAATCGTTACGGCACCAGTTTTGGCATTAACAGATGTTACAGGGCTTACATCCGGTATGATGGATGATGGTAATTTTCCATCTGCTCCAATCAGTGGAACAGTGCCATTTGTTGTACCTGTATTTTTCTTCGATGCAGTACCAAGAGCGAGTGCAGTGATTTTAGTATCCATACTTGATTCAGCATTCGCTTTATTCAAGTATTCAATATAATCAGTTGTTGCTAATGGGTTTCCAGCAGTCCCTGTCTTGTCTTGCTTAGATATAAAGAGATTGCCTCCGTTTAAGTCTACAAGTGGTTCACCTGCTTTAATTGTTCCAGTAGATCCAATAAGCGGACCTGTTCCAGCTGAAGTACGACGTTTAATTTGAATGATTGCCATATTAATATTTCCCTTCTTTAGTGTCTATAAATGATGACTTTTGAAATGGTGTGAGATGTACTACCACAAGTCAATGTTAGATTTCCGCCTTCATAGCGAAGATTTAGTGAGTAGAAATTCCCATAGTATTGATAATTCACACTGTTAGATGAACCAATTTGATAAAACAGACTTGTTCCTGGAAAAGTGATAACCAATGTTCCAATCGATACGATGATTAATGATCTACTCAGTTCGTAAGATGAAGTGCCGCTGATTCTGTAGACTCCAGGTGAAACCGTTGTCGGAGTCATGACTTTCGGTTCGGAATCAGACCGTATTTTTTGTTCAAGATTAGAAACCACTTCTGCATTTGAGATAATCGTTGGTCTTTCATATCCAGGTGTTAGTGTTACGGATGTGGATGTTTTGCTATATGATGCAAGTGGAAATTCATAAAGTCCATCCACTAGATTCAATTGAGTAGTTATTAGTAAAGGGAATCCTCCGCTGAGTTCTTTCAAATAAAGACTCACTTCATTTGTAATTGTGTTTACTCCTAAAATGACATAACCATTCTTTATGGAATCTGGACTCACTTGAACGGATGTGTTCCCTTCAACATAAATTAACCGTCCAAAAATGGCTACGTAGCCATCTTGAAAAGTAATGGTATTATTCGCCAAGGTATAGGTAACTCCGCTCTTAATCCCCTTAAGAACACCTGTACGATGCGATAATAGAAAGTAATACAGATCAGCATCTTTTTTGGCAGAAACATTGCCACCTTCAAATGTTATTTTTTGTAGCCCCATTAAAATTCTCCTCCATCTAAATCAGTAATGCTGCTTTTATTAATTGAAATATGTCCTATTTGATTATTGACACTTTTACTAAGGATTTGGATTTTCTCAGTTAACTTGACTCGATATTCACCTAATGTGATTTGGCAAGATTGAAGTTGGTTCTGAAACCGAAGTCCAGTGATAATTGAATCATACGTTTTACCTTTAGAACGAAACTCAACAAAGTCACCAATATTAGTGTTATCAAATACACGAATTATCTTATGACTCATGGATACCGTAAACGTAATTTGATGATTGGTTCTAGTGACATTCAACTCACTTTGGGCTTTCCCGAGTAGTGTGTCATATTCTGAATCATTATATGTTTTCGTTATTGATTGAACATTATGATACCTAAGATGGTGCGTGGCATCTTCTGTAATTGTACCGTCTGTTAAAAGATAAAATGTTCGTGTTTCAGTAAAGAGTATATTTTCATTTTTAGGGTAGTATATGACCTTATTCACTGATGTTTCAGTTGTGTCGTTAATAACTAAATCGCTTAGTCCTAACTGATCAGACTTTATCCTAATCCCTTGATTCACGTTAACAATTCGAAGCAGGACACCCATCAATTTCCCATTCACAATCACAATTTCTTCTTTGATATTGACCCCATAGCTTTTCGATATGAGTTCAATCACCTCATAAATGGTCATTATTTTATCTGCTTCAAATGATAAATCTCCCATTTTTGATGTTTCTTTGCTAATACTTAAGTATGAGATATTCTCCAAACCATCAGTATTTATAATGAACTCGTTTCTAATTAGTGTTTCGATATAATTTGAAAGGTTTCCAGAGTAAGATTCAACTTTGACACTTCTTTTCAAGATTTCCTTAAACTCTATCGTTCCAATAATCAGTCCATCATCAGCGTTGTCAATACTCTCGATAATTCCTAAGTAATCAAATCCATCTGTATGGAGATAGACAATATCTTTTGGCGTTGCATCAATTGATATCGACGAAACGTTAAAGGTAGATTTTTGAGAGATAACTAAATCTAATTTAATTTCGAACTCTCTAGAAATTGAAACATGGTCTTTAATCTGAAAATTAATTCTATCAAGGATAATAAGTTCCATAGATTACCCCAAATAATATTCATAGATTTTTATTTTGCAGGTGGTTGAACTTGGTACCCCAGGTTTAAATTCAAACGCTACTGCACCAGGTTCTACTGAGAGAAAGTTATCTTTTTCAAAATCTTGAAATTGATAAATGTCATAAGCAATTCCATCCACCACTTCTACCATGGATAAATCATGAATCAAACTTGACACAATGATTTGACTATTCTGTCGATTGATGAGTAATCTTAAGTGGTTTTTGACTAGATCATTTTGTCTTACAATCAATTCAGGCTCTTCCATAGCACCAGTGATTTCGATAATCATATTTGCTTTGAGATGTCCACCTATTTGAGTGTTAATCATACCTTGTGAAGCATTTGCGTACGTAAATTCATATGAATAAGGATAAACTTTTCCACCACCATCCACATTAGCAGTAATCATGAAGTGATGTTCTTTAATCCAATAAGACTTTTTGTTTAACACAATTTCTGACTGCAACCCACCCGCTTTTAGTTCTGATTTTGAGAGATGTACAATATCAACAAAGCAATATTTCACGTCATGACTTTCATAGAATAGTTTCAAATCGTGCTGTCCTTTTTCAAGAAACTGCATGAATTTATAATAGCCATGATATCCATCAAGAAAGGTAATCACAGCTTTGATTTCTGATAACTCAAAGTTATTTTTCAGAGTTGTGTAGTGAATATCATGTTTTAGGTAACTATAGTTTTTAGAAAAACCTAATCCGTTAACACCAGTTAGTAACACTTTATTAAAGTATGTGAAATGAAATCTCTCTCCATATTGATTCTCTAGGAGGAAAACTCTCATAAGTAAGCACCTCCCAAAGCACGATTGAGTGCATCTACATCGATGGTTGATGCAGTTGTATTGACAGTAACGTTGTTGGTTGTATAACTGCTGTTTGATGAACTTGAACTCGATTGAAATATCTTCCCTGAGAATAGATCCCCAAAGAAATTACCCACTTTACCAAACACTTTTCCGACACCTTCGAATGCCTTAGCGATATTATCGATAATCCATTTAACGGCATCGATGATTTTTGTTAATAACCATAAGACTGGCTCAAGAACGGTCATGAGGAGTCTAAGAGCTGGTGCTAATAAAACACTGATTACTTCTCCAATGATGGCAAGTAAAGGACTAAATGCTTCAAGTAAGAACTTGATCATATCGAGTTGTCCAATCAGTGGAGCAAGAAGCAAGTCAATGAGTGGCATCAGTAAAACCATGACACTTGCTATCGCTTCAATGATAACTGTAATCAATGCCAAGATTGGTTCTAGTACAGCAATTAACACATCGAGGATTGGGGTCAAGATTTGAATAAGAATATCAACCAAGATGAGTACTACATCTGCTACCACTTTAAATAACGACCCCAGTACTTCAAGCACTCGATTTAGTGGGTCAATAAAGGACATAATTAAATCTGCAATTGTATTCATGACAATGCCTAAAACACCAATGATTACTTCTAAAATAACTTTTAGGGGTTCCAGGAGCTGTACAAGTACCACTAACACTTTTGATAGAACGTTGCCGAGAAGCTCGACAACCATTTGAATAAATGGAACAAGTGATAGAATGACACCGGATAGCATCTTCAAAATTTCGATAAACGGTGGAAGTAATTCTTCAAGTAACCCTAATAGAGCATTCATTAGTTCGCTTAAAACCATAATAATCACATCTATCACGTTGATAAGTGGGTCTAAAATGCCATCTAAAAGTTCAACAAAGGCATTGATCAAGGAATCAAGAATACCAATAATCACTTCGAAAATTGGTTCGAGTTTAGACGCAAGTTTTGATATGAGTTCTGTGATCGGCACTAAAAGTTTTTGGAGTGCATCAAATACTTTTTTCAATAGTTCCTGGAACTTTTCGTTTTTGAGCAATAAAACTACCAGTGCAGCAACAAGACCAATGATTGCAAGTTTGCCAATCGCAAGTCCCTTAAACAGTTCTGCACCTTTAAAAATAGATAGAGCGGATTTCAATTGTCCAAATAATGGAATTGCTTTTGCTACAATTACCAAGATTGGTCCAATACTAGCTAGTACTACTGTAAATATGCCAACCATTTTCTTTGTTGAATCGGATAGATTAGCCCACCAATTCACCATACTTCTAGTTGCTGGTATAACTTTTTCTTGGATGGTGTCGACAACTTTTTGAAGTACTGGTACAAGTGTGACTCCCAAAGATACACTTAAACTCGAGATAGATTGCTTCAATTTATCTACAGAATCATTGAATTTTCCTGCAGTATCAGCTTGTTCACTAGTTACTAAACCTAATGCTTCTGCCTCATTTTTGAGTCCTTCAATTTCACTTGTAGTTGCACCAATCACTTGAGCGAGTTCAGCACCAATCTTGTCACCGAAGATTTGGTTTGCAATAGCTACTCGTAGTGTTGCATCTTCTAGACTTGATAAACTGTTTCTAATAAGGTCGAAGGCTTGGTCGCTATCCAAACCTATTAGATCGTTGGTTGTTAATCCAATTTGGCTAAGGTACTCTTCGTACTTAGATCCATTTCCAGTGGCGATATCACCTAAAATTGAATTCAACCTTACAAAGGACTTTTGCATTACTGCTTCATCAACAGCAAGGATTTTAAAGGCATGACTCCACTTTTGATATGCTTCAACTGATAAATAGACTTTGGATGCATTATCAGCGATTGCATCTGCAGTTTGCATGGACTTCATCGTTAATACACCTAAAGCAGAAACAGCACCAAGAATTGGTGCAGTCACATACTTAGTCATCGATGACCCTACTTTGGCAAGCTTATCAACGTTGATGGCACCTAAAGACTTAATCTTCGTGGCAGTTTGTTCTAACTCAATGTTTAGTTTGTTAATGTCGGTTTCAGTATATTGAATTGATCGTTTCAATGCACCGAATTCTTTCTCCGAAATCGCACCAATTTTTAATGCCTTTTTTGCTTCTTCAAGTTTTGCATTTTGTGCTTCGAGTTTCTTTTTTGAGGTTTCCAGGACCTGGTTTAATTTATCTTGTTTATCTTTCCATAAAGAAATATTTGAACTATCAAACTTTAAAGCATTGTTGATTGCTTTTAAGTCCTTCTGCTCTTCCTTAAGTTCGGATGTGATGTCTTTAAGGTTACGGTCAAGTTCGGTCGTGTCAAGACCAAGTTTGATGTTTAAACCTTTAACGGTCTCTGCCACGTTCATCCCCTCTTTCTATAACAAGAATTTATCTATATCTGTTTGGGTAGCATTTCTACTGCCCACCCCACCATGTGTTTCCATCTCAATATCAACAATTTCAGCATAAGTATTGATGTCAAAATACTGACTTTCACTAATTTGAATACCTAGTTTGGCTAGGTTATAAATGATAGAAGCAGTGATGGGGATGTTACCTACTTTTTTGCTGAGTTTCCCTCTTTAATAGTTCCAAGTAGTTCTGCAATTGTAGTGGCTATTGTTTCCAACTCAATAGTGTTACTTAAAATCGTGAAATCGAACTCTTGAAGAAACTCATCATAACTAGATTTGGTAAAAGGTTTATGCAAAATATAGGTGATTTTAAATATGACATCAATGACTGTAGATAGTGCTGATAAATTATTGTGTTGTGATAACTGATCAAGCACTGAGATGTCGGAAAAGAGTTCGGTTCCAAAAGTATTTTTGTATGAAATTATGGTAAATAAGCTTGATTTAAGTTTGTACTCACTGTTTTGAATGTGTAGTGTCTTTTCCATGGGTTATACTCCAATCGTTGGTAATACTGGTGAGGTTTCTAAGAATGTAAGATAATTAGTATCTCCAAGATTAGCGATAACATGAGTGATGAGATAATTACCAACCTCAATTGGTCTTGCAACGATACTGAGAGTGATTGAGTTAGCTTCAACTGATTCACCCTTGGTTTTTGTTGCTTCATTGACCGGTGTAACTGAACACAAATAAAACCAAACACGTCTTGCTTTGGCATCCCCTTGAAATTCAAAGCCTAAAGCAAATGTTTGAACACCCGCATTTGTGACTTCGACTAGATTTCCGTTGGTTAACTTCTTATACCCCAAAATATCAATTTTGAAAGTGTCTGATAGTTCTGATAGTTTCAATGTGATATTTCTACCAGCGTTTTGAACAAGTGTTGCAATCACTGAATCATCAGCGTAAATCGACTGACTACCTCCAATGATTTCACTTGAGAATTCCTGAGCACCTAAAAGTGAAATTGGGGTATCAAATGTCCAAGACCCATCTTCCGATTGAGTCGCCTTAGAGTAATGAACATTTTTTAGACCAAAGGTTACTTTGTTTTGTGACATGATTAATATCCTCCTGTGGATAAAATATTGATTTGGTAAACACGATTGATTGAATAATCATCGTTTTGATAGGTACTCACCAGCACCGGAATGATTTCCTTTTGATTCATAGTCTCTTCAAATAGATGAATGAGTGCTTCATTTCTTGTTTTAGTAACAATTGTTACTTGATATTCGACATTGTATAGAAGTGCTCTATTGTCTGCTGTGATTGGCCGTTTAGAGATTATTTGATAAACAATATACGGCAGCTGATTCGTTGTTTCGGTATTGTCATAGAGATTGCTCATATAGTGGACATTCTCGGTTATACTTCTTAAAGTGTTATAAATTATATCGTTATGTAGTGCCATTGGTAATGATCCTTTTAATGTCTTCTAACATCTTTGGCGTGAAATAATCATAAGATGGTCGAAGAAATGGTCTTCCAGGTATATGCTTTCCATTTGTATGTCTAAAACCAAGTTCGATAAGATGTACGAGTTGGTATTTTGATTTACTTGATATGTAGATAATTTGGTTTGTCCCAGTTCCAACAATAGTTTTTACAAAAGAGTCTGCTAGATGGTTTCCAACCTGGTTACTTCTAGGTGCGTTTTCTTTTACATAATCAAGAATTTCATCAGCACAGTTTTCAACGCTTTTGAGTATACTTTCCTTGGTTTCCACCGCATAATCACTAACCATTTCAGACAGTTTCCCTGCCATTTCGCTCAAATTGATGGCCATATAAAATCATCCTCAAGCAAGCTAGTTTTCGATAAGTAGAGTTCAATGAACTGGCCACCAAAAAAGGTGCGTTCAACTCGATAATAACTGTTTTCAATTTGGACAAACTTCTCATTTTGATAAGAGAATGCATTGACTTGAACTTTAATCTCAATTTTGATTTTCGTTTCAATCGATACTTTCCATTCTTCTCTTGTCAGTGAACGCATGATACCAATCACATCTTTACTCGATAAAACATCATACTTATCTTTGTTTTGTGAAACGGTTATGAGTTTGAGTCTGACATTGGGACTATTTGGGAATGGCATATCAAATCCCCTTGGATAGTGATACTTGCTTTAAAAGGAAATAAAAGGCTTGTGGAAGTTCTTTAACTGATCCATCGCCTTTAAAACCGAAAAAGGTTTTCACATAAATGAGAACCAAACTTTGTATATCGTGATCCAATAGATGAGTATCACTCACCCCAGTAGACTTGACTAGGGTGAGAGCACTCTCAATTAGAGCGTTTATTTCAGCGTCCGCAAATGATTCGGAATCACTGATCATCAATGAACTTTTTACTAGGTTAAGTAAACTTGATGGTACGCTCATGATGTTATTCGCCAGCTGGTGTTACTGCACCTTTTTTCACACGAACAAAGCCTTTGTATCCAACAACATTACCACCTGCAAAGACAGATGCTTTGTAGCAGATGATACCTTGTTTAAACTTATAATCAGTGGATTTACTGATTTCAATTGGTGAAAAGATTGCTGTTTCATAGTTCTTTAAGGAACCGTAAGCAATGCAGTATGCACCAGTTGTGGTTGCAGTGTTGCTGATTGCATCACAGTTGGAGTTGATGATATAGAAAATGCCATCGATAGTATGGTTCACATAATCAATCGTATGTACTTTACGACCTTCCGAAGTACGTAATCTTGCAAATGCACGAAGGTCTCCTTTACTTAAAATAAGGACTGCACTACCTTCAACTTCTTCCGGTCCACCATAAGCGTAGATAATATCATCAAGTGTATCTTCAGTGATTTCTGACACTTCAACATCAGTGGTATCACCAAGTGCAACAGCACTTTGACTAAAAATACCGGTGAATTGGTTTGAACCACCTGCACCTTTCAAGATTTCGAGGGATAACTTTTTCTTTAGACTTGTCTTAATGTTTTTGATAACTTCAGCTTGGTAATTGACTGCAGGTAATTTTTCAAGCTCTTCAGTGATTTCAGTGTAGGCTGTCAACTTACACTTTGTGATGGTTAAATAACCAAACGTTGGCTCGGTTTCTGTGTAGTCAGCACCTTCAAGAGTACTTCCTGCTACACCAGAACCTTTAACGAATGTTTTCTTATAAGTTTCTCCTCCAATTAGATTGACAAGATTGATGTTATCCACGAGAGTAGATACTTCACTAAATGGATAAGCAGTGAGTTTGGTATCGGTGTGTTCTGGTAATAGAATTTCATCTTGAGACACCTGGATGGTGCGTTTTTCTCGTAAGTCTTGACCACGTTTCTCAAGAACTTCTTTAGGAATCCCTTTTGATTTGGTTTCGATGACAGGAGATGGATCAAACTTTTTAGCCATTTCAATCTTCTTGTTTAAAACTGTTCGCTCCTCATTAAGTGTATCAATTTCTTGTTCTAGTTTTTCGAGTTCTTCAAGCGATGCAGTATCCGTTACTTTGCGAATTTCTGCTAATCGTTGTTCAATTTCTTTCATGCGTACATTTGAGTTCATATTTAATGACTTCCTTTCAATTTGATTTGAATTCTCTTTTTTATGAGGTTCGTACTCTTATCAATCTCTACCTTATCCAAGGCTTCTAGTTCCAACTCCATGGTTTCTAGACTACGAGCATAGATTGAAGTATCTTCATAAGCTGGGGTATCAACAATCGACACATCATAAAGACGTTCAATCGATTTGATCATACGTTTGGGGATTTCACCACTTCTATCCCATGTTTGTTCTTTCACACTAAAAGCAAATGACATCTTATCAAGCAGTCCGTTTTGAACCATCTTAAAGATGTCCTGGTTGGATGCTGTATCAAGCAGTTTAGCTCGAACCTTTAGTCCTACTTCATCTACCACAAGTGTGAGAGATTCATTACGAGTTCTAGCGATAACAAGAAAGTTATCTTGATGGTTATATTTGAGTGGCACATCTTTCATCTGAGTTTGTGATAAAGCATTCTTATCAATTGCTTCAATAAATCCACGTTTCTCATCGCCAATCAAAGTTTCCTTGTTAAAAACGATGGCATAACCTTCAAGAACCATCTCGTTATTTTCAGTGTTCAGTTGTATTTCTGATAATCTAATCTCTTTATTCATAATAAAAAACTCCTTCGATATACCAATTGTATCGAAAGAGTTTTAAATATTTAGGGGTCAAACTGATGACTTGTTGATATAATTTAGAAATAAGGAGTTGATTATCTATGAACCAAGAACAAATCATTAATAAGGCATTACATTTATACAAATCTGGACAAAACGTTTTTTCATCTGAAATATGTGAATCTATCGATAAATTGCATCATCATGATAGGATTCACACTATTATTCAAGTCATTAAGAAGATTAATGAACCTGCAGAAACTCTAATTCTTTATGGAAAATTGACTGAATCATTCAATTGGTTGACTGAGGACGATATTAAAGAAATAAAGAAAAGAGTATAGTTCTATTTTAAGTCACCTATTTGGTAATCGTTTGCTTTGGTTGAATCAACATAATTCAGACTTTGTAGACGTTTATTACCATCTTCAACTGGTTCAAGACCCAGTAATGCTCTTGATTCGTTCAAACTCATGAGACCTAATCCCATGAGTTTTTCTATTGCATTCACTTTTGTGTTCCAGGAAGCATATTGTAGTCTCTCACTGTAGAAGATAATTTGCTCACCTTCTTCTTTTTGTTTTCTCGATAAAAGGATTCTAGAAAACTCCTCAGATAATTTGATTGATAACTGCTCAATTGTTCCTTCATAGAAAGCGTTGAATTCCTCTTCAGTGTACTTATTGTTGTAAATAGGTTCAGACACTCTGAAATAAGATAGGATTTTTTTGTTAAGGAAATCTAGTGTTGCTGCATCCACTAGCTTTGGATCAATAGTTAGAGGAACATAATCAGCTTTTAAGTCAACTGGAATGATAGCAGAGTTGTTTTCTCGAATACTATTTTTCAAGGCTGTGTCAAAAAGTTCTTTTTGCTTTTTTTTATCTTCTTGCGACAGCATAGCATTCATCTTAAGTAAACCTTTGATTTGAAATGATGATTTGATCGCATTATCGATTCCTTGCAAGATTGAGTCATTGATTGCAATAGTTCTTAATACTGCACTATGGTCGGAGATTGCACCATTACCACCAAAGATTTCATTGGAATAAAAGTAACGTCTTAAATGTATTAGAGAGTCATACGGAACTAGGTAACTATTTCCATCATCAAAATGCATTTCAAGGTAGACAGTGCCTAAGTCATCTTTCTTTATCTCAACTGTATTAGGCTTGATTGGGTAAAGACCTTCTAATTCATTCCGCTCGTTAAACTTGGGATATATAAAAACGTTGTTATTCAAATAGAGTAGTGAAACAATCTTATAAATAAAATCACTAGGACTCATTAGTTCATTTGGCTGATGTTTTAAAAGATATGATAAGGTTCCCTTTTGTTCTTCTACTAGATTCTTAGTTTCCTTGATATGCCTTGGTTTTAGTTTGGATGCATGACTCGCTATGCAATCAATACAAATCCTGACAGTATCTGAATTTAGTATGTTCGAACCAAAATCACTAAAAATATCGGTTAGGTTAACCGATAAAAAAGATTGATCTATACTCTTTGTTTTTTTACGACTAAATATTCCCATTTATTTCACCATCTGTTCATACTCGTTACGATATCTATTCAATACTGCATAAGCGATTATAAGTGCAACTGCACCATCAATTCTTCTAAACTTACTACTCAATTTACTTGGTTGAATATTTCCGTTGATATCAATTTTCGCCTGTGTATTCGCTAGATTCCATTTCAAGATTGGATTATTATTGTAGTTGATTAACTTATTCTTTAGATCAGCTTCAAGTTGTTTCATAGGTTCTGATAGTGTATAGATGCCTTGTCTTACCTTCTCCATTGTGAACCCAAGCTCTTCCATTTCCTTAATCCAATAAAGTGCATTCCATGGATCATATCCCACCCATAATGGGCGGATACCATCTTTTTGCACCCTTTCCATAAACCACTTAGTAACTAGTGAGAAATCATTTTGATTACCATCGGTCAATGTGAGAAAGCCTTGTTGATGCCATAAATCATAGGGAACTGAATCTTCTTCAATTCTTTTTAGCATCACATCTTTCGGCATAAAGAAATGTGGTAATACGTATTTGATATTGTCTTTTTGGATTAATAATACTGCACAAGTCAAGTCTGTCGTATTCGATAAATCAACTGCTCCGATAGCATAACTATTCTTCAATGAAATTGTATGCTTACTTTCGTTGTTCAAATCGCTATAGGTTAACCATGAACCTGATTCAGTTTGCTTGATATTAAAATCTTTACATAGCATTGTGACTCGTGTAGATAAGTCATTCTTCGATTTATTCATGATGTCTTCTAAGTAAGACTCAAGCTTAATACTTCCTAAAGAGGGATTTGATTTTTGCCATGTTTTTTTATCTGAATAGATTTCATCTTGTGAATCCTGGGTGTATAGCCACGGCAATAGTTTCTCATCGCTAATCTCTCCCTTAATCATTTTTCTACAGTATTGTAGTTTTTTATCAAGAAATCCCTCAGTTACAGTGCCTTCTGTTGTGATGATAAAGATGAGTGGTTCTTTCTTGGTGGATTGACTTTGTTTAATCGCATCGTAAACTTTTGAATCTGTCATCTCATGGACTTCATCAATGCAACCAACTTCAATGTTATATCCATCTTTATTTCGAGATTGAGCAGAAAGTTTCTTGATTTTATTTTTTGTCCTTGGTGAATAAATGTAGAAGATATTTTTCTTGCTTCTTTTCTCACTTGATAAGGCTTTGGATCCTTCACGCATATTGTTAATCTCTTCAAACAAAATACTTGCTTGGTCTGATGTATTGCTTGCACATACAATATCAACCCCACCTCTAGACAGGAAGAATTCTGCAAGATCGATTCCAGCAACAAATGTTGTCTTTCCGTTCTTTCTAGCGATTAGGAGCAACACTTCGTTGAATCTTCTTAATCCAGTATCTTTGTACTTAAATCCATAGGCTGTCTGTAAAAGTGCTTTTTCCCAAAGTTCTAAAATAAAAGGATGACCATTGAATGGAGACTTCGTATGCTTACAGAATGTTTCTATGAAATTTATCCTTGTATGTCCTGAACGTTCATCGAATGCATACTTTGGATTGTCTAAATCCAAAACAAGTTGATCCAGGACTGCTTTCAGTTCCTTGCCAACAACGATTGCACCTTCTTGAATTTCATTGTAGTAAGTTAGAAGATAATTCATAGATCCTTTAAGAATTTATCAAGCTCGTCATCTTCATCGCCACTGTTTTTACCCATGATTGCACTTATTGTTTTAAGAGTTGATGAGAAAGAAGAAACCAATTTTGTGTAATACTTTGCTGGTTCACTTTGGCGTTGTTTTCCACTTGTCGACACTTGAACAGCACCATACTGGTGTATCTGTTCTTTTAGAATTTCCAATTCCATCTTCATGAATGCAGCTTGTTGAAGTAATTCTTCTACCAGAGTTCGTTTTCCTGAATCTAAACTATCCAAAGCAAAAAGGCTTGAAAGCCTCTTATATTCATCATAGACACAACTGATTTTACTCATAACTCTGTTCCTCAAATATTCTTTCTGGGCATAGTAATACATTCCCAAGTAATCCGATTCCAGTTAAAGCACGGAATGATTCGTTTCGCTTTTTATGCTTAAGCATTCCTTCTTCATCACATATGATTAAGTGATCACGATATCTAGCTGGATAGAGTTCAATATATCCCTCTACAAGACTTTGAAGTTCGCTCAGTGTGAAGTACTCATTCTTTGGTGTAATCGTTGTCACGGTTCCGTTTTCACGGAATAGAATGGCATTCTTCGGTTCTTTGGTGATTTGATATATCCTAAGTGGAACTACATAGTTTTGATTACATTCATCACAACATGTTTCACCACTAAATGGCGATGGATTATTTCCATGTCCATCAAACTGTTTTTTGCATATTGAACATTTTTTCATTTTCAATCACTCCAATTCTTTCTGGATACTTTGTATCTAACAACACAAATACCACAAAGATTTTAAATATCCAGTGTTAAGCGAAATTACCGGCATAAGCGAACCTCCACCAGGCGATTTGAAGTCTACAAGATGGAGGTGAAGCGTAACCTGTAACGTAGTCTCATATCAAGATCACCTTGTTTAAGGGGTCAAAATCAATGAGTGTCGTTTCCGTTTCGACTTTTGATAGTTCACTATCTGTTTTTGATTGTACCAATGAAGTTCAATTTATTTAGGGGTCAAACTGATGACTTGTTGTAATTTTCTCTACGCGCATGTAGGGGGTGCAAGTGTTTGTTCTCCAAAAGTAAAAAAAATCTCAGAATTAAATCCGAGATTTTCAAAAATTAGGGTCACGTATTTTAGATGTGGGGCTTGCGGTCGTGGTAGTTTTTATCAAATTATTGATGTGGGGGGATACTTTTAAAAATTCTAACCCCATCTTTTAGGGTGCCTAAGAAACTTTGAAACTTTAATCCAACAACATTATTGTTCCAAAAAGTTATAGCATCTCTGTTTTCTTGTGCTTTATTTAGCCACAGAGATAAGTTATCTACAAATTGCATATCATGGTTGTAACCTAATTTTGAAACATAAAATAATAGAATTAATGTCATAATCTTTCTGTTCTCTTGATAATTAACTAAATCATAGTAATAGTAAATATCCATATTCAAGAAATTATCATTCTCAAGTTTGTTAATTAGATGTACCATCTCTTCATATGATAAGATTAATCCTTCTAGAAGACGTTCCATCCTTTTAGCCCATTTCAAAGCAGTTTGAATGTTTATTTCGCTTCGCTTAATAGTTCTAGGTTGTGGGAAATAGTTATTAATTACTTTTTTCACTTTTAAACTTTTTTTGTCAAAATCTATTGCATAGGCATTACTTTTACTCACTTTAATTGTTTTATCCAAAGAATACTGGTGTATTTCATCCAGTTTTGCTATGGAATGAAAATCCTTACAAATTTTTACTTTATACCAAACTGCTCCAAATAAAGTGAAAAGAACAAATCTTGCCCCGTCACTAACATATTCATATAATGCATGAGATCCTTCAATATAGTTCAACATGTGTATTGTATGTTCTTCAAAAAAAGAGTCATCAACTATTTTTATAGGACTTTTGCCAGATCCAGTTATATAATTTAAAATACTGGAATACCTATTATTAACACCATTTATATTGTTTTGTTGACAATGCCACTCATAACAGATTTTTGCAATTGTTTTAAATGTTGTATTTGAAGTAAAGAGTTCTTTATAATTTTCGGGTCTAGAATATGCTATTTTAGGATTTATCAACTTTGTGTACTTTGGATCAGCATTTTTTATTCTAACAATGTTTCCCTTGTCATCCAAATCAAAATTATTAAGTAGAAAATCTTTATATGTCGTGAATTTCAGAGAATAGTCAGGTTTTGATTTCAAACTTGGTTTTCTATTGACAAATATTCCGACTTCGTATGAAATAGGCTTGTTATTCCTTCTGTTAGTGTAACCTAGTCTATTTCTAAAAAATGCAAACGAATTTGCAAATTTATTCTCAAATTTACTATTTGTTTTGTTATTACATTTCTTACATACATTTTTTTGCTTCAATTTAGCAGTCGTTATAGAGTCTGGAATTATATCAGATACTGATAAGTCTTCTATTGAGTCGCAATATATACATCTCGTTTGTTCATTCATAATTATCACCAACTACCGTTTATAGTAATTATACCATTTGTGGTTCAGTAGGGCTTAATGTTTCCAAAAATATCAAACTTTATATTTGTTTTCTTGAATCTACCATGCTCTTTATTATGACAATCCTTGCATAGAGCTATAAGATTCTTCATATTCAATGTAATCATTGGATTTGTTATGTTGGACTCATTCAACACAATAATGTGATGAACTTCTTCTGCAATATTACCGCATTTTTCACATCGATAATTGGCTTCAAGCATCTTCAATTTACGAACATTCCTCCATTCTTTGGAATCGTAAAATGGCTTAATTGATTTTGATGACATTAGCTTCTTTCTTTATAGCTTTAATTAATTCGTCGCTGATTGATTCCCATGGATAACTTAAGTATCCAAAATGACCATATTCTGCAAGTGATGGATAAGACTGTTGCTTGAGTTTGAGTTCTTTGATGATGTTTGATGGTGAAAAGTCGAATATGCGATTCACGATAGTTCTCAACTGATCGTTGCTAATAAAACTTCCTCTCGCTTTAACATCAATGGACACAGGAAAGGGGATACCAATTGCATATGCAACTGATACTTCACAAGCATTTGCTAATCCACTCTTTACAATTGCTTTGGCAATGTATCGGCAATAATAAGCACCGCTTCTATCTACTTTTGTATAATCTTTTCCAGAGAATGCACCTCCACCATGTGGAACAATTGTTCCATAGGTATCGACTTGTAGTTTTCTACCGGTAACCCCACTATCTGCATCTGAGCCACCTTTTACAAATTCGCCGGTAGGGTTAATGAGTATCAGTGTATTAACATCTACCAAGTCTGATGGTAATACTTCTTCTACGACATAATGGATGAATTTTTCATAAACACTTCTTTCAACACCTGGTTTTGTTTGAGCACTAACAACAACTGTAGTTATATGCTTTGGCTTGTCCTTTTCATAAGCAATACTAACTTGACACTTACCATCTAATCCAAACACATCTGGATTTTCTCGGTTTATAACATCCATATTTCTAGCGATATTTCTTGCCAAGACATATGAGAGTGGTAGAAACTCTTTCGTTTCATTTGTCGCATACCCATACATAATTCCTTGGTCACCTGCTCCAAGTTTATCTACACCACGACTGATGTCTTTTGATTGTTCAGAGACTTTGACTAGTACTTCAAAATCATCTGCATTTAAGCCTATGTGATTTAATACTTTTCTTGCAGTTACTTCATAGTCAATTTGATCGTTTGAAGTCACTTCTCCGGCTACAACTAACAAGTTGTCTTTAATCAAACATTCAATCGCAACTCTTGAATCCTTGTCTTTTACTAAAAGTGCATCAAGGATTCCATCAGATACTTGATCACAAATCTTATCAGGATGTGCTCTAAACACAGCTTCACTTGTGCTAATTCTCATATTCTTCTCCATTTTCATTAAATATTTCTATGTCAATCAGTGGAATTTTTTGTCCATCCCGTATGAGGTAACAATCTTCGATGTTTCCACCATCTGACAAGTAGCGTTTAACGATGACATCCACATAGATTCTGGATAGTTCCATTAAGTAACATTTTCTACCCAACTGATTTGCTGCAATCAACGTTGAACCACTTCCCCCAAACGGATCCATAACTAACTCACTCTTTTTACTAGAGTTTTTTATGAGTGTGCCAATTAAGTTGATTGGTTTCATCGTAGGATGCAAATCACATCGTGCCGGTTTATTTTCGTTGATAACACTATATTTTGCAGATGCATACATATCTTCAAGGAGCGTGACAAGTTCTTCTTTTTTCATAGATTTGAAGTCAAGCATTGGTGCATCAATTACGGTTGTCAGAGTTCTGTCATCAATAAAGTAATGTGCATTTCCTTCTTTAAATGAATAATAGATAGCCTCATGTTTCCATTGATAATCTTGTCGACCGAGTACGAATGTATTTTTGTTCCAAATTAATTGCTGTCTAGGTTTAAGATTCACTTCTCTTAATGCTAGTTCAAACTCAACCAAGGATGATGATGAATGAAACACGTAAACTGCTCCACCTTTTTTTAAATGGTTTTCCATATTCGAGAAAGCCATAGTTAAGAACTTGATGAAATCGTTACTTTCCATATGATCATTTAGAATACGTCGGTTATCGAACGCTTCTATCACATCCCCTTTCGAGCCAACATCAACATTGTAAGGTGGATCAGTCACTACTAAATCTATTGACTCGTTATCTAGAAGAGTTTTAAAGTCACTATCTTTAGTGGAATCTCCGCAAAGCAATCGATGTTGTCCAAGAAGAAATAAATCTCCCATTTGACTAAATGGTTCATCAGTTACTTCATCATCAATGTCAAAATCATCTTCATGTGTTTCTTCACTAGTTTCATTGATTTGATGTTCAAATCCAAATAGTGACATATCTAAATCAAGTCCTGCAAGTTCCTCGTTCAATTTTTCAATATCCCAGGTTGCTAGTTCACTGGTTTTGTTATCAACCAAGCGAAATGCTTTAATCTGTTCTTCAGATAAGTCATCGGCGATAATACATGGTACTTCAGTTAAACCCAATCGATGGCTCGCTTTATACCTCGTGTGACCTGCGATGATGACATTATTGCTATCAACGATGATTGGAACTTTAAATCCGAACTCTAAAATTGAATTTGCGACTGCTTCAACTGCATCTTCATTGTTCCTAGGATTATTCTCATATTCCCTTAAATCACTTATCTTCTTGTAGATAATCTCCATTGATCCATTCTTCATTGAGTTTCTCCATTCTCTTTTCTGCTAATTCAAGTTCAAGTTTTTTATCACTATATTCCCTACCAAAGTGGATAGTTAGCAAATACTTCGCTGCACCAACATCTGGTGGAACATCCTTAATGTGTTTGATAATTCTTTTTTTAGTGCCACGTACTGTTTCTTCAATATATTGGTCTTCATCGGTTGATTTGAACCCAATTGCACGTTTGACAATGGCATCCATTATCAATCCTTTAAAACGTTCTTTACCTTCCTCATAAGCTTCTTTCATATCTGAATGCTTATTCTTAAGGGATTGGAATGATCGCTTACTGATACCTAGCGCAATTGATACCATCTCTTCATTTGCACCAGTACTTGCTAATTTTTTGATTAAATCGATTTTGCTCTTAAGTTCATTTTTATCCTTCCACTCATGATAGATATTTTTCATATGACTGGTGTTAGCCTCCTTATTGGAAGTTGAACACTACGAATTCTCGCAAGGATTTAATCCCTAGGTTTTATAACCAGTATCCATAAAGAAAAAACCACGACAGTTTCCTTTCGTGGTCTATTGTATCTTTAAAGATGGAATTATTTAGGGGTCAAACTGATGACTTGTGTATTTAATTACACCAACTCATGTTTACAACTTGTCATTCTCAATCAAACATGACTTCAGGATTTAGGTCAGATGGACTTTTCCAGTTAATTCCATAATCACGCTTTAGAACTCTCTTCTGCATTCTCCATATAATGTGACAAAAGCCAAGAAGATGTCCTGTTGCATAATGCAATTCATCTAGTGTCATGTTTTCGTGTTCAGATGTCAGTTTTAATTCTTTACAAATCTCTCTTACAATTTTCGGTTCTAATTCACTCCAAAGAAGTTCAACTTTTTTCTCAATTTCATCATAATCGTATGGTTTTTGCATTTTTGTCACCTTTTTGTTTTGCTTCATTAATCATATCTTCGATTAATTTATCACTAAAAGCGGTAGCATCCTTTTCAATTTCTTGATTAAGATATTGATCATGTCCTGGTCTTTTGTAATCATCGAACTCTTTTAACCATACTTCTACGACCTTAGGGTCATGATATATGAGATCAGGAAAATCAATACAAGCTCTTTGGTATGCATGTCTAGTTTCGTGAAATGCACATTTGAGTATTTCAAGTTCGTTTGCAGTTTCTAGCCAATCACTACTGATAACGACATAATATCCTTCTGCAAGGAATGAAGCATTCGTTTGATCGCATTTAAAGAATGCTTGTGGTTTGAAGTGTACTTCGATTTCTGATAATCCAAGTCTTCTTGATGCATATTCAACACCAAATTTAGCTATTTTTTCTTTCATCTAGTCACCAAATTCATAGATTTTATGTTCCCGTTCACTGTGTTTTTTGCTATGTGATTGACATAACCCTATTTTGTCCTACAAAAGGTATATAAAGGGTAGGCTATGTCCTATAAAGGGTATGTTTACGTTGCCGTTCACACCTATTATCGGACATAATATTATTAGCAACTATAATCAGAATATTTTAGTTGCTTTTTGAAGTCCACAAATAAATCTAGATAAGTACCTAACTGATGAGATTCTTTCAAATATACATCCATTCTTTTCAACCTAGATAAAGCGTTAGACATGTCTTGTTTTCTATCAATGTTGCTGAAATAATAGTTTGGTGTATCATTTTTATATATAACATTTATCCTTTTTATTGACTCGATTGCATGGTGTATTTGGTCGTTAGAAAAATCACGATCTAACAGAAATTGTTTATAACTTATTATTTCCTTCTTCCAAATCATTTTGCTAATGTCTCTTGGTTCTAGTGCTGACGGATAGTGTACTAAAACATATGTATCAATCTTTTCATCATTCGGTAGTAATTCAACTAAATCCAAGATTTGCCACCACATATGTAATGCAGTATGGTTTCCATTTATGTATAAGTCATATTTAAAGGGTCCTAAATAGTTAGTCTTTTTATCCTTTGAAAAAACCATTTGCTTAGACCATGATGACTTAATGTTTAAAAATCCATCATCTAAGTATCCTAACTTATCTATAATCCATTCAGTAAAGTCTGTCATTAGACTTTTCCAACTACTTCCATTCCATTCAAAGTCTAGACATTTAAAAAATGTCGGAGTTCCACCACTGTTTATCCAATTTACTTTTCTATCTCTGAATTTATATAAATAGTTTCTTTCATTTGATTTGATAACCAGATTATATTTGTCCATAACTAATATATCATTGGTATCATAAAATATATCATATGACATCTTACCTATGGATTCTTTACTGTCTTGGGAGATATTTGATGATCTAGCGTTTAACTCACTATCAGTTGGTATAGGTTGAACAAATTTTGATAATTTCATACCTTTCCCAATTTCCACCCAAAGACTATCTTTTCCAGTAGCCTTTACAGCAATATCCTTGGTTGAAACATTTTCGAGTTGAGAAGAGTACTTTATCCCAAATAAATGAACCATGGTCATTTGATATCCCTGTGGAGCATTTTGATACATATCACGTAAAATATTAACGAGATTTTCATTGCCCTCGGCAGTACTAATATCAAAATTATTAACATTAAATTTTGAATCATATGCAATGTCTTCTAGATGACTTTGGTTTGAGTTTAAATAATCAACTAGAGACTCATAATCATGTGGTAGCATTCTTAATAAATGATACTTTGAATCATAGTTCAGAGTATTAAATACACTGCATAAATGTAAAATATAACTTTCAACTTCGTTGAAATTATACTTATTTGCACTATTTAGTCTATCTATTGTTAACTCAATCGAAATCGGGTCAAATTCTAATTTGATTAATTCGCTAAGTAGATCCAACAATATTTTTGAGTGCAAAATAGGGTTATTCCCCAAAAGTTCTTCAATTTTTGTCTTCATTGAAAATATCTCCAATTAAGATTATGTCAGTATCTTTAATTTTGGTGTAAATAAAATCTAATCCTAAAATTATTAATGATCTCAATCCAATGCCCGCATCCTCAGGACACAAATCCATAGTTTTGATTATACTTCGAAAAAAAGTATCTGGATCTACAAGACTTGTATTCCATCTTGTATTCAGTTTTGAACCTATAGTCATTAGATTTTTACCTGCATAAAGTTTTCTTCTTAACGCTATTGATGCCGCTAAACGAGCTCCCTCTTGTAGTTCATCAATTAAACCATATGTTTTCATACGATCAAGGCAAATTAAGTTATCATCAGTAACGCCAATTTGTGCTAATTCAGGCATGTTTATTTTACCTCTCTTATATTAGTTTTATAACTAGAGTTTACTTCGTTTCTATCTTGATAGATTTCATATTCATTTAGTAATTTACCTTGCATCTCTGTTCGTATTGATTCTATGTCAATTTGATCTTTATAAACTAACAAAAGTACTTGAGGAGATAATGTTTGAAATGTTTTAATAATTTTGTCACGATGAAAATTTGTCAGTACACTAAATGGGGCATCTAAAATAATGGTCCCTGTCAAACTAGAATTCTTGTGTAACCCATATATTAAAGAAATTGTTATTAAAGTCATATACCCACTAGAGATATTGGGCACAACTCTATCTTGGACATCGATGAGTTTCAGTCCGTAATTTTCATCAAAAACTAGTCGATCATACTGTTGGTTTTCTGATATACTCTTGAACATTAAAGATGCATCATGTTGGACTTTAGTTCTCATATTTTCAGAGTACTTTTCAATAGACAATTTTAATACTTCAATAAGATTTGTGGTCTTTTGAATTTTGGAATCGATTGAAGTTAAATCTACTGTTGAAGGTGATTTTTTGATAATATCGTCAATTAATGTTTGAATTCGCTTGATTTCATCCTCAGAATTTTTAAGCATTCCTTTATAAATTTCTTCATTTTTAGAAGCTATTGAATACGCTTTTGCTACTTGTTCAATATTTGAAGAACCACCTAAATTTTCAATCTGTGATTCTATGTCCGATAATTTTCGTATTGTATTATCTTTTTCAATCAATCTAATTTGGATATCAGATTCTATATTACTAATTAATTTACTAAAATCTAAAGGTTGAATTTGATTTGAAAAAGTTTTTAGAGTTGATATTTTTAAATTGTACTTGTCAAGTTTATTCTTTTCATCATCAGTAATTGTTACGATGTCTTTTTCTAGTTCGACAATTCTATCATTAATCGTATTAACCTCGTTAGATGCAATGTCGTGACCGCAGTATGAACACTTTGACTTCAATATTAAATTCCTTAAGATATCAATTTCATTCATGATAGCGTAGTTATTGTTTAAACTCTCTATAGTTTGATTTATATCTTGAGGAGTTTTTGTTATTTCTGAATTAATTAAATCATAACAAATTGATTTATAATTTTTTAAATATGTTTTTAACGCTTCTTTCTTAATCTTTATACTTTCATTGATGGTAGATATTGCAATATTTAATTCTGATTTTTTCTCAATCAACTCTCTAATCCTTTGATTATTCTTTAATGTTGTCTCATTTTTATTTTTTGAATCGATTGTTGTAATCAAATCAATTTCTATTTGTTTTTTGGATTCAATAAACTGATTTTGCTGTTCCGTTAATCTATTCAATTCATCTAGAAGTTTTTGATTTTTACTTTGTTCACGAACGAGTTTTAATCTTTCGAGTTGTAATTTTTCTAAGTGTTTTTCTAAGTCGGATTTTGAATTTTCTAGTGTTGTAATTCCTAGTATTTTTCTTATTGAGTCATATATTTCTAGGTTTTTATTATTATCCAATAAGTCTTTATACTTTGATATTGTTTCGCCTTCAAAAAGAATATATTCTGATATTTTCTTAGGTATAATATTTTTGAGCACCATCATTGTTTCATTTACTGACAAAAAATTCTGATTTTTTATTAGAGTCACAGTGTCTTCAAAATCGTTATCATTTCTTGGTAATCCATGAACACTTCCTTTAATTCTTTTAATTCTTTTAAGAACATATGAGTCATTGTTATATTCGAAGTCAAGAGCAACATACATCTCAAAGTTCTCTTCTTCCCATGCAACTATATTCAACTCGTTCTTAATCTTGAATGCACCAATACTATCAAGTTCATCATAAAGGACAAATTTAATAGCTCTGATAAGAGAGGATTTACCGATACCGTTGTCCCCTAGAACAATAGACAATCCATCATTTTTCCCAAAATCAAAACTTTGAGTACCATAATAAGGTCTGAAATTTTTGATAATTATTTTATTAATATGAAGCATGTTATCTCCCCTTTTTTTACCTTACTAATGTCTCAATAAGTGTTTTAATTCTTGGTCTGTCATCATTAAATTCATACTCTTTTTCAGACTTGATTAAACTGTTTAAAATATGTTTATATTCATCAAGTGTTTCATTGGACATATCCTTAAAGTGTTCATCAATAACTGAATTAATCACATCTATATAATTATCATTCATTTGTCCCATAATCTCCTTCAATATCAGTAATGTTATTGTTGTTCATAATAACTTGAATTTTACTTCTAATTAATTTTGAATTTTTTGCATTTTCTGCGAAAGTCATGCTTCTTGCAATTTCTCCCCTCAGGATTGAAAGACTTTTTTCTAAATCTTCTTCCAGTGAGTTGGGTACAACTATACAATCAAAAATATACGCAAAATTTTTATCCTTATGTTTTCTCAATACTCTCCCACGTCTTTGAATATATTGTCTAGGGTTCTTACTTGATGATAGTATAATTGCATGGTCAATTGAAGGTATATCAACACCTTCATCTAGGCAATTAATAGAAAGTAAAATTGCTCCGTTTGTTGAAAAATGTTGTATTGTTTGGTCTAAATCATTATCAGTATTTGTGTGATATTCAAAAACATTTCCTTTAAAGATGCTGTGTTTAAGAAGCTTATTCTTCAATTCAATAACTTGCTCTGTATCATCTAGATATATAAGCCATCTATGATTAGTTTGATAGTATTTCAGCAATATGTTTTCAGCTACTGTAATTTTAAATTCTGCTTTTTTAAGAATATCAGCACGTTCAAACAATAATCTATCCAGTCCTTTTATATCATTTATATTCGTAATATCTTTGTTAATAACTATTTTTTTATTTATTTCATTTGTTAGTCGATTCCATTTTTCTTGTTCATTTGTATTTAATTCAACTTCCGTAACCTCATAGAAATATTCACAAAGCACACCATCTCTAATAGCGTCACTTAATAGATATTTTGGAAGTACAATACCTTTGAAGAATTCAATAATTTTATTAGTAGATAAATCATCAAAATATCTCTTTGGAGTAGCACTGAGACCTATTCTAGATCCGACATTAACGCTTAATAAACTTATGTTTTGAGGAGATCCGATATTATGTACTTCATCACAAACATAAAATATGTGACTTCCCCAGGCTATATTGTCAATAAATTGACTCTTACTAGCGGTTTGATAAGTAGTTAATATGCATCTTTTTATGTTCAGTTTTGGATTTGAATACATTTTTAACTTTGATGCATCGATAGGGTGTCCTGCACCAACTTGTAATAGAGTAACCTCATCATTAAACAACTTTATTAACTCATTATACCATTGAATAAATAACAATTTTGATGGTACTAAAACTAGCGGGATTTCATTCCTTTGATAAATTGCTTCTCTAATTGCACAAAGAGCTGTAAATGTTTTACCTGATCCTGTACACATTTCAAAAAGTCCCTGCCAATTATTGTTTTCCCAATTGTTTAAAATAAGTTCTTGGTGGGGTTTTACTTTTCTGGCATTAACCCCTACTTCAGCGAACCATTTTTCCTTTTTGCTAAATAGTTCATATTTTACTTCTTCTATAAGTTCACTTATTTCAAGATTACTGACAAATGACTTTATTTTTTTTATAGATGTATCTGGAATATTGAATGTTGAAATATGTGGTTCAAGATTATTCCACATTTTTTCAAAATGATCTTTAACCAAATCAACTCGATACTCATCTTTGGGATTATCCCAACTTGTAAAAGCATCAAAGGATTCACTATTTCCAAATGCGGAAACACCTTTGAATGTTTCATTGATTGATCCTCGAAATGCAACTGAATTTCCTTGAATGTCCGTGAAAACTCCAGCTTTATCATGCATCAGTCTTTGTGCTTCTGTATTATCTCCATATATTGCAAGTTTAATTTCTAGTATATCTGCTGCTATTAGTTTTGATAATAGAAGAGTTGAATTTGGGTAATCGAGTAGCATTTGTTCTAATACTTCATCTAGATGCTGAATGATCATTAACTCATCTTTTTCTGAGTATCCACTTTTTATTGCATTTAAGTCATCATCACTCAGTGCAGGTGAACATAGAATGCGAATTTTACCTTTATTAATTACAAAAGTTCTTAATGCTTCATTTATTACCAAGAAAACTGATGAGCCAAAATATCCTGTTATCCTATCATACTTTACTGAATTTTCCATGCAAGGTTTGTAGAATTCATAATAGAGTTCATTCCTAGTTTTAAAATACGTCGGTAAAAAATCAATACTGTTAAGCATCAATATCGACCTCGCATTTCATTACTTTTTCATTTTTCACTTCATTAATGTTTCTTGTAGCTAACTCTGAGAATTCTTTTGAAATGTCTATGCCAATAAACTTTCTTTTCAACTTCAAGGCTACCTTCCCAGTAGTTCCACTTCCCACCCATGGATCTAATACAATGTCATTTTCTTGAGTACATGCAAGGATATACTTTTCTGGTAAATACTCTGGTTGCACTGCTTGATGATCCTCGCTTCTTCCAGATACTGCACCATATACAATGTTCGAGTTTAGATTGATGATATCATTTCTAAAATCGCTTGGTAGCAAATTAAATACTAAGTTACTCATCTCATTGTTTGAAATATTTAATGGAAGAGCACCAAGTTCATTTGGTGTTATTTTTTTTTCTTTTGAAACATATTGTAATCCGTTTTTTCTAGGTTTAAACGTTGTATTTTGATATGTCTTTAAGGATGAATCTGAATACTCTCTTCTAATAGGATCAATATTGATTTGCCATTTAGCTGATTTTGAAAACCATAAATTGTACTCATATGCATCTTGACATGCAACTCTTACCCCTGTTGGTACCGGATTGGACTTAATCCATATTTCAATATCAACACAGTAGAGTCTTAACTCTTTCTTCATATGAAGCATTAACTCTTCAATAATCAATGATCTCTCAGATGACTCATCATTACTTTTAGGATTTGTCCTATTTGCTTTAACATTTATTACTATAAATCCATCATCAGTTAGTTTTGGTAATGCGTTCTGGATAAATGGTGATATTTCATCAATATAATTATCGATTTTCCAAGTTTTATAGTTTCTCTTAGCATTTGGGTACGGTGGTGAACCGTAAAATAATTTAATTGAATTATCAGGAATTTTCTTTATTTTTTCTATGGCGTTGCCATGCAATATACAAAAGCCATTCTCGTTTAATGAACTCAATATTTTATTTTTTTTTGATTTGATATTATTCATTAGTGTCACAACCCCTTGTCAGTCTTTGAGCTTATATATAATTTTACCATTATTTTATGCATTTTTCGACCTTATTTTAAAAAAAGACCTTTTTGGATGATTCAGAAAATTCTTTCCTTGCACTCTCCATCGCAGTAATGAAATAACCATACTTGTTTTTAATTGGTTCATCTTTCAAATCCTGGTTCTTAATACGTTCTTTGTTCCTATGTATGAAGTATTGAACATACAGTTTGTAATCATCAAATTCATAACCGTTTCTCCCAATGAACTTATTGAAAAAGTTGTCATAGCGAAAATATTCGAGTTCATCAACTCTTGTAAGATACCTAGCGTTAATTAGATACCTGGTTAAAACATGATTCTTTGAGAAAGTTATTTCATCTTCTAACTTGCTACTTTTATCTAATTTCTCTAATATATCCGATTTATCTAATACATCCTTTACTATCGCATTAATATCAATACCTTTACTATAATCTTTATTATTGGGTGTCATTTTGTCATCAGTTAAGTGACATTCTGACACTGGTTCTTGTGACACATTGTCATCATAATTGTGTTCTTTTGTCATGGGTAGTGACATTTTGTCACTGGTGTATTTGTTAGGAATTATCTCGAAGGAGACATACTTAATGTAATTTTTGTAATATTCACTTTTCTCTATAAATTTCTTCTCAATGAGTGAATCAACGAGTCTGAATACTTGCCTTCTTGAAATGTCCAATCTATTCGCAAGATATTCAATAGATCCAAAGAACCCACCTTTTTTATCTTGAGAGTACGAAAAAATTAAGGCATATAACCTTAACTCACTACCTTTGAGACCCATTTCAGTCATCCAGTAGAACTCCACTATAAAGTGATTTGATGGTATTTCATTCTTTGGCATTATCATCACCCATAAACATTGTTTTAAATATCTCCTTTAAGACTGTAACAACGACCGAATTGCCAGCTAGTCTGTAGAGTGCTGTTTCACTAACCTTACCATCAATTCTCATGAAGTCATAATCACTCCATCCCATCAACCTATAACTTTCCTTAGGTGTGATTTTCCTAATCGAAACTAAGTCATTTTTATTTACTACAACACCTAAATCACTTACTGATGTTTTCAGTGTAGGAATCGATTCTTTTTGCACTACACCACGTTTTTGGTGAGGTCGGTTGATGTAGATGCCATCACCCACTTGGGCGGTCGTACTACCCTTTTTTGTCGCTTCTGGAACGATTACAAAGTTATCGGTTGGTGTTGATCCGGTTCTAGTTGTTATTGTCCAAGCATATTGACTATTTTCATCGTGTGGTCTAAATCTAGTTCCTCTAACATAACCATTTCTATTTTTTGTATCTGTATAATACATAAACATTTTCGGTGAAACAAAGTACTTTTCATCCACTTGATCATCAAGATATTCACTTAACTTCTTGGTAAGCGGAATCTTCTTTGGAAATACATATGGTTCTTCCCTTTGTAACGAGACGAGAAAAAGTCGCTTTCTATTTTGAGCGACTCCATAATCTTTGGCATTGAGAACATCGTAGTAATTTCTATATCCCATCTCTTCCAGTATCCGTAGCCATATTTTAAAATGTTCCAAATATCTCTTTCCCACTAATGTAGGCACATTTTCCATGATTAAGTAACTCGGTTTATTTTCAGTTGCATTGAGCAATCTCTCTATCTCCCACAATAGACTCGACTGTGTGTTCGATTCACGATCCATTCCTTTCATCTGACCAGCTATCGAAATGTCAGTACAAGGAAATGAATAGCACCACATATCTGCATCAGGAGTTTTTCTAACTCTTCTAATATCTCCAAGAACATTGGTTGCTCCATGGAGGATTTGATACGCTTTAATTGCATTCTCATCAATCTCAGAAATACCAACAACTTCGTGTTCTATGTCTAACTCTTTTAGTGCCTGGTGATAAGCACCAATACCAGCAAAAAATTCAATGATTTTTAGCATAATTTCTCCTTCTAAAATAATGTGAACGCCAATGAAAAACGCACCTAGTTATTTTGTCCTACAAAGGGTATATCAAGGGTAGCCTTTGTCGTACAAAAGGTATGTTTACATTGCCGTTCACTACTGTTATGTGTCGTTATTTTTTGATACTAACTTTCTCTTCTTCCAAAGTATTCTCGGCCATAAATTTATCGAGGTTTTCTTTGGTTACTCTGTAGTAATTACCAAATTTAAATGCTTTGATTTTTCGTTCTTTGACATACCTTAAAACTGTCTTTCGAGAGACTTTAAGATAATCTGCTACCTCATTTAATGTATATGTTTCATTCATTTTTTCTTCCCACCTAATCTGTTGTCGATAATCTCTTCGATAAGTTTGATTCCACTTTGTAACACCAGGACACTAGTTTGATTAATGTATTTGTCCAGTTTTGATGATGATAAAGTGATCACTCTAAAATAGTTTTTATCAACGAATGTTTTTTTGGGTTGGTTATGTTCATCAAATATTCCAGCTTGCCTAAGATGCTCTGCAATGATGGAGGATGGAATCGGTTTAGAATACTTGAGTGCAGAACTGATATTAATAAAGTTCACTGGAGCAATCTTGGTCCCATAGATGTTTTTAACAATTTTGATATAAGGTTCTAATTTCCGTTCTTTGGTTTCCAACGACATGACTTTGGTTAACAGTTCATTGCGTTCTTCAATGAATTTTTGGGCAATTTCAGGATGATGAAAATCATTGGTGGTCAACCCATCAAAGTTCTTCTCTTTTTCGTATTTATGTTTGCTCACTTCGTTAAAGAAATCTAATGCTCTCATAGATTTGGATATCTGGAACAATCTTTCAAATGACTTATAATCGATGAAATCAGCTTGTTTACGGTTAGTGGATATGGTGCTGACATCAAACCTAGTAATGGAAACAGTATCTTCTTTTACATCTTCGCTATTTTTATCTAGCCCAAAGCCTTTCAGTGCATCGTGTAATTGTATAAAGAATTCATTTTCATAATAAGCAACAAATACATTTGGAAAGTCTTTGAGATAGAGAATATAAGCTTCCTTGCTATTCATTCGGTTTCTCCTTGTTGTTAAATAGTGCATTGCTCACGATTTTGTTTGTATTGGATTTCATGCCCTCAACCATGTGACTGTAAATCTGTGTGGTAGAGATATTTTTGTGTCTAAGTGCTTCTTGTGTTTGAAGAAGTGAGGCACCTTGTATCAAAGCGGTTGTCGCAAATGTATGTCTTAAACTATGTACTGAATAAGCTCTTGAATCATAGCCTATGGATACCAATAGTTCTTTTACAATACTGCGAATAGATTTCGTGGATAAACGACCTTGTTTCCCAGATTTAATCTGTGATAAAAACAAAGGTGTTTTATCATTGTCTTTAATAATGTTGTCTTGATTTACTGAATTGATATAGTCACTAAGAGAATCAAATGTTTCTTTTGATAGTTTGACATAATCAGCTTTTGAATCTCTTCCTTTACCTTGAATATGAAGTACATACTCGCCATCAATCATATCGATGTCTTCAACATCAGCACGACTTGCTTCTATACTCCTGATACCAGTCGTTAAGAAAAGAACTACCAACGCATAATCTCGTTTTCCGAGTTCATTGGTTGCTTTTCGTTTTGCTTTTCTAATTAATTTTCTTGAATCCTTAATAGATAACGGCATTCTTTTGAATGTTGTTTCAACTTTACATCCTCTTACTTGGTAGGATATATCTTCATATAATCCAATAAACTTTAAGTATCTATAGAACCCTCTGATTACAACGATATATTTTTGGACAGAGGCACTTTCATTTTGTTTGAGCATATCTTCTTTGAAGGATATAAGATCGTTTCTAGTTGGTTCAAGAATGCCTTTATCCTCAAGGTAAGTCGCCCAGTGCCACAAAATGTTTCGATAACTGTCTTTCGATATCTTTTTTAAGTCGGTATATGCTATGTATCGTTCTATCTCTGCTTTAGTATTCATCACTTTGTTCCTCTTTTAATGAATACCAAGGTTCTTTGGATAATCCTTTTTTAATTCGCTTACGTTGATATGCAGCCTCTCTTCTAACCAATTCTTCAACGCTCACCTTGAGTTCTTTTGCTAATCTCACATAGAGAATTGCACTCATCCTATGTCCCCGGGTTCCTGATTCTAATTGATAATAGTTTTTTCTATCTAAGAAGATTCTCGAGGCTAAAAGGTCCGTAGTGAGTCCAGCTTTTAGTTTCAAATCAATCAAGTAATTTCTCGACAATGCTTCTTTTCTATCTGGTTGATCCTTATTATGTGTATCCACCTTCATAAGACACCTCCTTGTGTTGGGTCTATTGTAAGTGGTCATACACTTGTAAATATTCATGCTTTATCATAAGTTGTCCGTGTAATATCTAGATTAACATTTTTAAATGATTTTATGTGTTTTTTATTTGTTACGTGTTATACTTTAGTTATAGTGTTAATTCTAACGAAACATACTGGAGGTGATTTTTGTGGCAGTATACGATGGATACACAAAGGGGTTATTGGATAACATTGGTTATCGACTCAAGTTTTTAAGAGACAAACATAAGGTTAAAATTGACCGATTGTCTGAAGTTCTTGGGGTAACTCGAGTTCAATATCACAAGTATGAAAAAGGTGAAAGCCAAATCAGCATTGTTGGACTCAAGCGAATTGCCGATTTCTATAATGTAAGCCTTGAGTTTCTAACTAACAATCATCTTGCTCAACTCACCAATGCTGTTTTCTTTAATGAATACCATCTAGATCCATCATTTAAAGATGTTATTCGTGAGACAAAAGTTCACATTTCAGATGAGTACTCATCCATATATTTTGTTAAAGACGGCAATCACACTTATGTATTCGAAGCCATTCAAGATTCTCCTGGTACATCTGGTGTTTATTTTTATGAGTTTGATTCCAAAAAGTATATGTCGAAAGTAATTTTGCCTACACAAGTACAAAATAAACCATTTGAAGCACTGCTTTTCTTCAGCGATAGTTCGCATGTAATCATACGAAATAGAAATGATGTTTTCTTTATGGGACGGCTAATTGGTGAATATTTGGACATACAACCAGGAAAATTCATTAAAAAATAACGAGTCTTCAGTTTGACCCCTAAATATTCAAATTATCAGTGTTACAATGGGGTTGGTTCATGAATACCTATAGATCGTTTCTACTACACATATGAGGTATGTAGAGATGATGACAACAACAGAAAATCGTATATTAATGTCTGCAATAACCCTTCTATTTTTGAAGGGTTTTTTAAGTTTAGAAGATTATCTAAAAGTGTTCACAAACATTACCAATAATCGATTTTTTAAGGTATAACACTAACAACGTAGAAGGGAGCAATTAAAGCATGAAGACAATTGAAGTAATTAAACCAACCAACAAGTTTTACAACGTAGCAACGAATGAGGTAATCAACAAAAAGCGAGTTGCTGCGTATGCACGTGTGTCAACTGATGAAGATGATCAGTTAAACTCATTCAAGTTCCAAATTGAAGAATATACCAAACGGATTCAAGCAAATAAAGATTGGGAGTTCATCGGTATGTTTTCTGACCAAGGTTTATCTGGAACACAAATGAAAAAGCGTCCAGAGTTCATGAAGATGATTGAACTAGCTAGACGCCAAGAGATTGATTTAATTTTAGTGAAGTCGATTTCACGTTTCGCAAGAAATACAGTTGATATTCTCTCCCTAGTAAGAGAGCTTAGAGACTTGGGATGCATCATTTATTTTGAAAAGGAAAACATCTATTCAAGTGACCCACAGATAGATTTTACTTTAGCGATTCTTTCATCAATAGCCCAAGAGGAATCAAGATCGATTTCTACCAATGTCAAGTGGAGTGTTGAAAAGAGATTCAAAGCAGGAAAAATGCACATTTCGAGAATCTACGGATTTGAAAAGTCGGAACAAGGTGAACTAGTGATTAACGAAGATGAAGCCAAAACTGTTAGATTAATCTACTCATTGTTCCTTCAAGGGTTTAACATCAATGATATTAGAAAAGTCCTTAACGAAAGAAAGATACCAACATTGAACAACAAAGAGTGGCTTTATAACGGTGTTAAAACGATTTTAACCAATGAAAAGTATTGTGGTGATGCCATTCTTCAAAAGACTGTTACAACGGATTATTTGACCCACAAGCAAGTGAAAAATGATAACCTTGCAACGAAGTATTTTGTTAGAAATAATCATGAAGGTATAGTGAGCAAATCTGCATTTGAAATGGTGAAATCCATATTTGAAGAATCAACCAAATCATCTCGAAATCTAGTTACCAAATATCCTTTGACCAATCTTGTTTATTGTTCCAAGTGCCATGGTAATCTTCGTAGACACTTAGTCAACTATCGACGTCCATCTGAAAAGGTGGTTCTTGATTGCAAACACAATAGAATGGATAAATCCATCAAGTGTAACGAACCTTGGGTTGATTCGGATTTAATACTTGAGACAGCTATGGAGTCTATCAAGCATCTATTATCTTCTGATGATGTTGTCAATTCGCTGATGAATGAACTTTCTAATGTATCTTGCAGTGAAGAGTTAAGTGAACTTTTACTCAGGAAGAAACAAGAGTTGAGTAGACTCGTACATCAAAAAAACACAGATGCTAATCTGCTACCAGAATCATTTCTAAACCAGGAAAAAATACTGAAGAAAGAAATCAATACTCTAAAGAAAGAAATCACTTCTTCTATCAAAAACGTTTCACTCGTTGAGATAATGAAGAACCATTCTGCAGATATCATCACAAAGGATTCTCAGTACTTAATCAAAAACATTTATTCACTCATTATAATGGATGTTGATAAAATCATTTGCGTTATTTCTAAAACAACATCAACCGAAGAGTTGATCTGTAAAATAGATGAGTTGGTTAAAATGGACTCATCAGTACGTGGTTTCTACAAGGATTATAGTAGAGAAAAAACTTTTGGATACAAGGTGGTTGTTCATGAATAATGTGTTTGAGATTCCAGTTGATGTTTCTCATCTCATCAAAAAGAGAGTTGTTATTTATGCAAGAGTATCCACTGAATTTGTTGAGCAAGAAACTTCTTATGAGAGACAAGTTCTTGAATTAGCGAAATCCGTTAGAGAAAACCAAAACTATAATTTGGTTTGTGTATATGCTGATAAAGAAAGTGGACGTTCAACAAATAGACCTGCATTCGTTCAGATGATGGAACTTGTCAGTACTGGTGCAGTGGACTTGATTCTTACGAAGTCTATTGCTAGATTTGGTCGTAATATTGTAGAGGTCGTAAGCTTAATTCAAGAGTTAAGATTGAAGGGTGTAGAAGTCTATTTTGAGAAGGAAAGTATATCATCAAATGATCCGAAGATGGACTTAACTTTATCATTACTCAGTGCTCATGCTGAAGAGGAATCTAAACAGATATCATTAAATACGATTTGGGCATTTGAAAGTAAAATGAAAAGAGGTTTAAATACGACTTCAAGAATGTATGGATATTCTATTAAGAAAGACAACTTCACGATAGTAGAAAACGAAGCTGATATCGTTAGAAAGATTTATTCATATTACATCTTAGGCTATTCATATAATAATATCATTCAACACCTTTTCGAACTAGGAATAGCATCGCCATCTGGGAATAAAAAATGGAGTCAAAGAACACTTGAGGATATCCTTAAGAATGAAAAATATGTTGGTGATATGTTGCTGCGAAAGAAAATGAATGATCGAATTGTAAGACCGGAAATATTAACTGCTTTGAACTTGAATCAATACTATGTTAGTAATCATCATGAGCCAATTATTACAAGAGAAACCTGGAATGAAGTTCTTAGTCTAAGAAAAAAACGTACTACGTTTGATAGCAAAGGTAAATTCTTCAAACTCAACCCATATGCTTATTTCTACTTTTCCATAGACTACAATAGACACTTCACGTATTATGTTGAACGGCATAAAGGTAAGTACGAAGTTCCCATGCTTGTTTGTAAAAGTGATTTAGGAAGGTTTGCATTTAAAAATTCCGATATTGAAAATGGTATATCAAAAGCTGCCACATACATTCTTAAGTACAGGGATATAATAACTGATCATGTAAAACAACAAATAGCACCTAGCTCATTGTTAATTTCTAATCAATTGGATGAGTTATATTGTGATATTCAAGTTAAGTCTGTTAATGAACAATTAACTAGGTATTCTATAATATCTGACAATTTATCAAAGTTGCATCGAATCAATAATGTCGAAAAGTTAATATCAGAAACAGTTTTCTTCTCAAAGAAACTTGTTGCTGAACCTAACATAGATTACATAAAGAAAGTCTTTACAAAAGTTATTTTTAGCGGATTCAAAGTACATCTAATCATCTCCATAACCAATGATGATATAAAAGCAATTCCAGATAAAAAATATCTCATTCACACCTATCGAATTCCAATTATCTATAAATACAAAAATAGTGAATTGGAATTCAATCTTTATATTTGTTAGTTCGGAACCACATTACCCCCTAAATGATGGCTTGAAATGAAGTTCGGAACCACATTACCCCCACTTTGAAATTGTTACTATCGATAAAGCAAAATTGTTCTCAATGCGACTCTATAAATGAAAACGACCCCATTTCATAAGAAATAAGGTCGTTTTTCATTAAAATATCGCTATTTTCCCCTAGTTTAGGGGAGTAATCAAAGATAACTATGGTGCCCGAGGCCGGACTCGAACCGGCATGAGTCACCCCACTGGATTTTGAGTCCAGCGCGTCTACCAATTTC
>Ga0074195_1000787_pt1 | contig 54484 bp, 35 predicted proteins | sample EPASupsiteHSE623_FD_64525 | JGI IMG/M metagenome (GOLD analysis project Ga0074195, IMG submission 64525) | Bioremediated contaminated groundwater from EPA Superfund site, New Mexico - Sample HSE6-23 | ecosystem: Environmental > Aquatic > Deep subsurface > Groundwater > Contaminated ...
AACTCCATGCCCCAGGAGCTTCAGGCGAAGCTTTTAAGGGTACTTCAGGATGGTAAAATCAGACGGATCGGTGATACGCGGGAAAGAAAAGTCGATGTACGAATCATCGCAGCGACGAATATCGAGCCCAATCTCGCCATCGACCTGGGGCTGATCAGACGTGACTTATACTATCGTCTCAACACGGTAACCCTTTGGATTCCAAAGCTTTCCGACCGTAAAGAGGATATCCCCCTCCTAACCCAGTTTTTCATAAAAAAATATAATGGCCTTTTGTATCGAGGCATTAAAAGCGTTTCACAGGAAGTGATGCGACTGTTTCTAGATTACCCTTGGGACGGTAACGTCCGTGAACTTGAGCATGTGATCGAAGGGGCTGTCAACTTTGTGGATGGCGATATTATCCAGGTAGCTGACCTGCCCTATAACCTTAAACAGTTTTACCATACAAAGGCGCCTAAGGCATCCTTAAGTCATGCGGATGCGAGCTTGGGACTGGTAAAGGCACTGGAAATAGCCGAAGCTGAGCTCATCAAGGATGCGATGGCTAAAGCAAACGGCAACACGACGCTGGCAGCAAAAGCCTTAAAGGTACCGAGACAGACGCTCCAGTACCGGCTTAAAAAACTCAATATCGAAGAGTAAACACTAAATCGCCGAAAATTCGGCGATTTTTTATTTATTTCGAAGCCGCTTACCCGATTTTGAAAGAGCTTTTATTATCAAATGGGCATTTTAAAGGTTTTCAGCGTTTGTTAATCCTTTGGCATAGAACTTGCAATTATGTAAAGCGGTAAAAGCAAAAGCGAAAAATGGTATTTGGGAGGCAATTTATGAAAAAAGGTTGTAAATTCGGTACACACCGCGTCATCGAGCCAAAGGGCATTCTGCCACAACCGGCGCAAATCATCTCTAATGACATGGAAATCTACGATAACGAAATTTTGATCGACGTTCAAACATTGAATATCGACTCGGCATCTTTTACACAAATCAAACAACAAGCTGAAGGCGATGAAGCAAAAATCAAAGAAATCATGATGGAAATCGTCGCTACTCAAGGCAAACATAAAAACCCAGTAACTGGATCAGGTGGTATGCTCATCGGTACAGTGGCACAAATCGGCGATGCATTAATCGGCAAAACTGACCTGAAAGTGGGCGATAAGATCGCAACTTTAGTATCACTTTCATTAACACCCCTCGTCATCGAAGAAATCATCGAAATTAGAAAAAACATCGACCAAGTCGACATAAAAGGAAAAGCCATCCTCTTCGAAAGCGGCTTATATGCAAAAATTCCTTCGGATATTCCTGAGAATTTAGCCCTTTCAGTTCTGGATGTCGCAGGTGCTCCAGCACAGACAGCGAAGCTCGTTAAACCAGGCGATACCGTACTCGTTATCGGCGGCGCTGGCAAATCAGGCATGCTTTGCTTATATGAAGCAAAAAAACGCGCAGGCGTTACTGGAAAAGTATTCTGCCTCCAGCATAACGATCACGCGAAGGACCGCGTAATGGGTGCTGGCCTTGCAGACGAATTTATCGTGGCAGACGCAACTGATGCTGTAGAAGTGCTTAGAAAAGTGGAAGCCCTCACAGATGGTAAAATGTGCGACCTCGTCATCAACTGTGTAAACGTTCCAAACACTGAAATGTCGTCGATCCTCGCCACTAAAGACGATGGTATGGTCTACTTCTTCAGTATGGCTACCAGCTTTACGAAAGCGGCACTTGGCGCTGAAGGCGTCGGTAAAGACGTCACCATGATCGTAGGAAATGGCTATACGAAAGGCCATGCAGAAATCACACTCCAGATCATGAGAGAAAGTGCAGTCCTCAGAAAAATCTACGAAGAATTATACGCTTAAGAAACGATTCGTATCCAATCATGTGTTTACGTTTAAATAATCTATCATTATTAAAGGGGTAAAGAAGATGAGACATTATACTGAAATCGAAATGTGGAAAAACGTCACCCAGGCAGAGTGGGATTCTTGGGAGTGGCAAGTAAGAAACAGAATCACGACACTTGATCAATTAAAGCAAGTGGTCAACCTCACAGATAAGGAAATCGAAGGCGTAGAAAAAGTACTTGAGCTTCTTAGAATGGGAATTACGCCTTACTATGCACTCCTCATGGACAAAGATGATCCAAAATGCCCAGTGAGAATGCAAGCGGTACCTACCATCTATGAAACTTACCAATGCTCTGCAGACATGGACGATCCACTTCACGAAGATGGCGATTCTCCAGTTCCAGGCATCACACACAGATACCCAGACCGCGTACTCTTCCTAATCACTGACATGTGCTCTATGTACTGCAGACACTGTACGAGAAGAAGATTTGCAGGTCATAACGACGGTGGCGTTCCTAGAAACAGAATTGATGCTGCAATCGAGTATATCGCTAAGACACCTGTGGTTAGAGACGTTCTCTTATCAGGCGGCGACGCACTTTTAGTTTCAGATGACCTCCTCGAGTACATCATCAGCAAGCTTAGAGCGATTCCACACGTGGAAATCATCCGTATCGGATCTAGAACACCAGTTGTTTGCCCACAAAGAATCACACCAGAGCTCGTGAACATGCTTAAGAAATACCACCCAATCTGGTTAAATACACACTTCAACCACTCAAAAGAAATCACGCCAGAAGCGAAAAAAGCATGTGCATTAATGGCAGATGCTGGTATCCCACTGGGTAACCAATCTGTACTTCTCAAAGGTATCAACGACAGCGTACACATCATGAGAGATCTCGTACACGACCTCGTCGTCATGCGCGTTAGACCATACTACATCTACCAATGTGACCTTTCTATGGGTATCGAGCACTTCAGAACACCGGTTTCTAAAGGGATCGAAATCATCGAGGGTCTCCGCGGCCATACGTCTGGCTACTGTGTACCAACTTTCGTCGTCGATGCACCAGGCGGCGGCGGTAAAATTCCTGTAATGCCACAGTACATGATTTCGCAATCACCTGAGCGCGTTATCCTCAGAAACTACGAAGGCGTTATCACCACTTACACACAACCGACTTCTTATGAGTTCGATGTGGAAGGCGCTGTGGAAACAGCCGCTCAAAAAGAGCACAAGCTCTTCGGCGTAGGCGGTCTCTTACAAGGAAACCGTGTTGCAATCGAGCTTAAAGAATTAGAGAGAGCAAAGAGAACACATCACGAAGAGTAAGATAAATAGAAGGACTCTCGTGTGGTATAAGGAATGATGGAGGTTTTCATGCGACTGCTTGACCTTTTTGAAAATGAATATAAAATCATTTCCATCGTGGGCATGGCGAAAAACGCAGGTAAGACCGTGACTTTAAATCATCTGCTGGAAGAGATGGACCGAGAAGGTCTGGTGGCTGGCTTGACGTCCATAGGGAGAGATGGGGAACGTCAAGACATCGTCACGAAAACCGATAAGCCGATGATCTTTATTCGAAAAAATGCACTCGTCGCCACAGCGGAGATGCTCTTTAACCTTTCAGAAGTTAAAATGGCCATTCTGGAAGTCACTGAGCATCACACCGCCATGGGCAGGGTGATTATTGGTCGGGCCCTTTCAGACGGCTATGTACAGCTGGGAGGCCCCACCACCAACAAAGCCATCCGCGAGGTATCAGAGCGCATGATGTCCTACGGTGCCCACACTATTTTAGTGGACGGCGCACTGGACCGGACCTCATCAGCCTCTCCTGCCATCACGGATGCCTGCATTTTATCCACTGGCGCCGTGGTCAGCCGAGACATGGGAAAAACCGTGGAGCAGACCGCGTACCGTGCCTCACTTTTTCAGCTAAAACCCATCACTGAGGAAGCCATCCTGAGTCTATGGGATGAGGCCGAAGCACAGATGCGGCCCATGCTAGTGGATGAGGACGGCTGTGCCAATCTTCTCGCGGAGGTTACCACCGCACTGGGGGCGGGTAGGGCCATCGCAGAGGCCATCCACGACAGGACGCGCAACATCATCGTTCCAGGGGCACTCGTTACGAAAACCGTCATGGATGTGGTTCAAACCACACCCCATTATAAGCAAATTAGATGGATCATAGGAGATGCCACGAAGCTGTTTGTGGAGCATAAGGATTGGCTTTACTTCAAACGCATCGGCGTGGACATTCGCGTAAGGTATGGCATCAAGCTACTGGCCATCACCGTAAATCCCTATGCACCAGCAGGCTACTTTTACGATTCAGAGCGCTTCATCGAAGCGATGCAACGAAGAGTACCAGAAATCCCCACCATCGACGTGATGGCATAAACAAAGAAGATTGCTTAATGCGATTTTCTTATCTGGAGGCGACATGAAATCCGCATATCTCAGCAAGAAAAATTTTGAGGATCTCGATCTCGGCTTTATCTTTGAACGTTTACAGCTGTCATCACCCTATGGTGAAAATGCGAAAAAATCGCTGAAGCCTTTTTTACGAGCGGACATAAAAATGCTGGAAACAGCCTATGACAGACTCGCAGCTGCGATGGATTTGTACCAGAGACAGCGTGCGAACTTCCTAGAGCTCAAATCCCTCTTAAAAGAGGTGAAGCAGCTAGATAACACCTTTGATCGTATCGCCGAAGGCGAGACGCTATCTGTCACTGAATTATTCGAAGTGAAGCAGCTCGCCATGGTCATGCGAAAGATTACAGAAGCCCTGAAAGGGCTTCATTGGAACAGAACAGTAGGGGCCTATGTTTTAGAGCCCACAGATGCCATCATCGATTTGCTCGATCCGGAACACAGCGGGGTCGGAACCTTCTACATCTACAGCCTCTATTCTGAGCGTCTCACGAAGATTCGAAATAGTCTAGAGCTTCTAGACAAGCAAGCAAAGCAGCAGCTGAAAAGTCGAATCGACATGCTAATCGCTGAGGGATATCCCGTCAGTGCCAGTGGCGATCTCAGAATATCGGTGCGCGATGTGGCGCTACTTTCCAGAATCAAATCCGATGAACGCTTCACGTATCGTTCGGATGTACCGATGTACAGCTTATTCAGTGTCAAGATTGACGAAAGCTTTAAAACGCAAAAGGACCAGCTTTTGCTGGAGGAAGAGGATGAAGAGTATGAGGTGCGTAAACATCTCACGAAGACACTGGAGTCCACGCTCGCACTTTTGCTGGATAACACCCAGAAAATCGGCGAAATCGATTTGTTGATCGCGAAAGCGCAGTTTTCTGTGGCCTTTCATTTAATCAGACCGACGCTAACCCCGTCGTTAGATGTGACCATCATAGAAGGCAGGCACCTAAAGGTCGCCTATAGTTTAGAGCGTACTGGAAAGACGTTTACACCCATAAGCGTTTCCCTCAAGAAAGCAGTGACGTTAATCACAGGCGCTAACATGGGCGGCAAGACTGTGTCGCTTAAAATGATCGGTCAAGTGGTGGCCATGGCACAGTATGGTTTTTTCGTGCCATGTGTACACGCTGAAATTCCCATTTTCGATTACCTGTTTATCTCAGTGGGCGATTTTCAATCCATCGATATGGGGCTGAGTACCTTCGGTGGCGAAATCGTAGAGATCGAGCAGGCCATCAAACGGGAAAATGAACTGGGGCTCATCCTCATCGACGAGCTCGCCAGAGGCACTAACCCACTGGAGGGGTATGCGATTTCCAGAGCGCTGATCGAGCATTTAAGCGGGTTTCAGTCCCGATCAGTGATTACCACGCACTTCGATGGGCTGACCAGCGTACCTGAAACGACACATTATCAAGTCAATGGCCTGTCAGGCATTGACCTAAACGAAATCAGAGATAAAATCGAAGCAGAAGGCGTGGCCTTGCTGCACGAATATATGGATTACCGGTTATCCGAGGTGAGTAGCCTTCAGGAAATACCAAAAGAGGCACTGAGAATTTCGGAGCTCATGGGACTGGACAGACGTATCATCCTTAGAGCAAAGGCTATTTTAGGTGACAAATGATTAGGAGGATCACATGACGAGTAAGTTAAATTTAGATTTTAGCATCGTCGATAAAGCGAGACAGTCAGCACGCGTGATCGCAGAGGATACGCAAAAATTCATCGACAAGCACACCACGGTGGCGGTTGAGCGTACCATCGTGAGATTACTCGGCGTAGATGGCATCGATGAAATCGAGAGACCACTGCCAAACGTCGTCGTCGATAATATCAAAAAAGGTGGCGGCTTATCAGAAGGTGCGGCTTTCTGGTTAGGCAATGCCATGGTAGCGTTAGGAAAAACGTCACAAGAGATCGCAGAAGGCATCGCAAAGGGTGAAATCGACCTCGTGACCGTCCCTGTACAGGACGAAGCGAAAATCGTGAAAGCCATCGAAGAAGTAGCGGCAAACACGGTAGCGCGCATCAAGTCAAACCGCGCACAAAGAGATGAATTTTTAAGCACACTTGGCGAAGGTCCTAAGCCATACCTTTATGTTATCGTAGCGACAGGTAACATCTACGAGGACGTGCTTCAAGCACAAGCGGCAGCACGTCAAGGCGCCGACATCATCGCCGTCATCAGAACCACTGCACAGAGCTTACTGGACTACGTGCCATATGGTGCGACGACTGAAGGCTTCGGCGGTACGTATGCCACACAGGAAAACTTCCGCATCATGCGAAAAGCGCTTGATGAAGTGGGTGCAGAGGTTGGCCGTTATATCAGACTTTGTAACTACTGTTCGGGACTTTGTATGCCTGAAATCGCTGCTATGGGAGCGATTGAGCGCTTAGACGTCATGCTGAACGACGCGCTTTACGGCATCCTTTTCCGAGACATTAATATGCAGCGTACACTGGTTGACCAGTATTTTTCGCGTATTATCAATGGCTTCGCGGGCATTATCATCAACACTGGCGAGGATAACTACCTCACCACTTCAGACGCCATCGAAGAGGCACACACGGTGTTAGCATCACAGTTCATCAACGAGCAATATGCTTTACTCGCTGGACTTCCTGAGGAGCAAATGGGCTTAGGTCACGCATTCGAGATGAACCCAGACACAGAAGATGGCTTCCTCTTAGAGCTTTCACAAGCGCAAATGGCGAGAGAAATCTTCCCTAAAGCGCCACTTAAGTATATGCCACCAACCAAGTACATGACAGGAAACATTTTTAAAGGCCATATTCAGGATGCCCTTTTCAACGTGGTTTCCATCATGACGAACCAAGGCTTACAGCTTTTAGGCATGCCGACAGAAGCGATCCACACACCCCTTTTACAAGACCGTGCACTTTCCATCGAAAATGCGAAATATATCTTTAATAACATGCGTCATTTCGGAGACGAGGTGGAGTTTAAAAAGGACGGCATCATCCAAAAGCGTGCGCAAAGCGTGCTTAAGGAAGCGGCTGACCTGTTAGAAGAAATCGAAGAAATCGGCATCATGTCCACCATCGAGCAAGGCAAATTCGCGTCAGTTACACGTAAAATGGACGGTGGAAAAGGCCTCGACGGCGTTACACAAAAGGGTAGCCGTTACTTCAACCCATTTATTCCGATGATGTTGGGAGGTAAATAGTATGAGCGTAACGAACGGTTTAGATTTAACGAAAGTTAAGCCATATGGCGATACCATGAACGATGGTATGATGCAGTTTTCGTTTACACTACCTATTCCACTCTGCGAAGAGAGTAAAGAAGCGGCAAAGCAGCTTTTACTAAAAATGGGAATTGAAGAGCCAGCCGTGGTGTCTGCACAGGACCTCGGCGTCGGTTACACCTTCTTCATCATGTACGGTAAATGTGCGCATACAGTGGACTTCACTCAAATCGAAGTTCCAAAAGTGGATTCAGATGTTATGGACAAGTATGCGGTAGAAGCGTATATCGAAGAGCATATCGGTAGAGATGTGGTGATCGTCGGTGCTTGTACAGGAACAGATGCACATACAGTCGGTATCGATGCGATCATGAACATGAAGGGCTACGATGGGCATTACGGACTTGAGCGCTATCATGGTATTAAAGCGCATAACCTCGGGGCTCAGGTGCCTAACGAGGAGCTCGTGGCAAAAGCCATCGAACTTGGAGCGGATGCCATCATCGTTTCACAAATCGTCACGCAAAAGGATGTTCACATCCCTAACATGACACAGCTCATCGAACTTTTAGAGTCTGAAGGCATCAGGGATAAAATGATCGTCTGTGCTGGAGGTCCTAGAATTTCGTACGAGCTCGCTAAAGAGCTTGGTTACGATGCAGGCTTCGGAACAGGTACCTATGCTGAAGACGTGGCTTCGTTTATCGTTCAAGCATTGGTCGCTAAAAAGTAAATTAGTCCTTTATAACCAAATATGCATTATTAAAGCCCCCCTGAATCTTGCCTAGTGGCGAAAGATTAGGGGGGCTTTTTAGGTGGGTTGGTGTTTTCAGTTCAGTTTGCTAACGTTCAGTTTGCTTTTGCCCATTTTCTGGCCTATTTTCTACGTTTGAGGTAGACACCCATAGCAGATACTAATCCGCCGATGCCATAGAAGAGGTCTGCTGGAATCTGTCCAGTTTGTGGTAACGCATCGCCAAGTGGCGTTTCCTCAACTGGTAATAACTCTTCAGGTGTTTCTTCAACTACTGGAACTGGCTCTAAGATTTCATCGAAGTTGAAACCGATCATGGCTGCGCCAAGTGGTGTTTCTTCTTCTGGAATCACAGCTTCAGTGGTTGGAGCAGTGGTTGCAGGAACAGTAACGATTACAGTTTCAGTGACCGTATTAGTGATGACTTGTGGTGTAGGTGGTACTTGGTATACGAAAGTAACCACGAAATCTGTAGCACCTTCAGTTAAAGTACCGGATGCATTTGGAGTAGAATAAATATGTTGATAGCCACTGATTGCAGGAGGTGAGAAGCTGTATGGCTCGTCGAGGTATACTTTCACAGTATCATCTGGGCGAAGCTCGCCGCCTACAGTATTATGATACTCAATCGTCGCCATGACATAGTCATCTTCTTCATAGTAAACTTTAATCAGTTTGTTCCATGAATGCATCGTAAAGATGCGGTCTGGATCTTCTGAATCATAAAGGGATTCAAGTACTGTTAAGCGAGCGATTTCAGGTTCGTCGTAAATTTTTTCCCAGTCATATCCGACAAAATGCCAGTGTTCAATCGGTTCTGGATCGACTGTGAACTGCTCGGTTTCATAGAAATAGCCATCAAATTCAGAATCACCTGGTAATGGATCTCCTACGAGCTCTGGATGTCCGACGATATCTGGACCATCACCGACTCTAATGGCCTCAAGTTTAACCCCAAATGGTCCTTCGAGTTCATGGAAATAAGCTGTGAAGTGGCCATCACACTCTTTCATTGGGAATGTGATGGATGGATCTTCTGGATCTATGATTGGCTTAGGAGGTGGCATTAATGGCACTTCAGATACTTTATAGTTATCATCGCAGTACCAATTCCATTCCCAGTGATCAAATGCATATCCTCTAGCTGGAGTTGCCACTAATGTGACATCATCGCCTACTTGATAACGGCCTTCGCCAGTGACAGTTCCCCATGATTCGAACATCATGACATCTGTAGTGATATTAAACCATGGAATTTCTTCGAAATAGAGTTGGATGGAGACATCATCATTTGGCATATTAAAGGAAATAGGTTCCCATGGGTTGTGCATATTAGGTCCCATCATCCAGTAATCTAAGCGATAACCATCTTCTGGTTCAGGAATAATGCTGATTGGATCGCCTGGTTTATACTTGCCTTCAGTTGAACCACTGTAGGAACCCATAAGAGGGTCATTGACAGTGATGGTTAAGTCTGGTTTTTCAATGAAAACACCGCGTACTTGCATTCCGTCAATAATTGTCAGTGGATCAAGGAACTGAGGTGGTATCTCATACCATTTTCCCATAAACAACCATTGCCATTCATCAAAGTAGTAATCCTCATTTGATTCATTATAGGTAAGGGTTGTTTTCCAAAATGGATGAATGTAAACAGGTGGTGTATAACCAACTGAACCGCTACCGGTAGGATACTCAGTTACTGTTAATGAAGGTGGTGATGGTATAGGAATTCTTTCGACCATCTGCTGATCTTCAGCAAATGCGCTCATGCTACTACCGAACACTAAGATCAGTGTCAGCATTAATACAAAAAGTAATTTTGAATACCTCATAAAATTCTCCTCTCTTTAAGTGATAAAGAAAGGTCGGTTGCACTATTCGCTCCGCAGGTTTCAAGTGCCCAGCTGAGAAGCCTGCATCAAAGCATCCTTCTTTAATAGATTATTCTATTGTGAAGCCCCATTTTCGTGTTATTTTCTAACACCCCCTCACCATTTGATTTAAATCCATCCCAACCCAACCTTGTGATGTTAAAAACACATATCAAAATAGTTACAAAATGTTTACATAATATCTTTACCAAATCGTTATGGTTTAAAACGGTGCCATCAATTGTCACGTATGACAGTTAAATTAGGGGTTTAAAAAAATAGGAGTAATTTAATATTGAAGTCGATTTAATGATGTATAATAGGATATATATATGAAAATAAGAATTGCGCCATTCAGTTAGGGGGATTCCATGGGTCATATCAAGACATTTATAAAAACACACAAATACATCCTGGCTACTTTTGCCATCGCCTTCATGGTCATGATGATCGGGTTTGCCGTCATCGAGCTTTTTCCGTTCGGCGAACAGCAAATTATGGTCATCGATAGCTGGCATCAGTATTATCCGTTTTTACAGGAGTTACATCATAAGCTTCAAAATTTCGAATCCATATTTTATTCGGAAAACATCGGCATGGGGACGAATTTTTTCCTCATCATGGCGTACTACGCCTTTAGCCCACTTTATATCTTCTCAGTTCTGTTCCCGAGAGAGTATTTACGCGAGTTTATGATGCTGGCCACGGCGATTAAAATCGCTCTTGCAGGCGCCTTTTTCGCGATTTACATCAAGCATCTCTTTAAGCGTGAAGACTACACCATCACAGCCTTTGGTCTTTTATATGCCTTTTGCGGTTTCGCCATGGGGTACTACTGGAATATCATGTGGCTGGATGCCATGGCACTACTGCCGCTAATCATCCTAGGACTACACCGGTTAATTGATGGTGAGGGGGTCATCCTTTACATCGTGACACTGGCCATCGCGCTGATCAGTAATTTTTATGTAGGGTACTTCATCTGTGAGTTTATCTTATTCTATTTCTTCGTGCTTTATTTTACGAAGCAGACAGGCTTCGATATCGGGAAACTGGTGAGAAAAACGCTAATCGTCGCAGGGACGTCACTGCTGGCAGTGGGTATCGCCGCCGTCGTGCTGATTCCTGCCTATAAGGGACTCCAGCTTTCACATGCAACAGCGATAAACTTCCCTACGGAGTTTAAGGCTTATTACTCCGTCCTGGAAATCTTAAATAATATGCTACCAGGCACGCAGCCGACAGTTAAAGCGGGACTTCCTAATATCTATAGCAGCTTCATCGGGCTTTATTTCCTGATTGCCTATTTCGTCTCCAGTGGGATTAGGGTGAAGGAAAAGGTATTTAGCTTTGCACTGATCGTGTTTTTCATCATGAGCTTTAACATCAACTATCTTAACTTTATCTGGCATGCTTTCCACTTCCCGAACGAAGTGCCTTACCGATTTGCTTTCATTTTCAGCTTCCTCGTCCTCACGTGGGCTTATCAAGCCTTCCAGCATTACGAGGAAACACCGAGAAAGCATTTCTGGGCCATCAGCTTCGGTATCTTGGTCTATTTGATTATCGGTGAGCAATTCGACCTTAAGGAGACGGTATTTTATGTCACATTAGTCGCACTCGGTCTATATACGATCTTATTCATGGCGCACCGTTACGCAGTCATTAGACCACGCGCCTTTACCATCGCCCTTTGCGTGATGTTCCTCGCGGAAATCCTGTTGTCGGGAATCCTCGGCACAGCGACTACTGGCAGCTCGGGCAGGACCAGTTATCCTTTCTTAGATAAAGAGGTGGATGCAGCATTAGAGCAAATTTACGAAAAGGATCCAGACGATTACCGTGTCGAAATGGTGAAGTGGTATAGTACGAACGACCCTGCCTTATATGGTTACCGTGGCGTCTCGTTCTTCTCTTCCACTGCAAATGCCGATGTCTCTAGATATAACCGCGCTATCGGCCTTTCTGCCTCCCCCGAATCCAATCGCTATCAGTTTGTGGCTTCCACGCCGCTGATCAACAGCCTTTATAATGTGAAGTACCTCATCGGTCGCGAAGGCCAGGGTACAGACGAAAATGCGGGTTACCAAAAGGTTTTGGAAACGGAAAAAGTGACCCTGTATGAGAACAAGTATCCTTTACCGCTGGGATTTGTGGTGGATACCATGGTTTATAATTGGAACAACAGCCACCGAAGCCCGTTTGATGTACAGGAGGATTTCGTCCTCGCCGCTACGGGACTTCCAGCGAACCTTTATGACGACGTGCCCATCAGCGAAGCGGTTTACGATAACATGACGGAGAAATCGTTTGATAATATCCGTTACAGCTATCGAAATAATGACAGCAGCAAAGTGGGTAACGCCACACTGAAGTTCTTTGCACCAGAAACGAAGCAAATGTACCTTTATATGTTTGCAAACCGTTCCTATAAAACGAAGGTGACGGTTTTAGAGGAAACCATCGAATATGAAACCAGACGGGGACTGATCATCGATTTAGGCGTACTTGAAGCAGGCACCGAAATCAAGCTCGAGTTTGAAACCCATGCTGCAAAGGAAGGTTATTATAACCTTCAGGTAGTAACGTTTAATGAAGACGTTTATGAAGGAATCCATGGCGTACTCGCCGATGAGCCTTGGGATATTACCACATTTAAATCCACGAAGATTGAAGGGACTGTAACAGCGGCTCAGGATGGTGTCATGTATACGTCGATTCCATACGATCCAGGCTGGACAGTGAAAGTCGATGGGGCGAAAGTTGAAGTGAATCCACTGAAAAAGGCATTGATGATGTTTGATGTGCCCGCTGGAACCCATGAAATCACCATGACCTATGTACCAGAAGGGTTCGTCGTGGGACTCCTCATCTCACTTGTTTCCATAGGGGGGACTGTGGCGATACGACTAAATGCGAAAAAACAGGTAAAACTGGCAAAACAGAAGCCTGCAGAACATCAATAGCCATTAAACGACTAAAAAGCACCGGATACGAATATCCCGTGCTTCATTTTTTGATTTTTAGTTATACACGGCGCTCGATGATGTATCTCGGGCGTCTTTTTATTTCTTCATAAATCCGTGCGATGTAGACGCCGATGATCCCCAGCGAAAGCATAATCATGGAGCCGGTAATCAGAATCAGTAGAATCACAGTTGAGAATCCGGAGATGGCGTGACCGAAAAAGAAATTATAAAGCGTTTGTATGCCCATGATAAGTGCGAAAAGTAAAAATAAAATGCCACTGAAGATAGTGAGGTACAAAGGTTTGCTCGTATAGGATAAAATGGCACTCATGGCCAGTAAAAACAGCCTACCCACTGAAAAATGCGTCTCTCCAAGTGTGCGATCGTCCACTTCAAAAGGAAATTTCACCGTTTTAAAGCCGACCCAGCTGACGATGCCTCTAAAGAACAGGTTGCGCTCGTGGAATTCCCTCAGCGCATCGATGACCTGACGGTTCATGAGCTTGAAGTCGGAGGAGTTATCCATTTCCAGGCCAGTAATGGATTTTAGAACCTTATAAAAGCTCTTTGCCACGAAACGGTGTTTAAAAGACTCGTGACCTCTGGAGGCCTTCACACCATCCACGATATCACAGCCCTCACGTGCCATGACTTCCAGCATGTCCTTTATGTACCGAGGTGGATGCTGGAGGTCTGAGTCCATGGTAAGGTATAAATCAGCATCGACGGATTCGACACCCGCCCTAAGCGCGATTTCCTTACCGAAGTTACGTGCGAATTTTATGCCCGTAACGCCTTCGTACTCGCTGGACAGCGCGGACACCACCTGCCAGGTGCCATCTCTTGAACCGTCGTCCACGAAATGGAAACACGGGTGGATGCCATCTTCTGCTAATAATCGTTTGATTTCGAGAAAGTTGGCACGTAGTGCTTTTTCCTCGTTATAAACTGGAATGACCAGTACTAATGATTTTCCTTTTAAAAGCGCTTCCATAAAGACCTCACTCTTTATATATGATATATTTGTAGATCAGGAAGTTCCAGCAGACCACGCAGGCCATCTTAAGAAACGGAGAGATAAGTTCGCTGATGCCGAAGACATCCGTGAAAAGCTTCATTAAGAAGATGTTGGAGACCACTAGATTAAATGCGAATAGTGCACCGTACTGTATAAATTGACGTTTGATGTTCCCTTTTGACTTGAACGACCAGATGCGGTTGACGAGAAACGAAAACCAAAAGACCAGCGCATAAACGATGACACTTGCCAGAATATAATGTAGACCTGCCCATTTGAGGAGCATGACATAAAGGGCATATTCGATGCCGAAGGCCGTGAAGCCAGTGATCAGATATCGGATAATCTGTTTTATCGTCTCTGGTGCCAATACTTTTTTCAGCCGTTCCATACCATCTCCTATGATTTACTATGTTACCATTATACCCCATTATATCCCTATTAAAAAGACGCTATCGCTGGTATGCCAGTATAGCGTCTTTATAAAACCCCTTCCGCGGTCAGATGCTTGATCTGATTGATAACGATGGTATCGTTATTTGGATAGTTGTCTAAAATGCGGTGCAGAATTTTCTCCATGAGATCATGATCAACACCTGGAAGTAAAACGACGAATTGTGAATCGTTCCAGAGTGAAAAAGTGTCGCCTTTTCTCAGTTTTTCCATCAGATGAAGCTTAAGATGGTTGACACGGAGGTCGTGCTGCGACTGAGAATGCCCTTTAATATAAGGAATGTTGATAACACCTACGCTAAAGCTGGCACCTGAGCGTAGACTCCTACGACGCTCCAGCTCATAGATAGATTTAAAAACGGATGGTTCGCAGAAGAATGCGTTCTCCCAGCTCATATTGGATTCGAGTGCTTCATAAAGGTTACTCTCTGTCTTGATTGGATCGTTGGTTTGCAGTAGCCGTTTATAGAGGGCTTTCATATCAGCCGATGGCTTAAGTCCCATCTCGTGGTAGTAGAACCCAGTGATGTACTCATAGTGTTCAAGCGCTTGCTTTTGCTCATTCTTATGGAGTAAAGCCTCCATCAAGCTAAGATGGAAGGATTCTTCATAGATATCGATTTGGATGGCCTTTTGACAGAGTTGAATAATTTCATCATGCATCGCATAGGTTTTCATCAATCCGATGGTCGCCACTACCGTTTTAAGATAAAGACGGCGGTAATGGTTCCTTACTGAAAATACCCAGTGCTGGTCAAAGCAGTCCGGTAGATAATCCCCATAGTAATAGGAGAGTGCTTCTAAATAATAATCTAAAGCCTTTTGAGGGGCATTAGCCTTAGTCGACTCCCCAAGCTTGATCAGTTGCTCGAAACGGTCCACATCCACTTCCACCTGGAGATGGTCGTTCCATTTATAATACCCGTTCGTGAACAGTAAACTTCTATCGTGTTCGGCGGTGTCGTCCTCCACTAATGACTGTCTAAGGCGGTGCATTTGTCTCCTTAATGTGCTTCTCGGGTCACTATAGGATTCTGAAACCCATAATTGGTCCATGAGCGTCTCTGGTGTAAATGCACGATCCCTGTGGGTGAGCATGAACTTATAAAGTTCCCAGATTTTCTTAGATCCTGAAGAAGACATGACTAAAGAGTGGCCATCCTTGATAACATCAAAGCGACCTAATGTATGGATGATGAATTTTGGACTATGCTGTGAGGCTACTGATGGCATCATCTTTGGCTCCTTTGTCACGATTTCAGTGTGTTTCGGATTTATATGTGAAAAATTCGACGCTTTTTTTATTATACCATTAATAATCGGTTTTAATCATTCCATAATTAAACCGATATAAAAAAAATTCTCTTTTACCCTTAACAGAATATTCACAAAGGGGTCATAACTAATACACAACTCACTTTTATAATAAAGACATGTTAAGCGACACACAGGTCGTTAACAAGGTAAACCCCCCAAAATATTTACCGAATTGCATCAAAACCCCAATAATGAATTCCGAGTGGGCATCCCCCAAATTAACCCACTCGTGAAATTCCCCCCTTCTTAACTTTTAGTTGGAGACTTTCGATTCGTATGAATTAAAGTCTTTTTTTTTATGCTTAAGAAGGGTTATTCTAACATCATGGCGATAAACGCACTGACGATTTCGCTATCATACTGAACGCCAGAGAGCTCTTTTAGCTCTAGTAGCGCCACTTCCATGGATTTTCCCGTTTTATAGACACGATTCGTGATCATAGCGTCGAAGCTATCGCAGACTGCTAGGATTCGCGCTTCACGCCTTATTTCATCACCCTTAAGACCAAGTGGATAACCGGATCCATTAACTCTTTCATGGTGCTGAAGAATAATGTTTAGTACATCCTCGTTAAAGTACTCAAGGACGGTGTCTTTTGCATAGTGAACGTGATTTTTTATTTCTTCAAACTCATCGTCATTCAGTCGCGAAGGTTTGTTGAGGATTTCATCAGGCACATGGATTTTACCTAAATCATGGTAATAGGCTGCTTTCGTGATATTGTTCAGTGCCTTGTCCTTATAGCCGAGTCGAACCGCGAGACGCTTTACCAGCTCATAAACGCGTAGGCTATGCTCGCCTGTATAGTGGTCCTTGGTTTGAATCTCTTTAAGAAGCTTATCTACGGTATCCTGATTCTTTTCAAGCGTGCGGTAGACATCATAATTTGTCGCATGTACTAAAAGGACGGTCTCCTCTAAGGTCTTAAGCGTTTTAACCTCTCCTATGCCTCTAAAAATCAGCATATCGCCCTCTCTTAGGATGCTTCCATCATCAAACACGAAGCAGGAGCCCTTTACGACATAGTACGATTTATAAGCCTCAGCGGAGGGAACGGGATCTATGTAGAGGATGCGATCAACCGACAAATGCATAACGGAGGTCTGTAAAATATCATCATGATATTTTTTTTCGATTTTTGAATTTTTATTTTTCATCTCTAAAGTAGACTCTGATTCATTTGCTTTGATGATTTTGAAGGTCGCCATGATCTACCCCTAACAATATGTTTCAATTATTATACCCAAAATATTCTGAAAATAAAAGGCCTATACAGCGGGTTACATAATATTTTGTTTTTAGAGTGAATATTACAAAATAAAGACAAATTGCCACCTTTCGATAAAGAATAATGCCCAGGTAACCGATACTCATTTTGAGGTCTATCATTCTGTCCATTAGTCGTTATGCTGTAAAGGCGATTTAATCAGGACGTAATGGTGACGTAATTCGAGAAACTTCATTTTATTGATATAATACAACTATATTAGAGCGGTGAGAGGTGTGGCATGAGGAAAAAAATATGGGATGGATTTAAGAGAAAATTGGCTGTGTTGCTGGCCATTATTACGATATTCAGCGTACTCCCCATGGGAAGTATCGCTTCCTATTCTTTAGTGGTAGGCACTGCAGGGGGCCAGGATGTCGTCGTAACAGACATCAAGTACGCCATAACCCATAATGTGTTTCAAATCAGCAACGGCTACGTAGAGATTCTAGGAAATAATCTTAAAGATGTAGAAGTCCGCTTTGAACGCGTCGGCGTCGGCTTCGATGCCATGGGAACCCGCGCCATCAACAGCGCAACCTTTATAAAGATCAACTTTAACGCCTTAGAAACACAGGCGTTTACTGGTCGTGTCCAAATCGGTGGCCGCATCGTCAACCTTAATACGGGCACTGTGCCGAACCTTCAAGGCTCAAACAAGCTCACCGTGAACAAGGATACCATGGACAGCATCACGTTTACTGGTAATAACCTTAATCTCATTAATACACCTGGTATTACAGGTACCTATGGCTCCGGACTTTCCACCGCTACGCTTGGCACATCAGCACTCTCCAACTCACTCACACTAAATAACCCGCAAAATCCTGGCCCACTCGGCTATCAAAATATCGTTTTAAGAAAAACCGTTTCGGCAGACCCGAACATCGAAATTGAATACACTTATCAAAACGCATTTAGAATTATCGAGAACCTCGGTCTCGGTGATGTGCGCATGTACCCGAATACCGGTACTAAGGGCGACACGACGAAAGGCATTTTAGGCGATGAGGTGTATTTTAGAGGGAATAACTTCTCTGATACCCGCAACTACCAGGTCTACTTTTTGAAGTCGCTGGATGGCTCGGATAAATTCACCGATGTAAATAAAGCACAGTTCATCTCTCTCGGTCTTAATGTCAATGGGGCAGAGGACGTCTTGACCGTGCGTGTACCTAATCATAAGGATTTTGCCCTGCGCAACTACTATGTCGTCATCACCGATGTCCAAAATAATCAGGTCGTTGCTGAGCACGTGGTGCGAAACTCGGCGGGGAACTATGATGAATTTACAGTCATTCAAGCTGACTATAAACCGACAATCGTTAGCATCTATCCCGAAAAAGGACCTGATACGGGCGGTAACGTCGAAATCAAAGCCAACTACGTGCTCACGTTAAATATCCCTGACCTTTCAACCACAGGAGCTTTTAAAGTGCCTGCTGCAGGCGAGTCAAATGATGAAATCCTCGTCCTTAATTACGCGGATGGTATTTATAAAGGAGAAACCGTCACCATAACCCGCCGTATCAACATGCAAATCGGTAAAAAGGTGAAATTTTTAAGGGATTCCGGTGGCAATTTCCAAATCGTAAAAGCCCCTACTGACCAGATCATGGTCATCACCGACTCTGTAAATGACGCGGAAACCGATCCGAAAAAAGATGTCATCGTGGAAATGCAGACGATTTTAACCATCGTTGGTGGTGCAAATGCAGGTAAGCAGTTCATCTTTAACCAAATCATCACGAAGCCGGATGGATTCGAGTTTGAACCAAGTACCTTCACACCAGTAATCAATACCGTATTACCACCTGTGGTTCAGATTGAAGATACCGCATCCGCCTATTCAAAATTTAAAAACGAAACGCTCATCGCCATTACAGGTGATAAGTTCTTAGTAGACCGCTTCGTCGATGGTGATGGAAACGTCATCACCAGAAAGCCTACCGTACTCATCAAGAAAAATGATAATAATACTTTTAACAACCGCTATCAATTGGGGTTCTTCCCAAATGAATCTGCTACAGGCGGCGGCGTTACCGTTCGCGGCATCATTAAGTACAAACTAAATGAGGACGACGCCACAGAGCAAGTGTTAACGTACCCTGATGGTCGCCCAGTTACACTGGAAATGATAGTTCTCGATAAGACTGGAAAAGTCGTGGATGGTACCACGAATAATCAAATCGGTACGAAGATCCTCGTGCGCGTGCCTAGCATCGCCCTCATCAGAGATGGTGGCATCAAGCATATCCAAATCACCAACCCTACCCGAAAGTCTTCTGAATATGGAAAGTCAGCCATTAAATCTGACTTTATCGAGTTTGTAAAAACCTCAGATATCCCTGTCATCGAAAGTGTTAAACCGAATATCGTCACAGTAGAAGGCGGTGAAAACATCACCATAACAGGCTCAAACCTTCAAAACGGTTTAAGGTTGTTCCTCGATGGTGAAGAGATTACGACGTTTACCAGAGAGCTCGACACCACAGGAAATAAAATTCTCGTGAAATTTAAAGCACCTAAGGGCCGTGAAGGAACCACACAGGTTCAAATTCTCAATCCATCAGGTGGACTCGCTGTAGCGGATTTCACCTATGTAAAGACCTTTAATAAGGATCCGATTTTCAATAGCTTCACCCCACCACTGGGAACCTTTGAAACCATCGTTGTGGTGAATGGCGATAACTTCCTTAAACCAGATCCTACAGCGGTAACGGAGCGTGGCATCGATGCCTTTAGACTTATCGGTACGCGTATGCTCATGGACGGTAAAGAAGTGAATTCTTACAGCAGAGATACCTCTGGTGGCATCATTTTTAACCTCTACACAGCGCCTGATGAAGAAGCCTTAATCAGCTTAGTAGCAGGTAAAGCGACCCTTTCCAAGTTTGCACCGAATACCACCATCGTCGAGCAAGCCACCGGTAACGTGGTGACACTCACTAACGATGCGCTTAATAACCCTGCCATCGAAACGGCAACCCAGACGTACGCCATCCGCTATAGTGGCGGTAGTTATAGTGCTTACGGGCGTGACGGCGCACTGATCGGGGCGGTCAACATCGGCTATAGCGGGGCAACTGGTGCGACGACCATCGCCATCACAGGCGGTCCGACATTCGTGGCGACCATGAATAATAGGCTCGTGCGGATTGGCCTAAATGAAGAGGGTGAAAAGCAGGCATTTTTAGCGGATTACGCAGACTCCATCACCATGAAGACCATCGATGGCGAGCGTTTCACACTTTCTTATAACTTCGCAGGACAACCGATATTAACCAACGGCCGCGATAAGACTTATACCATCAAGTATAAAGAAGTGAATCAGCTCGTAGCTGAGGACTCCTTAGGATTTACGAGACCTGTCGTGGTAAACAGCACAGGCATCGAACTCGATGGCACACAGCTGGACATGATCACACCTTATACGGTTAATTCCTCAACAGGTAGAATCGAAGGAAACCTTTCGAAGGTCCTTTCGAAGAACCAAATTATCTTTACAGTGCCTTATCTCACCACTGGCAGAGGGTATAAAGACCTCACCGTGGTGAATCCCGATACGAAGTCGGCTAGTAAAACAGGCAATAATGGCTTTTTCTATATCGATCAAGCCAGCTCGAACCCGATCATCACCGATATCCAGCCTGATAAGGGCTCAGTGGATGGTGGCTTTTATGTGACCATCTCTGGTAGTGACTTCGAGGATAATGTCCGCGTGTTCATCGACTCTGTGGAAGTGCCTCAAAACGACACCTATGTGGCGTTGGATGGCACATGGATTAAAGTGAAAATGCCGAAATCCATTAAAAACCTCACCCGTGATTATGGCGTGGATGAACTAGCCGTTCCGGTGGTCCTGGTGAACCCAGACGGTGGTAACACAGGCCGTGAGAAGGGCTTCACGTATATCATCCCCTCTTCGAATCCAGTCATCACCCGCATCGTTCCGACGGGTGGCTCTTCAAATGGTGGCGAGATCGTGGAGATCATCGGATACGAATTCCGCTACTACGAGCCATATGAAAACAGCGTGGGTGGGCCGAACTATGATATAGGCGACAAGTTCACGGACCAATACAAAAACGGCATTTGGGATGACCTTCTCGCTGTAGGTCTTGATCCAGGAGCACTCCAGCAATTACCTGAACTCCTTAACCCTTACTATGATACCTACTACGAATCGGTGATTTTACCGAAGGTTTACTTCGGCGAAAACGAAGCGAAAATCGTCGAGTTTTCAAAGGGCTTTATCAAAGTCATCACCCCTTCACACGCAGCGGGAGCTGTGGATGTCTATGTCATCAATAATGACTCGGGCGTGAGCAACAAGGTGAAGTACACCTACACCTCGACGAATCCCGTACTGAACAGCATCGTACCTAACTTCGGCAGACGCCAAGGCCAGGAACCAAAGGATATCTATGGTTCGAAGCTCTTTAAAGCGGTGGTCTACGGCTATGAAGACGATGATGATGACGCTATCCAGCTACTGGATGATGTAGAGGCGCTGGTACGCTTCGGCGACATCGACAACCTGGAAATCGACCGTATCGCGCCGAACTCAGGTCTTATCAACAACCAGAGGGCGACCGTGAACCTAGATGGCGGTTTGTCCGTGTCTTATTATGGTGACCTGGGTGAGGTGAAGGTGACGCTCACAGAAAATAACGTCATTTACACGAGAACCTTTAGCTATAATAACACCACGGTATTCATCCCGATGGGTATGCTCCAAAATAACGTGGGGAACTACTATGTGCCAAATGGCCTTAAAGGTGTTGATCCTACTGTTTATTCTGGTAACGCGTATGAGTTTATCAAACTGGAAATCGCCGACCGCCGCGTCATAGTGGAACGTGGTTATGCGCCAGAAGCCTCTTATGATAATGATACTCATGTGGTGGTAACGACACCATCATACTTTACCATCGGTACGGTGCCCATGACCTATTTCAACCCAGACGGTGGTAAATCCAGCCGTACTTTCACGTATACCAACCCGGCAAGTGAGCCGAAAATCCTCACCATCGAGCCACAAACCCTTTCCTTCGACAGTACGAAATGGCTGGTGGAAACCTCCGTGGATGGCGGAATCGATATCGAAATCACGGGTAACGACTTTAGAGAAGGCGTAATCGTCTCCATCGGCGGCCTTAAAGCCACAGTGAAGGAGCTCACCACGAAGCAGATCAATGGGGTCACCTATGACCTTATCGTAGCAACGGTGCCACGTGCGACCGTGAACGACATCGATAAGGAATACCCGATCATGATCGAAAACACCGATAAGGGGCTTGCTTCATCGGCGAACCTGCAGGATTTGGCGGGACCGAACCATGGTGCACAGACAATACCGTTCTACTTCGTTTATAAAAAGCCGCTTTCAGGACCGCGCATCGACAGTGTGACGCCTAAGAAGACATCCATTTATGGCGGAAACAAAGTGGTACTTAAAGGTGCTGACTTTAGAGAAGGCGCATACGTCATCATCGGAACCCGTGCGGGAATCCCGATTTATAACGGCGTGATTTCTGAACGTGGCACTGTACTCACCTTTACCACTCCGAACAACATGACACTGGGATCGAAAGATGTCCAGGTACTGAATAACGATTATGGAATCGCCATTAAAAAGGGCGGTATCACCGTGGTTTCAGCACCTACCTTATCACCTGTCATCACCGACGCTGATGGTAATCCGATTAACCGTATCCACGTCACTGGTGGACAAGTCATCCGACTTAAGGGAACAGGATTTGCAGAGGGTGCAAAGGTTTACTTCGGCGGTGAGTGGCTTACGGTAACGGCTAAGGATAACATCCCAGAAACCGAGCATGGCATCTACCGTGACGACTCCATCCATTACGTGAAAAATGGCGTGTTGGGTACAAAAGTGGAATTCATCGACAGTGAAACCTTACTCGTCACCACACCGGAAGTCACCTTTGAAGGGCCAGTTTCCATCGTGGTGAAAAATGCCGATGGTGGTACCACAGATAATACCGTGAAGCTGGATTTCACCGTGCCGATTCCTAAGGACCCATCTGGTCTGAAGGTAGCCGTGGTGGATAACCGCTACATTAAACTTTATGAATACGTTTCAGACACCGCAAGCTATTTCGAGATTTACGTCTATATCGGCATTAAAACCAACGCCGAGCTCACCTCGAACGGCTATCGCGACTTTAAATATCTCGGCATCACCAATATTGAGCCGTACAAAATAACGACTTTACCAGGCCTTGAGAACATGAGCACTGCAGAGCGCGTCGTTTTCGTCGTCAAAGCAGTGAACAAGTTCGGTCCATCAGGCTACTCTAACATCGCAGCCCTTACGTATCAAAACGTAAAGGACATTAAGGAACTCGGTCCAGAGGATCTCGATGGTGATTTAGGTGTGCCTACTGGTCAAAACTATGACGCAGCGGTTAATGGAGGCGTACTCACCGTAAACATCGCTGGTTCCCTCTCAGGAAGCCTCGTGAACATCGACCTTTCAACGCAGGGTGGCCTCACTTCAACCGTGAAGCGTATCGTCATCCCTGAAAGTCAGGTTAGAACGGGTCTCACGCCTATAACTGTAAACTATGGAAAGAGCCAGGTGCGGTTTACACCGGTCACTATGAACACGGCGATTTTTAAAGCGGTGGACAACCTGTATAACGCCTACGCGCGTATTACTGAGGACACGTCTACCACTGCGGCGAGATCCTATCTCACCCCTGTGATTAGAGGGAAGAAGCAGGTTTCTAAGGTGCACAGCATTACCTTTGATGTCAGTTCAAACGAGTCCACACGTGCCTTCACACAGGCCACAAGCACGCTGGATTACACGATCTATTTCGATGCAGCTGGCCTCACCATCGCTCAAAAATCACAAATTCAACTCTTTAAATACAACACAGCAACCGCCACCTATGAACTGGTTTCAGCCGTACTCGATACCACGAACAACCGGGTCACCGCCCGTATCAAAGATGCAGGACATTATGTCCTCATGACCAACTATTAGAAGGGAGGGCTTATGAAAAAACCAATTGCGATTCTACTCACATTACTACTAGTTATCCAGTCCGCATCGTTTGCAGCAGCGCCCTTCGATGTTCCAGTACCCGAGTTCACGGCGATGAAAACCGACACCACAAAGGCAACCGTGCTTAACAGTAACCCGAAGGGCATCGATCTCATTTCAAATGCTGTCTTTACAGATATTAAGGGAACCTATGGACATGAATCCATCGTCCGTATGGCCGCTCTCGGAGTGGTAAAGCAGTATGGCGACCGAAAATTCTACCCGGCGAATAGCGCCACAGGCTACGACGTGCTCGAGCATCTCGTCAGGCTTCGTGGCAATGAAGCCGCCGTCATGCAGCGGGTCTATGCACTTGCTGGATCCTCCACGACACCGGCCCAGCTGAAGCAGATTATGAACCAAGAGTATCTGGTGGAGGCACAGAACCTAGGCATCATCACACCGGCAGAGGTGATTAACCTCACCTCGGCTGTGAACCGTGAAACGGCCACTGTATGGACGGCACGCACCATCGGAAAGGCTCCTGTGTTTAATCAGAATACAGTATTTAGCTACTCTGACTGGGTTTCAGTTAACCCTGTTTACCGCTCTCTTATCGAAGACATGACCACTGATGGTATCGTGCCGCTTAAGAATAATGGCACCTTTTCGCCAAAGGGAACCCTTACACGAGGTGAAATGGCTGTTATCTTAGAAAACGCCTATGAAACGCAGTATGCGGCCCGTGGTGCAGCCTCAGGCTTTGGTCTCGTCATCGGCGTAAAGCCCGAAACCCTCTATGAAAACGGCAACACCATCAAACGCAACACCGTTACGGTAAAAAACACCGACGGCACCGTGACCAATCTCGTCAGTGAAACACACACGAAGGGTGCTAAGCGATTCGATTACGTTACCTATAAAAACAATCTCGTATCCGGTGCCACGAACCTAAAGCTGGGCGATGAAATCGAGTACATCACTGTGGGTGGTGTGCTGCAGTACGCCGAAGTGGTGGATCATAACCTGATCCTCGAGAAAATAAACGCCTCAAGCGCAGCTGATATTTACACGACCTTCCATTATGGGAACGTCGTGGACATCCAGTCTAAAACTACCTTTAAAAACGGCAAGACCATGATTACAGAAATCTATCGCGTGGTGGACATTACCGGCGATGTGTTCGACATTCTCGTGGATGAAGACATGTATACTGGCCTTCGCCAAGACATTATCACCTATAAGGACGGTAAAGTAGGCGGCGTAAAAACCCTGGCCGTGGGCGACGTTCTGGAATACCTCGTAAATGAAAAGCGCGAGGTGATCTATATCAAGGTAGCCCCTCTGGTGAAGAAGTCGCTAGCAGGAACCGTAAGAGAAGTGACGCCGATTAAAGCCGACGGACCAGCCACCATGACCATCTACGGTTATGACGATAAGGTTTATAACCTACCGCTGGCACCCTATGCAAACCTCAGAATCAACAGTCGTGACACGGCACTCTCTAATTTCGTCTATGGCATGCCGGTAAAAGCGGAAATCTCTAACGGCTATATCATCTCAGTAGACGGGGAATCCTATAGCGGTGAGCCAGGCTACATTCCTAAGTACGGAAAAATGCGCATCGGCGATATCGTCACCGTTTATCAAAATAGCATTGCTGTGAAGCTACCCGATGGTAAGACAGAGTTTTATAGCATCGAGGCGGGGACACAGTATACGAAGGACGGAAACATAGTCACCAAAAGCGCGCTTAAAGCAGGCGAACCCGTAAAGGTTTACTTCGATAACATCTCCAGTAACATCGCTTCAAAAATAGAAATCGAAGCACCTGAAATCCTCTTCGAAATCATCTATAAGGGCAAGATCAAAAACGTCAACGGCGCACGTAATGAAATTCAGATCGTCGGGGCAGACGGGGTATCTAAACCGGAATATATTTCTAATAACGATTGGCTTTCCGCTGATACGTATACCATCAACCTTAAGACCGACGTTCGTACGGAAATCTATGCTGGTAACCAAAAGCTCACCATGGAAACACTGGCACGCCAGTACAGTGGCTATCAGGTCTACGCTGTGGTGAAAAAGGTATATGGTGTGTCCACCGTCGTTCAGATGGCTGTGAAGACCGGTGGCGAGATGATGTACTCCAGTACCGTTCGCACCGTGGACCATACGCTGGGCAAGTTCGACATCCAGACGAAGGAAAACTTTAACATCACCGAAGGCACCATCGTTATCAAGGATGGTCTAGTGGTGCCATCGAACCAGCTTAAAGCCCGTGATACGGTATTCGTGGTGTCTGAGAGCCCGATGGGCACCTATAATCAGAACGCCATGGTGGTGAAGGTCGTCACGCCATATGACGATATCTTTGATAGCATCCGAATCGGCGCTGTGGAAACGGTGAACCCTAATAACGTCACCTTCAGAAACTACACCCAGTACACGAACAACTTTTTAAACGCTGTTAACCCGAACGAATCCGGTTATTATAAGTTCTACACCGATACGAAAATCGTAGACGTCACAGATCCTACGAAGATTAAAACCATCAAACCGGCCGACTTCTGGCATGATTCATATGCAAGAACTGAAAACGTCGATCCGACCTATAACGTGAACAGTGCAGGGCTCCAGTTCGAACGCTACTATGCATTTATGGTGGTGAACGAGGCGGATAGTGCCATCATTGCCATGCATTTGCGCCATAAGGGCTTGCTCTCTGGCCAGAATCTCGATGATACGCTCTATAAAGAGACTGATATCGCCACGAAGCTCGATCAGACATTTACGGGGGCTGTCCTTTCCAGGGGCATCGTCACTTCTGATGATGAGACGTGGGACCGACTGGAAATCACGGATTCACATGACTGGACCGATTACACGGGACAGTGGACCGCGAATAAAGCAAACATCTTTATCAAATACACCGACGCCATCGTCATTAAAAATAATGCGGTGATCTCAGTGGACGACATCCAAATGGGCGATTACATCTATGTAATGCGCATCAAAGATGGCGCACTGGTCATCTTCGTAGAGTAGGAGCAGATATGAAAGGTAAATGGTTCAAGTCCCTAACCTTGATGATATTAGTCATCAGTTTATTCAGCACCGTATCAAGTGGACAGGCCGTCTGGATGGACGGCGGTCTCGTGGGCGATAAGCTCTTAACGGGCACCCATGAATATCAGGAGCTGTGCTTCATCACTGGAGAGCCAGTGCTTTTGAAGGGGACAGTCACTTTGCCCACAGTTCCCACCGATAAAGCCACTTACTCGCTAAAGTACACTTTCGAGCTCTCTAATGCCGCGAAAGGGATCACCCTTGAGCGCGATGTGAGCTTCGACGTGACGAAAACGGTTAACGCCGCCATCGATCAAACCTCCTATGTAAAAAAGCTCTCCCGATATGATGAGACCATCACCACCGCTTCAGGCGAGTATACCTTAGGCAAATACACCTATTCCGAAAGTCGCCTTGAGGACAATACCCCCGCCGTAGACTACTTCTCAGGCAACATCATCTCAGAGCGCACGTATTTTCTGAACGGCGATTACCTTAATAATCAAGGAACGGTCACCTACATCATCGATGCGAAGCCCCTCGTAGGCTACGACCATGTCTATGGTAAAAGCGACACGTTTGTGATCAAACAGGAAATTCAGAGTTCAAAACCCAATCCAAACTATGACCCTAAGGTCGTGGGATCCAAAGAGTTCATCACTTGGACGGGAACCGTAGACATCGGTATGTCTTCGAACAAGACCGTGAACTACCTCTATCAGCCCACCGACCCGCAGAGTATCAGCTTTAGAGGCAATTACTTCCAGATTACCAGCGAGGAGAACGTTCTCACGTATGATTACTCACTTCCTATCGTGAATAATGGAACCGTGGATACAGCGTCCACTAAGCGTAACCTCGGAAAAAACAGCCTTAGCAAAAACGTCATCCTCGAGTCAAAAGCGCTGATTACGCCGCGCATTCGCGATATCGGTGGACACTGGGCAGAGCGTGAAATCTTCCTATTAACCTCACTTCAGGTATTCGATGTCCAAAAGGAGTACTTCGTGCCTTCAGCGACGATTTCCAGACTGGACTTCGGTAAAGCGCTGGTAGTGGCGGTAAATGGCGTACTCCCCACACCGACCTCCACCGATGTGATCAAACGTATGCGTCCAGGCGTGGAAACGCCATTTCTCGACGTACTTCCCACCGATCCAGACTACCACTATATGGAGTTCCTGAAAAAGAGCGGGCTCATGATCGGTAGAAACGGATACTTCATTGGCAGTGAGCCATTGACCCGCGCTGAAGCCATCACCATCATGGTACGTGCCCTCGGTCTCGAGTACATGGCGCCAGCCCCACCTTACAGCACCTCCTTCGTGGATGATCGAAATATCCCCGAATGGGCGAAGGATGCCATCTACATGGCAAACGAAATCGGCCTCGTCACAGGCACCCCAGAGGGCTACATCAACCCTAAGCAATGGGTTCGCAAGGACGAAGCCGCTAAGATGCTTAATAATTTTATAGAGCATTTGAAGGATGCCATCACTTACGACTATCGTGAGAAGATTTTGAATCGATAAGTACAATTTTAATCGCCCTTATAACATTACCTCTTTCGGAGACTGGTCCTCGGCTAACGCCTGCGGAGCTCCTGCATCGGTAATTTATAGGGGCGATTTTAATATACAGTAGCAAACGATTCAAAATCATCACACGACAGTCAAGTTACTAGCCCCCAATATTCAGCGCTCTCCGGAGGTCCCGTTGTCCTGCGTTCGCTGAATATTGGGGGCTTTTGATTTATTCCATGTACGTATGGGCATTTGCTTCAAAACATCACACGAAGTCTCAGTGATCTTGTAAACTGAAATTATGTACCTGCCCAAACCTTCCATTAATAAAGTGCAAGGTGGTCTTATGTATATGCTTTGAAAATAAGTTACCCCCTTTTTATCTGTTGCGCGGAGGAGCTCCACAGGCGTAAGCCGAGGACCGGTCTCCGGAGAGCGTTAGATAAAAAGGGGGATAAATTCGACTTGTTACTTAAGACCACCGCGCCGCTTCTTCACAGCCTCGGTGAGCAGGTATTCGATTTGTCCATTGATGGATCTGAAGTCGTCCTCCGCCCATGCGGCGAGGCTTTCCCATAGGGACGGTGAAAGTCGTAGTAATACTTGCTTTTTCTCTTTTTCCTTTGCTTTTTGGTCATCTGCATCGTTATTACTCGGCAAAATCATCCCTCCTTTCGTTATACAAATCATATAAGCTGCGGCCTTTTGTGGCGCAACTTATATGTGTGTTAGCGGTAGACCATTAATAGAGCGAACCGCTGTTGACGACGGGTTGGGCATCTTTATTGCCACATAATACGACGAGCAGGTTGCTGACCATGGCGGCCTTGCGTTCATCATCCAGGACGACGATGTTATTTTCATTTAGTTTGTCGAGCGCCATTTCCACCATACCGACGGCACCTTCTACGATCATTTTGCGGGCATCGATGATGGCTGAGGCTTGTTGACGTTGGAGCATCGCTGAGGCGATCTCTGGTGCATAAGCGAGGTGTGTAATGCGTGCTTCGAGGATTTCGATACCGGCGATTTCAACCTTTGATTGGATTTCTGTCTTCATACGGTCGGCCACTTCTTGGCTACTACCACGTAGGGTTTTCTCTTCTCCCTCAACCGATACATCGTAAGGGTAAAGTCTAGCGATATTTCTAAGGGATGAATCGCACTGGATAGAAAGGAAGGACTTATAGTTGTCGACGTTAAAGACTGCTTTTGCAGTGTTCACCACACGCCAGATCACCACGATGCCGATTTCCACTGGGTTACCGAGAACATCGTTCACCTTTTGCTTATTATTATTCAGTGTAAGTGTCTTTAGCGAGATGGTTTTTTTAGCTGCGGCAGCCGCTTTTGCCGCTGCTTGCTGTTGTGCCTGATGGTTCAATGGATTTTGATCGTCAGTTGCAGTGGCCATACCGGTGTGAATCGTGGGATTCACTGCAGATACAAATGGGTTCACATAGAAGAAGCCTTCTCCTTTTAACGTTCCGATATACTTACCAAATAGTGTGAGCACTAGCGCTTCTTGTGGCTTAAGTATTTTGAGTCCTAAGAAGGGAATCCATCCTATAACGGCGTAGGTGATCCCGATGAACATCATAAGGTTAGGTAAGAATCCAGAGCTACCGTTTTCCATACCGATGGCCGTAAAAATGATGAGCGCATAGCTGCCTAAATAGAGGGCGACCGTTAGGATGAGCATGCCCATGCCATTCATTGCTTTTAGATTTATTTCTTCAAATTGGATTTCTCTGTCGTGCATTTAAATTCACTCCTTTTCTCGTTGGATAATATATACCATCCTGATATCATTATGATATCACTCTGCAAAAATCTTTCAACTGTTTTCAGAATTTTTAATGATTTTTTAAGACTTTCATGTCGGGGTATAATAGTATTAAAAGAATGATGTAATAGAGGTCACTTATGATAGACAAAGATAAGCATATGAACGCCGTAAAGTTGATTTTACTCTCAACCATACATACCCTAGTGCATAAGACCAAAGGTTTTTTTGCGGTTCAATTAATTGCATTTGCCGTTATGGGAGTAATGGTATTACCCATGTTCACTTTTGGAATTGGTCTTATACAGAGATTTGCAAGCATTAGTGCATTTACCCCTAACAATATGCTCAAAGTACTTGCTAATCCTCCAAGTATGATGGTAATTTTGCTCATGGGATACCTTTTTAGCATTATCATGATTTTTGAGGTCCACTTTATTCTGAGTTTTTACGCAAAGAAAAAAGACCTGCTGACGGTGCTCTCTATGGCTTTTAACAAACTAATTCGAATCTCCTTAAAGGATCATCTCAAAGTGGTTATTACCGTTTGGTTGATGATGGTCTCGGCGAATCTACCAGCGATTTACTTCATTTTTAGAAAGTACCGTTTTCTTAGGTATCTAGCAGATGAGTTATCAACCCCGTTTGTTGCGAGTGCAACATTCATCGTGTTCATTATGGTGGGGGTTTTCCTTCTTTCTAGGAAATTCAATGGTTTTTCGACTTTTTTTAGTGCCCCTGACCTAATAGGAGAAAATCGCAATAGGTTCATAAAGAGTTACCTTATATGGAATGGGATGCTTGCGGTGGGGATTCTTATATTATATGTGATGGTAGTGGGTGTTGCATTGGCACTCAGCCTACAAATCCCCGAAAAACAGGTGGCGATCGCCAATTTCGTTAGTTTGATCGATAACTTAGACCGATATTTACTTATTTTGATGGGTTTTATCGGTATCATCGGAAATTGTGCCCTCATGGTGGCATCATATGAACGAATTTATGGAAGGCAAGCCGATGTTCCAGCGGAAGTTTTTCATTATCATGGCAAGCTTTTAAAGCACCCGTTAATCAAGAAGTCCTTCGTGATTTTGGTCGCTTTAGTCGCCCTTTTTATGATATATATTTCAGTGGACATGATCAAAGATGGTTCTCGGCTTAGAACAGCGATATTTTCTGATGCACAGATTACAGCGCATCGCGGCTTTTCTGATCAGTATCCAGAAAATTCGGTTTTGGCAGTCGTTCGAGCAATCGAGGAACTATCGGATCACGTAGAAGTCGACGTTCGGATGACACAGGATGGTGAGCTCGTATTACTACATGATGCAAGTCTAAAACGAACCTTGGGCATCGACCAGATGATATGGGATACGAACTATTATGAAATCCAGCACCTGGTGCCTAAGCTATCTGAGATTTTTGAGCTTGCGAAGGGACACGTCGTCTTAAATATCGATTTGAAGCACACGGGATACCAAGAGGACATGGTCCAGCGATTGGTCACCTTAATCGAAGAAAATGACATGGTCTATCAGTGTGTGGTCACATCAACCCATTTAGATGCGCTAAAGGAGATCAAATCACTAAATCCAGAGATTCAAACCGGCTACATCACCTATCAGCTTACACCGGCTGCATTATCTAGCGAGGCGGTGGATGTGTTTAGCATGAAGTCCACTTTGGTCAATAAAACAGTGGTAGAGACCATTCATCGCGAGGGTAAGCAAATTTACGTATGGACTGTAAACAAACGTAAGGAAATGGAACGGCTAAACCGATTAGGCGTCGATAATATCATCACAGACAACCCCGTCTTTGCCCGAGAAGTCCTATTTGAAACCGGTGGCGATCAATTGTTGGTGATTCTACTGAGAGTTGCTTTTAATTAATCGCCAGCCATTTCCCCTCGTGACACATCAAATGTGCCCCACAAATAATCTCTTCCGGAGACCGGTCCTCGGCTTCGCTTGTGGAGCTCCTTCATCGATTATTTGTGGGGCGCATTTATGATATTTCGTGCTAAAGGCGGCATATAAGTTAAGAGAAATTCATATACACATTCGAAATCACTGTCACTATCTCAAATAATTGAGAAAACCATTATGTTCATAGGAATAATTTATTATACAAAAATCGCCACCCCTTATTAGACGAACGGAGGAACTCCACAGGCGAAGCCGAGGACCGGCTTCCGTAGGGTGTCTAATAAGGGGTGGGGGAGTAAAGTATTGATTTTAGAACACTTCGGCAAATTGCGAATAAATTGTATGAAAATTTTGAAAGATATTGTTGACAAGGGTTTAACACGTGAATATACTAAAAATGTAATAGTTCAGAGAGTTAACTAAATGTTAACTTAAATTTAACCTTTAATAGTATGCAATTCGATTGAATTTCATTTTTTTTATTTAATTAGTTCACGGAGTTAACTATTTCAAAAGCGTAACTAATGCGATAGCTTTACGACGATAGCGTTTAAAAAACATTAAGTTGTAATGGTTGTATTACACCATGTTAGAGAAAGAGGTCTGATTCATGACAAAGGGTTTAAACTCAAATGATGTGAAAATTGGCAATCGCAGCAAAGTGCTCAGGATTTTAAGAAATGAAAAGCAAGTATCTAGAAAGGATCTTTCTGATCAACTGGGTTTAACAAAATCGGCGATTACGGGCATTATTTCAGAACTCATCGATGAACGCATTATCGTCGAAACGGGTTATCAGGAGACAGGTGCCATCGGTAGAAATAAAATCATGCTAGAACTTAATAAGTCATATGGGTATGTATTAGGACTCTCCATTTGTGAAACTCATTTGACACTGTTGATTGCCAATGTATTGGGAGAGACTCTGGATGTCTATGAATATGAGTTCTTAGATGACAAGATTTATACAAATCAAGAAATGATCGAATTAGTGGTGGAAAAAAGCATTTTGCTGCTTTGGAATAATGGAATTGATCGGAATCATGTGATTGGTTTAGGGATTGGCTATATCGGTCAGATGAATACCATGGATATCCAAAAAATCGAGAATGAGCTTAGCGAGCGATTAAAGCTCCGCGTCGTCGCAGAAAACAACGTCAAGGCGCTGGCCATGTCGCAAATGGATTTTACAAACGAAATGATGAGCGAGGACTTTTTGTTCGTCAAGTATGGACCTGGACTAGGCATGAGCATCGTACAAAACGGAAAAATTATCGATGGTTTTGAAAACCGAGCTGGTGAGATTGGACACACCATCGTCGACATGAATGCGAACACTTCATGCCGATGTGGTAGAAAGGGATGTCTTGAATCCCTTATCTCTGAGAAGGGCATCATTAAAGACATTCAAAAGCTAGGGGAAGCATACAAACCACTCATTATTAACAAAAAGTTATCCATCATCGATTATGCACAAGTTAATGAACTTATAGAGTCAGGTGATCAAGCCATTTGTGACATTTTTGAACCGAGATACGATTATTTTGCTAAGGCATTAGCAAATGTCATTATCCTGTTTAATCCAGAGTATGTGTGCGTTTATGGCGCGATTTTTAACCAGCCGACGATATTTGGTATGATCAAATCCAGGGTTGACTCGTACTTGGGGGCAAATACCAAGTCAAGAATTAAATTATCGAGCTTGGATCCGAGCAATAACGCCATCGGCTCAGCCGCATTGGCACTGAGGCACCTCTTTTATAATGTGGGTGGGATTAAAGGATAATGATTTGTTATGTTAACTAAAAGAACCATGGTTACCGTATTAAGCTTAATAGTGGTTAAGAAGGCCATTTTAAGATAGTGAACACAAAAAGAGTTAGGAGAGGGACGAAGATGAAGAAGTTTTTAAGAATTCTATTGGTAATGACTATGATTTTATCTATGGTAATCACTGCGACTGGATGCCAGTCAAATGAAGAGCCAGCAACAACAGAGGCTGCAGCGGCAGAATCGACAGAAGCAACAACTGAAGCAAAACCTTCAGGAAAAAAGGAAGTTGTAAAGATTATCTGTCCTTATGGTGTTGGGGGAACAGCTGACGCAATCGCTAGAATGTACGGTAAAGTCGCTGGAGAATTATATCCTGAGTACGAGTTTGTCGTTGAAAACAAAACGGGTGGCGACGGTTTCGTAGCAGCTGCTTATTATCAAAACCTCGATGTTAACACAAAAGAGATTTTTGTATTAGGTTATGGAAATGCTTACCGTCATGATATCGGTAAACAATTTGGTACTGAGCAAGTGCCGTATGATTTAAGCAAGATCTTACCAGTGGCTACAGTAGATGACAGAACTTGGATTCTTTATGCAGCGCCAGGTACGACACTTGAAAGCGTTATCGAAAAAGCAAAAGCAGGCACTTTAAAAATGTCAGGTGGTAACCCACTTTCAGATCCACATTTAGCACTTGGTTCTTTATTAGCACTTGAAGGCGGAAAAGTAACGGTTGTTGGTTACGATGGCGGCGCAGCTCAAAAGCAAGGTCTCGTAAGTGGCGAAGTAGACGTATTCGTGGGCACAACTCAAGCGGGTATGGAAGAAGTTGAAGTAGGATCGTTAATTCCGATTTTAGCGTTTAACGAAAAAGGTTATGAAGGCTTTAAAGGTCCAGAAGGCATGCTTTCGGTTCCAGGACTTGTTGAGAACAGAGCAGCTGGATTAGATGCAGCTAAAGATTACTCTGGTTCAATCTTACTTGCTGGTGGTTTCGTTGCTACGAGAACTGGCGCAGACCAAGCTTGGGTAGACAAAATGGTTGAAATTACGAAATCAGTTTGGAATACACCTGAATATAGCGATTGGATCGCTGAAATCGGCTTAAACCGTTTTGAGGTTTATGGTGCTGATGCAGAACAATTACTTGCAGATGCGATTCAAAAGGCAATCGGCGCTTACAAATTATTAAGCGGTACAAACTAATCAACCTAATATGGGGAATTGCAAATCTTCGTATTTGTAATTCCCCAATATTTCGGATTCAATGGGGGTTCTCATGCAAATTAAATCAAATTTAGTCAGTGGGATAGTGTTTGCGATTATTAGCATCGTCCTAATTTTACTGGTTCCATCTCAGGTTCCCGTACCTGCATATGATAACGGGGGGCCAAGCCCAAGAATCATTCCTTATATGGTACTATATGGCATTCTTATTTGTTCCTTCGGACTCATCATTCAAAGTTTATTATTTAAAAAAGAGAAAAAAATGGTTTTTGATTTTAAGCTTGAAAAAGCAGCGTTGGTAATCATGGGAATAATGATCCTATTTGGATACTTAACCATCAAATTTGGTTTCATCGTAGGCGTCGTTATTGCACTTCCGATGATGCTTTATGCGATGAATGAACGCAAACCATTTATCTATATATTCACTGTAGTAGGCGGAATCGGTGTCTATTACTTATTCGTGGAAGTATTTAATATATTTCTTCCTGTGCTTGGGGGTTAAAAGATGGACATCTTATTAAGTGGTTTAATGGAAGTGTTGACGCTATATAATTTCGTCGTCATCGTATTATCACTGATCTTAGGTATGATTGTAGGTTGTATACCGGGATTAACCGTAACATTAGGGATTATTCTCTTACTGCCCCTCACGTATAACTTCACATCACCCGCAACAGCTATTATCGCTCTACTTGCTGTTTATGTAGGCGGTATGTATGGCGGCTCTATCAGCGCGATATTATTAAACACACCGGGTACTAATGCAGCCATCGCGACGACTTTTGATGGTTATCCACTGGCGAAAAAAGGAAAAGTTAAGCTGGCATTAGACGTTTCACTATATGCATCTGTACTTGGTGGTGTCATATCTGCCTTATTGTTATTGTTTACCTCGCAGTTCTTTGCACAGCTTGCTTCTAGCTTTACGTCGACTGAGTATTTTTGTTTAGCAGTTCTTGGTTTATCTCTTATTGCAGGTGTAAGCGGCGACAGCTTACTAAAAGGAATCATGGGGGGCTTAATCGGTTTATTTATAACCATCGTGGGGCTTGACAGTGTTACTGGTGTATCTAGATTTTCATTCGGCACCATGCTTTTATATGATGGACTCTCCATCATGCCAGCTATGATTGCCATGATCGCATTGATCGAAGTAATGAAAAAAGCAAAGGATTATATCAATACTAAAGGCGATATTGGTGATGTATCACATATCGATAATGCAGGCATTAATAATAAACAAAGGAAAGCGCTTCTACCAGCCATATTTAGATCCACTGCAATTGCCTCAGTCATCGGAGCGATGCCGGGTGTAGGTGGCGGTGTTGCACAGTTTTTATGTTATAACGAAGTTAAGCGCGCATCTAAGCATCCTGAAGAATTTGGTAAAGGTAGCTTAGAGGGTATCGCAGCAGCAGAATCCAGTAATAATGCTATTGTTGGAACGGCTATGATTCCTCTTTTAACCTTAGGAATCCCCGGAGACGGCGTTACAGCTATCTTACTAGGTGCATTTATTCTTCACGGTATCATCCCAGGACCGACTATGTTTACGAAGCAAGGTGCCACAGCATACGCCATTATTTTCGGAACCTTGATTGCAAACGTTTTGCTCTATTTCATCGGATTAATGTTCACTAAACAAGTGGCGAAAATCGTTCAAGTTAGATACAGCTACTTAGGACCACTAATCACAGCCTTTTGTTTTGCGGGCGCATTTGCAGCGAACGGATCGTACTATGAAGTAATCTTGATGATGGGCGTCTTGGTATTCACCTATATATTAATGATACTAGATATCTCAGTCATCCCAATCATGCTAGGTATGATACTTGCACCGATTATGGAACAAAACTTTGTAAACAGCATGTTAATTTATGATAATGACCTTTTAATATTCTTTAAACGTCCTATCAGTTTAGTGATTTTAGTACTCACAGGGATTTTGGTCTGGTCGCTAATGAAGGTAAACAAGAAAGTGGACAATATAAATATTCACCAAGCAGAAGAAAGAGCCATTACTCTTGAAGCAGAAGCATCATTAGCAGAGTAAGGGAGACTTTTAAACAACAAAGGAGACCTCACAATGGAAATCATCGCGAGAGAGAACGCGTTTACCTTGTTTCACCAAAACCAGGCAATAATCGCGCATACAGATGCAAAGCCGTTTATCTACCTCGGTGTGGGAAAAGAAACCATTAAGCAGCATTATGGAGACTTCAGGATTAAAGATAAAGTGGTAAATAAGATTCCCATGAAGCTTGAAGCGGTGAATGGCGACTATGTCAAGTTCAGCAATTGCGGTTACACCCTATCATTTAGAATCAAACAAACAGTTACAGGTATTCGTTTTGAAGCCTTTGAGATGAGTCCTGAAGTGAATCGTGTTTACTTCATGCTGAAATCCACAAAAGAAGAAAGATTTTTTGGATGTGGCGAACAGTTCTCTTATCTAAACCTAAAGGGTCGCAACTTTCCTATATGGACTTCTGAGCCTGGCGTTGGTCGTGACCGTACGACGTTAATCACCTTCCAAGCCGATCAAATGGGCGTAGGCGGTGGCGATTATTACACCACAAACTACCCGCAGCCGACGTTTATTTCAGATCAAAAATACCTGTTTCACCTCCAAACCACCTTCTACTCGGACTTTGATTTCTCAGAGGATGCGGAAACTCAAATTACTGTATGGGGCAAGCCTGAATCGATAACCATCGACTCCGGAAATTCCTACTTAGAACTTATGGATATCATTACCGATAAGTTCGGTACGCAACCGATGCTACCCGACTGGCTGTTGGATGGCATAACCCTCGGAATGCAGGGTGGCACTGAGACTGTTTATGAGAAAATGCGCGTGGCAAAAGAATATGGCATCAAAGTAAACGCCGTATGGTGCCAGGACTGGGTAGGTAAGAAAATCACTTCTTTCGGAAAACGTTTATTCTGGAAATGGGAAAAGGACGACCAACAGTATCCTGGTTTTGAGAAACTTATTGAGGACCTTAATAAAGAGGGCATCCAGTTCATGGCCTATATCAATCCCTATTTACTGGAGGGTACTCACTTATTTGAACACGCAGCAAAAAACCACTATTTCATCAAGCGTTCAAATGGTGAAGATTACATCGCCGACTTTGGGGAGTTTCACTGTGGCACCATGGATTTCACCAATCCAGATGCGATGACTTGGTATAAGAACCTCATCATCAATAACATGATCAACCTCGGAATCAAGGGGTGGATGGCCGATTTCGGTGAATATATTCCTGTGGATGCCGTCTTCTATAACGGCAAGACGGGATTTGAAATGCATAACGAATACCCTGCACTTTGGGCAAAATGTAATTATGAAGCAGTAAAAGATAGTGGGAACCTCGGCAAAATCTTTTACTTTATGAGAGCAGGTGGCATCGGTAATCAAAAGTACTGCACAATGATGTGGGCAGGCGATCAAAGCGTGGACTTCACGATTCACGATGGCTTAGCTTCCACGATTCCTGCAGCCATTTCATTAGGGCTTATGGGTAACGGTTTAACACATTTTGATATCGGCGGCTACACATCATTATTCGGTAACATCAGAACAGAAGAACTCATGCTGAGATATTTGGAATATGCGGTGTTCACGCCATACATGAGAACCCATGAAGGCAACCGACCAGCTGAAAACTTCCAGTATGACCAAAGCGATAACTGTTTAAAACAATTCGCCATCTTTTCAAACCTGAGATCTACATTACTTCCTTATATAAAACACGTGGTTCAGGAGAATGCCGATAATGGCCTCTCAGCAACCCGGCCACTATTTATGCATTACGATACGCCTGAATGTCTGGATATTGCCTACGAATACTTATTCGGTAGAGATTTGCTCGTAGCTCCAGTTTACCGTGAAGGCGTCACAGAGTGGGAGGTCTTTCTACCAGATGACCAGTGGGTCCACCTATTCAGTAAAAAGGCCTATACAGGTGGTACCCATAGGGTTCCAGCTGCACTTGGAAATATTCCCGTGTTTTACCGAAGAGGATCCGCATTCGAGGCGCTCTTCGCATCCATTACAAAATAAGAGGAGACTAACAAATGAAATATTTTTTAGATAGTGCAAAGCTCGATGAAATCGATTACGCTTACGAATTTTTAGGAATCGATGGCGTGACTACCAACCCGAAACACATTCAGTTAAGTGGAAAACCGTTTAATACGGTTATCAAAGACCTTGCCGAGTGGGTAAAAGCTAAGGGCATCGAAGGCAGTGATGTGTTCCCAATCTCCATCGAAATCAACCCACACCTTGAAAAGTGGGAAGACATGGTCACTGAAGGCATTCATTACTCAGGCCTTTGCAAAAATTTTGTCATTAAGATTCCATGCACAGAGCAAGGGTTAATCGCAGCAAAAAAGCTTGAGGAAAAAGGCATTAGAACGAATGTAACGTTAGTTTTCTCCACATCACAAGCCATCATGCCTGGTAAACTCAACTGCATGTTCGTTTCACCATTTGTGGGCTGGAAAGAAAACAGTGGCGAGGATTGCAGCCTGTATATCCAAGAAATCGTCGACATCTATAACCAATATGGATTTACCACTGAAATCATCGTAGCTGCCCTGAGAAACGGCAAGCAAATCAAAGACGCCGCAGTGGCTGGCGCCGATATCGTTACATGTGGATTACAAGTTTATAAAGATGCGATGGATCATCCTTTTACAGCCTATGGCCTTTCTGTTTTCAGAAAAGCTTGGGATGAAACCGTTAAGGAGTAGAGGATGGAAAATTTTAAAGCACTTTTTTTACCCATCGGGGTACCGACTTTTCATAAGGAAAGCATCGACCAACAGTTCGACCTTTCTGTAAAGCTTATGGCGGAAATATCAGAACATATCCTGTGTCCATCAGAGCCTTTATTGACCATCGACTCCCTTCTAAAATTCATGGACGATCAACCGGCGAACATGATCATCATCCAAAATAACGCCTTTGCCAATTCAGAGTATACGGCAGAAATCATGAGACGCTTTGATGGCGATGTCCTCCTTTGGACGCTTCAAGAGCCTGTCATAGATGGTGGTAGGTTGAGACTGAACTCGCTCACAGGGGCTTACTCAGCTGGGAACCTTATGCATCACCTCGGCAGAGAAAATTTCGAATACATCTGGGGATCACCCACCGATACACGTGTCATCGAAAAAATCCGTGCCACAGTGGCGGCATCACAAATGAAGTCAGCACTTAAGAAAATGACCATCGCCTCTATCGGCCACACACCGCAAGGGTTTGGATTTGGCCGTGGCATGGATGCTGAAATCGGTAGACACTTCGGCATGAAGCACCTCGCGGTGGAAGTCAGAGAACTCATGAATAAAGCAAAACAGTTTACTGATGAAGAATGTGCGGATTTTATGGCAGATGCCACCTCTAAAACGGTTGGATTAACGGTCATCCCTGAGAAAAATGTAAAAGACTTCGTAAAACTCTATAAAGCGTATTCTGATTTTGTTCGCGATAACCATATCTCTGCCCTTTCATCCAGATGTTGGCCGGACTATTTTGTGGAGTATGGCACGCCTGTTTGTGCCGTGCTGGGGATGCTCAACGACCAGCAAATCGCCGCTTCCTGTGAATCAGATGCCTATGGTGCATTGTCCATGCTGATAGGAATGAAGCTCTCGAAGCAAAGCGTCTTCTTCGGCGATCCGGTTTCTCTGGATCAAGATGAAAATACGGTGACCTACTGGCACTGCGGCACTGCGGCAAGCAGTCTCGCGCACCCGAGTAAGGGTGCAGAAATCGGTGTCCATCCAAACCGTAAAATCGGCCCGACCATGGAATTCGGTTGTAAGCCATCTGAAAAGGCCACCGTCTTTAGAATAGGACGCAAGCCTGATGGCACGATTCGATTCTTTATCGCTAAGGGACAGATTCTCGATAAACCACAGCAATTTTTAGGAACATCACTGGTTTTCAAGTGTGAAGGCTCATCGCTGGAATTCGTGAACAAGAGCGTTAAAGAAGGCTGGGAGCCGCACTTCGTGGTGGTCTATGATGATATCACCGAATCCTTAAAGTCGCTGGCGACCTTTATGAAGTTTGAAATTTGTGAATACTAGGGGGAAAAACCATTGAGTATATTAAATGAATCCAGCTTGCGTTTTCCGACGAAGTTCTGGAACGATTCATGTGATTTAGCGGGCATGGACTATGCACTTTCACACGGCTGTGTAGGTGCGACGACGAATCCCATCATCGTAAAGGAAGTGCTTCAGAGCAACCTTGCCACTTATGAAAAGGAAATCCTCGAGATGATAAAAGCCCATCCGACGAAAACAGAGGATGAAATCGCTTGGACGATGATCGAGAAGATGGCGAAGGACGGCGCAGAGAAGCTGATGCCGATCTTTGATTCTAAAACAGGTGCAGGGAGAATTTCCATTCAAACCAATACGAAATACTGCAAAAGTCCTGAAAAGCTCATCGAGCAAGCACTGTATTTCCATACATTGGCACCGAATATCCAGGTGAAACTTCCGGTTACTAAAGCGGGTGTAGAAGCCATCGAAGAAGTGACTTATAAAGGTGTTTCCATTAATGCCACCGTTTGTTTCTCAGTCCCTCAAGCAGTTGCTGTTGCTGAAGCGGTTGAAAGAGGGCTTAACAGAAGAGCGGCGGAAGGCCTTTCTAATGACGACATCAATCCGGTTTGCACCATCATGATCGGAAGAACCGATGACTACATCAAAAAAGTGACGAAAAATGAAGACCGCCTTTTAGATCCTGAAGCACTTGAATGGGCAGGTATCGCCTGTGCGAAGAAGTTCTATGAACTGGCGAAGGAAAGAAACTATAAGACGAAGCTATTGACAGCAGCGTTTAGAAATATTCACCACTGGACAGCGTTTGTGGGTGGCGATTTACTCGCTACGATTCCCACTGGATTCCAAAAGAAAATCAACGGCAGTATGGTACCTGTAAGGGCGATGATTGACGAGCCAGTGAACGCGAGATACATGGAACAACTCTCAACCGTGGATGCATTTGTTAAAGCATATGACGAAAACGGCATGACAGTGGCGGAGTTTGATCAATACGGCGCCGTTATCGATACGTTAACCCAGTTTTATCAAGGCTATGATGAGCTGGTCCAAATCATAAGAAAGTACATTTTGAGATAAGGCCATGGAGCGATTTGAAGATTTTTCAACTAAATTATCAAGAGTGAGAGCGGCATTTAACGCTAAAGGGTTTGATGCCATCGAAATAAAAAGTCAGACGAATTTCAGCTTCATCACGAGAGGAAGAGGTTTTATCGGACTGGCTTCAGTGATGGCGTGTGGCAGTTTGCTGATAACAGGGAAAGATGTGTTCCTTATATCTGAAAACATAGAAGCAGAAAGACTTTATAAAGAACAGCTGGGCAATAACCCAGCTGTCACTGTAATGGGGTATCCCTGGGATGAGCCCACTAAGCGCACGGAGATACTAAATCGTTTGACATCAGGCCTTAATGTGGCTTCTGAAGCTGATTTGGAGTCAGAGCTATTCAAACTCAGAACAGTGATGACGCCTTATGATTTAGAGGATTACAGAAAGTTATGTCACGAAACGGCGGTCATCGTAGAGCGCATTTGTATGAATCTTAAACCCGGGATTAGCGAATACGAGCTGGCAGGAGAGATCGCGAAACAATTATGGTCAGCGAACATCGAACCCATCACGCTACTCATCGCATTTGATGAGCGCGCGCTCCAGTACCGCCATCCAGTAATGACAGAGAAAATACTTGAAAACTACGCCCTCGTGGCTGTCTGTGGTAGACAAAACGGCCTTATCGCTTCGGTGACACGAGATGTACTGATTAAAGCAGATGAAAGCATGATTAAAAAGCATAAAAAATGCGCTCAGGTATTTGCCGCATTTTTATCGGCGCTTTCACCGGGAAATAATGTGAGTAATATTTACGAAATGGGGATAAATGCTTACGCTAGCGTGGGTTATCCACTGGAGTTTAAAGAACATCACCAAGGTGGACTCACAGGCTTTGTGCCGAGAGAGCTGAGAGCAAATATCGGCGTTCACCATGAAGTGAGGGCTGGGGAAGTCTATGCGTTCAACCCATCACTACAGGGTTCAAAATGTGAAGATACTTATTTGGTGACTGAAGATGGCATCGAGTGCATGACGCATACCGGGAACTATCACTATGTGGAAATCGTAAGAGATGACATCACTTATAAAATTCCCACAGTCTATGTGTGTGATACAGACACACTTTAGGAGGTTAACATGAACCAAACACACTTTAGTTTTTATATGCCCACTCAGCTCATCTTTGATAATGGTGCGGCAAATAATCTTCATCAACACGTTAAAGGGAGTAGCTTACTCGTCGTATCTGATCCCTTCCTTTTTAATAATGGCACAGCGGAGAGAATCGCTAAAGCCACAGGCATCGATAAGGTCGCCTATTTCAGCGAGGTGGAACCGAATCCTTCTTGCCAAACCATCGACCGCGCCGCAGCAGTAGCGCGAGAGAACCAGGTGGATGTGGTCATCGGACTTGGTGGCGGTAGCGCCATGGACGCCTCAAAGATGGTCGCCTGCCTCGTGGATAATCCAGGCAGTATTTTTGATTATTATAGTACGGGCAACTCACAGCTTGCGCCGCGAAAAGCCCAGCTGATCTGTATCCCCTCTACAGCAGGAACAGGAAGTGAAGTCACCAATATCGGCGTTTACACGAATAAGGAATCCGGCATTAAAATGCCGTTTGCCACACCTTACTTCTGGCCAGATATCGCCCTTATCGATCCTGAACTCACTTACACACTACCGACGATGATTTCCGCCACCACAGGTATGGATGCATTTTGCCATGCCATCGAAGCGTACTGGAGTATAAATGCCAACCCGATTTCGGACGCCATATCGGTATCGGTATTAAAGTTGATACTGGAAAACATCGAAATCGCCTGTAAAGATCCTCAGAACATCGAAGCGAGGAAGAACATGTCACTGGCCAGCGTTATGGCGGGCATTTCCTTTAGCCAGACGAAGACCACTGCCATCCATGCCGTAAGCTTCCCGCTTACCACGGATTTTGGTGCGAGTCATGGCCTTGCTTGCTGCATCACTTTACCAGCGTTTACGAAATTTGTTTATCCTGGTAATCAGGCAAAACTGGATTACCTCATGAACATTCTTGGTTATGAAAATATCGACGCTTTCGTCGAGGCCATAAAAACCATCATGATTAATATCGGTTTACCAGTACATTTAAGCGCACTAAAAGTTGAAGAGAGGGACCTTTCGCATATCGTCGAGGTTTCCATGAAAGCGCCCCTGATCAACTTCACACCAGTAAAGGTCACAGAGGAAAACCTCTATGAACTTTTAAAGTCTATTCTATGAAGGTGAATCATGACGAAAATTAGAGAACTTGAAATTCATGCTATTGATATTAGAAAATTGACGATCGAAAGCATCGGAAAGCTCGGTGTCGGGCATATCGGTGGTAGCTTATCCATATGCGACCTGCTTTCAGTCCTGTACTTCGATGTCATGAACATTGACCCAAAGGATCCTAAGAAGCCAGACCGAGATCGGTTTGTCCTGTCGAAAGGCCATGGTGGTCCGGCGGTATATGCCACTTTGGCACTAAAAGGTTACTTTGATCCATCGATACTCGATACCTTGAATCGACCAAATACTAAACTTCCAAGTCATTGTGATATGAACCTTACAGAGGGTATCGACATGACCACTGGATCACTTGGTCAAGGCTTCTCTTGTGCTGTCGGTATCGCTGTTGGCGCTAAGATGAAAAAACAAGAGTTCACCACCTATGTGTGCATCGGTGATGGAGAGTCTCAAGAAGGCCAGATTTGGGAAGCAGCCATGCTGGCCAACAGTCAAAAATTAGATAATTTAATCGCATTTACTGACTATAATAAACTTCAGATCGATGGCAACATCGAGCAAATTAATGGACTCTATCCACTCCATCAAAAATGGGAATCGTTTGGATGGCATGTACAAGTAGTGGATGGACACGACCATAAAGCACTGAGAAATGCCATCATGCTGGCTAAAAACGTCTCGGGCCGCCCATCCATGATCATCATGGATACCATTAAAGGCAAAGGCGCTGATTTCAGTGAAAATAAGCTCTCGTCTCATAATATGCCTGTTACGGAAGACATGTGGAAACAAGCAGTGGCCAGTTTAGAAGAAGCGAAGGTGAAATTATGCAACTAACAGGAAGATGGATGAGAGAGATATTTGCAGAGTTGTTGATTCAGCATGCGGAAGCAGATGAGCGCATTTGTTATCTGGAAGCGGATTTAATGCTGGCCAGTGGAACGGGTGTTTTTAAGAAGCGTTTTCCTGAGAGAACGGTCAATGTAGGGGTTGCTGAAGCGAACATGATCGGTGTCGCAGCGGGAATTTCAACTCTCGGTATGATTCCTTTTACCCATTCATTTACACCTTTCGCCACACGCCGATGCTGTGACCAAGTGACCTTATCGGTAAGCTACGCGAAAAGTAATGTAAAGATGATCGGTAGCGATCCGGGCATCACCGCCATGCTCAATGGTGGTACGCATATGAGCATGGAAGACGTGGCCATCATGAGAAATATCCCAGGCATGGTCATCGTAGAGCCCATCGACGGCGTTCAGCTGGCGTCTCTTTTCCCACAAATCATCGCGCATCAAGGACCTGTCTATATAAGACTCCTGAGAAGAGAAGCGCCAGTGGTTTATGCTGAAGGCGAGACGTTTGAACTGGGAAAAGCGAAGGTCATCAAGCGTGGGCATGATGTGTCCATATTCGCCAGTGGCATCATGGTGAATGAAGCGGTGAAGGTCGAGAAAATGCTGGCTGAAGAGGGCATCTATGCCTCAGTTATCGACATACACACCATAAAGCCGCTCGATACCACAGTCATTATTGAAGAAGCAAAACTCACCGGTGCAGTGGTGACCGCAGAGAACCATACGATTATCAATGGCTTAGGCAGCGCAGTGAGCGAGGTCCTCTCAGAAAACTATCCTGTTCCTGTGAAGCGCGTGGGTGTTAAAGACCATTTCGGAGAAGTGGGCATGCAGGATTTCTTAGCTGAGAAGTACGGCCTAACAGCGAAGAATATCGTAAACGCGTGTAAAGAAGCCATAAAGATGAAGGGAGCAAAATCATGAAAAGCGTACTAATCGGTTCAGATAAATCGGGATTTCAACTAAAAGAGTTCGTCAAGCAGGACCTCGAAGCGAGAGGCTATCATGTAGAGGATTGCGGCACACTGGATTTTAATGCACCAGTTCCCTTCTATCAAGTAGCGCCTATCGCGGCTAAAAAAATCCAAAGTGGCGAGTTCGAAAAAGCGATTCTTTGCTGCGGTACAGGCATGGGCATGGCCGTGGTGGCGAACAAATTCGAAGGCGTTTACGCTTCAGTGGTAGAGTCCGTTTATGCAGCTGAAAAATGCAGGGCCATCAATGACGCGAATATCCTCACCATGGGCGGCTGGATTATCGCTGAGATGCTGGGTGCAGAAATCGCGAATAAATTCTTAGAAACGGATTTTACTGAGGGTCTTGAGCCTTGGCGTCAGGAGTTCTTAAGAAAAGCCAGAGAAGAAGTAAAAGCCATCGAAGCACAAATCTATCAAAGCAACCAATAAGTGGAGGCCAGATGGAAAAGAAAGTCTCAAAACTCGGTCTACTCACCATGTCCATCGGCGGGATGATTGGTTGGGGTGCATTTATGCAGCCTGGCTTAAAATTCCTGCCGAAAGCAGGGGTGCTCAACACCATGATCGGCATGTTTCTAGGCCTCATCATGGTGGCCACCATCGCCTCGTGCTACGGCATCATCTTAAATAAATCACCAAAATCTCAAGGTGGCGAATATTCCTACAGCAAACTGGCCTTTTCGAAAGCCCACAGCTTTGTGGTGGGATGGTTTTTACTTATCGTGTTTACAGGGATTGCTGCACTCAACACCACCTCATTTGCACTCATATTTAAAAATGTCCTCTATCCAAACACGGATTTCATCACCCTCTACAGCGTCGCTGGGTCACCAGTGACATTAGGAGAAGTGGTGATCAGCATTCTCGTCGTATCCACCTTCTGCTGGTTCATATTGAGAGGCGTTCAGTCAGTGATCACGGTTCAAAATATCGTCACGATTGCCCTCATTATCATCGTTTTCGGAATCTTCTTTATGGCAATGTTCTCGGTGGATTTACCAAACTCGCCTCTTATGACCTACATGGACGCTGGACAGATCAGCTTGAAAGCCATCATTTCCATCTTGGTCATTACCCCCTGGGCATACTATGGTGTATCTAACATCCCTAAGGTGGCCAGTGATGCAAAGCTTCCCTATAAACAAGTCATCCTGATCACCATCGTTTCGTTAATTTGTGGCTTCTTCATTTATCAAATGTTGCTTCTTTTGACAGCGACGCGATTTGGTGTGGGAGAGCTTGCCGGATATAAAGGATGGGCCACGGGAGAAGCCATATCGACACTTTATGGAAAAGTCGGACTTTTCTTTATTACGATTGGTCTTGCGTTTGCCATTTTCTCAGGCGTCAATAGTTTCTACTTAGGAGCGGCGCGTGTCATGTCCAGTATGAGCGAAGACGGATTATTATCGCCAATCTTTTCAAAAAAACATCCGAAATATGGAACGCCTTATGTCTCCATCTTTTTCATCCTCGCCATCGTCGTGGCAGCACCATTCTTCGGAAGACAGGTGTTGACATGGATAGTGGATATGTCAGCGTTAGGAGGGGCACTTGTCTTTTTCTACACGGCATTGACGGCATTCCGTATTAGTACAGGTGTCGAAAAGATAGTAGGCCTTATCGCGACGATTTTTAGCTGTGTATTCTTATCATTATTGGTTATTCCAGGTTCACCAGGATTTTTATCAGGCCCATCCATCTTTGCTTTGTTGGTTTGGTCGATATTAGGCGTCATCCTTTATCATCTCGATGCAAAAAAAGCCGCAACCACTAAAGTGGAAGCAGCTGAATCTGTGGTATCGTAATTGATTCTTTTATTATTATAATCACCATTATTATTGGGAGGAACTTATGAGAAAAGCATTTATTGCACCATCAAAGTACGTTCAAGGTGAAGACGAGTTACTTAATTTAGGATATTTCGTAAAGAGTTTTGGTGAATCTGCACTTTTGATCGCTCACAGCGAAGACGTGAAGCGCGTAAAGGCGAAACTCGATCAAACTGCAACGACATTTGGAATTAAATTTGTCGAAAGCAATTTCGGAGGCGAATGCTCTCGTCAAGAGGTGGCCAGACTTACAGAACTTGCAAAAGCAAATGGCTGCGCATGTACGATCGGTCTCGGTGGTGGAAAAGCGATCGATACTGCAAAATGTGTTGCGGCTGGAGAAGCGCTCATCATTTGCCCGACCATCGCGGCGACCGATGCGCCGACGAGCCATTCTGCAGTGCTTTACACACCTGATGGTGCATTCGATGATTACGCATACTTTAAACAAAGTCCAAGCGTAGTGCTGATCGATACCACTGTCATCGCAAACGCACCGACCCGTTTCCTCGTATCTGGTATGGGCGATGCCCTCTCCACATACTTTGAAGCCCGTGCGACAGCACAATCTTTCTCAAATGTAAACGCTGGCCTGGCTTGCGGTTACAGAGAAGGCTATACAGGACCAGCTAAGGGCACAAACACAGCGCTTGCGCTTGCACATCTTTGTTATCAAACACTTCTTAAGGACGGCGTGAAAGCGAAAATCGCTTCAGATTGCAACCAAATCACACCAGCACTTGAAAACATCATCGAAGCGAACATCCTCTTATCGGGTTTAGGCTTTGAAAGTGGTGGATTAGCAGGGGCACATGCCATCCATGACGGTCTTACGATTTTAGAAGGCACGCATCACCATTTCCATGGCGAGAAAGTGGCGTTCGGTACATTGGTACAGCTCGTAATGGAAAATGCACCAACAGAAGAACTTAATGAAGTACTTGGTTTCTGTTTAAGCGTCGGCTTACCCGTATGCTTAGCCGATATCGGCGTAAACGAAATCACAGATGAAGAGCTCCTGGCAGTAGCTGAAAAAGCTTGCATCCCTGAAGAATCAGTTCATTCCATGCCATTCCCGATCGACGTAAAAGCAGTGGCGGCAGCGATTAAAGCAGCAGATGCCATCGGTAGCGCATTTAAAAAGAAAAACCAATAAATTTTCTGGAGGACTGAATGAAAAAAATCATGAACCGCCCAGAGACCCTAGTGCATGAAATGTGTAAAGGGATTGAGTTGGCACATCCTGAAATCGAATTTATCGAAAAATATAAAGTACTCAAAAAAAGAAAAATCAGTCCGTCAAAGGTCACGCTGATCAGTGGTGGTGGTAGTGGCCATGAGCCCGCACACGCAGGTTTTATCGGCACAGGACTCTTAGATGCAGCCGTATGCGGTGATGTATTTGCTTCGCCATCACAGATCCAAGTGTATCAAGCTATCCGTGAAACGGCAACTAAACAGGGCACGCTGCTCATTATCAAAAATTACAGTGGCGATATGATGAACTTCAAAAATGCTGCTTACCTTGCCGCTGAAGATGGCATCAAGGTAGATTATGTAAAGGTTGATGATGACATCGCGGTTCAAGATAGTCTATATACCGTAGGGCGCAGAGGCGTCGCCGGAACGATCTTCGTGCACAAAATTGCAGGTGCCATGGCAGAGCGATGTGGCGATCTTAAGTCTGTAAAAGCGGCTGCCGAACGTGCTGCACAAAATGTGCGCACCATCGGTTTTGCATTGAGCTCATGTACAGTTCCTGCGAAAGGTACGCCGACCTTCGTCATCGAAGATGGCGAGATGGAATATGGCGTCGGCATCCACGGCGAGCCAGGTATCAAACGCGAGAAGACTATTCCAGCTGATGAACTGGCTGAGCGTATGGTTGAGGCATTAATCGCTGATTTAGGCGTTAAAGATGAGGAAGTTGCGCTACTGATCAATGGCTTTGGTGGTTCACCACTTCAGGAGCTTTACCTGTTAAATCATGCCGTCACAGTGGCACTACACAGACGTGGCATTTCTATTCACCGCACCTTTGTGGGTAATTTCATGACCAGCATCGATATGCTAGGTGCTTCAGTTTCTCTGTTAAAGCTTGATGACACGTTAAAAGACCTGCTTTCAGAAACTTGCGATTCGCCTGCACTGAAAATCGATGGGGCGACTGAGCCTGTGAAATACGTGCCACTTCAGATGAACACCCAATCGACACTCGATGAATCCGATTTATTTAAAATCCAGACTTCAGAAACTTATGCGGATATAAATGATAATCAAATCTCTTTTGAAAACCTCCAGTACATCATCGATGTCATGAGCGATGTGATCATCAGAAATGAAGTGCCGTTCTGCGAGCTTGATGCACACGCTGGCGATGGCGACTTCGGCATGAGCGTTTCAAAAGGCTTTAGACAGCTGAAACGCGAGTGGAAAGCGCTTCTCGCACAGTCAAATGACATGAGCACCTTCCTGTCGGAAAGTGCCCTCATCATCATGGAATACTGTGGCGGTGCTTCTGGTCCTATCTGGGGATCTGCCTTTAGAGCCGCAGGAAAATACGTATCTGGAAAAACATCGCTGACGCTTAGCGAACTTGCAGAGATGATGCAGGCGTCTGTAACGGCCATCCAAAAGACCGGTGAGCGCTCATTTGGCAGAGGCGCAGTCGTAGGCGATAAAACGTTAATCGATGCTCTTGCCCCTTGTGCAGATGCGCTTAAAACAGCAGCCATTGCAGGTGTCTCCCTCAAGGAGGGTCTTCTCCTTGGCGCAGATGCAGCGGTAGCAGGCGCGAAAGCCACTGAGCAAATCGTGGCCCGCATGGGCCGTGCAGGCACTGTCGGTGAACGCAGTCTCGGACATCCAGACGCAGGCGCCCATGCCCTCGGTGTGATCTTCACTGAAATCGCACAAAAGATGAAATAACTTATCCGATTTGGGTCACACCTTAACTTGATCACCCCACTTTCATAATTAAGGTTTGAATCAAAAATCCTCCACATTTGAATGCGCCCCTTAAATAATCTCTTACGGAGACCGGTCCTCGGCTAACGCCTGTGGAGCTCCTTCATCGATTATTTAAGGGGCGCATTTTTGATTAAAAAGACTGTTACATGTGAAATCGATGAACATATGATTTGAGCAGCACATTGTTTTCGGCCGATATGGACTTTAATTCCAAATTAGCCGACGTTTCCGCGCCTGACACATCAAATGTGCCCCACGAATACCTCTTTCGGAGACCGGTCTTCGTCTAGCGTCTGCATAGTTCCGTCATCGATTATTTATGTTGGTGATTTTATTATCTAGAAGCAGATGATTCAAACCTTAATATGAAGAGCTATGAAAATTACAGGAACCATTAACTGTGGACTCTCAAGTAATATAGAAAACCATTATGTTCATAGGAATAATTTATTATACAAAAATCCCCCACCCTTTATTTGACGAACGGAGGAACTCCACAGGCGAAGCCGAGGACCGGCTTCCGGAGGGCGTCTAATAAGGGGTGGGGGGCTTTGGTTCTGAAGATCACATGATGAACTTAACGGTTTTCTCTCTGCACCATGGAAACAAAACGCCTTGAAAGTGTGGGGTCGAACTGTGTGCCGGCACCGCGCAGGATTTCCAGAAGGGCTTCTTCGTGGGAGAGGGCGAGGCGGTAGGGGCGGTCGTTGGTCATGGCGTCATAGGAATCGACGATGGCGAGGATGCGGCATTCGATGGGGATGTCTTCACCGGAAAGGCCGAGCGGGTATCCAGTGCCATCCCATTTTTCGTGATGCTTATGGATAAGGTCAGAGATGGGCAGTAGCTCTGGAGAGGCTGATGCGATGCGGTGTCCGATGGTGGTGTGCGTCTTCATGACGATCCATTCTTCTGGCGTAAGTGGTCCTGCTTTTTTTAGGATGCTGTCGGGGATACCGACCTTGCCGAGGTCGTGGAATTTAGTGAGAAGAACGAGCATGTCCAGACGATGGCGTTCCAGCCCAACCTCCTCGCCAAGCTTCAGTGCATAGGTTCCCATGCGGTCAGCGTGGCCCTCGGTGATGTAGTCCTTAGCCTCCAGCGCTTTCATCAACGCTTTCACCAGGGTGCTTTTACTACTACCTTCTTTAAGTAGCTTCGCATTATAGATGTTATGGTCTGCCATTTGATAGAGCTGTGTGGTGTTTACAGGCAGTCCATCCGAGTGGGCGATGCCGAAAGAAACGGAGATGTCATAAGTCAGCGTTTGATTCACTGCATCTAGAGCGGTCTGAAATAAGAGGCATAGCGCGGTGATGGCTTCATGGGTGGTGTCCTCGTAGATGACGGCGAACTCATTGCCACCGATACGTCCGATAATCGTCGCTTCCTCAAAGGTACGCGTAATGGTCTCCGCAACGCGGTTAATGACGGCGTTTCCTTCCACGTGGCCGAGGGTGTCGTTTATGTTTTTCAGCCCGTCGATGTCGAAGAGAACCAGCGAGATGTTAATATCCGTCCGGCCGTGATGGGCGGTCATGTAGTCCTCAACCTTTCGCCGGTTATAGAGCCCCGTGGCACTGTCGGTTTCCGCCATGTGCCTGAGGGTGTTCTCCAGTGTGATGCGCTCGGTCATATCGCGGATGATGATGAGCACCTCGTCCATCTCAGTGAGCTGAAGTCTGGCTTCGAAATATCGGGTTATGCCTTCCTTCGTCGATTCAAATTGAAGCGTTTCAGCGTTTTTGGTGTGAAGCACCTTATCGATGCCCTTAATTAGGCGCGCTGAAATCACCGAATCCCTTAGAAAGCTTAGAAAAAGGGCGGCGTCCTTAGCATTGGAGGCGGAGAAAGGCGTCATGCGGTGCTTATCGTCACTCACCAGTAAAACGTCTGGGATGGCAGTGATCAGCGCTTGATTTCGCGTGCGCATCTTCTCCAGTATATTCACTTTTTCCTGAAGCTCGGGATAATAGTTTTTACGGATGGACCGTTCGCCCAGGCCGATAATCGCCTCCCGAGACAGGTCCTTCTTATGCTTTGAATAATCCGACATAGAGCGCTCTCAATTCTCCTAGTGAAATATTTTTAGGGTTAGTCACCATGCACGGGTCGCTTAACGCGCTGAGTGCCATGGCCTCGATGGTTTCATGATCCGGTACCGTTTGTCCAATATATTCGCCGATCCCAACTGCAGTCCTTAGTGCAGCTATCTCCCCGACCAATGCAAGTTTAACCCCTTCGTTATCGAGGTTATGCACCGGGATGCCGAGTACGGAAGCAATCTCGCGGTAGCGTTCAGCGGCAGAATCGAAATTCATGGCGATGATGCGCTGGAGAAGAATGCTGTTACACTCGCCATGGGGTAAATCCATGACGCCACCTAGGGCGTGTGCACAGGCATGTACAGCACCGAGACTGGCATTAGAGAAGGCGAAGCCTGCGTGAAGCGATCCCAGTAGCATGTTATGCATGGTTTCCAGCGTGCGATCGGGCTTCACGGCATCTATGAGATTTTTATGAACGAGATCGATGGCCTTAAGGGCGTGCACGTCTGTGAGGGCGGAAGCGGCATTGGAAACATAAGCCTCTATCGCATGTGTGAGCGCGTCCATCCCTGTACAGGCGGTCAAATAAGGATCCATGGTCATCAGGGGTTTCGGATCGATAAGTGCTAAATCCGGGACGACTTTTTTACTGATGATGGCCTTCTTGATGTGTTCATGGGTGTCGGTGATGATGGCGAATTGCGACACATCGGCAGACGTTCCGGAGGTGGTGGGGACACAGAGTAGGGGTGGGCCAGGAAGGCGAATCTCGTCCACGCCGATATAATCCAGTACGTGACCACCGTTCGTGGAGACGATACTGATACACTTAGCGCAGTCCATAGGGCTTCCGCCGCCGATGGCCACGAG
>Ga0074195_1000788_pt1 | contig 54352 bp, 42 predicted proteins | sample EPASupsiteHSE623_FD_64525 | JGI IMG/M metagenome (GOLD analysis project Ga0074195, IMG submission 64525) | Bioremediated contaminated groundwater from EPA Superfund site, New Mexico - Sample HSE6-23 | ecosystem: Environmental > Aquatic > Deep subsurface > Groundwater > Contaminated ...
GGTCCCCCACCACCTTTGGAACGGTGATGTCGAGTGGGGGGTCGCGGCGACCTCGTTCTTCCTTGCATCCGGGGCACATCTGGGGTCCAGGGGAGTGAACGTGCGATAGTTCAAGAGAGTCCTTGTTGCTTGCTTCACAGAAACTAGGTGAAGGATTCTGGGTCCTCGCAAGCCGTTGACAGAACCAGGTCAGGTTCATTATCCTCACTGTCAGCGTTAGGGCTGACCGACAACAGGTGGGAGCGGTGTGGCCTTTTCGGACGGCCAAGATTTCGGGCAACGAAGACTCATCACCAGGTCAGGAGGTAGCCGACGTGACCGACAAAAAGCAAAGCGCTGAACCGATCCCACAACTCGATCTGAAAGCCCAGTTCCGATCGATCCGTGCGGAGGTCATGGCCGCGGTCGAGAAGGTCTTCGATAGCCAGGCCTTCGTCCTTGGGCCGCAAGTCACGGAACTCGAAAAACAGACGGCCCAATACCTTGGAGCCGCTCACGCCATTGGCGTTTCGAATGGATCCGATGCGCTGGTCGTAGCACTCAAGTCGTTGGGCGTCGGTCACGGGGATGGCGTGCTCTGCCCGTCCTACACATTCTTCGCGACAGCGGGAGCCATCTGCCGCCTGGGTGCGACGCCCATTTTTCTCGACTCAGAGGACGACACGCTCAACCTGTCCACGAGTCGGCTGGCCGAGTATCTGGAACAAGACACGGAGCTTCGCGAAATCAACGGCAAGCAGGTCGTCCACGACCGAAAGAGAGGACTCACCGTGAAAGCGGTGGTGCCGGTTCACCTCTTCGGGGCTGCTGTCCTGATGGATCGAGTGACTCGTCTCTGCGAGGACAGGGGGTTGCCCGTGGTAGAGGATACCGCGCAGGCTCTGGGCGCGAGCTACAAGGGCAAGAAGACAGGAACGCTGGGAACACTGGGGACCTATTCGTTCTTCCCGTCGAAGAACTTGGGTGGAGCCGGCGATGGCGGGCTCGTGACAACGGACGATGAGAACCTCGCCAATAGGGTGCGCCGGCTCAGGGTTCACGGAGCCGAGCATCGCTATTACCACAACGAGGTCGGGTTCAACTTTCGACTCGACACTCTCCAGGCAGCGGTCCTCTTGGTCAAACTACCCCACCTGGATGCGTGGAACGTGAGCCGGAGGAAAAAAGCAGCCGTCTACACCAGACTGCTGAATGAGCGGCGATTGTCTCAAGGAAAAGGAGGTCCGGTCAGACTGCCCGTGGAGCATCCGGAAGCACCCAGCATTTACCACCAGTACTCGGTCCGAGTACCGGTGGAGGATCGTCCCCGGCTCATCCAATACCTCGCGGACCGATCAATCGGATCGGCCGTCTATTACCCGGTTCCGCTCCATTTGCAGGAGTGTTTCGCCGCGCTCGGGTACAAACCAGGGGCGCTCCCCGTGAGCGAGAAAGCAGCTATGGAATCCCTGGCGCTCCCGATTTATCCGGAGTTGACCGATCTTCAGCAGGAGCGCGTCATCGACGCGATCGACTCGTATTTCAAGAGCGGGTCTCTTCGTCACACACCACAGACATCGTCGAAGTAGCGAACCTCTTCCCAGTCGAAGTTAGAGACCTCTCCTGGGTAGTCGATGCCGATGCCTGCCATGCGAAGGGCTCCATCGAGAGCTCGTTCTTCGGCCAGAGAACCGAGCTGAAGCACATCTCCACCATCTCGGAGAAGACTCGCCGTGGCCAGCCACTCGTAGGTCTCCCCCGCGGTATGGACCGTGGCTCGAGCGGCGGCGTAGTGAGGCCTTTGACAGACGATACGAGTGTCATACGTGAGGGGCCGGAAGACGTCATGGGCTACCCTCAATCGGCCTGAAAGAGTGACTCGGATCTTTCCGTCGTCACACTCGAAGATCTCCTCGATCCGGAAACGATTCATAGCTTCCAGGTTCGAATTCGAGAGTCGGTGCAACACTCTCAGGTTGTCGATCAACGACATTGCCTTCTTCTGCCCTACGAGATGAAATGGCAGATCCACCTTGCTGACGTTCATGAAAAGAAGCTCTCCTCTGACCTCAGGATCTTCTGGATACCCAAGCGAGCGGGCGGCCCTGCGTTTTTTTGGTCGGCGTCCTACTCATCGACCAAGAATTCTTCTTACTCCATACATAAAATGAGCCCGACCGGAGTTCTTGTCGAATCCAGAGACGAAGGAGGGGAGACTCTGTCGTTCCCTTCGCGCCACACACACTACTTCTGCTTGGCGGAAGTGAGTTTCTGGAGCTGGAGGATGATTCCAGCTGCGCACTGAGACGTCATGCGACGATCGGTGTTGTTGGAGTACTTGCAGGTCTTTTCGGAATAGTTGCCATTCTCTTTGCAGATCTTGTGCGCGGGGCAGACGTGCTGAATGTCGTCGAAGAGCGATGTCGTCATTGTCTGCCGACCTCCTGGATGGCCCGACCTTGAGATCCGACATGGAGCGAGACCGAGTATATCACGGCCGACAGGTTTTCTCGTCGCAGAGTCAAAGAGTGTCCTTTCAACGGGGCTTCGTGACTTCAGCCAACAAGATCACGATCCAGAGCATACCCAGACCCCGCTCCCTCGTTCGGTTCACACAGACACCAATGCCGACGCTGTTGATCTTGTCACGTCCGAGCTCCCGGATGGAAACGGTCTTCTGAGCGTTCGAATCGAGATACACGAAACTCCAGAACTGACGGTACGGGAAAGCGATGGACCGAATGTGCTGGCCTGGGAGATGGGCAAGGAGGCCTTGCTCCCGATTCTGACGATCGGCCACCTGCTGGGCCATGCGCATCAGGACTGGATGGGCTTTGAGGGGAGAGAGTCTGGCCTTCTGACGGCGTGCATTGAAGGCCTTGAAAATCTTCGACTTGAGCGCCTCAGGATCGACCGTACGGATCGCCTTGCGGAAGTTTTGGGTGACGTAGAGCGTCGTCATCTTGCGGACGATTCCGATTCCGATCCGATCGTACTCTCTGGAAAGGATGTTCTTCCTGTGGCCAGGGCTCGCCATGAGCCGGGCGTGCGCATCCGCAACCGACGAGTTCATCGCGATGTTCTCTGCTGTGGCGCTCGCCGCGATGCCGGCCGCGTAGACTCGGTCTGCTGACTTTCCTGTCGTGGGGCTTTCATGGTCGAAGAAACCGTTGTCCGCCATGTCTTTGGAGTGGGCACGGGCGACCACGGCGAGCTCTTCGTCGAACTCGAGCATGGGAAGCTTGCGGGCTTTTCGCTCGGAGTTCACGAGCTCGAACATCCTCCGTTCCATCGTCAGGATCTCGGTGTCGGTCGCCCAAGTCGGACCGGGCACAAAAAGCACAAAGACGGCAAGGACGACGATGAGAGGGCCGACAGACCCGAGTCTTCGAACGGAGATCCTCGACAACGATCGGGAGGTGCTCTTCGGGATCACGACCTTCCACCCTGACCCTCTCGAAACTCGGCGAGAGCTGCGGCCAGAACAGGATAGTCGGAAGGGACGATCTCCTCGGCCCGGACGGTCGGAGGGATTCCGACTCGTTCCAAAGCTTGTTCCACACAGGAACGCGCCATGTTGAGACCCATCGCCAGAGACTTTCCAACCTGCTTCCTTCTGGTCCCAAAGGCACTCTGGATGACCTTTTCGAGCCACGATCCCGTGTAGGACGAGAAGTCGGTTCCTGGAATCGGACGGGCCATGAACGCTCGAGAGACAACGCGAGGGCGAGGGCGAAACGCCCGGGGGGACAGATCGAAGAGCACGGTGATCGAAAGAGCCAGCGCCGTCACAACCGAAAGGCGGCCGTACTCTTTCGTTCCCGGTCGTGCCACGAGCCTCTGGGCCACTTCACGTTGCACGGTCAGGACGATCCGGTCGAACCGGATCGGACTCGTAATGATCTTTAGGAGTGCCGGGCTCGTGATCGAATAGGGAAGATTTGAGATCAGGAGCGGGGCACGGGGTGGACTCCCGAGCGCCGGAGGATCCTGGTGAAGACCGCTCAACAGGCGTGTAAGATCGACAGAGAGAAAGTCGTCCTCGACCAGGGTGACCCGCGAAAGGTCCGGCAGGCTCTCTCGGAGATGAGTCGCGAGCATGCGGTCGTTCTCAACGGCAATCACGTGACCTGCGACAGAGATAAGCCGTTTGGTGAGAGCACCCGTTCCGGGTCCGATCTCCAAGACCGTATCCGATGCTGTGGGCGCGAGGCTTTCAACCAGACGGTCGGCCAGAGCCGTATCGATGAGGAAATTCTGTCCTCGGGATTTTCGAGGGGCGAAACCGGCCAATGGACTCAAAAAGCCGTCAGCCTCCCGTTCCGGACCCGGCTTGAGCACACGCGATGGCCTGGACCAAGACCCTGGTCTTGTTCACCGTCTCTTGGTACTCCAAGCCGGGATCCGAATCAGCCACGATGCCGCCTCCCCCCTGGATGTACGCTGTGCCGTCCTTGATCACCATGGTCCGGATGGCAATGCACGAATCCATCTGCCCCGTAAAACTGAAGTAACCGATGCCACCGGCATACAGGCCGCGAGCTTCCGGTTCGAGTTCGTCGATGATCTGCATGGCTCGGATCTTGGGGGCACCTGTAACGGTCCCCGCTGGAAACGCCGCGGCAAAGACATCAACGGGGTCGAACTCGGTTCGTTTGAGACCCTTCACGTTGGAGACCAGATGCATCACGTGGGAATACCGCTCCACGGTCATCAATTCGGTCACTTGGACAGTCCCGTACTGACTGACCCGGCCGACGTCGTTCCTTCCGAGATCGACGAGCATGATGTGCTCGGCCAGCTCCTTGGGATCATGTCGCAATTCCTCTTCGAGAGACTGATCTTCGTCCGGAGTCGATCCTCTACGGCGGGTGCCGGCGATGGGGCGGACTTCGACCGTGTCGTGGGAAAGTTTCACGAGGGCTTCGGGGGACGTACCAACAACGTGGAACGAGCCGAAATCGAGACAATACATGTACGGACTGGGGTTCAAGAACCGCAACACCCGATAGATGTCGAGCGGCTCAGCCGAACCAATCGGGACGGCAAAACGCTGGGAGAGGACGCCCTGAAAAATGTCACCGGCCCGGATGTACTCTTTGACCTTTTCCACCGCGGCCATGAACGACTCGCGGCCAAAAGTCGACGCCGAAGGGATCGGCACGTCCGCCTTCGGGAGAGTAACGGAGAGGCTCTTTAAGGGACCGGGTGTGTTGAGCGACCGATAAAGCTGGTGGAGCTCGTCCACGGCCCGTGCATAACGACGAGAAGCGGACGCACGGTCCTGCTTAGTCGGCACGTTCACGATCAGCGAGAGCGTGTGGTGGAGATGGTCAAAGCAGAGAATCCGGTCGAACGTCATGAAGAACATCTCTGGCGTGGAGAGACCGGGTCGCTTCGTCCGTTCGACATCGCCGAACGCGGAGACGGCATCGTAGGCAATGTAACCGACTGAGCCACCTACGAACGGGGGCATTCCGTCTATCTCCGGGCTCTGACCCGGTCGACCGATCTCTCGTAGATACGACAGAGCTTCAGGAGGATTCGTCAGAGGGGACTCGCCCGCTCTGCAAAAGAACGGCTCCTCCCCCTGTGTGCCGAACACTTCTCGGGGAGCTGACCCAAGGAACGAGTAACGCGCCCGGGCCTCTCCTCCCTGTACCGACTCTAAAAGAAATGAGTAACGGGAATGGTCCTTGATCGCGGCATAGAGGGCGATCGGAGTGAGGCTATCCCCCAGAACTTTGAGTTCCACGGGGACAAAGGCGAAACGTTCGGCAAGCTGCTCGAACTCGTCCAGTGATGGTCTGATCACAAAAGAAACAATAGCCCTTTCCAGGGAGTCCTATTTTTCGGCCAGCATACACAGCGCAAGCGCTCCCTGTCAACCAGCCTCCGGGGTTTGACAGGCGTGAGAAGCCGATCAGATCCTCGAAATCACCAGACGGTACCGAGCGAACGGCCCGGGACGATCGGTCTGGACCGTGATCTTTCCCTGACCATCCGGACAAAGAGTCCGGTCGAACACGGCCGTCCCCTGGGCGTCGCTCAAGGTCACACGCCAGTTCGAGCCGGACAACCCCGCGAAAGTGGCAGCCATATGCCCCATTCCTCTGGCGTCGAGATCGAGCCGGCCAGCAGAAACTTTGCCTCGATCGAGAAACCACGTGCAGCGATCGATTCGAGGGGCGACCACCGGAGCGCTGGTGAGCACGATTCGCCGGGTCGGACGGCCGTCGAGATGCACGTAGGTCTGGCCACGGTCGTGGCTGTATCCCACCACGCCTTCCGAGGCAAGAAGGTCGACGTGGACGAGCCGAGAGAAACGAACCTGTCGAAGATCGCCTTGGTTCGAGACGAGCCAAGCCGCTCCGTCTCGTTGGATGTTCGTCCTGTAAAAGTCTTCGGCGATCTTGCAGTACTGACTGGCAAAGACCATGGCCGGCTCCATGGCCACGACCTTGTCGAGCACGTACTTCAGGGCGTTGATGCTCTCCCACTTGAGCCCTGAGTAGAAGTGGTAGTAGAGGTTCATCGGAAGGATGCGGTTCGGCGACTCTGTCCGTGCGAAGTGGTCGATGACCTTCTTTTGACCATCCCAATCGCCCAGCAGGAAAAGCATGTAGATGTAGTCGTTGCGCGCTGAGGTGTGGCACTGGCGGAAAGGGCCGTACAGCTTCGATCCAAAAGGAGTCCCCACCGGACATAGACCAGCGACGGTCGGGTGTTCGGTATCGAAGACCGGATCGCCTCCGTTCAGATTGTGGATGCCCGCCTTCCAGCAGACCTCCAGAGGCCTCTCATCCGGGTTGGTCGCTCCGGTCCACAGAAGGATGTCCATGCGCTTGTCCGGAGGGGCCAGATTGGCCTCGATGAACAGTTTGGACCCCCAGATCTCGTCGACGAAGTTCTGTTGCTTGTAAGCGATCTTCCAGGGGTAGCTCTTGGGGTTCGTCACGTACGGATCCCCCTCAACCCAGTCGAACGGGTGGGTTGAGGAGTGGCTCGCCACCTCGACATTGGGGAGTCGGAAGACCTCTCGGGCCAGCTCGATCTGCGGGTGGTAGTAGCGATTGCCTCCCCGCTCCACGGATCGGCTGATCACCGAGACGGTGTGAGGGACAAGCGGGTACTTCTTCAAGACCTCATCGGTGATGTACCGGCCCGCGAAAAAGGTTCCGTCGATTCGAGAGAGAGACTCCAAGCCATCCGCGTCGATATGGGCGTAAAAGAGACGGGCACCGTTCATCGAGGAGTAATCGGCTGCGGGCTCGTCTTTCAACCCCAGCGCCGTGGAAAAGAATCGGTACGGATTGACGATCCAGGCGCCTAAAGTCGGCTCTTCCGCCTTCTCCGGCATCAGGCGACCGGCGAGCGCCTCACGAACGAGGTTGATCCTCTCGACGTCACCGCCGGGAAAAAAGAACTCGGAATTCTCTAAGGCTACGCCTCCGTTAGGAGCGGTGACCACGAGGTCGACAGCTCCGCTGTAGTAGTCTTCGACCGAAAGATGGACCTTGTTGGCCGGATCGTAGGAAACGTACTGCTGACGGTAGGAGACTTCCTTCATGTCGATCGGGTGTTCGAACCCGATCATCGATCGGTCCAAGGTCTTGATCTTGGGAAACCTCTCGAACCGGGCGAGTTTGAGTGGTCCAAAATCGAGTCCGAGAGCCCGGAACACGGCGTGGGCATTGGCAGCCGTCGTTTGAAGGCGAGCGTCGATCGTTGCCCCGTGCTCCTGGAGGATGATCAGCTTCCGACCCGCCTTGATCTGCTTCAAGACCCATTCGTTGTAGCCCTTGGCATCCGGCATGAACGGCGTGGAGTACCAGGTCACGATTCCCAGGTATCTCTGCATTTCGACGTCGGTAGGAAGACCATCCTCGACCGCGCGGTAGTCGGTCACGAGGCCAAGCGCGGACAACACGATATCGGCCCGATTGCGAAAGGGGTTGCGCTCGAGAATGGGGCTCGAGAGGCTCTTGTTGGTCAGTTTGAGCTCCTCTCTCTTGTAGAGAGCCAACACCCTCCTCTTCGATTCGTTCGGCAGGGAAACCCACGGATCCGGGGGTTCTGTTTTCCTCGGCAATGGGTGCCTCTTCACAAGCTCGTCGTGCGTCTGGACGTCATAGTGGGGCACTGCTGGGGCACGGCCGTCGAAACAGAGCTTGAGGAAGGCCGCCATATCCGTCCTCTGGACCACCATCCCTTTGGCGCCGGTCTTTGGGTCGATCCGTCCCGGATCCCAGAAAGGAGTGTAACCCTGGAGGATCATCCCTCCGAACGGAGTGTGTACGATGAACGCGCTTTCCGAATTCCGAAGATCGCTTCTCGAGACGGCGAGGTGGACCTTGTTCGCAGGGTGGACACTCCGAAAAAGCTGGTAACCGGTCTTCTCGACATCGGTCGTGGTGATGGGGGCCTGGAACTGGGCAAAGCGACCGTTTTTGCGCGTGATCTTCAACGTTCCCTTCTTGTTCGAAAACGCTGGAAAGAATTCGAGACCAAAGGGCCAAAAAAAGGTATTGGCCGACAGAGACGGTTCGTTCGACTCGACGTACGTCCCATCTTTCTTGGGAAGGAGCCCTTGAAACGCTCCATACATGCCGATGACGGCGATCTTCTTGCCGGCTTCCAGCTGCTTGTCGAGCCAGAGCGGATACTTGTCGGCCGACACCATGCTGTTCGATTCGAAACACGTCATGATTCCGGCGTACTCCGAGGTGTCGGGATCCTCCGAAAAGTACGACTCCACGTCCTCGGCGTCCCAGCCGTACCCGGCCTCACGGAGATAACCCGTGTAAAGAGTCACCAATCCCTTGTGGTTGGGATCCCGAGTCTTGTAGAGCACGAGGATCGTGCCGCGGCGGCCCTTCGGGTTCGATATCCAAGAGTCGTCATCGACAATCGTCTTTGCCGGAGCGGCCTTCGCGTCGGGGGCTTTACCCCCAGAGAGAAAAGAAAACGTGGCGATGGGAACGGCACCGGTCGAGGTGACAGTCTTCGGCACGGATACGCCAAGAATCTCGGAGGGCTTCGGACTCGGTCCATGGGAAGGATGGATTTCCGCCAGGAGAGGCCCTGGAGAGAGCAAGGCCACGAGACAGACAGCCACGAGTGCCAGAGTCAAGCAGCCGGTCGAACCTCGAGTCCCGCCGCCGAATGCGACAGACCGAAGAACCATGCGCGACGTGTCCACGAGGATCGTCTCTGTTGTCACTTTGAGCCCTCCACCATGACCAAGGCGTTGATCCGAACGGGAACCTGAAAGAAAAGTTGACCTGATCTCAAGGAGTGAGCGATGGTCCGTGGCTCCAAGCCAGGCTCGGAGACGACCACCCTCCCGACGGTCCCTTGGGTCCACGGCATCGAGACCGGCGCGGTGATCGTGGTCGGCACGAGCGGCTGTTTTCCGACCCATCCGTAGTTCAGAAGGTGCAAGTACCGGTTCTTGCCATCCTCGTAGACCTGGACATAGATGGGGAGGTCTCCGGACACCATCGGCTTCGTGCCGGCTTGTCCCAACAGCCCAAGAGCAGTATCCCGCACAGACACATCCTTGGCCTTCAACCAGCGTTTGCCGGGTTTGTCGGGCCAGCAGACGATCCGACCGGAACCGGAGGGGTGGACTGTCGGCTCACCGCCGGAATGAGATCGGATCGGCCAGAGAGATTCGCCCCTGGAGGCTCCCGTCTCATCCATCGTGCCGGCTTTGGGACCGGTCACGATCAGGTTTCCCCCACGGTTCGCGTATCCGACGAGAAGATCTCGCTGGGCATTCGACAGGGCACAGGCCGAGGGTAGGACCACGGATCGGTATTGACCCAGCGTCGAGGCGTCGATCTGGTTGACGGTCACGATGTCGAACGGTATATGGCGGTCGATCAACATCATTGCCCAACCACGGTACTCCGCGAGGTAGTCGGCGTACACGACCGACAACTCCGGCGCGAGAACCCACCATCGAAACGCCGGATTGGGGGGATATTGAGAGACGTAGAAGCCGCCGGCCTGGGTCCCATCGACGAAGTCACGGGAAGCGGGAGAGTACGCGATGGCCACGGGACTCGCGGAACGGGAGCCGAAAATCGCGTCGTTGTGCTGTTCGATCCAGTGGAACATCCGTGAGCGGTAAGCGTGTCCCACGGTCGTCACCATCTGCGGGATGCGCGTTTCATACGGATTACACTGGGCCGCGAGGGCCGAAGCCATGGTGAGTTGGGCATCGTCGTCCCGGTAGCCGTAGGTGAACACCCATCGAGATCGACGCTCGGAAGCCCCCTGGCAATACTTGTAGACCATCATGAGGGTGAGCCAGTCGTCCTTTGATGCATGGACCATGCTCGTGGTATCGCTGATCGCATCGACTTCCCAGACGATGTCGAGGTCGCGGCTGAAGTAGGTGGAATCCAGCCCTTCCAGGGTGTTGATCATATGATCGCACGAGACAACCTCGACAACGGTGCGCATGTCGGGATTGACCTGCCGGCCCGCTTCGTGCGCGCCTTTCAGGAACTCCGCGATCGTCTCGTGTCGCCAGAGCACCCAGCGCCGAAAGGCAGGATCACGAAAGTCGACTTTCGTTGGAAACGAGAGGCCGGTCTCCCTTTCGAACTTGCGAACGCAGTGTGGGTCGGCGCACGGCCACTTCCCTACAATCGAATTGAAAAGCGGAACGTCGAGCCAGAGTCCGTCGAGTCCGGTCTTGGCCAGGCGCGCGACGCGCTGGTAGAAGTACTCACGGTAGGGTGAGTTCGGGCACATCCACGAGCTCTCGTCGTTCGGCTCAACCCAAAAGGCCAAGGTTCCGAGAAACGAGTTCATTGTCTTGCGATCGAAGTTCTTCTGGATCCAGTCCGGATGGTCGCGCTTCATGGTGCGGCTGACCGTACGACCCTCCGGAGTGATCACCTCCATGCTCGGGTAGTACCAGACGACCTTGAGCCCTTTCTTGTGGCACAGATCGATTGCCCGACGCATGAAGTCGAGCTCGGTCTGAAAATCCGCTTCATTCAGATAGTCCGACAGAGAGCTGTCGACCTCGACCACGGAGACCCCTTGCGATACGAGCTGATCGATCTCCTCCTGCAGGATGGCGTCGCTCGCTGTCTCGTGAAGACCCAACCCAGCGATTCTCGCATTCCTGAGCCAGTCCACACTCATCCCCGATGGGGTGAAGCCGGAGGCTCGTGTCCGTGGCACTTGCAGAGAAAGAGTCCTGGCCATCCCGACCGAAGGGACACCGCTCAGTATGAGGGCCAACCAGAGGACCAAGGTCACCGATATCGCGGAGCCGATCTGTGTCCGGCAGGAATACATCTCCATGAACCTTCCTCTCACTTGTGTCGGAGCGGCAGGGTCCGATCCACTTTCGGGCCAGTGCCGAAGTGCCAGGTCACGGTGAGGTGAACCCCTTGCACTCGGGAGTTTCCGGCCAGATTGGCGTTGAGCTGACTGCCCTCGAGCACCTTCTCGGAAAGAGCTTCATAGAGCAGACTCGCCTGATCATGGGTATCGGGATTTTCGTACATGAATCCGACCCGCGCCCCACGCTGGCGTTGGACAATCTGGCCGGACTCGAGGAGCCCTTCTTCATACAGGTAGAGCCGACCGCCGAGGTGGTGCTGTCCTGACAGGATCGCGGTATGGCGTAGATCACTCGAAAAGCTCTCGTACAAAGGGCTCAAGTGGTCGAAAGTGTAATTCTCCAGCCGGTACTCGAGCCGGACCTGATGGTCGGGAACGGGGAAGAGATAGCCGGTCCGGTGCCCTTTTCTCGAATGGATCGGATAGGACATCAGCAGAGGGTAGGAAAACTGAAACAGGGAGTACCCCCGGTTGTTGCCGTCTGAGTAGTGGTCTCTCTGATGAAGCGCCTCGACCCGGGTTCCGTCGTCCCATGTATAGTTCAGCCCAAGACCAGCACCGGATGTCGTGAGCATCCGCACGTAGGCGTCGAGATCTTCGACAACGTGGCGCAGACCCACAGCCCGAACACCAAAATGCCTGTTGATCAGTTGATCGTACTCTACATCGCCGACCGGTGTAACCCCTCCGAACTTCCTGTTCTCCACAAAGGGAAAAGTGACGGAGTCGGCGTTCTCGGGGTCGAGCACCACGGTATTGCCCGAGACGTTCACGCCCTCGTATCCCGCGCGAGCCCGGAGAGATTTACGATCCCCCTTGGTCTTTCGTCGATACTCCAAAAGCGCTCCGCTAGACGTGATGTGACGGTCTCCGGAGATGACCGTGGTCAGAGGGATGTACGTCTGATCTCGGTAGTGGGCGGACATTCCCACCTCTGCGCCGCTGGTGACGAATAGTTTTCGGTAACCCGTCCGATGGTCGAAGAAGCGGATCTTGTCGACCGGACCGACGCTCTGGTAGGCGAACGTCTCCGCGTCCCATGGGTCGAACAACCTCAAGTCACGTTTGTGAATCCGGTACGCGCGCCGGTAAGCGGCCCGGGTGTCCGGGGTGTTTCCTCCGGGCAATCGACGCACACGTTCCCATTGCTTGAGCTCCGCGACGCGGTTTCCATCGAGTCCATGAAGACGAGCCACGGACGCGTTCGCCGTGGTGTCGGCCGGAGCTTTCTTGGCGAGTCGTTCTCGATAGACGGTGGCCTCCCACAACAGCCCTCTCTTTTCCAGGGCGCTTGCCAGACGAAGCAGATTGTCGTGGTTCTCTGGCTCCAGATCCGCCAGCGTTCGGCGGGCGGCCTCCTCGTCGTCGGGCATTCCCTGTTCCTCGTAGAGGTGGCAGAGTCGCTTGAGAGCGTCGACATGGCGAGGGTCGATGGCGAGAATCTCCTGTCCGGCCTTGATCTCTTGGATGGGCATTTGATAGGCCCGGAAGACATCCATCAGCACGAGCCTCGCCTGCACGTCCTTGGGAAGCAGATCAGCGGCTCGGCGGAGAACCTCGATCGCGTAGGCCCAGTTCTTGCCGGCGATCGCCATTTCTCCGAGCTTGAACAGCACGCGCGTATCGTTTGGGTAATCGTGTTGGACCTGTTGGAGCAGGTAGATCGCCGCGTCGGTGGATCCGGAATTGTGGAGGAGCAAGGCGTCGTCGAATCGGGTGTCGGAAGTCGGGGAATTCCCTTGTGCCTTGATGATGGTGCTCTGGAGATCATTCTGGGCTCGGGAGAGTTTCTGCGCAAAGGCGGAATTTGTGTGCAGAATCAGCGCACTAAATAGCACCAGAATCGACGGTAAGAGAGAGAATCGAACGGGGGAAACCTCGAAGAGAAGCCTGTTCCCTGGAAAACCCACACCCGCTGTCGCTTCTTCCGTACTGGTTGCGGTCAGAAAATGTGCCGCGACGAGCGGAAGGGTGGATCTTGATCCGGTTGTTCGATCCATTCGCTGTCTCCCCAGCCTTGAATCACATTCGAAAAACGACATGGACGAAAAGGACTTTATGTCGTTCACCCCAAAATGTCAAAAATCATATTCAAGCACACATATATATTTGACAAAGGCAAGCGGATTTTTGGGTCAAGACGAGCCCGGAATGCAGATCAAACCCAGAACGTCACGCCATATCAGAAGTAAATGTCGTCGTATCGAGACGACTGGTCCAAGATGAAATCATGAACCGATCACAAAACCACCGACGACTCTCCTTCCTGGTCCTCCGCAAGTCCACCCGGCCACTCCAACGTATTGGACTCGCCGACTCGTCCATGGTAATGTTGCCGCGCCTTGGGTGGTGGAGGATCGATCAAATGCGTGTCGTTTGGATCGCGGTTCTGGCTTTGCTCCTCGCGATCGAGAGCTGGATGCTCTGGAGTTGTTCAGATACGCCATTTTGCCTGATTCCAGCCCATGCCGCGCTCTCTCTGGCCAATGGGTTAGCCTTTGGATGGTCTCTCCCAAAAAGGGGACGTCATTCAGGTCCTCTGATACTGGGCGGAACAATGGCATTCCTGATGCCTGTCGGCGGCATCGTCTGTTGCCTCGTGATCGCGGTCCTTTTTCTCGTCCACCCGCTTCCTTCAGGGGATCTGCTCGACGAGTTCAAGGAACACGCGCTCCTCCCGGAGCTGGTTGCTCCGAAGATAGTAACGCCACAGGACACGACCACCGTCTTGAGAGTCCAAAGGGGAATCGAACCTCTGGTCGACATGCTCAACACACCTGATCCGCAGATGAAACGGGCCGTTCTCGAGACCATCGCCAAGCTCCAAAACCCGAAGCTCATCCCCCACATCGTGGCCGCTCTCCAGGACCCCAGACCAGAGGTCTACCAGTTCGCGATGGCCAAGGTCCTGAAGCTGCAGGAAAAATTCCAGACGGAGATCGCACACGCTCTGGATGCGGTCAAGGAATCCCCTACAGATGCGCGACTGCGGTGGAATCTCGCCGACGTATACAACAGGTTCTTGACCTCCGGACTCGTCGACGATTCGCTCAAGGGATACTACCGAGACCAGCTCCGGACCCAGTACAGCGAGATTTTGAAGCTCACTCCTCGAAGGACCGATGTCCGAGTCTCACTTGGTCGACTGTTCCTAGAGAACAACCAGCTCGATGAGGCTAAGACTCTATTAGAGGAAACGATCCGCATCGACCCGTCTGACCTTGAGGCCCGATTCGGAATGATCGAGGTTCTCTTTCTCCAGCGATCCTACGACGAAATGTACGAGCGGATTCGACAGGTTGTCCAGGAGGCCTCGCTCGAGGAGGAGACGGCGGGGGAGGGTGTGACGAATTTCGTACGACTTGGACGTTGGTGGCTATCGGCGGGTGTCGAGCTAGAGAAAAAAGAGGAGGGCGTGCCCCCGGGTGTGTCGCGTCAAGAGGGACAAGAGGGGATGGAAGGCTGGTGGGGTGGATGAGCAACGGTCCATCGGACATGGTCGATGTTGCACTCGTCCTGGAGGGCACCTATCCGTTCGTCTCCGGTGGGGTTTCGAGCTGGGTCCATGGCCTGATTTCCGGAATGCCCGATCTCACGTTTGGACTCCTGTTTCTGGGAGCCAAATACGAGCCACGGAAGCTCAGGTTCGAACTGCCCCAAAACGTTCGCTACCTGAGTGAATGGGCCGTCTACGACGCTCTTCCCTGCCGATTTCCCACGAAAAGCGAGAATTCACGCGAGCGACAGGCCGCTTTAGATCTTGTGCAGCAGCTCTGTTTCGATTTGCAGGACGGTCACATGAAGTCGTTCGACAAGGTCTTCGACTACATGGAGCGGAGAGTCCTTTCCCCCGCGGATGTCTCGTTCGGACCGAACGCCTGGAAGCTCTTAAAGGCCGTCTACGACGCCCGGGCTCCCGAGATCTCGTTTCTCGATTTCTTCTGGACCTGGAGATTCGCGTACCTTCCCGTGTTGAACGCTTTCTTCGTGGACATCCTTCCGGCGCGGGTCTACCACACGATCTGCACGGGGTGGGCGGGAGTCCTGGCTGCCATTGCCCAGAAGAAGTACAAAGCCCCGCTTCTGCTCACCGAACACGGAATCTACCTCAACGAGCGGCGGATCGAGATCAGCTCGTCTGACTGGATCTACAGCGAGGGCGACGACGATCTGACGGTTCGACGAGAGCTGGGCTACTTCAAGGAACTGTGGATCAATCTGTTCCAGAGCACGGCCCAGCTCTGTTACGACCGATGTGATGCAATCTACACCTTGTATGGTGGAAACAAAGAGATGCAGATCGGATTTGGAGCGAGAGAAGATCTCATTCAAGTCATCCCGAACGGGGTGGAGATCGACAAACTCACGCCCTCCCCTGAAAAGGAGGCGGCCAAAAAAGATCCGAACCGTCCCCTCCGAGTCGGATTCGTCGGACGCGTGGTGCCGATCAAAGACGTCAAGACCTTGATCCGTGCTTGCCGGAAGGTCGTCGAGGTGGTCAAGAACGTGGAGATCCTGTTGATGGGGCCAACCGATGAGGACAAGGCCTATTTCCAGGAGTGTCAGGATCTCGTGAAGCTCCTCGAGCTCGGTGACAAGCTGAAGTTTCTGGGTAAGGTTAACGTGAGAGACTACTTCCCGACACTCGACGTGCAGGTCTTGACCAGCATCAGCGAAGGACAACCCCTTGTCATCCTGGAGGGATACTGCGCGGGAGTTCCGGTCGTCGCGACGAATGTGGGAGCCTGCAAAGAGATGATCGAAGGACTCGAGCCCGAGGACAAGGAGTTGGGAACGTCCGGGATCATCACCAAGATCGGAAACCCGGAGGAGACCGCGGCGGCGATCATCAAGATCTTGAGCGACGCGGGGCTTCGCGAACGGATGGGAGTGGCGGCTCGACAGCGAGTCCGGAGGTTCTACGACTACCGCCAGATGATCGCGCGTTACCGTCAGATTTATGAGACGTATCGGACAGGGGCGTATCGCAGCGCCGGCGGGAACGAGAGGCAGGACGTTTAGATGGCGGGGATCGGCTTCAAGCTGCGTCGGTATACGGAAGAAGGGACGTATTTTGGCCTGTTGAAGGGGTTCACGTACTCCGCGATCATCGTGGCCGGCCCCTGGTTGATTCTGGTTCTTTCGCTGGGCGGGATGGCTCTCTTCTCCCAGGGCGAAATGGGACTGTTCCACGTGACGATCATGTACGTGTTCTCCTTCTCGTTGATCTTCCTGGGTCTGTCACAGTTTGTCGTGACGCGATATCTGGCTGACAGGCTCTACGCGGGTGATCTTCGCAAACACGTTCCGACGTTCGTCGGTCTCACTCTGTTCACCTTGATACCGCAGGGGATCATTGGAGGGGTCTTCCTGACGACGGTGGAAGCTCCCTGGCCATTTCGGTTGTCGGCGCTCGTGACCTATCTCGTCATCAACGAAATCTGGACAGTTCTTCTGTTCATGGGGGTTTTGAGGGCCTATCAGCTCGTCGTGTGGGCCTTCTTGGCCGGGGGCCTCTTGAGCCTGGTCGCGGGTCTCGGCCTTGGCATGATCTGGCAACAGACGGGCTACATGTCAGGATTTGCCCTTGGCCAACTCGCCACCTTGGCCATCCTCGTGTGGATTCTTCTCTCGGAGTTCTCCTGGGAGGAGCCGGTGGACTTTGGCTTTCTCACATACTTTCGCACGTACCCGACTTTGATGGCTCTCGGACTGGTCTACTACCTCTCCACTTGGGTGGACAAATTCGTCTATCGAGCGTCGGAAAACGGAGTCCTGGTCGTCCCTAGCTATCTGTGGGCCGCTCCCCACTACGAAGTGGCCCATTTCGTGGCCCAGCTTTCGATCGTCCCCGCCCTGGCCCTGTTCTTCATACGTGTCGAGACCGACTTCTTCGAACGGTACCGGGAATTCTTCGCCTCCCTTGCGCAACACAAATCACTTCCCTTCATCGAGGAGCAGAAAGAAGGAATCCTTCGCTCTCTCAAAGAGGGGTTGAGATCTCTGATGATGGTCCAGGGCACGGTTTCCTTGATCACGGTCCTTTTGGCTCCCCAGATCTTCCGACTCCTCTATCTCGATCAGGCCCATCTCGCCCTTCTCCGGGTCACGCTCATGGGCACCTTCTTCCAGACGATGCTGTTTCTGGTCGTGATCCTGATGCTCTACTTCGAATGTTATCGAGAAGCCGTCACAGCCTGTCTTCTGTTCCTGATTGCCAATGGCTTCCTTTCCTGGGCGATTTTGAAGTGGGCTCCGGCCATGACGGGATGGGGTTTCGGACTGGCCGGTGCATTGGGGTTGACCTATGCGGTCACCTGTTTCATGCGGATCCTGCGGAATCTGTCTGCTTTGACCTTCATGAAGCAGGCCATGAGTCCTGCTGGCCTGGTTCAGTCCAGACTCGTACATGACGGCGGAATCGCCCTTTACCATCGGGCTCCGCCTTCGAGGCAACAGTATGAATGGCACTCTTGATAAAGTCCTTGCCCTCAAGAAGGTCAAGACCTTCTCGGGTCTTCTGTTCGAAGACCTCGTGGCTTTGGCACGAATCGCCCTTGTCCGCGAGATGCCGACCGGGACGGTCGTCATCCGCGAAGGCGATCGAGGGGCCACGCTCTACGTGGTCCTCTCCGGAGAGGTCGAGGTTCTCCAAGAAAGCGCCGACGGTCTCACTCAGCTCGCCAAGATCGGTGCTGGCGGCTATTTTGGCGAGTTGTCGATTTTCGACGATCAACCGAGGTCTGCGACCGTCAAGGTCAGGTCGGACGCAGTTTTGCTGCAGATTCAAAAGCAGCAGTTCCATGGGCTTCTGGCGATGCGCCTGAACCTGAGCTTCGAGATGTTGCGTACCTTCGCGGAACGGTTCCGCAAGGCCAGCAAAGAGAGCCATGAAAACACCTAGTTTGCGACAAGCGGCAAAAGACCTCTTCGTGCTGATCTTCATCGCGACCGTGTTCGGTTGCGTGACGACACCACGAAATCCCTTCCTCACCGGACTCGCTTTCCATCCGTACCACCTGATCGCCATCCTCATGGCAGCCCGCTATGGCTACGTGATCGCGGTTGGATCCTCCGCGGTGATGATCGTTCTCTACGTGCTGGGCGGGATGGCCCAGGTGGAGGGAGGTTCGATTCCTTCGCTCCTCCTGTACCCTCACTCGATCTTTGCCTCGGGACTCATCCTCATCGCCGTGATAGCCGGTAACCTCTTCGATCAGTTTCAGCACAGCCTCGCGGAAGGTGAACGACTCAGAAAAGAGCTCGCGGACCAGAACACGGTCCTCAAGCAGAACAGCCAGGTCCTCGAGACGGCCAATCGAGAGCTCAAGAGTCGGATCATGGAAGAGACGAGCACCTTCCAAACAATGTACGAGATGGCTGAGAAGCTGTCCACCCTGGAGCCCATGGACCTCTATCCGGCGATCTTGGACATCCTCACTCAACACCTGGGCGTTTCGAAGTGTTCCTTCTACCGGATCGAGGACCAGCTTCTGCGGTTGACGGCTGAGAAAGGCTGGAGTTCGGTCACGGATGAAGAGAAAGAGATGCCCATCGATCAAGGAGTGATGGGTCGGGTCGTGAAGGATAAGAAGCCGATCACGGTCAAGGACCTCCTCTGCAGGAATCAGCTCGCCAAGGGAGAAAAGATCATGGCCGCGCCGGTTCTCGTCCAGGGGACCAACGACGTCATGGGAGTGATCGCCGTGGAGGCGATGCCGTTTGAAAAATTCACCTCCCAGAATGTCCGGGCGTTTTGCATGGTGGCCGAGTGGGCATCCAAGGCGATGAACAATGTTCAGGTCTTCTGCAAGACGGAAAAAGAACTCAAAGAGCTCGACGTCAAGGCAAGAGCCGACGAGCAGGAATGTCAGTGGATGCTCAATCGGATCCTAAAACAGCTCGAAGCTAACGAATTCCACGATGCGTCGATCCAACAGATCACTTCGTTGGGGGCCGCGGTCTTGCCGCGGATCGAAGAGATCCTTCTCAAACTGAACACCAAGTTGGTGACGAAGAGAAACGCTCTAACCGTACTCGAAAGACTACTGGATCAGGGGCACCGTTTGGAGTCGTCGAGCTGCCGCGCCTTCACTCTCGAATCGTTGCGCGATTGGTTTCGGCTCGAGGGATACCGCCAGGTCGCTTTAGAGCCCGACAATCACACGGCCGGCGAACTTCTGGTTGTCTACATCGAAGAACTCCAGAACCAGCTCCGCGTGCTGATCATCCGCAGCATCGTCTTGAGACTGGGACGAGGGGCCGTGGTCTCTCCGAGGATGATCGAGAAGATTCGACAGGAGCTCCCGCAGGTCGATCCTCTCGTCAACGAGCTCCTTTCCGCTCTAGAGAGCAACGATCCCAAGCTGATCGCTTCGGTCGCGGAAAAACGTTGGGGATTCGCCAGAGAATCGTTTGAACGGACCGTGGGGGCCTTGATTGATGGGCATGATCCCTGGATCAAAGCGTGTGCCATTCATGCGGCCGGGATCGCGGGACATGTCAGTCACAGGACAGCGATCCAAACGGCTTTCCTGGACAAGAATCCCGTGGTCAGGGAAGTGGCGCTCGAGACACTCGCGAAGCTCGACAAGGTGGCTTCTGATCCTCATCTCAAAGATCTTCTCCGCCAGCGAATCGCATCGGAACCGGACCGGATGGTGCGTGAGATGATCCAAGATTGCCTGGCCAAGACCAACCCCGTGGTCAACGCCGTTACGCTGTCGGAAGGGACGGGAAAAAAGGGCTCGGTGCGCGAACGTCTGGATGAGGCCGCGGCGACCGTGACCGTTCGAGACAAGAGTTCGTGAGGGGGACGCGGATGGATTAGGGAGACGACTTCAGAGATCCTGAAGACCATCGATTATTCGATGGTCTCGTCCTGGATCCCTGCCACGCGGATGCCGACATGCAACTTGAGCATGGCATCCTTTTCGGGAACCGGTCACGTCCTGTTGTGTGCATCACTTCTCCTGTCCACCTTCACGCTGGCTCAGGGGCAGGTGGAACGGTTCATCGTCAAGGACCGCATCTCCACGATTCGGCTCTACACCCTCGAGGGAGACCGGCTCGAGGAGACCGTGTACGATCAAAACGGCATGCCCACAAGCCGGGTTTTGAACCTGGACACAAGCCTCGCCCAGGATGCACTGCCGACCGTGTCAACAGGACCGACCGACGGCACGATTGTGGAAGAAACCCCCACAGGGATCCTCCGGACCACGTACCGGGGCGGGTTCGCAGTCCACCGCGAGGTCCAGCGATTGCGCCCGGCTGAGCCGGCGACCGTGCGCGACATGGCCGAACGAATGGTGGGGCTTCCCGTCCTGAGGTCCGATCCGATCTCTCCGGTCATTGGCGTCTCACCAAAGGGCTTTGCCTACGCCTTTTGCGGAAAGCTGGGAGTGTTCGTTCCCTGGAGCATCCAGGAACAAGCCGTTTTCGGCGAAAAGGTGGATCCGAACGAATGCCGACCAGGAGACTTGATCTTTCTGGCAAAGAACGCACGGAGTGTTCCAGATCGCGTCGCCATCGCTCTCGGGCCGAAGGAGCTGGTCCTCCCTGATCCCGTGATCGGCCGTGTCGTGAAGAAGAGTCTTTCCAGCGGGTTGGGAGGTCGAGTCGTTGGGGCCAGAAGAGTCCTGAACACCATCTGGGAACGGTTCTTCGCGGACGCGCCACCGGAAGTCCTGGTGTTCGCCTCCCGCAAGGAGACGCCGTCGCCCCCTCGCTGGAAACGAATCCAAGGACTGGTGAGCTTCTATCCACACGTCGGATCAGATCTCGATCCGACAAATCCGCGGCTCGATGGAACGCCAGGAGAGGAGGGACTCCGACCGTCCGCGGCGAATCATCCGCCCGATCACGACCACGTCTTCGCTCTGTCGCACCGATCCCTGCCGCTGGGCACGAAGGCCAGAGTGACTTTGCCCGACACAGGCCGCTCCGTTGTCTGCACGGTGACCGACCGGGGAGCATTCGAAAGCGACCGCTCGTTCGACGTGTGTTTCGAGGCCGCTCGGATTCTGGGACTGGATGAGGTGGGGGTGGCCATGGCGGAGATCGAGATTCTCGCACCGTCCCCATCCGGATCCTCGACGGTCAGTCGGCGTCGTTGAGAAACGTTTTGGAGCCATGCGTCACTCATCGAGAGGGATCGGAACGGCAAAACATGTCGTGTCGTTCGTTCTGGTCTTCTTGTCGCTGACTGTGGCGATCGTTTTGTGGCTTCGATCGTCCGACACCGACGAACCCCTCCCAAGGGCCCCCGAAGCCAAGGCCAGCGTGGTGAAGGCCACCAGTCGAGCTCCAGGAGAGTCGTCACTCACGTCGATCGCTCCAAATTCCCGCGAGGCCGAGAGACTCTGGCGCCTCGCCACGGACGAAAACCATCTGGTCCGAGGACTTGCTTTGGAGGCGCTCCAAAAGGCGGGTCTGGGAGTCGGTCTCGACCCGGATCGGGTGCGGGGCCTGCGGACGACGTCCACGACCGACACCGATTTCAATCGGCGTGGAGCCTGTGCCCTCATGCTCCAGTACAGCGTTCCGGTCGGCCTCGAACCAGCCTCTGAACTGTACGAAAAGACGAGGAATGAGAACACGCGGACGACGTTGATCGAGGTCCTCCGGAAGGTCGAAGACCCTCGCCACAAGGCCCTGCTCCGGGACACGGCCACTGCCACGCGGGATTCACCCGCGCGACGTCTGGCTCGCGCCGCGCTCGAGGCCGAGCCAACGAGACAGGCGCCAGGGGGCTACAAGTAGCTCTTGCGCCGGAAGAGATCGGTTTTGGGACAGACGACGCGATCGATGAACAAGATTCCGTAGAACAAGACATCGAAACCGGCGGTCTGGAGAGACTGTATCACGCCGGGTCAGCACTGAAGATCGAGGACCGGTCAATCCTTGAGTCCGCGGCCGGTGTTCTCCCGGCGAACCCAGGAGACGGCCTTCTCCTTGAGGATCCGGGAGACCTGGTCGACGGCGACCCGATCCTGCGACATCGTGTCTCGATCGCGGATCGTGACGCACCCGTCGGTTTCTGTCTGGAAATCGACGGTCACGCAGAAGGGCGTTCCCACCTCGTCCTGGCGGCGATACCGTCGGCCAATGGCTCCTGATTCGTCGTAGAACGTTCGGAACTCGCCACGCAAGCCCTTCTCGAGCTTCCTGGCCGGCTCCGAAAGCTTCTTCGAAAGAGGAAAGACTCCGACCTGGATCGGAGCGATGGTCGGCGAGAAGTGGAGGATGAATCGTTCCTCCTCCTTCTTCGACTCTTCATCCTTGATGACCTCAACGTCGAACGCGTCCACAAGAAGCGTGAGGAGCGTTCGGTCGACCCCGGCCGAGGGTTCGATGACCTCTGGGATGAAATGTTCCCGCGTAGCATCGTCGAAGTAGGAGAGATCCTTTCCGGAGTTCGTCTGGTGCTGCGTGAGATCGAACGAGCCACGGTGGGCGATCCCCTCGAGTTCCTGCCAGCCGAACGGGAATTCGTATTCTACGTCAAAGGCCGCCGACGCATAGTGCGCCCGCTCGTCATTCTCCTGGGCCCTCAGTCGAAGCTTCTCCGGACGAACGCCCAACCCTTTGTACCAGTTGAACCGTTCGTTCACCCAGTAGTCGAACCATTTCTTCGATTCGCTGGGCTTCACGAAGAATTCCATCTCCATCTGTTCGAATTCCCGACTTCTGAAGATGAAGTTCCTCGGGTTGACCTCGTTGCGGAACGCTTTGCCGACCTGGGCGATTCCGAACGGCAACTTGAGCCGCGACACGGTCTGAATCTGTTTGAAGTTGACGAACATGGGTTGGCACGTCTCAGGACGCAGGTAGGCCACGGAAGCTGAATCTTCGACCGGTCCCACGAACGTACGGAACATCAGATTGAACTTCTTGGCCTCGGTGAGGTCGTGCTGTCCTCCGGAGGGGCAGTCACCAGGATCCATCTGGTCGGCGCGCCAACGCCCCTTGCATTTGCGGCAATCGACCATCGGATCGGTGAAGTGGTCGACGTGTCCGGAGGCCTTCCAGACAGAGGGATGGCAGATGATCGAGGAGTCCTGTCCCACGACGTCATCTCGGGAGAGAACCATGGTCCGCCACCAGTGTTCCTTGACAGCCCGCTTCATCTCCACCCCAAGCGGTCCGAAGTCCCAGAAGCCGTTGATCCCTCCGTAGATTTCGCTCGACTGGAAGATGAAACCGCGACGTTTGCACAAGGAGATGAGCTCGTTCAAGATCCGTAACCTCCAGAATGGTTGCTGCTCCGAAAATCGAGAGTGATGTACGAGAAGGCGCTTCCCACAGCCGCTCCCTGAAGGAAAGCGGCCAGACAGCCGCCCAAGATCCCATTGCCGCGGCCTGCCACACAGTTGAGGGCGACCTGACCCATCACGAGGGCTAACGACGAGACGAAGATCAGGTTGTACACGTATTGGCCCGGCGATCTGTTCTGCGAAACGAAGCCTGCCCAGAGAACGAGAAGGGCGGGAAAACCGAACTTGAAGCTGGCTTCCAAAATGCTGGCGGACAGAGGTCCGGCCTCACCTCGATGCCATAGAATCGCCTGGTGCAGAGCGAGCATCCCGGCGAAGCAGAGGAACCCTCCCTTCATCGTGCGATCGGTCAGATCTCCCTCCCAGATCATTCCGAAGCTGATGGCGGTCAACGAGATGATCACGGTCAGTTCGGCAAGAGACTGATAGAGACCCGAACCGACCTGTACGGCCAGGATGGTCGAGAAGAGGGCCAAAAGAATCAGGCTGATCAAATGGGCTGTCAACGGCATGGGATCGACAAGGTGCGACCTTGGACGCTCGTCGGAGTCTGGTCGATGGAAGCGGCCGCAGTATAACACGAAGCCCGTCCTGATCGGGAGCCCGCCTGTGCCATGGGGGGAGCAAATGGAAATCGTGGGAGAGCTGTCGCAAGGCAACAGCTTGAGGATCTGTACACCTCGGGGGTCCCCCCCCACCTTTGGAACGGTGATGTCGAGTGGGGGGGCGCGGCGACTTCGTTCTTCCTTGCGTCCGGGGCACATCTGGGGTCCAGGGAAGTGAAAGTGTATGTTCTCGAAATGCTCATGATCACGGGGTTTGCCAGGATGAGGTGAAGGATTTGGGACTGCCCGTTGCGTTGCGTTGGGGTCCTCGGCTTGGTACCATAGAGGCACATGTCCCCCTTTGCCACGCCATTCGCTCACGCCGCCTTTCTCGGCACGTTTTTGCGCTTCATGGCCTTCTCGCTCAGGCAGGGCGTTCCCGTGGTCGAGTTTCTTGACCATTTTCGGAAGACACACACTCTTCCCAGGGCGGCGAGGTCAGCTCTCGAGCAGGCCGCGCGTTCGGTGGCTTCAGGAACCCAGCTGACCGAATCGCTCGCACAATTCCCCGAGATCTTCCCCACGTGGTTGGTGGCCGGCATCCGTGCCGGCGAACGGGGTGCCCGGCTCGACCAGGTCGCGGAGAAGCTCGCCACGCTTCAGTCGAGTCGCTGTCACATCATGCGTGTCATTGAACGAGACTGGGCCTATCCCCTCTTCCTCAGCGGAGCCATTTTTCTCCTCCTGTTGGTGGTGGGGATCACAATGCTCCCGGACTTCATCCAGAGCAGTATTGCCGCGGCGCACTCCTATCCCGGATTCGAGCAAAACCACCGTCTTCTGGTTCTCCTTCTCGACTTTTTTGGCTGGGTGCGCGGCGGCGACTGGCTCATCCGGCTGCTCGTCGTTCTGGTGCCGCTGGCCGCGGGAGTCTACTATGGTCTGATCCGGGCCAGGTGGTGGCGCAGGGTGAACGACGCGATCCGGAGGATGGCTCGCTGGCTCCCGTACTATGGCCGGGCCCAAAGATTTGTCGCAATGGCGTCGTTCTGCGATGGCGTTGGGGATCTGCTCGAATCAGGAGTGCCTCTACACGAGGCCCTGAGGCTGGGGGCCGAATCGGTTCACGACGATGATCTTCGCTCCCATATGGTCGATGTGGCCAGAAGGGTCGAGGCCGGAGAACCCATCGGGGACGTACTCAAGAAGGTTCCAGGACTTCCTCAGCTCTTCCTCTTCAAGGTGCGGCTGGGGATCGATGAGACCCTGCTCGCAAAAAGCTTCGCGGAGCTGTCCGAGGAATGCCGGGACGAAGCCTCTCGGGTTCTGTTGATCGCGCAGGCCTTTGTCCAGCCGCTCGTCATCCTTGGCATGGGCGCGGTCGTGGCTCTGACCTGGTTCTTCGTATTCACCGTTCTTTTCGGAGTCCTGGGGATCCTGCAGGAGGCCTGACTTGGAGCTCGTGTCGTCACAACTGACACCAGAAGAGATCTCGTTGTTTCTGGACTACCTGAAGACCGTGGTCCGCGTGAATCTGCCTCTGGACGAGGGCTTGGAACGCCTGGCAAAGGAGTCCGGCTCCAGGCGGATCCGCTCCCTGGCACGAGATCTCTCCGTCCACGTCCAGGCCGGATCGACCCTCGTGGAGGCGCTCAGGAAAGTCCCCCAGAAGATCCCTTCTCTGGTCCTGGCGCTTCTGGAGGCGGGCGAGCGTTCGGGCAACATGGTGCCGATGCTGGACTACACGAGCCGCCATTACCGAACGACGCTGAGGCTCACAAACTCGTTCCGTCAGGCGCTCATCTACCCGAAGCTGGTCCTCTCCTTCATCATGCTGGCCATCATCCCGGTCAGTCTTTTCGCGGCTGAGCGAGCGTCCGCGATCTATCGTGAGTTCGAGCACCCACCTCGACTCACTCGTTTCTTCATGGCTCTCTCCACCTCGTTCGTGGACCATCCTGTCGCGATTCTGCTCTTCGTCTTCTTCCTCGCGCTGATGATCCTAAAACCGATCGGTCCGTTTCGGAAGCTCGCGAGCTGGCTCAAAATCAAGGGGCCCTACGTCGGCGACGTCTACCGAGCCACTCTGACAGCCTCCTTTGCGCGAGCGCTGGGGCTGTTGCTGCAGAGCGGCATCCCTCTGGAGTCGGCCGTGGACAAGCTGTCGCTCGATCCGGACAACCACATTGTGTGCCGGTCTCTGGCCGATCTTTCCAGCCGCCTGAAGGATGGGTCCCGGTTCTCAGAACACGTGGGTCGGTATCCCATCTTCCCGGACTCCTTCTCTTGGCTGGTCAGTCTCGGAGAGCGCGGTGAGAACCTGGACGTCGTCCTCCTCGAACTCGCCTCGTACTACGAGGAAGAGGCGCGGCACGGAGGTGAGATGGCGGCTCGTGTGGTCGAGCCGGCTTCGCTTCTGGTTCTGGCTCTGATCGTAGGTCCTGTCGTGCTCTCGGTTTTCGCCCCGATGGTCCAACTCGTCGCCAACATAGAGTGAGCGAAAAACGCAACGGATAACGTAACGCAACGGATAACGTATGGAAACAGCAATGCTCGAAACTTTGAAGGGTGGGGCCGACCTCGGGGAGGGAACGATCCTTCCCCTGGTGGACAACATCCTCAAGGAAGCGATCCGCCGGAGAGCCAGCGATATCCACCTGGAGCCATTCCGAACCACGTACCGGCTGCGCTACCGGATCGACGGGAACTTCCTCACCTTGGGCGAGTACCCCGCCGAGCTCGGTCACCGGCTCATCGCGCGACTCAAGGTGATGTCCAGACTCCAGGTCTACAAGGTGTCGACCCCGCAGGAAGGACGGATCCATGTGAACCTGGGGCCGGGGCTCGACCTGAGAACCTCGTTCTTCCCAACGGTCAACGGGGAAAAGCTCGTCATCCGCATCTTCTCGTTTGCCTCCGAGAACCTCTCGCTCGAGGCTCTGGGGTTCGAAACCCACATCCTTCAAGGGATGAAGAAGCTCCTGGCCTCCAACCAGGGAAACGTCTTCGTCGTGGGTCCCGCAGGGGTGGGTAAGACGACCACGCTCTACGCCTTGCTCAAGGAGATCTACCAGAGCCAGGGGAGTTACCGATCCCTGGCCACGATCGAGGATCCGGTCGAGAACAACCTCGGCTTCCTGCCGCAGACCGAAATCAACAGCGCCATGGGACTCTCGTTCGCCACCGCCTTGAGGTCGCTTCTCCGCCAGGATCCCGAGGTGATCATGGTGGGAGAGATTCGAGATCCCGAAACCGCCAGCATCGCAGTCCAGGCCGGTTTGACCGGCCACCTCGTGCTTTCGTCGGTCCACGCTGATCGAGCGTTCTCGATCTTCGCCCGGCTGATCGACCTGGATTGCAGCCTGCCGCTCATCCTGGCTTCGGTCGCGGGGATCCTTTCCCAGAGGCTCGTCCGGATGCTCTGCCCGGATTGCCGCGAAGAACACCAGTATCCCCACGATCTGCTGTCGCGCTACGGACTCCACGGACACACCATCTTCAAGAGCAAGGGGTGCCCCCAATGCCTGGGAACCGGATATCTCGGGCGAGTGGCGATCGGCGAGCTCCTGTTCGTGACCCGGGAGATCAAAAGTGCCCTTCGCACCAACGTGGCCTGCGAGGATCTCGAAAGCGTTGCCGTTCGTGAGGGATTTATCCCCCTCAAAGAAGCGGCGCGCAAGCTGGTGATCTCCGGAGCGACCTCGCTCGAGGAGGTTCTTCCCCAGTTCCTGGAGGGAGGACGATGACGATGGGATGTCCCGGACCGGTCGGCCGGGCTGCTGGGCATGGCTTCGTGCTGATCGATGCCTGCGTCGGCCTCGTCCTTGTCTGCGTTCTTCTGGCAGGCCTCCATGAGCTCCGAAGCTTCCAGCTCAAGACCCTCCGGCGCGCCCGGACTCGGCTGTGCGCCGCTGAGATCGCCCACGGGTTCGCTCTGCTCGCGAGCCTCGATCCGGATGCGGTCCGTGACTCCTCCGCCCGCAAAGCGCTCTTCGACAAACTCGATCCTTCACGGGCCCTCGCCCGGCCCGAACCTCTCTTCGAAGCGAAGCCGCTCTCCGCGAACGTCGTGCGGTTGCGTTGCGGGGTCCGGTATGTCTTGAGCGGTCACACTCTCGTCCAGGAGGTCGATGCGATTGCCCCGCCGTCGCCGATTGAACGTTGAGCGATCCAAGGCTTTCACGCTCGTCGAGGCGCTACTGGCCACGGCGATCATGGGACTCGCGTTCTCCGTGCTCTGGGACGCTCAACACGTGAACTCCAGAGCCCAGGTCCGTGTCGACCGGGAAGCGGATCTGGTCTCGGAGCTTTGCGAACTCTCGGAAGCTCTGAGTCAGGACACGGAGACCAGCACCCACGCGGTGGTCGGTCTTTCGAGCCTGTCTCTGTCCGGCCCCCGTGGCGAGTTGGCCCGATACTCCGGGAGTCCAAACGGCCTGGTCCGTCTCGCGGGCGGGCGTCGTCGCGAGTTTGGCCTCCTGGGATCGCCTCGGTATGCGATCGAGGAATCCAAAGGCCAACGGGTTCTGTTCTTCCGGTGTGACTTTCTCACCGCCCCCGCGGGTCGACAGGAAGGTCTGACGTTGGTGAGGCTCCTGCCGCAAAGGAAGGAGACTCCATGAAGCGTCGTCGATCGGGATTCACACTGGTCAATCTGGTCGCCCTCATCGGCACCGTGGCCTTGGGTCTCGCCCTGGTGCAGACAGACGTGGTCACGGGATGCGCGCGGCGTTCCCATCAGGCGGCTCGGAGGCTTTCGGCCAGGGCTCTGGCTCAAACAGCGCTCATCGCCTATCCCCGGACCGGCCCATTCGTGGGCCCGGTTGGAGCGCTGGACCTTTCGCTCGGTCCGGTTCCCGATCCATCCGGACAGCCCCCAATTTCAGGCGCTTCATCAGCCCCCAAGACTCCATCGGGTCCTCGAGCCGTGGCTCGAGTCCGATCGGTCGTCCGTGGGGTTCCTCTGGAGATGGAGGCGCGGCAATAGGAGCCCGGAGGGCTCTTGGCAGGGCTAGCTAATGATTCCCGTGCGAGATCTCCCGCAGAAACACCGGCTCCTTCGTCTGATGACGCTCGAGAGCCAGCTCGATCAAACGGTCGACGAGCTTCCCATAGGGGATCCCGGAAGCGGCCCAGAGCTTCGAGTAGACCGACATAGCGGTGAATCCGGGGATGGTGTTGATCTCATTCAGACAGAGTCTGCCGGTCTCGCGATCCAGGAAGAAATCGATCCGGGCCATGCCGAACGTGTCGGTGACCGTGAACGCTCTGATTGCCAGTTCCTGAATGCGAGCCTCAAGCGAGGAGTCGATGTCGGCTGGTACCGCGAGCCTCATCCCTCCCTCGGAGTACTTGGCCTCAAAATCGTACCATTCCCTCAGGGGAAGGACTTCCCCGACTCGGCTGGCCTTGGGCGTGTCGTTTCCAAGGACGGCGGTCTCGAGCTCTCGGGCCGACAGCCCTTGTTCGACCACGATCCGACGATCGTAACTGAGTGCATCGACGATCGCGAGGCGGAGCTCCTCCGCGGTCTTCACTTTTGAGATGCCTTTGCTCGAACCGGAGTTGGACGGTTTCACGAACAGAGGGAAGTGGAGCTTTTCTAAGATCCTCTTCTCGATCTCTTCCTCGTGTCCCACGTAATCAGCGTGCCGAAAGGCGACAAAATCGACGACCGGGATATCGGCTGCGGAGAGGACCAACTTCTGACACCACTTGTCCATGCCCACGGCCGAGCCCAGGACTCCGGCTCCGACGTAGGGCAGCCCCGCCATCTCCAAGAGGCCCTGGAGTGTGCCATCCTCACCGTAGGTGCCGTGGATCAGGGGGAAGATGACGTCCACTCGAGAATGCCCGTTTCCTGTGCAGGCAAACCGGTCCGCCAGAGAGCGACCCGAAGGCGTGGGGAGAGTCTCCTTCAATGGACGGCCGGGAAGGGCCTTCACCTTGCCCCCGCTCTCGATCATTCGGGCCGGGTCTGCGTCGATGTGCCACCAGCCGTTCAGGTCGATCCCCATGGGTACCGGCTCGTACTTGCGCCGATCCAATGAATCGATCAGCGCCTTGGCCGAGGCGATCGAGACCTCGTGTTCAGCCGATCTTCCACCGAAAATGACGCCAACTTTGATCCTTTCCATAAATAGTGCCTCCTCCATCTGCTCCATCGGCGCTGGAGGCAGGAAAGGATTATAGAATCGATCAAATCTCACGTCAATCTCGGTGAGTTTGCGGGGTGCGGCTGCGAATCTGGAATCCAAGGAGCAAATTGTAGAAGCGACCTGAGAGACAAAACCGTCTTTCTGCGAGTCGACTCACGCCGAGTTGTCATTTGCCAGGGACTGGAGTGGGTTGGTCCCGATGATTCCGGTGTTGAGCGCGCCGGCGTCCATGCCCATGGGGGCCAACACCAAGCCCAACCCGCGGTCGAGCGACTCCTTCAGCGTGCCGAACACTCCGGCGAGTGGAACCCCGTAAGCCTTCGCGGTGCCTTCGATCTTCGCGAGCGTCGACTCGTATCTTGGGGTGCCCCAAGCAGCTCCGAGCGAAGCCGAGAGGTCCAGCGGGCCGGGGTGACATACGCCCTGGTGCCGCTGCAGCATGGTGACGATGGCAACGGCGTCGTTGGCCGCGCCCTCGGTTTCCATCATGACCACGGGAACGGCCCACTTCTGTTTGTCGTCCTCTCCGAAGATCTCGAGGTTCGCTTTCTCGACGGCAGCCAAGAAGTGCTGTGCCTCGGCCGCGTTCCGCACTGCCGTGGCAATGAGCGCAGAAACGCCTGCCGCGATGAACGTGCCGACCTCGGTGTCGAGCGCATCGCCGAGACGAACCATCACGTGGGTCTGCTTCTTGAGCAGCTCGATGTGCGCAAGAACGTCTTCGGTAGTCCACGTGCCGTGCTCGCGCTCGATGGCGACCGAGTTGAGGATTCCGCTATGGGCCAGCGCCAGGGCATGGTTCGGGCTCGGCGTGGTGAGCGCGCCAAAGACCACGAGCTGACCGGCCGCCAGAGCCTGCCGCATATCGTTGACCCCACCGCTCGGCGGCCGAATCGGCATTTCGCGAGGATGCGGCGTACGCCCCGCGATCACGCCGCCGGGCACCCAACTTCGCCACGCGGTCTCGCGGGCAGCCTTCTCGCTGAGGGTGATGATGTGCCGATAGCCTCGCTCGAACGCGTCCAGAATCTCGTCCCGCTGGCTGAACTTGCCCGAAAGCACGAGCCCGGCATCGCGGGCAGAATCCTCGATGGCCGACACAGCCCGCCGGGTCTCCGACACCAGTCTTTCTTCGCTGTACAACGGCGCAAGAGCGTCGCGGATGAGCGCGTGGTCGATTTCGATCAGCCTCACGCCTTCTTCTTTGAGCGCACAAAGACCAGCCAAAACCGCGGGTTCGGCCGGCTTGCTGAAGGTGATTCCGGCGATGAACATATCGTTGAGAGTGTCCATCATCTTCGCGAACTCGGCGAAGGTGCGTTGGGCAATGTTGTCTGCCCCGACGGCGCGTTTGCCCAAGGGGTGTTGCGCCGTCGACGTCTTCGGTGCGGAGTTTGCGTTGGGTCGTTCCGGGAAGTACACGTTCCGCAGCAGCTCGGAAACCTCCCCTGTACTGCTCGGGTTCTCGATGAGGGCCCCGAACAAGCCTGCCCCCAACAACTCTTTGATGTATGAGTCAGTCTTCTTGAACCGCATGATCGGAAGCAGGGGCGTGCCTCGGGTCTGCACGGCAAACGCCTGGACCTCCTTGGCGGCGACCAAGCGACCGTCCGGCCACTCGCGGTTCATGATCGCCGTTCCAAAAGAGTGATTCTGCACAACCTCGGCAGACATGGCGTTGGGTCCGTCGAGGTCGATGCTCTTGACCACGACACGGCTCGTGGTCGAAAGCGCGCGCCACACCGTGCCCTTGTCAAGGGTCACACGAGGAATGGTGAGAAACGTCAGGTTCTCGTAGTTGAACATCTCGTACGGAACGGGCGGGGGCTCGTTCATGGCGAGCGCGTCCCAAACGGCTGCCGCATTTTCCCGCTGCCCCTCCGTCACGAATGCGGCAACGGCGAAGTCCCTTTGCGTGCGGCCCGTGTGTTCCGGGATGTCGACACTTGCGCCAAGTTTGCGTGCCCAGCGAATCTGTTCCAGGTATCCTTTGGAACCGGTCGCCGCACGAAGCACAGAATCGTGAAGCGCCGTAAGCCCGTTCACAGCCGGCTTGTGGTCGAGCGCGGCCCGCGTCGCAGCAGACCCCATCATCCGCTCGAACGCGAGAAGACAGTCGTAGTGGTTGAAGACCGCGGCGCGAATGACCGCATCGACCCCCATCGGATGCTCTTCTTCTGTGTCGGGGCTTGCGCCGCTGGCAAGAAGAAGGCCGACCATCTCACGGCGCAGCCGCGCGACCCCCTCATTGGCGTTGGTGCCGGTCACCGCCGCAATGATGGGTGTCTGCAGCAGCTCGCCCGCCAGTCGATTCGGCTCGAAGTGCGGGCTGGCGATGGCTTGTAGGAGCTCGTGAAGAATGCGAGCCACCGCTTGCGAGCGAGCCGGTTCGTCGAGCCCCGCCACCTCGGCAAGGCCTGCAGTGATGATGCGGTACACAGCCTCGCTGGCCTGCTGGGCCGGTGTTTGCGCTTCGGGATTCCTGGGCCCGCCTGGAATTGCGCACAGAAGCGCCCGGGTGTCTGCCACGCGCTCCTCCATCGTGGAGTTGTCGAGTTTCTCGAGCACATCGACCATCGCGTGGTTCTGGAACTGCCGGCCGAGTTGTGTGGCGTTGATGCCACGCACCGTGGTGGCCGCGAAAAGGCTCCTTCTCGCTTCTTCTTCTGCGATGCCCGGTACGATGGAACGCAGATGCGATAGGACTGCACGGGCCAGCTCGACATGCCCATAGAAGGCAATCTGCAGGAGCGGGGTGTGCCCGTTGACTTCGATGCGCGCACGAAGCTGCTGCGGAGAACAGGACAGCAGGAGCAGCGTGCTCGGGATGTCACCCCGCTGTGTCGAGAGGTGCGGTGCGAGGACGCCGGTGCGGTACGCCGGGCGGCTGTGGTCTCGAAGCTGACAGGTGGGGTCCACGCGACGCGGGCCGACCTTTTCGACGAGAAGCATCCGAAGAACCTCGAAGTTCCCGCGGGAAGCGGCCGCCAAGAAGACGTTGAAGCCGTCGGGCCCGTAGGCGTTTGGGTCGCCGCCGTTGCGAAGCCAATCTCGGACGATCTCGTTGTCGCGAGCGCGTACCGCTTCGATCGCTCCGTCGACGTCCGGCACCGCAACCTGCTTCGAGACCTCGAAGGGCGCAAACGGCCGCTGGCTCACGAGCTGGGGCTTGCCTTGCCTGTCCTGACGAAGGGTCCAAATGCGATCGACCGAGAGATCGACACGTTGCTCACCGTGAGGCTCTGGTGACGTCCGGTCTGCGGTGAAGCGGATCCTGACATATGCATCGATCGTTCCGTCCGCGTTCGACACCGGAACCAACCCCAGGACCGTGTGCTTCGACTTCGTGAAGGTGGCCTTGATGTTCTCGAACCACCGCCGAAAGTCTTCGATGACCTCGCCACCGTTTAGCACGATGTTCAGCTCGCCCTGCGGCGCCAGAACGGTGAGCATACCCTCGAGATCGCGACGATCGAGGTTGTCCAGGTACTCCACCGCGAATTGGCGCACTCGACTCTCAGAATATCCAGGAGCCGCTTCTTCTTGCGCGCGTTGGTTCGAGATGACCCAACGGCCCTCGGGCGTCCGCTTGAGGCCCCAGATTCGGTCGACGGTAAAGTTGGCCCGCGGCGGTTCGTTGTTCTGCGGATCGCGCTTGTCGGCCTCGAAATGAATCGAAAGCTTGAGCTGCGCGGAGTCGTTTTCGAGCAGCGTGGGCTCGAAAGCCACGACCGTGTGTCGAGGATTTGCGTATGTCGATACGATACCGCGATACCAGGTCTTGAAGTCGTCTTGGCTGCGCAGAGTGCCTGTCGGGAGCGAGATCTCGAAGCCGGCGGGGTCGAGGTGCAAGAGCAGCTGTTCGACGTCGCCCTGATGGTCGAGCGCACAAAGATACGCCTTGGCCAACGCGGCCACCGAGCGGGCGAAGCTGTTCGCGTCTCTCGGAAGGCGCACCGACTCTTCTGCCAAGTCGGCGGGCTCGACGCGATGGAGTTGGGGAAGGCACGCGACGGTCGTGAGGGGTGTCATGATTCACTCTCCCAAGATCTGAACATGTTGCCGATTCGCTACTCCGACTTACGGGGCTGGAAGTGCGTTCCCTGCGCAATCACTTGCAGAAGGAACGGCCCCTTGGAATCCAGCATCCTGCCGATGGCCGGGCCCAGCTCTAGCGGCAGCTCGACGTATTCGGAACCGAACGCGGGCGTGCCACTGGACCGCTCCACGAAGCCACGTACCTGCAGCGCGCGGTTCTGGTGCACCCGTCGCTGGGTGTGCAGGGGCCGGACGCACCCGGCTTCGAACTGTCCTCGTTCGTTCTCGCCACGCAGCTTCGCGTCGCGTGCGAAATTCAAGCTGACGAGCTCATAGCCGCCGTTATCGATCAAGAGGTGCTTCACTGGGATGTTTTCGCGGGCCGAGGCGATGAACGCCCCGTCGTTGAAATCGGCTCCGCCATCACCAAACAACGAGACCACGAGCCCGCTCGGCTTCGCGACCTGGAAGCCCAGAGAGCCTCCATGCGCGCCCAAGGTCGGACCGGGTGTGCCATAGTAGTAGAGCTCGCGCAGTCCGTAGTACTGCACATAGTCGAGGAACGGCCTCGAGCTCGTGAGCGCCTCGTCGAAGATGGCGACGTCCGCGAGACGAAATTTGCCGCTGTCTGCGCGCGCCTTCAGCGCCAGCACGAGCTCTCGTGCGATGCGCCCGGGATGAATCGGTGTCTCGTCGAGGTGTTTTTCGTACTCGGCGATGCGTGCCTCGAGCGCGGCCCTGTTCGCATTCGCAACGAGCTGCAAGTGCGCGCTCGCGTTCTCTGGCGAGAGCCGCTCTCGACGCATGTCGAGCTGACGGACGAGCTCCGAAAGCGCCCAACCCACGTTTGCGCAACACCAGACACTCGTGTCGATGTTGCAGCGGTGCCTATCTGTCGGGTCTGGGCTAATGACGACGGTGGGCACGCCGGCGGGCACACCGGACCGACCGTTGGGCCAAACGTTGTTCGGAAACGGACCGCCCACGACCACGACGGCATCGGGGGCGTAGCCGTGCATTTGCCTCTCGACATCATCGGCATCGCCGAAACTGAGGTTGCCACACCAGGATTCGTGCCCCCGGTCGAAGATGGTTCCCGGTGCGTAGCACGCCACGACGCGCGCTCCGATCAAGCGTGCCAGCTCTTCTGCCGCACGGCGGGCACCGGACGAGCGTCCGACTTCCTGGTTGAGGACGACAACGGGCTTTCGCTTCGTACACAGCAGCTCGGCGGCGGTGGCGATCTCGTTTGCGCACGAGGCGTCCACGGCAGGCAGGGTGGAGACCTGGAGAGGCTCCAAACCCGTCTTCGAGTTCAGCAGGTCCTCGTCGAGAATGACGGCGACAAGGCCGTACGGCTCGCTCATCACCGCAACCATGGCCTCCGCGACGGCAGCTAGCATTCGTTGCGGGTCGTGGACCCATGCGCCGTTTTCGTCGACGGGAACGTGGACACTTTTCACGCCCAGCTCACGAAGCAAGCCTCGATAGTCGGCCACGCTGTTGTGGCCGCCATAGTGACGCGCCAGTGTTCCCGCGTCGCCCACGAGCAACAAGCATGGCTGCCGCTGGCGGTCCAAGAAATCGAAACCAGCGGCAGCATACTTCACGCCCACCTGCGCGTGCAGTGCGAGCACCGGAATCTTCTGCAGACCTTGGTCGTTGGCGTTGGCCCGCACCTCGAAGCCCGACGCCATGCATGCCGCAAGAAACTCATTGGGTGCGTGAACCAATCCCTTCAGTCCGGAGATGTCTTGGATGGCCTGCCATAGCGGCCCTTCGTTGCTTCCAGCGTTTCCGCTCAGCAGGTGGAATCCAGTGTCGTCTCCGAATAGCGGGTGACTCACGAGCGTGCGTATGACGGCCTCCGCCGCGGTCCCGCGTCTGCCGGAAGGGTGGGCAGGTGGAGCGGGAGGAGAGGTGTGTTGGGTGAGATCGACTTCACTGCTCATGGTTGCCTCCTCGTGCCCGATTTCGCCAGAAAACCGAAATTTCTCTCATTGCCCGTGTCGCACGAATGCCAGGGAGTGTCAGCAAATGCCCGCAATGTCCCGCCCGCGGGTGGGACAGGGGCAGGCAACGATCGCGTGCCCCTGTCGCCCCGGGCGGCGTCGCCGACGGCTATGCCTCGAAGACCGGAGGGCGGTTGGGAATCCCCCACTGCCGCAGTCCCTGCTCGAAAACTTCGACCATCTTCTGGCCCGTGAGATACGAGTCCGGCGTGGAGCGCCCCGTGATGAGGGGGAAGTCGACGATCACGCTCTGCTCTTTGCCGAAGTTACCAATGTAGCCCCCGTTCGGGCCCGTGGCATCACGCAGGATATGCTCGAGCGGATACGGGGGCGGACCGAAGTTGAACACCGCATTGCCGTCCATCAGGAACTGGTCGCGGCTCTTCACGAAAGCCGTGCCTGCGTGGTAGTCGTATTCGAGGCAGTGGCCGGTCACGAACTTGCCGCGCAAGATGCTCGCTCGGGTCTCCCAGTCACGCGCAAAGGCCAGGCAGGCGACACCATAGCACTCGGCGGCCACGGGCTTGCCCGCGGCAACGAAGCCGAGAATGAGCTCGTGCACGCGGCCGTTGTTGGCCAAGTCCATGATTGGGCCGCTGCCACCGACGATGAGAATACCGTCGTAGTCAAGCACGAGTTTGGCAATCGCAGATGACAGCCTGCGGTTGTATGTCTCGAGCATACGAACATGCGCCGGCGCGGCGGCGTAGGGGCGCTCAGGCAGCAGTTCCGACAGGTTGAGGGGGCGTTCGAGACGCAGACCCTCCTTCGTCAGCGGGTTATCGTACAGACGCACTCGCTCGGCCACAGCCGGAGACGTCACCGGGCGTCCCAACGGCGGGTCGATGAACGCGGGGTCCATGCTGACAGGAATCGCGTTGGGGCGCTTGCCGGTGGGGGTGCAGAAGTCGACGTCGTAGCCGGCGGCATCGAACACATCGAGCGGACCGATGAGCTCTTCACCCCAGTATCCCCACTCGCTGAGCAGCACCAACACCCGGCGTTTCCCACAGTTCTCGGGAATCTCGAACCGCGGGAGGGCCGCCTTCGCGGACATGGACTCGCGGCGACGGTGAATCGTCGCGATGACGGCGTCCGCCAGTTCGGCTGCCTCGTGGCCGCTGTATCCCGTGACGAGGTCATCGTCGATGACGACCTTCTCGCCTTCGACGATGATGGCGCCGGCGTTCAGAACGTCGCAGCGCACCACCTCGTGGCAGATGACGCGTCGCCCAGCCAGGTGTTCCGGCGTGGGCGTCGCCAGCCATAAGCCGTGGCAGAGCGCCGACTTGACGATGTCCGGGCGCCGCATGGCGGCGTCGAACAGCTTGACGGCTGGGGAGTTCCGGACTCCTCCGTCCTGAGCGGTGAAGTACCGGTTGCGGACGGCGGTGTAGTTCGCAGCCACCATAATGGCCGCATACTCATCGAGGTTCCTTCGAACCTGATCGACGTCCACGTTGGCGGTGATCCGCTCCAGGGGCTTCTCCCCGCTCATGGAGATGTCACTGACGTTGTCACTATAGAAGGTCTGCTGCCGCTGATCCCACATGCGGCTGACGAACTCGACTCGAAATCCCGCAGCTGCGAACCTCTCTTCGTAGGTCTTGAGTTCGGCCGGGATGTAGAGCGTCTCGACAATGACCGCGATCTTGTTGGGCTGTGCCATTCTCGTTTCTCCCTTCGGTCCCTTAGCGAAACAAGCCGAGCCTAGTAGTGCGCGACTTGTCGGGGTCGTTTGCCATGGCGGCCTTCGCCCGGCAGAACTCCACCTCGATGCGCGACCCACCCGGATATTTGGAAATGTCCGGATGGAAGGAGTCGTCCGCAGGTCGGCCCTGTTCAACCTCGTTCACCCGGACCGCGTGGATGCGCACGGCATTGGGGAAGTCCGAGAGGACATTGAGCGTCCTCACGGCCTGAGTATCGGTAGGCCGGAAAACCAGGGCAAAGTCACTGTCGCCGTTGTGGACGACATACGTGCGGATGTAGACGTGTGCCAGGTAGCTCAACTCGAAGGCGTGGCAGCCCGCGATGGCATGGCCTGCCTGGATTCCGTATGGCCCCTCGCTGACTGGCATCCCGCTATCGTCGGTGCGGTAGAAGGTCTTGAGATTGTCGCGAGCCAGGAAGACCTGGTTCCCGAAGAAGGCGCAGGAGCGGGCAAGCTCCAGGAACCGGTTGGCGCGCTCTTCGGACAGGCCCGGGACGCCAAACAAAGAATGGAGTGTTGAACAATTGGAAGATCGCGTTCGCGCTAGTAGTATCCATCTTGCCCCCAACTACTACAACTGCGAGTGCGTAAAATTTTTGTGCTGCCTTGAGGCCCGCCGATGCCCACATCAAATTGAGAAATGGACCACTTCGGAATCAGAACAATGGTGAGAGATGGTGGAGTTTCGCAGTGCCCAGGCTGGCCAGGTCGACATTTTTTGCCTGACCGCCTACACGACTCCGCCCAGCACCCCCCTCTTCTTCACGGCGGAAGGCAATACTGACATGTCCCTCAATGCGACGTTTGTCTCCCGTAGGCGCCTGCAATCGGTCAGGGTTCGGAAGTTCTAGAACGTCTCATCGATGCCAAGGCAAAGTATAAGCCGTCAAACAGGACCCGGTCAAACACTTTTCGGACAAGGCAGTACTGGCGCACCATCGTGGAGTTGTTCGCCAGGACGACCCGAAGCCGCTCCTTCTCGATGTGTTCCTTAATCTCGGTCAACACGCGACTTTTTGCCCTGGGACTTCCGTGCCAGATTCTCGGCCAGGTTCGTCAACGTTCGGACACCGACGCCAATGGCGCCTCGCTTGTAAGCAAATCGCGCGCCTTGTGTCTAAAACGGATCGTAGGGCTACGAAAGTTCGGCATGGCTGTTCGTCGCAGTGCCCAACACTTTTGTCCCGCCCGTCAGCAACGCCAAGCAGCACCAGAGAGCTGGGCAGCGCTCCTTCGAGCCATGCCGAAGCGCTGATGCACAAAACCTCTCGCAGGACAGCAAGCCGATTGGAGAAGTCATACGTGGCGATCTTCACCCAGATCGCCGCGGGGGAGGCGTAAGTCCGTGGAGGTTCGTATTCCAGCTTTGTCCTTGGTCATATTATCCGGGGGCAGGACTCAATCCGACGAGCGCTCGCGAAATGAGGCTCCGGTTCGGCCTGTCTCGCAGTTTTTAGAATGAAAATCCCAAACCTGCGGCGGCTCCGTGAAAAAGCACGCTGGAGCTGGAATTGACGCCGAGTGCAGTCACCGCGGTCGGACCACTGACGTAGGTTTCATGGATCTGTCCGGGCGCAAGAGCAACGCCGTCGAGCCAGAGGGCCTCATAACCGAACTTCAGTGCAACCCTCCTGGTCAATTGATATTTGCACTGCAAGCCGACTTCAGCGACGAAGGCGGCGTGGTTGGTAGAGGCGCCCGCTGGGTACACGACCTTCCTGATGCTGACCCCGGTCGACTCCTCCGCATGGTTCAAATACCCCCCGACCTTTATCAGTCCGTCAGTCGAAAAGCGGCCACGCTCGAACAACTTCCCATACGCACCAATCTGGAGACCATAGAGGTTGTTCGTTGTGCTTGCATTCCAAAACGGGGGAAACGCTCCAGTGGCCGGTACACCCGGGAGTTTCTCAATCTGTGCAACATCGAATAGAGTGTTGTTCGGATTGAACTTCCACAGAGGCAGAGTGCGATCCGGGGGGGGCAATGATCCTTGAAGATTTTCGTCCAGTTTTAGCCAGCGAAGTCCGGCAAGTACGGTCATCCGGCTGGAGAGCTTGTGTCGCACGTTGAGCTCCGCATTACGAAGCTCCGTGGAGTAATCCCACATCATGGACTGGTAAGAAAAATCCTGAGTTTGAAAGAAGATGCCGGGAGCCCTCATCACCAGCCAGTTCAGCGGACTATCCGGCCCAATGGATCGGGTGGAGTCCCAGTCGTTGATGTGAAAAAAGGACAGTTCCACATCTCGGTTGGAATCGATCTGGTAAGTCACGCCCAGCTTCAGTCCAGTGGAAAAGCCCTGATCCAGATCGGTGCTGTTGAGAGCCGGAGCGCCGGGGGTGGTCGGGACGTTTGCGAAAGACACGGCGCCCGGTACTCGTTCAACGAGCGTTCGATCTGCGGTGCCAACACGGTCAAGAGCAATCGCTTCCGCAGAGACGGTCCATCGCGGAGGACGGCATGATCGAGAGGAGTCCCTATCGTTGCCGCCAGCACCCTGCGACCGGTCAACCTTATTGCGGGCAGACGACGGAACCGAACCTTCCCTATTGTCGTTGACGGCCATGCTCTTGCCGGCCATACTTTGCTTCGAGTCGCAGCGCGAGGAACCCCTGCCGGAGGTGGTGTCGCCAACGCCGATGCACGTATTGGACTGTGCCGCGCCAGCTATGCCTGGCATGGCTGGCATGACAAAGGCGATGATCGTAAACAGTGTGGCAAGATGGCGCTGCCTGAGATCTCTCATTTTGAAGTGCTCCTCTCCTGGCGGGTACATCGGAGCTGTATACGAATACCGTGTATGTCTTTTCTTGAGACTGGACCAATGTTCGTGAGTCATAGCCTCCCAGGCAAAACTCCCTTTTTTTCTTCTTTCAGGTGATCTCTGTTCACTCATAGAGTCCCATATCGTGATCATTGTCACAAGATTGTTGTCACCATATCGCCGATATCGTACACCTTGACCGCGTTGGGATGGCAGTGAGTGAAGGACGGGTGCCTCTGCATTGCCGCCAAGGTTGCCCCTCCGCGATTGGATCGATTTGGCATGTCTGCGTCGGGGCCACCTTGCTCTTGCTCACTTGCTCACCTCGTCCTTGCACTCCCAGTCCATTTGTGCCAAACTTTCACCGCCTCTCAGACGCTCTTTCTCCTCCCCAAGAGGGCCGTTCCGGAGAAGGAGCGTCTCCTGTCTTCGGAGAAAGAAAGGCTCGCCGGAGCGGATTGGCCCGCCCAGGGTCGTCCGTCCACTGGCCGTGGATTTGGGGGTCGAGGGTATCGGTGATGCAAAAATGGTGACCATCCTTGCGAGAATTCCCCTGATGACGAGAACTCTCGAGATCGTCTTCGTCCTCATGCTGCTGCCTGGTTTGGTGTGGTCGGCAGCCCCGTCTTCGTCTCTGGAGTGTCAGCAGCTGCCTTCTCTGTTTCGTGTCTACCTTGGTCTGCACTACGCCGCGCACGCCTTGAACGACGAGGTGAAGGCCAATGCCGTCGAGCAGTTCATCAAGGCGATCGACCCGGGGAAGACGCTTCTGCTCGAATCGGACGTTGCCACCATGCGTACTCAGCTTCAATCGGTGTTTGATTCGATGCTGTTGGGGGGATGTACGGGGCTCGACTCTGCCTATCAGCTGGTGGTCCGACGTGTGGAAGAGGACGAGGCTCTGGCCAGGCAACTGCTTGGGGCCAAGGAGTTCAAGCTCGACGAGAGTGTCGCTCTCGTGGTGGACGCGGAGGCGCGCGGGCGTCCCCGGACTCCGGCGGAGCGGCAAGAGCTTCTGCGTAAACTGGTTCACTTTCAGATCGCCAACCTTTTGCTCACGGACGTGAAGATCGCCGACGCGACCAAGGAGCTCATCCACCGTTATGAGCTCGTGACACGACGATTCAAAGAGCGCGCCCAGAAGGATGAGCTTCCGATCCTTTTCGCCGAGAGCTTTGCCTCCGGCCTGGATCCGCACACGTCGTTCCTTTCGAAGGAAGAACTGGAGAACTTCCAGATCCAGATGCGTCTTTCTCTGGAGGGTATCGGAGCTTCTCTGTCCTCGCAGGATGGCTTTACCGTGATCGAGGAGTTGATCCCCGGAGGCAGCGCGGACAGACTGAACCTTCTCAGGGCCAAGGACAAGATTATCGCGGTTGGCCAGGGAGACCAGAAGCCCGTCTCGGTCATAGATATGGACCTGCGGTCAGTGGTGAAGATGATCCGTGGGAAAAAGGGGACCACGGTCAGATTGACCATTCTTCGCCAGGGCACGAGGACCGAGACCTTCGATGTCTCTTGCGTGCGCGACAAGATCGATCTCAAGGAAGCTGCGGCCAAACTCACGTACGAGACCCGATCGAACAAGGGCAAGTCCTTCAAGGTCGCGGTGATCGATCTGCCCACATTCTATGGAGGCGGAAAGTCGGAAGGCCGTTCCTCCTCCGGTGATGTGCGAAGACTTCTGCTCGAGGCCAAACAAAACGGCGCCCAGGGGGTGGTGCTCGATCTGGCACGCAATGGCGGTGGACTGCTCGACGAGGCTGTGCGGATCGCGGGTCTGTTCGTCCGGAAGGGGCAGATCGTGGCAACGCACTCCTCCAATGGACAGCGCCGTGAACTCGAGGACGAGGATTCGGAGGTGGCTTGGAACGGTCCTCTGCTCGTGGCGACGAGCCACGCGAGCGCATCCGCATCGGAGATCCTGGCAGGCGCGCTGAAGGACTATCGACGCGCCCTGGTCGTGGGCGGGGATCACACCTTTGGCAAGGGAACGGTACAGGTGCTCTCCGAGCTGCCGGCCAAGCTTGGCGCGATCAAGGTCACCACGGGAATGTACTTTCTTCCGGGCGGAGCCTCCACCCAACGCACCGGAGTAAAGTCGGACATCGAGGTTCCTTCGGTCTTCAACGGGCGGGACGTGGGAGAGAAGAAGATGGAGCACGCGCTGCCGGCAGCGTCCATCGAGCCGTTCCTTTCCGAAGAGGTCAACGGCTCTGATTCAGCCTCGCACTGGACGCCCTTGGACGAGCGGACGGTGCGTGCGCTGGCCGTGCGCTCGCGTGACCGGGTCAACAAGGACCCCGAGATCGCCAAGACGATCAAGGATCTCGCGGAGGGTCAGAAAAAAGAGGCCATCAAGCTTTCGGATATGCTCAAGAAGGTCAAGAAGGACGATCTGAAGAAGAGCTTGACCGAAAGGATCAAGAATCTGGAGGCGCCGTTCCTGCGCGAGTGCGTGAACATCATGGCGGACTGGCTTGCCCTTTCGGGAAACTGATCCTCCGGGTCGGTATCGGCTGGCCACGGGAGTCGTTCTCCCGGCCATCGCGATATCCTGCTCTCAGGCTGCCAAGACGTCTGTCACAAGATCTTGAGAAGGTTGGCCATCTCGATGGCCGAGACGGCCGCGTCGTAACCCTTGTTGCCGGCCTTGGTCCCGGCTCGCTCGATCGCCTGCTCGATTGTCTCCGTGGTTAGAACGCCGAAAATGACCGGTCTGCCCGAATCGAGAGCGACCCTGGCGATCCCCTTGGACATCTCTCCCGCCACGTAGTCGAAGTGGGGCGTGGAACCACGGATGACCGCTCCGAGACAGATGATGGCATCGAACCTTCCGGAATGTGCCATTTTCTGGGCGATGAGAGGGATCTCGAAAGCTCCCGGAACCCATGAGACCTCGACGTCCGACTCTGACACGCCGTGTCGCAGAAGTCCGTCGAGGGCGCCTCCCAGGAGTTTGCTCGAGATGAACTCGTTGAAACGTCCGATGACGATCCCGAACTTCAGATCTTTGGCTACGAGGTTCCCCTGGTTCGTCTTCACCGGCATGCTTTAGTTTCCTCCGTCAGAATGGGGGGGACTCTCGTTGGAGATGATCCCCTCGAGCATGTGTCCCATTTTCTCTTTCTTGGTGAGCAGGTAGAACCAGTTCGTCTCGTTGTGCTGCATCTGGATGGGGACTCTCTCGACGACATCGAGTCCGTACCCGCTGAGACTGACGATCTTCTTCGGGTTGTTGGTCAAAAGGCGGATCTTGCGGACTCCGAGGTCGCAGAGGATCTGCGCTCCGATCCCATAGTCTCTCAGGTCCGCCGGGAAACCCAACCTCTCGTTGGCCTCGACCGTGTCTTTGCCGCCATCCTGGAGCTGGTAGGCCCTGATCTTGTTCACCAGTCCGATTCCTCGCCCTTCCTGGCGCATGTAGAGCAGCACACCGCATCCTTCGTCGGCGATCTGTTTCATGGCCGACTTCAACTGCTCGCCGCAGTCACAGCGGGTCGAGCCAAAGGCGTCTCCGGTCAGGCACTCCGAGTGCACCCTCGCGAGAACCGGTTTCTCTGGGGCGCCGAGGACACCCTTCACCAAGGCCACGTGGTGTTCGCCGTTCAAGACGTTTTCGTACCCCAGCAGGGTGAATTCGCCCCAGACCGTCGGCAGCTTGGCTCTTGCCACTTGCCGAACCAATTTCTCCGTCTTCCTCCGGTGCTGGATGATCTGGGCGACCGTGATCATCTTCAGATCGTGCTTCGCGACGAATCGTGCGAGTTGGGGCACCCGGGACATGGTCCCATCGTCGTTCATGATCTCGCAGATGACCCCGGCCGGGGTCAATCCGGCCATCCGCGCCAGGTCAACGGCAGCCTCGGTGTGACCGGTCCGTTCGAGTACTCCACCCGCTCTTGCCATGAGAGGAAAGACGTGGCCCGGCCGTACGAAGTCGCTGGCGCCCGAGAGCGGATCAGCCAGCGCCTGGACCGTGCGGGCTCTCTCGAACGCGGAGATGCCGGTGGTCGAGTCTTTGTGGTCGACCGTCACCAGGAAGGCGGTCTGTCTCTTCTCGTTGGAGTCGCTCACCATGCGCCGCAGTTCCAGAGCTCTGGCGCGTTCCTCCTGGAGAGGCACGCAGATCATTCCGCGGCCGTGGGTGGCCATGAAGTTGATAGCCGCGGGGGTCACCTTCTCCGCGGCCATCAGGAGATCCCCTTCGTTCTCACGGTCCTCGTCGTCCACGACAACGATCAATCGACCCTGGCGGATGTCTTCGACGGCCTCTTCGATGGTGTGAAACTGCATGGGTGACTCCTACGCGAATCCGTGCTCCTTGAGGAAGTCGACCGAAAGATTTCCTTTGGCGGGACGGCGCCCCAAGAGAGTTTCCACGTACTTGGCGATGATATCACATTCGACGTTCACGGTGTCGCCTACCCGCTTCGAGCCGAGAGTGGTGGTTCGAGCCGTATGGGGGACGAGGGAGACGGAGAAGGCTCGATCACCCACGTGGACGATCGTCAGACTCACTCCGTCCACGGCTACCGAGCCCTTGACGACCATCCAGCCGACAAGGTCGCGTTCCACCGACACGGACAGTATGACGGCGATATCGTCCCGCGACAAGCCCGTAACCACACCGGTCCCATCCACGTGACCGTTCACGAGATGGCCGCCCAGTCTGTCCGAGAGTCGAAGCGCTCTCTCCAGGTTGACCGGTTGCGAGATCTTGAGGCTTCCCAGAGAGGTGCGTCTCATCGTTTCCGGCATCACGTCGGCTCGGAACCAGCGCTCACCGAGCCCGGACGCTGTCAGACATACGCCGTTGACCGAGAGGCTATCTCCGGGACGGGCGTCCTCGAGGACTTTTTCGCACCGAACGATCAGTCCGATCGACTCCCGTCCCGATTCGATCCGCTCCACGGTCCCGATTTCCTCGACAATGCCGGTGAACATGTTGGCTCGAATTGTACTACTTGTTCTCCACTCCGGGGCGGTCGACGTAGCCTTGGATGAGGACGTCCTCCCCGGATCTCGTGACCGAAAGGTTCTTGAGCCGGACAGCCTGGTCCATCAACCGGATCCCCTCTCCGGCAACCGGCGTGGCCGCCTCCCGTCCGCCGATGATCTTGGGGGCCACGAAGACCATGACCTTGTCGACGAGGCCCGCGGCCAGAAACGAGGCGTTGAGCGTCCCGCCTCCCTCCAGAAGAACACTGTCGATCTCCAGTTTGAACAGTTCTCCCATCAGGGCTCGCAGATCGACCCGGCCGTCGGAGCCGTCGAGCTTCAAAACCCGAACCCCCCTGTCCACGAGGGCCTTCTCTTTGACCGGATCGATTCTCGATGTGGTTGCCAGGATCACTCCTTCTCTCGAGTCGGACCGGATGACCCTGCAATCCAGCGGAATTGAACCCGCGCTGTCGACCACGATCCGGATGGGATCCTGGCCCCTCGATTCATCGAGTCTCGTCGTGAGGGAGGGGTTGTCCTTGAGCACGGTCTGACTGCCGACCATGATGGCCCGGCTGCGGTCGCGGATTTCGTGGGAGAGGCGGCGGGACCGCTCGCAGGAGACCCAGCGGGAGTCTCCCGTCACTGAGGCAATCTTGCCGTCCAGGGTCATCGCCGCCTTCATCAGGACAAAGGGGCGCTTCAAGGAGATGAAAGTCGTGAACACTTCGTTCAGCCGTTGGGCCTGGACCTCGAGAACGCCGACGCTCACCCTGATCCCGGCCTCCCGGAGGATCGCGAAGCCCCTCCCGGAGACGAGCGGGTTCGGGTCGGACATCGCCGCGACGACCGCCCCCAATCCCGCGTTCACGAGCGCGTCGGCGCAGGGCGGGGTCCTGCCGAAATGGGAGCAGGGCTCCAGGTTCACGTAGAGAGTTGCTCCTTGAACGTCGCACGCCGCGTTGCGGAGAGCAACGATCTCGGCGTGCGGTTGTCCTGCGGCCTCGTGAAACCCTTCTCCCAGGACTCGATCTTCCTTCACGATGACCGCGCCCACCAGAGGGTTCGGGGAGGTTCGTCCTCGGGCTCGTGCGGCCAGCTCGAGGGCGCGCTTCATGTAGGAATTGTGTGGGTTTCTCACGGTGCGACCATTGTACCACCCGGACCGCTCAACTAGGGTCTCGTGAACCGGCCCCTCTGTACCTTTCTCCCGAACAGATCGTATCCGGACCCGTCACATCAAAATCGGATCTCTACGGGATGGGCGTTGTGCTCTACGAGATGCTGGCCGGCCAGGTACCCTTCCCGGGATCGAACGTACCCTCGATCCTGGAGATGCATCTGACATCCCCCCCGCCCCCCCTTCCCCGCCGACGTGGCCGTTCCGGTGTCGCCTCGGACAGCTTGTGTTCTCGTCGTTGTCGAAGGACCCGAACGAACGGCCCGCCTCGGCAGGCGCGTACGCACGCGCCCTGTGGTCACTGCTCGACGTCCCCCCGAAGACCGGGGTCCGACCGCCGTGCGCGGCGGCGCCGACCACTGAGCCCGCGCGGCACCTCCATGCGCACGCGCTCGGTGTGCGTCGAAAGCACCACCGTGGTCTCCGAGCGCGTGACACCCTCGATGCGGTTGATCCGCCCGATCAACTCGCCCAGCGACAGCGTGGTGGCCGCCTTCACCTTGAGCAGGACGGTGTAGCTGCCGGTCACCTGGTGCGCCTCCTGTACCGCGGGGAAAGCGTCCACCCGGTCCAGAAATGCCTGGATGTGGTTGGGGTGGCTGATGAAGATGCCCACGAAGGCCGTCACCTCGAGTCCCAACCGGCGGCCGTCGAGGATAGCCTCGTACCCGCAGACCACCCGCGCCGCCTCAAGCTTCTTGATCCGCTCGAGCACCGACGGGGCCGAAAGACCGACCCGCTCGCCGATCCGGGCCAGAGATAGCCGGCAATCCTCCTGGAGGATCTCCAGGAGGTCGTGGTCGATGGGGTCGATCTCAAGTATCTCGTCGGTCACTCTGGGCTGTTTCATAGAACCGGAGGCTCCTCTCTGGAGCCTAAAGAATACGAACACAACGCAGGCGTCGTCAATACAATATTAGGAAATAATGAAGAATGGCTTGAAAAACTTCGGAAAGTGTGAGATTCTCGGCCCGCTCGCCACTGGGCGGCGGCGGCCGGACTGCAAGGAGCGTGTTCGTGATGCAAGTGTGGGTGGTCCCTTTCTCGGTTTTGATGATCGTGGCGGTGCTGGGCCTGGCCTCTCCGGCCCTGGTACCGGTCAATGATCCGAAGATCGTGCCCGGCGACGTCGCCTGGATGCTGACCGCCACCGGCCTGGTACTGCTGATGACGCCCGGGCTCTCGTTCTTCTACGGCGGCATGGTACGCCTGAAGAACGTGATCTCCACGATGCTGCAAAGTTTCATCGCGTTGGGCGTGATCAGTATCCTGTGGGTGGTCGTGGGTTTCAGTCTCGCGTACGGTGACTCGATCGGGGGCGCAAAGTGGGGTCTCATCGGCAACCCGTTCACCTACTTCATGTTCCACGGTGTCGGCACCGCCACCCACGCCGACCTCTCGCCCACGATCCCGCTGATGCTGTTCGCACTCTTCCAACTGAAGTTCGCAATCATCACCCCCGCGCTCATCACCGGGTCGTTCGCCGAGCGTGTGCGCTTCTCGAGCTACCTGCTCTTCATGTGTCTCTTCAGCCTGTTTATCTACTGCCCGCTTGCGCACTGGACGTGGCACCCCAATGGCTTCCTTCGCAACTGGGGCGTCCTCGACTTCGCCGGCGGGACGGTTGTGCATGTCTCCGCCGGCATCGCCGCTCTGGTAGGGGCCGTGATCCTCGGCCGCCGCAACGTCCAGCCGGCCTCCGAGCCCACCAACCCGGCGAACATTCCGTTCGTGATGCTGGGCACCGGTATGCTCTGGTTCGGCTGGTTCGGCTTCAACGCCGGCTCGGCGCTGGCCGCCAATGGCACTGCCTGCATGGCGTTTTTGACCACCAACACGGCAAGCGCCGCCGCGATGCTCGCCTGGGTGTTTTTCGACGGAATTCGCGGGCGTAAGCCGTCGGCTCTAGGCGCCTGTGTGGGCGCGGTCGTTGGCCTCGTCGCGGTGACGCCCTCCGCGGGCTTCGTGAGCGTGGGTCAGAGCCTCTTCATCGGCGCGGTGACGTCGGTGATCTCCAACACCGCCGCGCACTGGATGTCTCGCTCGGCGCTCGACGACACTCTCGACGTGTTCCCCTGCCACGGCCTGGGCGGCATCGTGGGCATGATCTTCACCGGCGTGTTCGCGCGCGAGGTGGGGCTGATCCATGGCAACCCGAAGGTGTTTCTGTTTCACCTGGCCGCAGTGGTTCTGGTGGTCGCCTACACCGCCATGGTGTCGTGGGTGCTCTACAGGATCACCGACTCCATCATCCCGCTGCGCGTCGACGAGGAACAGGAGGCGCTGGGCCTCGACCTCTCCCAGCACGCCGAGACCGTGGGCGAGGCTCCGCGCGAGCTGGAACCCGAGTCCGCGCTCTCCTGAACAGAACACACACGCCAGTGCTGGCTCGACCGTCAGCATCCGGGTGGCCTGGGGTCTTTAATCGACGTGGAGGTCCAGATCAGACAAACTCAATACCGGCTTTCGCGACAACACGGGACGCGAGGCCCTGGAAATCCCTGTAACAGCTCCCGACCGCTTCGATATGCGCCCCGATCGCGCCGTCCGCCGACTTGAGAAAGAACATGGGCTTTCTGACCTCCATGGCCATAGGCATCAGGCTTCGATAATGCTTGAGTAGCGAAAGGCAGTGGGGATCGGCTTCAACCTGCACGGGGCGCGTCGGAGCTTCATCGAGCACAGCCTCACGATAGACGGTGGGGATTCGGTCCATCCAACGTTCGTAGGCCTTTACCGGACGGTTGTCCCGTAGACCATGCTGCATGACGATGTATCCGATCGGCTGCATGGTGCCCTTTGGTAACGGAAGGTCAGCGGGTGCCTTTTTGACGAGATCCTCCCAGATATTCCTCCATTCGCGCAGTGTGGGGCCAAGATTCTTCAGCCCCTGGAGGGAAAATAAATCTGGCGCTAGAGGGATGCAGACTTGATCGGATGCGATAAGGACCGCCCGGTTGATGGCGCCAAGGTTGGGGCCTACGTCGATCAAGATCAATTCGGACGCATCCGCGGCACCCGCTCGAATCAGCCGGTGGAAGGCGGTCATTGTGCGAAACGCGGACTCGTCTCGATTGTGACATCGAGGCCAGGCGTCGGAAAGCTTGTCCTCGAACCGCGAGAGGCCAAGATCGCCGGGAATGAGACCGAGCTTTTCGGTGATCCGTTCCACGTGGGGGTGGGCGATATCCCCGATGCCACGAAGGATCAGTCGAATGCTGCCAAAGACGGTTTCTGGATGGTCGTCATCCAGCCACAGGTTTTCCAACCGATCCTCGTCCAGGAACATTGCGGTCAGGTTCGCCTGCGGGTCAAGGTCGACCGCCAAGGTGTCGATCCCGTGGTCGGCGCACATCCAGGCAAGGTGGTAGACCAGGGATGTCTTGCCCACCCCGCCCTTGTTGTTGAAGAATGCGACGGTCTTCATTCCGGACTCCGATGGACCTTGACCAGCACGCTGTGCTCGTCGAACTCGAATTCAGCTGGTGGGCTCCCGTTCTGCGCGAGCAGCGCCTGGGCGCGTTGCACGCCATAGCCAAAGCGGTTGACGAAGCCCAGGGATTTCATGGCCTCGGCGATCACGGGATTGCGGTAGCTGTTGCGGGTCGGGAAGTTCTTGGGCGTTGCTTCACCGTAGAGGCCACCGGGGCTTTGGATTTCTATGTGGTCAGTGAAGGCATAGAAGCGAATCGGGGTGTTGCTGTCGTAGTTCCGGTGCATTACTGCGTTCATGAGAAGTTCCCGCAGCGCCCATTCCGGATAATCCGGCAAGAGCTTCTCCCCCAAACCACTGATGGTTCGCATCCTCGTTTCGATCAACAACCGCAACCGCTGTTCCATCTCGCGGAGGACGCATGTCAGGTCGCCGGAGACTTCGGCCTGGTCGATAGGCATGTCAGTCAGGTCGGTGCCGGGAAGCCGCATGTACTGGATATAGGAACCTGGCAAGAAAAAGCGCGGGTTCTTGCCGAACAACAGGACGCCGGCATGGGTCAGACAGCCTTTGTCGATGTCATAGAGGCGTAGGGATGCCAGTTGCAGCTCGACGGGTCGGTTGTTTCCCACGATGATATCCGAGGCGAGGGACTCTCTTCGATAGGCGTCGAATTGGCCGAGAGCGAGGTCTTTCATTGCGGACTGGCGGCACGGCATGGCATCGAAGGTGCGTGCCAGTGAGCCTCTGCGCTCGCTGAGGATACGTTCTTCCTGTTCGTTGGCAATCCCCTTGCGAGGACCGGTTCGAATATAGACCCGCCCTTTGTAGCGGACCGGCGGCAGGTCCGATGGCTGGACCTCGACCACTGCCAGCTCGCCGTCATTCATCGCGTATTTCTGAACCGTGAGGACCGGCTGAGGCAGAATGTTCCCGTCGGAGCGGATGGCTGCCAGGTTTTTCAACAGCTCGTCGGTCACCTTAAGACCGCAGCGGGCCCCATCGTCTCTTGCCCCGATGAATAGGTATCCAGGGAAACGGTGATTCGGTAGGTCGTTGGCAAACGCACAGATCACCTGGGCAAACTTGTCCGTATTGCCGACGGAGATCGTCCTCTCGACATAGTCAGCTTCGAGGTCGCTGAGAAGTTCGATCAGCCGTTGTTCGCTCAACATGGCGTTTGAAACCTCACCGGTGCGAAGCTCGTCTCTTTTGCGCCTGTCTGGCGTACCGCCTCACCTTTTCGGTAGAGACCCGCAGGGCACTGTACTCCCCCTGCCGGCCGGACTCAAGGGCTTCGAGTCGGAGCTCAGGCTGGATAAAGGCTATTCTTTGCGCCCTGGATCGACTTGAGGACCACGGCGTTCTTGGTGATCAAGATCTGGCTGAAGACGAGGTCTCCTCACCGAAGCCGCCGCGTTGACCGTTGGGCCCATCCGGCGACTCCCCCCCCCCCACACACTCTTTCCCTCCGGCCCTGTCCCGCGCACGCCCAACCTGCTCCTCGCCCTTCAGTTCTCATCCGGCCGCCAAGCTGGCCGTACTCCGAATGTCAGGTGAGACAGCGCTCCGTTGCTGACCGCTCGCCTCGCAGGTATACTGCTCCACGCCGGGAGACAAAGGAGAGCCATCAATGCCCACTGAACGATCGTTGCCGGCCAGAAGCGAGGTCGCCCTGGCCGACACCTGGGACTTGAAGCCGTTGTTCCGTGACGACGCGGCCTGGGAGAGCGCCTTTGCGAAGCTCGAGAAGAAGATCGTCGGTTACCGCCGCTTCAAGGGAAAGCTGGGCGCTTCTCCCCAGACGGTCCGTGACTGCTTGCTTTTCGATGTTGAAGTGGACCGTGTCTGCGATCGGCTGAGCACCTATGCCCATCTCAAGATGAACGAGGATCTCACGGACAGCACCTATGTGGGCTTTGTCTCGCGCATCACCAACCTCGTGTCCCGCGCCATGGAGGAGAGCAGCTACATCCGACCCGAGCTTCTGGCTCTTCCCCGCACCAAGCTGGAACGCTACGCGCGATCCAAGGTGCTCGAGGATTTTCGATTCAACATGGAGAAGCTCATCCGCCAGAAGCCGCACGTGCTCACCGAGGGTGAGGAGCGTCTGATGGCCATGCAGGTGGAATCGGCCCAGGCACCGTCCAAGATCTTCGAGCAGCTCAACAACTCCGACCTCTGCTTCGGCCGGTTGAAGGATGCCGACGGGACCGAGAAGGAGCTCACCCACGGCACGTTCCGATACTTTCTCGAATCTCCGGACAGGAAGGTCCGCGCCCGGGCGTTCGATCAGTATTACCGGGAATACGAAGCCCACCGGAACACTCTTTCGGCCACGTTCACGGCCAGCGTGCACCAGGACATTTTTCACTCCCGTTCCCGTCGACACTCGTCCTGCCTGGACGCCGCGCTCTTCGATGACGCTGTGCCGCGCTCGGTCTACTCGAATCTCGTCAAGACCGTGCGGGCGAACCTGGGCGCGATTCACGAGTACTTCGATCTCCGACGCCGTGCGCTCGGTCTGTCCGATATCCACCACTACGACACCTACGTCCCGATCTTGGCGGACCTGAAGGCGAGATACTCGTTCGAGGAGGCCTCCGACCTCGTACTCCGGTCGCTCGCGCCACTCGGCCAGGAGTATGTGGAGACGCTCCGGAAGGGGATCGATTCCCGGTGGGTCGACCGCTACGAGAGCAAGGGCAAGCGCTCCGGAGCCTTCAGTTCCGGCAGCTACGATTCTCCTCCGTACATTCTGATGAACTTCAAGGAGGATGTGCTCGACGAGATCTTCACCCTCGCCCATGAAGCGGGCCACTCCATGCACTCCCATTTCTCGGCCCGCTCTCAGCCCTATCAGAACTGGTCGTACACCATCTTCGTGGCGGAGGTGGCCTCGACGTTCAACGAACAGCTCCTGGCAGATTACATGCTCTCGAAGGCCACCGACGATCGTATGCGGGCCTTTCTGATCAACCGAGAGATCGACGCCATCCGAGGGACCCTGGTCCGGCAGACGATGTTCGCCGACTTCGAATGGAAGATCCACGAACTCGCGGAAGCCGGCGAACCTTTGACTCTGGATAGACTGCGCACCGAATACCGCAAGCTTCTGGACGACTACTTCGGACCTCGCTTCATCGTGGATCCGCAGCTCGAGCTCGAATGTCTGAGGATCCCCCACTTCTACAGAGCCTTCTACGTCTACAAATACGCCACCGGTCTCTCCGCCGCGATCGCGCTGTCCCATCGGGTCCTCCATGGAGGTGAGAAGGAGCTCGAGGACTATCTCGGGCTCCTCAAGGCTGGCGGGTCTTGCTTCCCTCTGGAAATCCTCAAGAACGCGGGTGTGGACATGTCGAAGCCGAAGCCGATCCAGGTGGCCATGGACCATCTCGCCGCTCGAGTCAGAGAGCTGTCCGCGCTGCTCGAGAAGCTAGACCCTCGCCGAAAAGCAGCGCTGCTTGCAGGGCGACGCGGCCGAAGTCGAAGCCGTGCTTGATGGTGAACATCAGCGACTCGACTGCCGACCGGTCGTCCCGCGCGACGGCGAACGGCTCGCTGTCCCAGTCCGCGACCGGGGTAATCTTCTTACCCTTGGAGCCGCTGATGCTCACGATCTTGCCCGATAGCCCGACTTCCGCGGTTGCTCCATTTTTTGGGCACTTTTGGCCCCGATTTCGGTCAACAAACCGCATCAGATCAAGGTACCTCTCCGCAAAATGGTCATTGTAGTGAGAAACTAATACGGATATTGTCTTTGACAAAGAAGAGATAGGATGGTATGTAGTGGGGCGTGTACGTTCGCAAGTTCACCCGCAAGCATAAGGGAAAGGCCTACGAGAATTACGCTCTCGTTGAGTCCGTCCGCACGCCCAAGGGCCCTCGCCAGAAGTTGATCTGTTCCCTGGGCGATCTGAGCCCTCGACCC
>Ga0074195_1000789_pt1 | contig 54293 bp, 54 predicted proteins | sample EPASupsiteHSE623_FD_64525 | JGI IMG/M metagenome (GOLD analysis project Ga0074195, IMG submission 64525) | Bioremediated contaminated groundwater from EPA Superfund site, New Mexico - Sample HSE6-23 | ecosystem: Environmental > Aquatic > Deep subsurface > Groundwater > Contaminated ...
CGCTCTTCTGCCTTCAAGTGGACGATGTGCAGTTTTTTTCTTGCCATGATCTTTAATATATGGCAAGTTCTAAAATTTAAAACTTTTGTTACAAAGCACTAGCACAAGATAAGTGGCTCCAAGCCCTAGGATCTCCGCATGATAGCCAGGCATATGGCACGCCAATAATTTTGTGCATAATTCATAGCGAAAAGTTCATAACTCATAATCCATATTTTATTTATCGTAATACCAATCAATTTGTCGGCCTGACCGATTGCCGGCACAGAGGCGATTATGATGAACCATCCCGACCGCATGTTCTCATTCCAGGAGATCGAGAGCGAGGGCGACCTTGTGGAGGCGATGTTCAACCACAAATGGCCCCTTTGCTACAGCTTCTATCACGGAAAGCTGCTGTACCTGAACGATGGCGAAAGCGAGGAAATGCCAGAATATGCCGTTGTGACCATCGACAAGACGGAGGGCCGCTTCGGCGTCCTAGGTCACGAGGTAGGCAGGATCAGGCCCAAGAGCATGTCTGCAGGAGATGCCCCGAAATACATCCGCGATCTGAATGCCTTCAGCTTTGCAGAAAATAGTTCGGTAGAGCTCATAGCCGAGCCAAAATGGCATCACCACTGCCAGCTCTGCGGACTGGAGGAGGAATAAAAAAAGCCATTTGAGATGGATCTGACCATTGTGATTGTTGCTCCATGACTTAAATTGCGGAGTCTGGCAATTATAGCCCATGCGGCAGGGAGACGGCCGAAATGCACTCCATTTGCGAATCCCGTCTTCCGGCCTTCCCTTCTCTGAGATGGAGAAAAAAGGAGCAAAGCCCCCATCTTTCTCGCTCAGCTCTTGATCACGTTGTCTGCCTGCTCCTTCTCCTTTCCCTTTGACCCATTGGGCTTGGTGATGAAGTAGGTGTAGCCCTTCAGCGTCCGGTTTAGCTGTGCCTCGATCTGCTCCAGCTCTCTTTTCGGTATGCACAGGTGTTTGTCCACGCAGCGGTCCATGATCTCCCAGATGTAGTCTTTGGTCTCGTAGTTGAAGAAATCCAAAAGCTTTCGGCAGGTGTCGCCCTCTACCTTCTGGCAGATGTACCAGTCGTTGCCGTCTGCCATGACATGCACCTCATGAGCGCATCCGAGCAGGTTGTGGAAGTCTCCCAAAGTGTCCTGATAGGCCCCAAGCAGGAATATTCCCAGATAGTAGTCCTCGTTCTCGAGCAGCGTGTGCATGTCCAGATATTCCAGGCCCTCGCTGTCTCCAGCGTAGCGTTTGATCTCACCGTCTGAGTCACATGTGATGTCTACAATCCTTCCTCTCTCTGATGGCATCTCATTCAAGCGATGCAGGGGGATGGTAGGAAATATCTGCTCCACGCCCCACATGTCAGGCACAGACTGGAATAGTGAGAAGTTGCCGATGTACTTCTGGCTGACAAGCTTCTTCAGCTCCTGGTACTCATCCGACTCGTCCTCAGCTTGCTTTGCGAGAAATGCTGCCTTCTTGCAGACCATCCAGAAGAGGGTCTCGCCCTTAGCCCTCTCCTCTAGGCCAATGTTGCCCAGATTGAATGAATCGTAAAGCTCGTCTCTGTACTGCAGAGCATCGTGATAATGCTCTTTGTAGTTGTCCAGATTGATCTCCTTGAAGGCGCTGCACAAATCGTCAATCTGTATCGGGTCCTCTTCGTTAGGAGTGCGAAGCCTTGAGTCCTTAGCATTCTTCTTTCCGATGACCTTGAAGATCAGCAGGCTGTGGTATGCGGCAATGGCTCTGCCGCTCTCCGAGACGATGGTGGGGCATGCAACGTCCTCGTCGTCGCAGATCTTCTGGATTGTGTAGACGACATCGTTGGCATACTCGCGCAGAGTATAGTTGGCGCTGGACGGCGTGGCCGTATTGGAGCCGTTGTAGTCCACAGACAGCCCGCCGCCAACATTCAGATATTCGATATTGGCCATCTTGCGGGCTTTGGCATAGATTCTCGCCGCCTCGTTCATGGCGTTCTTGATGGTCCGGATATCTGTGATCTGCGAGCCGATATGGAAATGAATCATCTTCAGGCCGTCAATGTAGCCTTTCTCTCTAAGAATCCTCATCATCTCCAGGGCCTCGCTTGTGGAGAGCCCGAACTTGGCTGACTCGCCTCCAGACTCCACCCAGCGTCCTGAGCCACGGGCAAAGAGCTTGACTCTCATGCCAACCCGCGGCGTGATGCCCATCAGTTCGGCATACTTGATGATATCGAAGATCTCCTCGAAAAGATCGACGACTATTATGATATTATTGACATTGTGGATGCTCAAGGCGAGACGCAGATAGTCCTCGTCCTTGTAGCCGTTACAGATGAGCAGCGCCTCTTTGGGAAGGCCTAGGGAGAGGGCAGCAAGCAGCTCAGCCTTTGTTCCGACCTCCAGGCCTATTCTGTACTTGGCTCCGTATTTGATAATGTACTCGATTACCTCTTTTCTCTGGTTGACCTTCATGGGAAAGATGGGCTGGTAGGTGCCCTTGTAGGAGAACTCCTCAATTGATCCCAAAAAGGCGCCTGTTATCTCATTGATCCTGTCCTCCAGGATCTGAGGAAAGCGTAGCAACACGGGAAACTCCAGGTCCTTGGATTTCTCGATCTCCTCAATGAGTTCCATGACATCCACCGACTGGGTCCGGTCTTTGCTGGGGATTATGATAATATTTCCTTTATCGTTAACTGAAAAATAGCCGTTGCCCCAATTTTCTATTCCATAGTGCTCCAAAGAATCTTCAGCTTTCCACATGTAACTCAGCCTTCCCCTTGAAACCCGCCAGAGTTCCGCATGCTCTTATGGCTACCATCCCCCGCACTCCTATAAAAATAGCCCCTAGCAAGTATAACGATCTATCACTCCCCCAATGAAACCACGGATAACTGCATCGAACTTTTCTAAAGAGAGCTCATTGGTATATAAAGCTTGATGCCATGCCTCGCATGCCTGCCATGCTTGCCATGCCTAATGGGAACGAAATGCCGGATGTCAGGAGATGGGGATGGACAATCTTTAAACGTAATCCGGACCGAGGCTATGGATGGAAAATCTTGAGGGATAAAATGGATCACGCTCACGGTCATGATTTTATCTGCAATGGCGAGAGGATAAGGACGACAATACCCATGAAGGAAAGGGGTGTTGCCGATCTGGTAGCGGATATGAGCAATATGGGCTTTCAGGGCGGCCAGCTTGGAACGTCGCTAAAAGTCTGGAAGCGCATGCTTGACGAGGATGTCACCATCTTTCTGGGTCTGGCCGGGGCTATGGTCCCAGCGGGTCTGGGCGAGTTCATAGCCTATCTCCTGCGGGAGCGGAAGGTGGACTGCCTGGTCAGCACAGGAGCCAATCTCTTTCACGATTTGTGCGAGGGTCTCGGCATAGTTCACTACCAGGGTAGCGCCTGCACAGATGATGCCTATCTCAACGAATGCAAGATAGATCGGATCTATGATGTTTTTGTGTCAGAGATCGAGCTGCATAAAGCCGACAACCACATATCAAAATTCGTAAAGAGTCTGGACCCATCCCGCCGCTACTCATCGCGCGAGCTGATGCACATGGTGGGAGAAGGCCTGCCCGATACGACTATCCTGGGCGCGGCGCATAAGGCCAATGTTCCGATCTTCGTGCCCGCTATCGGAGACAGCTCCTGGGGAATCGGCATGGTCATGGCACTGCGCGAAGGGTGTAGCATCATGGTTGATGGCATCAAGGATGTGGATGAGATCACCCAAATGGTTGAGAAGTCCTCTCAGACGGGAGTCATTTACATAGGTGGAGGCGTTCCCAAGAACTTCATCCAGCAGACTGAGGTCATAGCCGAACTGATCGGCGACTACTCCGGCGGTCACAGCTATGCCATTCAGTACACCACCGATGCACCTCACTGGGGCGGCTTGTCCGGCTGCACCTTTGAGGAGGCCGTCTCCTGGGGCAAGGTCAAGAAGGAAGCGAGCAAGGTCCAGGTGTTCTCTGATGCCACCATCACCGTGCCGCTGGTTGTGCAGGCCCTGCGCGAGTCGGGTGTAGAGAGAAAGAGCGTTCCAGTCTTCGACTGGGAAAAAGATGGGCTGAAGCTGGAGTACGAAAAGCGTTAGATGCGGCTGACGCACAGGGCAGAGCGAACTGCCCCGATTTTCTTTATTTTTCTCTTCAGATAACTGGGCCGCTCTGCAATCGATCCTTCATCACCAGTCCGAAAGCTTCATGCACGAGGCGGCCCCTGTGGCGGTTGATGGTAGTAGTACTATGCAATGACGGCGAGATCGAGGTGCCGGACGGCGAGATATGTCAGATCTGCGGCCAAGAGCTGGAGGAGTTCGACGAGGTCACGGGCACTGCCATTCACGGGTACTATCACTGGATTTGCGTAAACCACGTGGATGCCTGAGCAGACCGGGATGGGCCATCGGGTGGGCTGCACGCGGGCATGGAGAGCAGCGGATGGCAAGATTCATAAACCAGCAGATGAGTGCATTATCCTCGATCTGCTCATTTGCAGGTCGGATGCGGGGATAACCAAGCCAGGCCAACGGTGATAGACTCAAGATCTATTCTCGCAGGAGTTCAAGGGTTCGAATCCCTTTCCCCGCACTCCTCAATATCTTTTATAAATGAACTCATAATGAAGGTAGCAGTTCCTGGACAATCGACGTGAATTCGCTAGACCTCCTGAAATCAGAGCAGGTGCGAAATACTTATGGGACTCTACACGGCTCATCGGATCTCAAAAGCATTTAATAGGCCTCATGGCTCTATTAGTATCCATGCCAGAAGAAATCCTCCCGCCTGATAAAGAGTATCTCTTGAATCTATTAAAAAAAATCATCAGCTTTCCAACAGTTGCCCCTCCGGGCAGCAATTATGCGGAGATTGTGGACTGGTTGATTCCGCTCTTTAAAGAGATGGGCTTTTCCACACAGAAGATCGTCATGCCCCAGGAGGTCTTTGCCGCTCGATGCTCAGACAAGAGGCTTGTGGGCGACCGCATCAATATGCGAGCCGATCTTGATGTGGGCGCAAAAAAGACACTTGTGATCTATGCCCATCTGGATGTAGTGCCGGCGGAGGGTGCCTGGGATTCCGACCCCTTCCTGGTTGTGCAGAAGAGCGGACGGGTCTATGGTCGAGGCGTCTCCGACTGCAAAGGATCGATTGCAGCCCTCATTGCCGCATTAAAGTTCCTCCTGGAAAAAGGCAGGCCAAAGTACAATCTCTCCGTTCTCCTGACCACGGACGAGGAGGTAGGAGGATACTCAGGAATGTGCTACCTCACCGATCTGGGGCAGGTTAAAGGAGACCTGATGCTCTGCATGGACGGCTTTTGCGATGATGTGGTCATAGGCAGCAACGGCATCATAACCTGGGATGTTGTGGTGCACGGCAGGTCGGCGCACAGCGGCTCAAGCTTCCTCGCAGTCAATGCAGTGGAGAGATCTATTCCCATAATGGAGGCGCTCATGGCCCTTAAGAAGGTAGTCCAGTCCAGGAGATCTCACCTTCCTGCCAGCACAGCTTTAGAGGCGGTTGGCAAGAAGAACCTCATGCCCATATTGAACATCACCATGATCAACGGCGGCATCAAGGAGAACATAGTTCCGGACAGGTGCACCCTGCGAGGTGATAGAAGGGTTATACCTGAGGAGAGCATGGATGAAGCAATGGCTGAGATCGAGAGGGCTCTCAAGCCCTTGGATGTAGAGTACGATCTGAAGTTCTATCCCGGCTATCCGCCAATGAGTGTCAATCCGGATCATGCTTGGGTTGCAGAGGTCAGAGAAGCTGTGCAGAGGGGCATGGGATTCTACCCCCGTCTCTCTGGAGCGCAGGGCAGCCTTGATCAGGCCTATGCCACAGAGAAGACAGGCATTCCTACCTGCGTCTTCGGCGTGGGACGGCAGATGGAAGCCAACATCCACGGCTTGAACGAAAACGTCCGTGTGTCCGATCTGACAGGATTTGCGAGGTTCCTGACAGAGCTTCTCCGGGCCTGATAAAGGATAGGCAATTTCTGTGATATGAAAGTAATTTCAGTAGTTGGGACCAAGAAAACCGGCAAGACCACTCTGGTCTGTGCGCTTGTGGCGGCCCTATCCAAATATGGCCGGGTGGGTACCATCAAGAACATGGTCAGCCATTCAGTTGACAAGGGTGACACCAAGCGCCACTTCGATGCAGGAGCTGATATGGTCGTGGGCCTCGGTGAGGCGCGGCTCATAGTCAAGCGAGAGAGGGGGGACCTCGATTCAGCCCTGACAGAGCTTGAGGCTGAGGGGATGGACTACGTTGTGGTCGAGGGCTTCAAGCACAGCGATCTTGCCAAGATCGTCATGGCCGACATAGATGTCACAAATGTTTTGCAAAGGGTGGATCTGGCTGACGTAAGTCCCGCGCTGGTAGAGGAACTGGTGCAGAAGGTACGAGGGATGGAGGAGTACAGAGCTGGGGAATAATGTGATCTTCGTGGGCCTTTGCAGATCTTTGTTTCAACTTTTTAGAATTGAATGCAGCTCAGAAATTAGCCGACGGAAAAGTTCAACAATAAGAAACTCTATCCACCTAATCGTAGGAGATGAATCCAAATGGCTGATTGCGAATTATGTACCCGTGCTCGACCGCTGCTCTTTCCCATAAAAGCCCCAGTTCACAACCTCAGTTACCCTGAGGGCGCATACAAGGGCGTGTGTGACATCTGCCTGGAGCACCTTGAGAAGGGCTGGCAGCAGTACTATGGTGCCAAGCCAGAAGCCAAGAAATAATATCATAATCTCAAACTATTTTTGCATGATCGCGCAAGGCCAGCATGAAGCGGCCTTGGGATTATCTCGCAGGATCTGAGATCATGAGGATGCAAAAGGAGGAGAAGACTGTAGTGGTGTTGCTCTTCATGGCTCTGGGATCTCTGTCTGTCGCTTTTTGGGCATTTGATTTTGGTGATGACCTTCAAGAAGGCATTGTGTCCGCTGGAGATGAGGCGCGCATTTCTGTCGAGGGGCTGGTGATAGAGATGAATCCCACAAAGAGTGGGGACAATCTCATCATGAATCTCGATTCGACTCCACTGCCTGTGTTTGTTCCTCGGGATTCCGGGGCCAAGGAAATTTTGGGCAGGATAAGCTTGGGAGACCGAATTCAGGTAAACGGTGTTCTTTGGGAATATAACGGCAATAAAGAGATTAAGCTGGAAAGAGCCGAAGATCTGGAAAGAATAGACGCGAGATGACGTTTGCTGAATGAATGGCAATTGTATGGTTAATCATTTCAACCACTCAGAGCACATGGGATCTGATGCCGCACATTGCAGAGATGAAGCGAAACCGCCCGGCGGATGCAATCCTGTGATAAAAATACAGAAATAGTAAATCTAATTTATTTCGATATCCATTGGGTTCGAATGATTCCGTTCTCCAAATAAATAGCCTGCGGCATGGATTTGTATTTGTGAGGCAATATTGAATTTACTCCTGGAGACGGTCCTTCCATATTCTGTCGCAAAATCTATCAGTGCATCTGCAGCAATAAGCGGGTGATCGTTTAAAGAGATCGCGTCGTCATAGCACATAATGTGCAGTTGAACGACTCTTTGAGGCGCAGATTCAGCGAAATTAAAGAAATAGGCACTGCTGGGCGCAACAGTTGCAGCGAGGAGAAGAAATCCAATAACCGCATACATTTTGCCTTTCATGCGACCAACTCATCTGATAATTGAGGCTTCTCAAGGTTTTCTGCAGGCTTGCCATAGAGCAAAACTCCGGCGGGTGCCAATTCTGCCAGCCGTTCTTCTCGATGCGGGCCGCCGTCTCCTGCCCTATCGTGCACTCTGGCCTGTCCACCAGTACGCTCTCGCCAGCGCATGCGAGGCCCATCCGTCCCACCCGGCACAAGCCTGCTGCCTGGCAACCTACTCCTGACGCCTGTTCGCATATGTCTCGCATACTGCCTGCATGAAGGGGGTGGCCCAGACCGCCTACCTAATTGAGCTGCAGGTTCTTTCATTCCTGAAAAAGCTACAGACCGTTTTCTGCGCAAAAAAGAAGGGCCACTTGGGCAGCACGCAACTTTTTATAGCTGCCGGGTTTCAACTCGTTGCCCAAGGAGCCCCCATCCTTCAGGACGTGGTAGTTGACAATCAGAGTTGGTTCGCTAGAGCCCTCCTGCTCCTGCAAGCTCTCAGGACCTTAATGGCCTTCATCTCATCAAGTTTTTTCTGACGCTTCATCTTTCTATCTCTGGCTTCGCTCATAATTCCTTTTTTCCACCTCCTAGAATATCTATTTTCCCGTGAGCAGTTCACCCCATCACGACTGCAAAATTCGCTATGCACTTAAGACAAACTTAATAGGCATTGATCAGATCAACACATGAGGTGTTAGGATGACTGTCAAATCCTCATTGTGGCGATTTCGATATCCTGGAATGGATTGTGCAGTGGATATGAGGTTTGCGTGGGCTGCATCGGAAAAAGAGGCGAAGGCCGCGCTCACGAAGAAACTGAAGGTCAGAAAATTGCCTCAAGGAACAGAGCTTTGGCCTGAGGAAGATAATTAATTAAGAGGACGAATCATTATCATACCACATTCAACAACGATCTCTATCCGTCTGCCCGGAACCAGTCCTACCTCATCCATTATTTTTTTCGATAATTTTATTTTGCCGCTGCCGTTAACCGAGTGGAGTAGCTGCTGCTCTACCTTCATAATTGTCACACCCCATCAATAAATATAATGTGCTGGTCATAGCACACCAATCCTAATATAACATGATCTATTATGGTATATTAGGATTTCCTTCAAATGCTCCTGAGAATAGCCGACCATATCCTGGCGAACAGTTTATCAATTAATATCATGATAAACCGAATTATGAAACAATTATCCGTACTGGTGGATGATGATATATTGGAAGCAATTGAGAATCGCATCGTGGCATCAGGTCGCAATAAAAGCGATGTCGTCAGAGAGCTTCTGGTGATTGGTCTCCGAAAACCACCTACTTCTGCCTACAGAGATCTTGTTCTAAATGCGATTGCAGAGCATGAAAGGAAATTCCACACAGAGGATAAAATATCAAAACCATGATTTGATATTCAGATGGACAGTACCTTTCCGTGAGTGTCGATCTTTCCCTCAGAGATCCGTGTAGAACTTATGCGGACATGATCCTGAGCAAGCTGATATTCGATCATGGAGATCTTCATTGGTTTTAGATCCCTCTTTGCCCTCAGACGGTTGATCTTCTCAGCCATCGGCAGGGTCTCAGGGGACACAACAATAAAATCGAAGTCCTCATATATTGACGGGCCACATTGATCGTCGATCTTTGTGATATGGGGATCCTCAATTCCAAAGCACATCCGCACGACTGAGCACAGCGTTTTTGCCCGGAGACCGAAATCCCGCACCGATCTGGTCCTGCTTGCTCTGGCCATCTCATCGGAGGTCAGGCCTATTATCACATCTCCACCTCTGCCAAGCTCAAAGGCGCGCCTGAGAAGTGCGATATGCCCATCATGAATGGGATCGAATGTACCTCCAACAGCAACTCTGGCCATACAGGGCCGCCAATGAGAGTGCGGTATAAGTACTTGACGGCAGCAATGCAGTTTCAGAATCTTCTGCCCCTGAAGCGTTCCAGAACTTTAGCTACAATCCTGCTTGAGCTGCAAAGTGAACAAGGCTCATGGTCCATAATACGTACAATTTTACAGTTTAAATTTCGGCGAAAGAGCTCTTCACGCAAAGCATCCTCATCAAAGTGCTGATCATAGCCCAGCGTGATTATGTCCGGACGGAGAGTCTCCACAGTACGGAAGATGTCACTCTCTTCGCCAAGGATGGCTCTATCCACCACCTTCAGGGCTGCAATCATCCGAAGCCTCTGCTCATCGGGCAAAATGGGCTTGGGCTTATGGCGCACATTGATGCCTCTAGCTACAATTACAACAAGCTCATCGCCCAAAGCTCTGGAACGCTCCAGGTAGAAGACGTGGCCGGGATGAAGGAGATCAAACGTACCTGTGGCCACTACCAGCGTCAACGCCTTCCCTCGTCGAGTCCTTTGTCTGATTCTTCGCCGATATCGTCATCGAATTCATCATCAAACCAGTCGTCTTTGAACTCCACATCCAAAATAGCCAGATCGCGTCGTCTTCCACTTCCGTCATAGCAGGCCCAGCTCTGAAAGTCGAAAGGAGGACCGACGATGAGATGATAGTCTCCGGTGCGGGAGAAGAAGATGATGTCCTGTTCAGACGGTCTGAGGTCGCCGGACGGGTGGCTATGAGCTGATCCCGCTACCTGCATGTTGGGAAGCATGTAGAGCCGAACGAGAGCACTCATGCGAGAGCTCTCAGTCCCGGGAAGGATCAGAACCTCGCTGATGATCTCGTCCTCAACAGAAAGCAACCCTGCGAACTCCATAGGCAGAGATGATCTCGAGGCCTCTAAGATGAATTGCAGCGTATCGCGAGCAATGCCGCATACCTTTTTCGTTCTCATTCTGATTCCTCCATTGCACTCAAGCCTAAGGTCGTCTCACTGCGCCCGAGAATCCTGAGGGCGCAGGTGAATGCAGTCTCCTGCCAGCACTCTCTTCAGTTCCTGGCCCTGCCTGAGAATAAGAGCGCCATCCTCTGCCAGATCCACGACCTCACCCTCAAGATCGCCTGAGTAGGAGCTGATGCGCACCTGCTTATTCAGTGTGAGCGAGAGGCTGCGCCATTCTTCGTAGATATCGGGACTATTCATATTATCGATTGCAGCTTCCGTCTCCTCTAAAATCCTGGCGATCAGCTCGCATCTGTCGATCTTTCGGTCGAGCTCTGTGGCCAGAGAGGTCGCCTTCCACTCGGATGGAAAGGACGAGGAATCATTATTGACATTGAGGCCCACCCCAACTACAGCATAATCAAGCTGGTCCGCCTGAGCTCCGATCTCAGTCAGAATGCCGCAGATCTTTTGATCCCCCATCAGGAGATCGTTGGGCCACTTGATGCCTGCCTGCAGACTGAAGAGCGAAGAGATCGTCCGGCAGATGGCGACGCCTACGGCCATGTTGATCCTGCCGACCTGAGAGAGGGGGATCTTGGGCTTCAAGACAAGGCTCATCCATATGCCCCCTGGAGGCGAGGCCCAGGGACGAGTGAGTCTGCCTCTCCCCTGCACTTGAGTCTCGGACAGGATGACCCTGCCGTTAGGGCTGTCTCGGATTACTAGGAGGGCAGTTGCGTTTGTGGACTGCACCTCGTCATAGACGCGCAGATCTTTTCCAAGCCACAACGTCCTCAGGTTGCTCTTAATCCTGTCAGCATCCATTAAGTCCGGCTTTCCTGCCAGACGGTAGCCCTTTCGGGTGGATGATGAGATATCATATCCCCTTTTCCTGAGGACCTGGATCTGCTTCCAGACTGCTGCGCGGGAGACTGCAAGCTTCTCAGCCATCTCCTCGCCAGATACCCAATCCCCAGAGGCCAAAAAAGATAGGACGTCTTTCGTGGCCAATTTCAGCTCTTCCCCTCTACCTTTTGCTGGCTGAGGTATGACCCAACGGCTGCGGCGATAGCAGCAATCTGGCGGTCGTCCACGCCCAAGGCAGAAGCCAGTGACATGCCTTTCTCGTAGTCCTCAACAGCGACTGCCTTGACTGCCTCCATGATATTTTCCTCTTTAATGAAGTGGGTGTTTATGTCGCCGCTTCTGAACCTCTGATTTCTAAGAACCGCTTTGTGGAATATGACATTGGTCTTGACGCCCACGATGATGTACTCGTAAAGCGCCCGCTCCATTCTGGCGATGGCTTCTCTTCGGTCTTTGCCATGAGCCACCAGCTTGGAGATGAGGGAGTCATAGTACGGTGGAATGACATATCCGGTGTAGACTCCGCTATCGACTCTGATTCCCGGGCCGCCTGGGCTCCGGTAGCGTTTGATCTTTCCCGGTGATGGTGCGAAGTCGTTGAGGGGATCCTCGGCGTTGATTCGGCACTCGATGGCCCAGCCGCTGATCTTCATGTCGCACTGGTCATAGCCCAGGGGATAGCCTGCCGCTACCAGAATCTGCTCTTTGGCCAGGTCAACGCCAGTCACCATCTCAGTGATCGGGTGCTCCACCTGGAGACGGGTGTTCATCTCCAGGAAGTAGAAGTCGCCGCGAGAGTACATGAACTCCACAGTTCCGGCGCTGGCATAGCCGATGGCTTTGGCGGCTTTAACTGCAATTGAGCCCATCTTCTGGCGCAGCTCCTCGGTCATGACTGGGGAAGGCGATTCCTCGATCAGCTTCTGGTGGCGGCGCTGAATTGAGCACTCCCGGTCTGAGACATAAATCGTCTTGCCGTGGTTGTCGGCCAGGATCTGGAACTCGATGTGCCTGGGCTCAGTCAGATACTTCTCGATGTATATGGTGTCATCACCGAAGGCGCTTTTCGCCACAGACTGAGATGAGATGAGGGCGGGCATCAGTTCCTGGCGGCTTTGAACGATCTTCATGCCAATGCCGCCTCCACCTGCTGCTGGCTTGAGGATGATGGGATATCCAATGGCATCAGCGATCTGTGCGGCTTCTTCCGGATCGCTAATGCCCTCCTCGATTCCTGGAACAATTGGAACGCCAGCATCTTTCATAGTCTGGCGAGCTGTGATCTTGGAGCCCATGGAATCGATGGCTGACGCCGGCGGGCCTATGAAGACTATGCCGTTTTCCACGCAGGCTCTGGCGAAGTGGGTATTTTCAGAGAGAAAACCGTAGCCGGGATGGATGGCTTGCGCTCCTGTCTCAAGGGCAGCCTTGATGATGTTGTCGATCTTCAGGTAGCTCTGACGGGAGGGTGCCGGACCGATGAAGACCGCCTCGTCCGCGTATTTGGCGAAAAGGGCGTTTTTATCTGCTTCGGAGTAGACGGCCACTGTAGAGATGCCCAGCTCCCGAGCTGCGCGCATCACCCGGATGGCAATCTCTCCCCTGTTGGCGATCAGGATCTTATTGAACATTCCCCGAAGAGAGGTGCTGTCAAGGTAAAACCTTTTTGGCGAAGAAGCGAAAGCTAAAAATGAATGAGATCCTAATTTTGAAGCATGAAGCCCAGGGATTTATCTAAGGACGAGTGCTCGAGCCTTCTTTCTGCTACCAGATACGGTCGGTTAGGATTGACCAAGGGCAGTCATCCCTACATTGTGCCCATGTCTTATGTCTATCAGGATGGCAGGATATACCTTCACTCCCGTGGAAAGGGAAAGAAGGTTGAGTATGTGACTGAAAATCCCAGGGTATGTTTTCAGATAGATCTCCTGGAGAAAGAGCGCTGGTCGAGCGTGATTGCGACAGGCATTGCCCGGCTGTCGGACAGCGTTGAGGCCAAGCAGAAGATGTTTGATGCCTTCACCAATAAGGGCCAGGGTGGGCATGGCGGAAAGAAGTTCTCTCGCGAGGAGCTGGAGAGGATGCCGATGACCATCTGGGAGATTGAGATCGAGGAGATGACTGGCCGCGAGGGCGTCTGGTAGGCAGCGGTTGGTGGTAAAGTGCCCCCTGCCGTGAAGTGGACTGAGAAGTACCGGCCCGATTCTCTCAAACGGGTTCTCGGAAACGGAAAGGCCATAGAGGAGCTGTATGCCTGGGCGACATCCTGGGGAAAGGGTGAGCCGATCACGGGAGCAGTCATTCTCTACGGCCCGGCTGGGACTGGCAAGACCTCGGCAGCGCTCGCATTGGCTCATGAGTTCGACTGGGATTACATCGAGATGAATGCCAGCGACGCCCGGACTGCAGGGATGATTTCCAAGATCGCCGGGCCGGCATCGCGTTCCATGACTTTTTCCGGCAGGCCGCGCCTTGTAATTTTGGATGAGGCGGACAATTTGCATGGCACTGCCGATCGGGGCGGGGCTGCGGCCATGCTCAAGCTGGTCAGGGAGACAAATCAGCCGGTCCTCTTGATAGCCAATGAGTACTACGAGATCGAGAAGCCGCTGAGGGATGCTGCCAAGGGCATTCAGTTTCGGTCAGTGCGCTCGACCACCATCGCCCAGGCCTTGAGGGAGATCTGCCGGAACGAGGGTGTGGAGTGCGATCCTGATGCTCTGATGATGATTGCTGAACGGGCCGGGGGCGACATGCGCTCTGCAGTCAACGATCTTCAGGCTGCGGCCCAGGGCCAGAAAGTAGTCAAGGTCGAGGACGTAGCCACAGCCGAGAGGGATGTAAAGTCTTCAATCTTCAAGGTTCTGGAGGTCATCTTCAAAGGCAACAAGGCTCAGGAAGCCCTGCAAGCGTCCTACGATCTGGATGAGAGCCCGGAGGATCTCATCAACTGGGTGGACGAGAATCTGCCGCTGGCATATGCCGGCGAGGACCTCTGGCGGGGCTTCGAGCATCTCGCTCGTGCAGACGTTTTCTTAGGCCGCGTTCGAGTCAGGCAGAACTACGGGCTGTGGCGTTACGCCGGATATCTCATGACAGGAGGGGTGCAGTCTGCGAAGGCCGCAGCCCGGCATGGCTATGTGGCATTCCGGCCACCGAGCCGCTGGCGCAGAATGGGCCAGACGAGAAAGGCGCGGGCTGTGAGGGACTCGGCTGCAAAAAAGATCGCCGGACGCTGTCACGTCTCGACAGCTTTCGCGAGATCCGAGCTGATGGGCTTTGTGGGGCTGCTTTTAGCTGACAAGAAGAAGGCAGCCAACCTGGCAGCGGAGCTGGGGCTCGAAGCCGAGGAGATAGCGCTTCTACTGGGAAGCAGCCCGACCACCAAGAAGGTTCAGGGCATCTTTGAGGAGGCCAGCCGGATCAGGGCCGCGGAGCTGTACGAGGTGGTCGAGCTAGGCTGGCAGGGAACGGCGCAGCACTCGCTGGGGCACTCTCCTCAGGCACCGGTCTCGAAGGCTGAGGTAAAGGCGCAGCCGGAGGAGACGGTCCTGCCAAGCCCAGTGAGCGTTGCCGCAACTGAACCGGTCCGGGCAGCCGGGCCAAAGCCGGAGGATGCACCCGCCGCAGGAGCGGAGGTGGCAGCGGTCCTGCCAAAGAAGAGGGGCAGGCCGAAGAAGGCCGAGGGCGAGGGAAAGGCCGAGAAGAAGACGGAGACGAAGGCGACGGGAAAGCGGCAGAAGTCGCTGTTTGACTTCTAGAGAGCCGCATTTAGATGGGCAAAAAAAGAAAAGGAGTGCAGCCGCATCTGCATTAATGCGACTGTGGCCATCCTCTTTCACCTATCATCTTAAACGCGTTACTCTAAAGCGTTCAACTCAATAGCATTCAACTCAATAGCATTCAACTCGAAAGAGCCACCTTCTTCTGACAAGTAGGGATATTCTGGCTCATCAGGATGCTCACTTCCGCAACCTTTCTCTTCATCCTCATTCAGCAAACTAAATCCCCAAGAATTACCATCTTTTGCAGCACATGTGCCATCTTGACCCTCGTAAAGACAATCGCATTTGCCATCAGAGTTCTCATCAAGACAGCTTCCAAGAGAAATGCTATCTCCCATAATCCATTTATCGGATTGATCTCTTATGATTTTTCCAGGTTCTAGCCAACCCCTTATCATGACCTTGTCTGGCCCATTGGGCTCAAATTTATCCTTTTCTCCTCCATCCACATGAGTCTCCACCAAATATTTGCTCGTGGTGGGATCTATGTCACGAATGAGGATTGGAATATTCTCATGAATCCCCGAGTCTAGGTGAGTGAATCCAAGCAATTCCCCGGCTTTCCCACCCTCATCCACATTGTGAATATCAACCCAGCAGGACTGGTCTGCCTTTGATCATAGGACCCTCTATGATCTTATAGGCAGTATCATTGTCGGGTTCTTGTGCTGAGCATAGCGATGCCATTGATAAGGCAACCATCATTGATAATATAGCTATCGACAACCTATTCATATTTTCACCCATTTTCCGCAAACAATCAGACCTACCACGGTCTTTTCGACTACTACAGGCAGTTGAGAAGACTCTCATCATCTAGCTACAATGACAATCCGATCATTGCACCCAGCGTAAGATCTTCGGATAGCAATTATATGAAAAGTCAAACTATATAAACATTTTCAAGCATTATATATCATGGTTGAAGAATATTTAGAAATACAACCAACTAATTATAATAAATAATATGTTATCTATAACAAAATGATGATATATAAGATTGGAGCGAATATAATGAGAAGTTCGTGCATGTAGCTAATTTAAATTCATTATTTATTTTTTTATGACTAAATCGAGGCTAATCCCCACCTTTTCAAAGATGGGATACGGACCGTACCTATTACTTTCGCGCCATGCATTTCGCTTATATAGATAGATCAGAGAATCGTGCACAGGAATAGCGATACCACTGTCACGTTTCCACGAAGTCCCACAACCTCCAGTGCTATTCTAACTGGAACTCCCGCGGCCACAGCCAGTCTTCTTTAATGCCCCGATCCTCAGCTTCAAAGCGGCTACTGATCATTTCATCTACCTCCATGAGCGGGACTCCGAATACCTCGGCCAGAATCTCCCCGGAGGCCTACAGCTCCATAGCCCGATAATCTTGTGTTGCTTTCTTCTGTGGCCTGAACTGCCGCTCAAGAACTCCTGGCATAGAATGACACATCTACGTAGAATGATAAGTAGTTTGGCAGGAAAACAATATCGATAAACCATTATTACATATTAAAAATTACAAATAAGATACAAATGAGGAAATTAGCAGGTTGATGAAAAGGAAAGACCTTTGGGAGAGGATTACCTCAAAGCTGTACGGAAAACAAATAAAAAAAGAGTCCCGTTTGTGCACTCCAGCCCTCTGCTACACCTCTTTTTCGCTGCATCCCCACCGGCTCCCGCCCGCACTCGCGGCCCGCCCATACGCACACGTACGCACTTGGAAGCGAGCGAGGCAGACCCAGGCCGCCCTAACGCCTTTCTTCTAGTTCGCACCATATCCTCATTATGATCCACTTAGGACATAGAAAAGCATTCCTGACTATTTCTGAACAGTCTATCTCTTCTAAATCGTCTATATACCCTAGCAGGTGCACAGTAGTCTTCCATGACATATTACAAGTCAATCATAATGATTGGCTTAATCGCAGCTTCCATAAATTGTTCGGCAGCCATAGGCCAGAATGATAGCATGTACGACTTGAAGGTCCTCCTGATATCCTTTGACGATCCCGGCATGGACGCTAACGACCTAGCTTTCTTCCTGGTCACCCACAATTACGATGCCACTCCTGCAGGCAGCTTCGTTGAGGTTAAAATTGACGGTGAAGTTTACCGACTAGCCCCCAACGGCAAAGATCCGGGCCTCTGCGATATCGTAACCTGATAGGATCTCGCCAAATCTGCCATCTCATGCATCAAAAGCGCAGGCTCACACTCCAACGGCAAAAACAGAGGGTGCGACCGCAGAGAACAAAAAGGACAGGCCGATAAGCAAAAATACGATGCCCGCTGCCCTGGTAATCGCTTTTCTATCTATTCTCTGGGAGAGATACCTGCCTAGAAATATGGCCATGACAGTTAGAGCGAAAAGAGCAATCATCACTCCTAAAAAGACCATACGCGGATCGTACTCTGTGGCAAAGAGCGCTGAGGCGATCTGGGTCTTGTCTCCCCACTCGGAGAGAAAAATCATGGAGAATCCGGAGATAAAGGCACCTTTTGCGGAGAGACTGCCGGTATCCTCGTCTTCACTCTCGCCCTTGAGTATCAATATGCCAAATAGGATAAAAACCAATCCCGAGACAACCTTGACCAGGTGGACAGGTATGACCTCGTTAACCCAGGAGCCCACCAGTATGGCAAATCCGTCCGCCAGGAGAAATGCAAGCATCACCCCTAAGAGGAGCCTGGCATATTCATTCGTCCTGGACGAAAGCAGCAGAATGGACAGTTGCGTCTTGTCTCCCATCTCGGCTAGGCCGACGGCCAGTAACGGAATTATGAGATCATCCAGCTCGATTTCAAACACCTTTTCCCTTAGATCCAGGACACTTCGTTTTTTGTTTTGGTATTAATAGTCATTGTGCCTTCTGCCTGATAGCTCTGATCTTTATTCATTTTTTGGGTAGTGTGCCTACTTTGCTGTAAATTCTTAGCTAAATCCCGTGTCAAGAGCCAACGCGGAGTGAATGAGATAACAGTAAGTTATTTCTTCACAAGATTTAATAATTAGCCCTGTATCCCCAAGTTCGTCGAAACTTAAGGAGGGACACAGAGCCATGAATATGATAGACTTAGCAGAAGATTATCTTGTCGATCCAAAAGAGGCAATGAGGAAGCTAACAACCAGCTATCTAAATGAAGTAATGAATCTTGAAGCTCAAAACCAGATTCATGCCAGACATTATGAACGCACTGGCAAGAGAAAAGGCCATCGAAACGGATCTCGACCGCGAATACTCAAGACCGTTCATGGTGACTTAACTCTTGATAAGCCCGAAATTCGCGAGTTCCCATTCAAGACAAAAGTATTCGAGAGATATTCTCGCGTGGAGGATTCATTAAGAGTAGCGATTGCTGAATCCTATTTCGAAGGAATATCAACCAGGAAAGTCGAGAATGTATTCTCAAAATTTGGCTTGGACAAGATCTCTGCCTCAGAGGTATCACGAATAGCCAAACGTTTGGATGGGCAAGTCAAAGAGTTCCTCAATAGGCCACTCGATATCTCCATCCCTTATTTGTTCGTAGATGCAAGCTACTACAAGGTTAGAACGGATGGCCGATATATTAACAAGGCATTGCTGGCCGTAACCGGCATCTTCGAAGATGGACATCGTGAGATTCTGAGTGCTAAAGTTGCGGATAATGAAGACGAATCGTGTTGGGAAAGCTGTTTTGAAGATTTAAAGATCAGAGGACTTCAGGGTGTCAAATTAGTGATATCCGATGGTCACAAAGGAATTCAGGCCGCTGTTAGAAAGATATTCGTTGGTGCATCCTGGCAAATGTGCAATGTCCACTTTATGCGTGTGGTACTCAAGAATATACCAAAGAAAGATAAAAAAGAGATTGCGTATATGCTGAAGGATGCTCTTGAAGATGAGCGTAAAATGCAGGAAGTAGCAGTTATCCTGGATGGAATGGGTTATAAAAAGTCCGCGGATACCATCGAAAGATATCGATTCGATCTATGGAACTACAAATCATTTCCTCGATCTCACTGGAGAAAAATCAGGACTACTAATGGACTGGAGAGAATCAATAAGGAGCTGAAACGAAGAAGTCGGGTGGCAGGGGCGTTCTCGAATGATCAATCGCTCCTGAGAGTAGCGGTTTGCATCATGATGGACATCAACGAGGATTGGGTAACAGGTATTAAGTATTTATCCTGGGATGAGTGAGTAGAATCAGGATACAGGGCCATTGAGAATTTACAGCAGATATGGCACGCAACCATTTTTTGTAGTGCAATCTTTAAATACTAATATCCATGATATACTAAGAATTAGGAGATATTTTATGTACGAAAAGATCTTGATAGCAACGGATTTCTCAAAATATGCCGAAAAAATTGTGACTTGTATCGGCGAAATACCAGGCCTAAAAGAGGTAGTTCTCCTGCATGTTTTATCTAAAGATCCACTGGCCAGGGTCTGGTCTCCCGGCGACGAGATCAAGAAAGCCAAAAAGCAGATGGATGCCACCAAAAGTGCCCTGAAAGACGCCAACTTAAGCGTTAAGGTGAGAGTCGAGATAGCAGAAGAGACACCAGAACACATTATGATAAAGCGTGTTGCCAAAGAGGAAGATGTCTCGCTCGTGGTGATGGGAGCCAGAGGAAGAAGCATCTGGCAGGGACTGCTCCTGGGCAGCGTCTCCAGCGGCTACCTACGCTATGGAGACCGGGACCTTCTGATCATTCGATACAAGACCCTCGGCGACGCAGACAAAGAAGAGCTGGGCAAATTCTGCTCGAGTATGTTCGAGAGAGTCCTGGCACCAACAGATTTCTCTAAAGCCGGAAACGCCGCCATTGAGAGGATAAAGGATTTGAAGCTCACAAACGATGTCCTGCTGCTAAATGTTGTCGCAAAGGGGATAAGCCAATCCCAGGTGGATCATGCCCTGAAGAACGCCAGGGATTTGCTGGATGCGATGAAAGCGGATTTGGAGAAGTCTGGAATAAAGGCCAAGACAATGGCAGTCTCCACTGTAGCAGACGAGCCAAGAACTTACGGCACAGGCGGAATGGTCAGAGTAGAAACGACGCCGTTAGCCTCTTTGGGTGGCGTAGTAGATAGAATTCTGTCTGTAGCAGAAATTGAGAATGCCTCCTTGATCGCATTGGGGTCTCATGGAAAAGGCTGGCTGGACGAAGCTACTATTGGCAGCGTAGCATCTGATGTGGCAAGGATGGGGCAACGGCCAGTATTAATAGTCAGATCCAGCAAGTAGATAGAATTATCCGACAACAATAATGATAACACAAAGCCCATTGGGAATTGCAGTGCGAGGACCATCCAACGTCTCTCGCTACTGATATTTTGCAGCCAAAATTGCCTATCAGTGCTCTGTATTAACCATTTCTGGGGCTAGCAAAGAGGTTCAAAGCATCCCTAGCTGTTGTTTAATTGCCCGGACGTCTACCTGCAATTGCCGGAAATTTGTCGAGTATCCCGGTTGAACGTCTTCCCTCAAGCCTTTAATCTCTTCAAGTGTTACTTCAGTGGTTTTCCGCACTGCCTTCATGTCAGACTTCATCTCTTTCATGTCGCCCTTCATCTCTTTGAGATCATCTCTCATATCTAGGAGCAAGGGGATAGCTTTGTTCAATTGGACTGTTGAGCAGAATTGGGCATATTCTCCGATCCTCATGATATCTCCTTCAAAGTCATCAAAGAATATGCCAGATACCTCTGCTTTAGCAGGCCTTTTTGTCTCGGCTTGGGCACGAAAAGCTTTGACTGCCTCATCGTCACCATCGACAAAGGCCCAAACCTCGTTGCTTTCTATGTTATGGGCCTCAAACATCCTGATCCTATTGGACATGGCCATGCTCATCAGGAAATATCTGTAACCAACATCTTGGACTTTAGGGCCGACAATCTTGGCTTTCAGCTTCATAGTCATCCATGGTATGTGCCGGCAAGCTATTTGATTGTTTCTAAAAAGAATATGCTGAAATTATCTTCCCCAGAATGGGTCCTTCTTGCGCTTGATCTCCAGGAACTTCTCCAAGACCTCACGCTCGTCCTCTGCCAGCCTGGGCTTCAGCTCAAGCTCCACAATGCGAGCATGCTTTTCAGGAATATTGACGTAGAGTATATCTCCCTCGTGGATCTGCCGGCCTACGGTTGGCCCATCTATGGATATGGCAACCTCCTGGCCAACGGTTGCTGAGCCGACGTTCTCATTTCGGGCCTGGATGCCCTTGACCTCACCTACATTGGCCCCGTCCTCTCTCATCAGGTTGATCTGAGTTCGGACCACACCTCCGATAATCTGCACTCCTACTATGGCTGGCTTGGACTGCCGGAATACGCAGTCAGGCAAGAGTCGCACAGCTCCAGGCCTGATCACTGCCTCCAGCCGCTCTTGCTCTATTCGCATCTTCTGGTTCTCCATCCACTGCTCATAGCTCTCCAGGATGGTGTAGATGATATCGCTGCAAAATACTGGCACATTGGTCTTTTGAATCTCGCTCACAGCGTCGGGCAGAATGGCAACATTGAATGCCAGAATCGCACCCAGCAGAGGATCCTTGATGGCTGCACCCCGGATCACATCCCTTCTGGAGATGGGCCCCACGTCTGCATAATGAATGGCAATCTTCTTTGCCTTTAATTCGCCTACAAGAGCCTCCAGCGAGCCAATTGTGTCCGCCTTGAGTATCACACCCTCGGCCTCGGCATCGATGCGCACAGCTTCCAGCTCCGACTTCAACTGCTTGGACAGCTCCTCGGCCTCTTCAGCCGTTGTAACCACTCGAATGGACGATCCTGCCAGAGCGTTTTCCAGCTTGGGGGCAGCTACCTTCACGCCTGACGCTGCCACCACATGCTTGACAGGCAGAAATCGTTCATCGCTTCTGATCTCCGCCAGAGGCTTGGGCTTGAGCAGGGCCCGTATCTTTGTGATGATGGGCTCGTGAGCTGTGCCCACAATGATCGTATCGCCCGAATTGAACTCACCGTTGTAGAGAATGACGTCCAAGGTAGTACCGAGGCCCTTCTCTTCTTTGACCTCCAGGATGGTGCCCACACCCGGACCGGTCGCAGTGAGCAACAGGTTCTCCTTTAAAAACCTCTGGGCGAGTCCAACCAGCACCATGAGAAGATCTGGGACGCCTTCACCAGTGATTGCGCTGATGGGAACAATTCCAACAGTCCTCGTGAAGTCTGAAATCCTGTCATATCTGTCGGCATCAAAACCATACTTGTAGAGTTCCCCCACCAGCTCGTAGATCTTGGTGTCCAAAACCTCGACAACCCTCTCGTTTTGCGTCTTGAAGCTCTTGCTGAACGGAGCATTGGGGATGGCATGCCAACCGCCGATCCGATCCATCTTGTTGGCGGCGATCACGAATGGAGTCTTAAAGCGTTTGAGAATGGTCAGCGACTCAATGGTCTGAGGCTGAAAACCCTCGTTAACGTCCACAATCAGCACAGCTAAATCGGCAAGAGATCCCCCACGGCTCCTCATGGAGGTGAAGGCATGATGCCCAGGAGTGTCTATGAACAGAAGACCAGGTATCTGCATCTCATTTCCAAAACGCGATCCGCAAAACTCCTGTACCACGTCCAGCGGCACTTCTGTGGCTCCAATATGCTGCGTGATGAGCCCGGCTTCACCTTTGGCTACCGCAGTCCCCCTTATCTTATCCAATAAAGAGGTCTTGCCGTGGTCCACGTGCCCCATCACCACTACTATGGGTGTTCTAAGGTTGGACTCTTTGCCCTTGCTGGCTTTTTTGGACTTCTGTTGCATGCCGGTCGCTTCCAGGAGATGTGATTCTAAAAAATACCTTTGAGTTTTTGAGAATTTAAAGGCTCCCATGGGAGCGGGCAGATTGCTTTCTGCCCGATCTCACTCGTAGAGCCACGTTTCATCGATTCGTTTGTAATCTACAAGCTCACTTGGGGTAAAGTGCAGAGCTATCTCGCGAGCCGCAGACGCGGCTGAGTCCGAGCCGTGCACCACATTTCGCCCGGTTTCAATGCCCAGATCCCCTCTTATGGTTCCGGGGACCGCGTCAACCGGATTGGTGGCTCCGTTCATCTTCCTCATCGCGGCAATTGCGCCACGTCCCTCAACTACCATGGAGACGGACGGCCCAGATGTGATGAAATCCACCAGATCTTGGTAGAACTTCTTGCCTACATGCTCGGCGTAGTGGGCTTTGGCCTTCTCTACCGGCATCACTGCAAGCTTCATCGCCACGATCTTGAAGCCCTTTTCCTCAATGCGCTGCAGTATTTTGCCGATGAGAGCGCGCTGCACTCCATCGGGCTTGACCATGATGAAGGTCCTTTCCAGTTCCGCCAGGCCTTATGCCCCCTTTCTGGCCCACTTGATCCTTCTTGTTACGCGGCCAAGGGCAACGTTATTCTCGCACTTTGCTGAGCAGAAGTAAAAGACCGTGCCGTCCTTCTTGGCATAGAGCTTGCCTGTGCCCGGTTCGATGGTCTTATTGCAGAATGAACACTTTCTCTCTTCCATCTTACTTCACCTGCTGGTAAGCTTCTTGGCCTCTCTGGCGGTCTCCAGCAGCATCAGGACATCGCCCATGCGAATGGGGCCCATGCAGTTCCTGGTAATGATGCGGCCCTTGTTGTTGCCTTCCAGGATACGGCACTTGATCTGCGTTGCCTCGCCATGCATCCCAGTGACGCCGATGACCTCGATGACCTCTGCCGGTATGCCGTTCTCATCATCCATCGGGTATCACCTACTTCAAAGCTGCCACTTTTGAGACGATCTCATCAAGCAACTCTTTTCCTTTTCCGGGCTCTACGATGGCTGCAGCAGCGCTCTTTACGCCGAGGCCAGCAGCCGCGCCTAACTCGCTCTGCTTCTTGACATAGATATAAGGCGTCTTCTTCTCTTCGCAGAGGGCAGGAATATGAGCCACGATCTCAGGTGGCATAACATCCTCGCCGACAATAACCAGACGAGCCACGCCGCGCTCAATGGCCTTGGTGGCTTCGTTGGTTCCCTTCTTGATCCTTCCTGTATCGCGAGCCAGTTCGAGGGCCTCAAGTGACTTGCTGGCCAGCTCTGCTGGGACGTCAAACCTTACGAATATTGGTCTTGCCATAATTTAATCTCCTTCCGGGCACCATGCCCATCATCATTCATCGCAAAAACGCCTAATGGATTAGACGGTTCAGATTGTAAGGAGCCATTAGCTCCACATGTAAAAAGGTTGCGCTACGGCCCGAGAAATGCCGTCAGAACGCTTTCCAAATTTGCGCTGGCTACAGAACCGGATACATCTATGTCCGAATCCTGGGCCGTCACGCTGAGATTGTTCTTGGAAGCGATATCCTCAATCCTCTGGCTTGTGCTCGACAGAGGCCCTGCAATCTTAGCGTTGAGCGAATAGCCGTCAGCCTCCGTATTATTTGTTGCCTTTACGCCCAGGTAGAACTCCTGGTATGCGCCTGAGAGAGGCATGCTCGGCCCGCCGCTGCCCAAAGCCGCTACCTGCAGGTCTGAGCGATCATCGCCAACTAATGTAAAGTTCATAGTGGGCATGCCTCCGGCGATCACATCTATCACCTGCGGCACCGACTCCTGAGTTCCAAAGAGGACCGGCATTCCCATAACTGTGACAAAATCGGAGCCTGTAGGAATCATCATGTAGTTCTCATAGGGTATGACCAGGCTATTGTAACCAACGGCGTAAGGCTTAATCCAATGGAATTCCGCCCAGGTCCCATTGAAATTGATATTGGCCATCCGTTCCATCTTGGTGCTATAAAGCTGGCTTGAGTATTTCAATCCCAGTGAGTCGGGCAGAGCTACAGCCACGGCACTTGTTAGATTATCTGATGCGCTCATATTGAGCCAGTATGCCATCACGGTGCTCTCAGGAGCCATTTCCAGAACATCCTGGAGTCCCTCGAAGTTCCATTCTACAAGGTTGCCCTGCATTCCAAATGTCTGGACTGAGCCGCTGTCCGATGACTCAACAGGAATATCGCTTTGGTCGGATCCCATCAACACAAATCCTGCAAAGGCGGAAAGTACCATAATTGCGCCTACAAAGATTGCAAAAGCCTTCGAATTCATCCGAACCTATCTCGCGAGACCAATTATTTAACTCTTCTCTGCGGACCAGAGGGGTTCATCCTGAACATAGTCTCTTTTCAGGCCAAGAGCGATCTCCGCCCTCTCCAGTTCGCGGCCCAGGTAACCGGCGTGATCCAGGCGGCTGACGAGGCCCATATCGATGATGGTATTGAGAATGTCACGAGCACGCCTTCCGGCTACAGTTGTCTTTGCATTTTGCGCCACGATCTGGCCACCAGCTAGAAAAATTCTGAAGCAGCCTGAAGAGTCCGGCTCGAATTTGCGGCCATCTTTTGCCTGCACGAATTCCTCAGGCAGGGCCTCCACCGGCAGACGTCGCTTCTCCTTCAGGATGAGAAGATCAAGCCCCAGGTCCTTTGGAGGCGCTCTTCGACTAGATCCCAGCTGCATCATTCGCGAGGCTACTGCAAGCTCCCTCACGCTTCCTCTCGCCTTGGAGCTGTACTCGGGAGTAAAGAGTATGCTTGCCCCCATCTCAGCGCCAAGGGCTGCCAGGATGGCATTGGCCCCAGGAGTATCGGCATCAAGCAGCTCAGTTACATTACCAGCCCCAAAGAACAGGGCGACATCTGGATGATCCCTTCTAAATTGCAGGTACCGATTTAAGGAGCCTGCCAATCCCAAGAGCGGCGGATCGAGGACCGGGTCGGCAATGACAGAAATCCCCAGATCTTCTGCAGTTTTCAGGTTATCCTCCAGACTGACCGCACCCGGGCCTGAGATGACCACTGCCGGCACCCCGGCCTCGGCAACAGCTCTGCCAACCATTGGAAGGCTCTGGCCGTTTAAGCTCAGCAGCAGATCGGCTCCGCCCTCAAGTCCGGCCATAATCAGCTCCGGTACAAGTGTATCGATGCTTATCGGAAGGTCGGTAGCCTCTTTGGCAGTCTTCAGTGAGGCCTTCACCTGTTGGACATCGGCATCCAGTGGAATTCCCAGGTCGATCATATCGGCGCTCTCTTCTTCATAGTAGCGAATCCTGTCCTGAAGGGCTGAAGGAGAAAGGCGCGTGGCATCAACGATCTCTGCCAGGACCTTCATGCGGGAGCTGCCCCCGATCTTGATACCTCCTATGACCATCCTGGCAGAAGCCTTTCTCTCCAGCCTCTCCGCTTGGCCATTGGCATACTCCCTCATCTTTCCAAGAATCAGCTGGCAGGCGGGAACGGTTCGAGATAGATCAATTTCATTCCTGCGCAGATGATCCAATACCATCCCCAGGTCTGCTGCATGCTTGGGGCCAAGCCTGATAGGGGTCTTGAGAGTGCGTTCAGCATCCCTAAAGTCCGCTGTGATCGCCCCAGGAATCAAGATGAGGTCGTAGCCACGAGGCGCCGCACAGAGCAGCATCCTGGGCGTTATGAAGGCTGCTACATCAACATCAGCCACCAGCACATCCGCTTCTGCCGCATAGGATCTGACCTGTTCCTCGGCCAGCCTTCCCGTAACTAAGAGGATCTTCATGGCAGGCAAAACGTGCCTCTCAACTCATCGAGCGTCGCAGTATTTCACTTCATCTACATCCAGCATGAGTGGCGTGCCAGGCTCGAAGTTGGTGATCCTTCTCACCCGTCCCACTGCCAAGAGCTGCAGCTGCGCCCTGGCCGCCTGGGCCTCGCGCTCCTCATAGTAGTCCTCGCTTGACTGAATGGTGCGGTGTGTGATAGTCTGCATGGCTCTGATGCTGGCGATCAGCCCAGAGGTTCCGGGGACTATGTCCGGAGCGCTGGACTCGGTAAGAAATATCCTGTCTCCCGGCTGGACGCTCAGAAGGGCAAAGAAGTTATTGGGACTCCTGATCTCCACCGTCCTGACTTTGGCAGCAAGAAGCTCCTTTATCACATGTTTAGCCAATCCCGTTAACGCTATGTAGATCATTAGGCATCACCCGTACATGGGAAACTCTTTGGGCATCTGAACCTGCTGCTCTTCTGGGGCTGCAGCTTTCATCTGCTGGGCGAGCTGCGCCATCTGCAGTTCGATCTGCTCCGCCTGCTCAGAGAGTTTAGCTGTGCTTATCCCTAAATCATAGATCTTGTTGAGCGTCTCGATGGTGGCTATGGCCGCTCTTGGATCCGGTTCTGCTGAGGCGGTCTCGCCGAGCAAACAGATGGCCGGCATGTTTCTGATACGGCACTCATTCATGATGCTGCCAGTAATGCCTGTGATTGTGCCCAGCTCAAAGACCTCTGTCTTCTCCTTGATGCGGTCGAGCAGATCCTGTCGGCTCACTGCGCCAAATACCCGGTGCTCCTCGCCCATCACAGTGATGCCTGCAAGACAGATCATCTCTTTAGCGCTGATGGACTCAGCGAAGGAGACTATCTCCTTTCCAATCTCAAAGGAGGCGAGAGGATGAACAGGAATGTCGGCTGTAAGAATCACTATGCCCTTCTCTGCGTCCTCATAGATCCTGACAGGCATGTTCACAACTCCCCCCAGGAGAACTGCCAGAGGCGGAAAGTACCTGGAGCTCATGGCGCCGAGATATGTCATCTTCAGTTCGTTGACTATGTACTGACTGGCGATGTTGCCCACCAGGCCGATCCCAGGGAACCCCTCGATCAAGATTGGGTTCTTGACGGAGGGCTTCTTCTCTAAAATGACCTGGACAATTTCCTTATCCATGCAGGATTATTGGGCATTTATCCGAGATAAGAGCATCGCTTCCAATGAAGGATATGGGCGGCAGACGGCATAGCCCCTCAGCCAATCTTTTATTAATATTATGATAAAACCATGACAAAATGCGTCTACCCGGCGGTCCGAGAAGGTGATAACAGATATTTCGTAAGTCTGGTAAGCTTTTTAAGGTGACAATCAAGATAAACGAACTCATAGCGGCCAGAAGAGAACACAGTATTTCGGGGTCAAAATGGCAAAGCAATATAGAGAGGTTATCGATCGGGCCCGGTCAAGTGGCCGGACCTACCTGATGGAGCACGAGAGCAAAGCCGTTTTAGAAAGCCTGGGAATCACAACCACCGGGACCGGAGTCGCAAGAACCGAGGACGAAGCAGTAGAGATCTTTTCTGCCCTTGGTTGTCCTGTGGCCATGAAGGTGCTATCCCCTGATGTCGTCCACAAATCCGATGCAGGCGGCGTTAAGCTTAACTTGAAAAATGCAGATGAAGTAAGGTCCGCCTATCGGGAGATCGTTGCCGCATTTTCCGGCAAGAGGCTCGAAGGCGTCTCTGTGCAGAGGATGGCCCGGCCAGGTGTGGAGGCCATAGTAGGCGTGGCCAATGATGCCACATTCGGGCCGGTGTTGATGTTTGGCCTTGGCGGAGTCTTTGTAGAGGTTTTAAAGGATGTCTCCTTCCGCTCGATCCCAATCTCGTCCTCTGATGCTAAAGATATGATTGAGGAGATCAAGGGCTATGCACTTCTCAGAGGATACCGCGGCTATTCTTCGGACATCGACGCCCTGGAGAAGCTGCTCCTGTCAGTATCCGACTTCGTGATGGACAATCCCGATATATCGGAGATGGATCTCAATCCAGTGTTCCTCTATCCAGAGGGCTACATGGTGGTTGATGCTCGCATCATTTTGGGCGATCCGAGACCAGAGCCGCCTGAGGCTAAAAAGCAGGACCTGCACGACCTGTTCTATCCGAAGAGCATTGCAGTCATTGGTGCCTCCGGCACACCGGGAAAATTGGGATGGAACGTCTTTACCAATCTGGTCAGCCACAAGTTCAGAGGAAAGCTCTATCCCATAAATCCCCGTGCCGATGAGATCTGCGGCTGCAAGGCATATCCGTGCATCAGCGCGGTGCCTGAGCCAGTTGATGTGGCTATCATCCTGGTCTCGGCAGGGGTCACGCCTGATGTCGTGGAGGAGTGCTGTAAGTGCGGAATACGCTATATCGTCGTCGAGTCCGCAGGGTTTGCAGAACTTGGCGAGGACGGCCTGAAGATCGAGCTGCAGATGAAGGAGATCGCCGACCGATACGGCGTCCGGCTGCTTGGACCCAACTGCTCAGGCATAATCAACACCCATTGCAGCATGGTCCAGTCAATAGGCATTGTGGACGCTCTGTCTATGGGCAACATCGGCCTCGTCTCTCAGGCGGGCGTCTGCGCAGCTGGAATGCTCTGGGGTCTGCGTCACATCATGGATTTCGGAATCATCGCAACCATCGGCAACAAGCTGGATATCAACGAGACGGATATCATGGAGGCAGTGAGCAAAGACGAGTTCATCAATGTCATCTGCATGTATCTGGAGTCTGTGAAAGGCGGCAGACGTTTCATTGATGCAGCCAAGCGGATCACCCGCAACAAGCCGATAGTTGTTCTCAAGTCCGGGCGAACCGATGCAGGCAAAAAGGCTGTAGCATCCCACACAGCATCTATGGCCGGAAACGACCAGATCTTCTCCGCGGTCTTCCGCCAGTCGGGCATAATCAGAGCGCGCGATTACGAGCACATGTTCAACCTTGCCCGCATCATCTCCAAGCAACCATTCCCTGATCGTGATGGTGTATTCATCATAACCTACGCTGGATCCCTGGGCGTTATCGCAGCCGACGCCATCATCGACAACGGCATGCGCCTCTCGGAGCTTGAGCCTCAGAACAAAGAGCGACTGAAGAAGCTCTTGCCTGACTATGTCTGCGGCATGAATCCAGTGGACTACACATTCAGCCAGGATGCCGAGACCGTTAAAAGGACGATTGAGATAGGAGTTGACAGCGATGATGTGGGCAGCTTCATAGTGGTCCTTCAGGCCGAGATCCTGGACAGCTACGTGGATGCCCTCAAGAGCATCAACTACAAAGGCAAGCCGATCATAGCCTGCGTCGCAGGAAAAGAGTTTGCCATGCCTGATGTGATAAAGATGGAAAACGCCGGCATTCCCGTCGTCTCTACTCCTGAGCAGGTGGCCGACGCTTTAGGCATCATGTACCGCCACTACAAGCAGGTAAAAGGACAGGAGCCTCAGGCATAGGTCTGAAGCAGAGCTAGGGTCCGGGAAAAGAAACGCTTTCCCGGCCACGCTCCGGCCTGATTTTCCTCTTTTTTGCGGCAAAAATCAGCCATCTTGATCGGCCAAGCCGATCAAAGCTCAAGGCACTTCGTAGTTGGATGCACAGCATATTTGGGTCATGTTCTTCTCCAGTGCATCGTAATACTCGTTGGATAGACATGCGCAATCAGTGAAATTGGATGCGACATTGAAAGCATCTGGTGGATTCCATTCACCCCAGTACCCTCTGGTTGTATTGTTGAGCATCGCAGTGACATTGATTGCATTATATCCATCCAGGCAGCAGGGCAGTGGTTGATAGTAGGCCTCAAACGTAGTGCTGTTATTAGCTTTTAGAATGCTCTCCTTGCAGGTAGCCGTAACTGCCACGAAATTCGTATAATAGCTGCGTTGTCCATCGAGTTTAGCCCACATCTTTATCGTCAGCGTTCTGCTGATATCAAGCGATGGTATGGTCCAATTCAACATCTGGCCGTTGGGCTTGGCCCGGATGCTGGAGTTGATGAAACTGCATCCATCCGGAAGATAATCTGTTACAGTAAGGGGCTTGAGCAGCTTATTGCCATCATTGCTGACATTAATCAAAAATAGGACGATATCTTCGCCTACCATGACGGCCTTCTTGCTGATATTTACGTGAGGATAGAGATGCCGTGGAGATGTGTATACGGCTATGGCAGTATCTATCTGATAGCTGCCGATGAATGTCTCATCCAGAGCAGCGTTCTTGCCGTTTTTCAATTGCAGGTTGAGGCTTCCATTGAACTTTCCGAGAACTGAAAGTCGGGACTCATCCATAAAGGCCTCCTTATCCACAGACGTTGCGTCTTGGATCTTCTCACCTATGAAAAGCATTTTATCCTTTTCGCGAGTCCACATGCCCTCTTGCCAGAGGTTGGCATAGGTGATATTTACCGATCTGGCACTGAGCTCTAAGGGAGCGTATTGCATCTTTGTGATTTTTTCGACCGAAGCGAGCTGAGACGTCTCTTCTGAGAAGTAGTACCCACTGCCTGAATCATAGGATCTCAATTTGCCTGTCACCCTCTCATCAGAGGAGACGAACCCTTTGCCTTTGCCTGATTTAGAGAACTTGACGCTATCCCCGTATGAATCCACGGACTCTTCTATTCTGAAGCTGCCGTGGTAGTTCTCATCGATCTCCTGGATTAGAGCGGTTCTGTCCTCTGAATATTTCTTGTATTTGATCCGGGCCATGCCTGAGACCATATCTACCTGGGAATCATAAACAGTCTGATTCATGTCAGCTTGGAACGAGCTACTCTTGTTCAAGGTATCTGCATATTGATAATTCTCGCTGACCTTATCAAGCAGAAGCCTATTTTCCACGTCGGTCCGGTCTGACCACAAAGAATCGTATTCGAGGCTTCTATCACCCGGCAGCATGGATGTCGTCGGCTCATAGCTGGCGAACATTACCTTGTCGAGGCTCACGCTCTTGTTCTCCTGGAAGAGGCTGCTTTTTTCCGATTCTTTGTAAGTGCCGCTCCCGTGCTCCCGGCTCAAGATACTGGTGCCTGGTGAGCCAATCAGGGTTACAGATGAACTGGCGTATACCGGGTATCTGCGAAGATAATAGTACCCTGTTATCACCACTCTGTTTGTGAGCGATTTCTTCTCCTCTTCGGTCGATAATTCTTTTCGAACGTAGGCATAGCCCACACCATTTACCTGAGATGTCTCGTGGAATGTCGCGTTTGCCTTCTTTGGGATCTGGGCAATTATCGTAATGGTCCCAGATTCGTTTGCCTTTAATGTTCCGATGTTCCAAGTCAGGTTGCTGCTGCTTGAGCTAAAGGATGGCGATGGTGATGCACTTATGAGCATTACATCCGGAAGATAGTCGGTGACAGTCACATTCGTGGCGGCAATTGGTGCGGAATTTCCGTACTTGATGGTGTAGGTTATGTTCTCCTCCTGGCCATAGCTCTTCTTGTCTGCAGTCTTTTTGATCCAAAGAGAGTGAATCACAAGCGTCTCCAAAGATGCTTGAACTCCTCGCGATTGAGTGGAATTGATCTTGTAAGTATTGATGAGCCATGTGGCGTTATTCAGAAAGACGTCTTTTGGCTTTACCTTTACCCTTATGGTTATCGTGCCCATCTCTCCTGGATTGAGGTCGCCCACGCGCCACCAGTAATAGTCCCCATAATTGCTGCCGTTCAGGAGTGGATTGGACGTCACATCGACCAGATCAACATAGCTGTCCAGCCAATCAAAAATGGTCACATTGGTCTCTATTGTTTCGCCGTCATTTCGATAGACTATGGTGTAGGTCAGGATCTCATCGGGGGATACAGGATTTGGATAGGCGCTCTTGGTGATATTCAGCCTCTCTCCAGCCACGGTGGTGTTTATTATGCTAATGTTCCTGCACTTCTCCTTGCAGGTGATCTCTACCGGGTTGGTGATTTTCGATCCTGGCTTGGCGAGAGGATCAACCTTGGTCTGGATGTTGATCTTTCCCAATTCTCCTGAATGGAGATCTCCCAGGCTCCATCTATCGATCGTCCCATCATCGGGCGAGGGATCCGATCGCAGGAAGGTAACGCTTTTGTTGTAGCTCTCCCTGATCACAACATCATGTGCATCTGTTCCAGCAATATTTTGATAAATGATTGTGTAGTTTAAAAGAGCGCCCGGATCCACCGGTTCTTTATCTGCGGACTTAACGATTGCAAGAACCGGCAGCATTCGGATGACCTCCAATGTGAATGAATCGTAATCGGATACATTCACGCCCTCTTTCGTCCTGGCTGTTACTGTAGCAGTATTTCTGAGATAATATCTTTCTTCATATTCTTTATATCCCGGGGTAATTTTAAATTCCTTGGATAAGATATTTCCCTTAGCATCAACGATCAATACCAGTGTCTTTCCTGTTTTGTAATCAATGATTGTAATGGTCCGATATCCTCGAGCAGGCATGTCGTACTCTATCTTGAGGTACTCTCTGGTTGTCGGAGGAGGAAAATAGACCTCCTCAAAGACTATCTTCCCTGATGCGGCATAACCAACAGTCAACAATGCGCCGGTGACTGCATCAGTGTAGATGGTTCTATTCAAATTGCCCATTGAGTCGACCATCCTGCTCAGCGACTCTCCCGTCACGGGGTTGGTGTAGTTATAGGATATAAAATTCACCTGATTGAGGGTAGCGTTTCCCGTCTCAAGTTCGGCCACCTTGGTATCGAATTGGCTGGATGATCGACGCATATTATCCATTACTATCTCCAAGCGGCTCTTGATATCCATCAGTTTTTGTATTGTCTCATCCATTCCGCCTGGATTGATATTGCTCTGCATGATATGGAGCATTGGATAGTCGGCTGGATCTTGAATAGTATATTGGCATTCGTACCACCAGGATTCCCCAAGATCCAGCACATTGTTGCCGTTATCACCTCTCTTATAGACAGGGCGGCAATTCGGCCCCCAGCTCTGCAAGTCGGTGAGGTTCAGGTTCAGAAGGGGCTGACCACCTACATTGGTGACGTTGTAGGTGTACAATACCCGGTCCCCTATCCTGGTGGGCGATGAAAACACGCAATCTTTATTCAAGCTTATTCCGGGGCTCTTTTTTGTCTCCACCAATATATCGAATTTATAATCCTTCTGGCAGCCGCTTGAGGTTGTCATCGTGCATGTGATTATTGTGTCCTGAGGAGCATCGACACTTGGCGCCATCCAGCTAAAGGAGCTCCCAGTCGAGCTGGTAGGGCTACCGGAGGATGCTTTCCAGACAATCGTTGCATCCTCGGGGGATAGATTCTTAGCAATGAATTTAAAACTGCTTCCTGCTGTTACATGGTCTATAATTTGACCATCTGCAGAAGTCATGCATAGCAGTATCAGGGCTGTAACCAATAGAGCTGCCAATGCATTTTGTGAGAAGCATTTTCTCCAGCTATCCCTCATCCGGGCCATCTTGTCAGCCTCATTATTGTGTGCCATCCTCTTCTAGCCTTCATCTCACGCTGCTAAAGCTGATCGTCGCCTCTGGCTCAGGAAGAACGGTTATAGTCATATTGCATGAAGGCCAACGTTCCTCATTTCCGTCCCCATTTTCGTTTGTCAAATAAACCTGCAGATAATGCTCGCCCAATGCATAGCCATTCCAATTGATGGCAATACCGTCGCTGCCCTGCGATATTTCCCGTCCTATCTCCATTCCGTCCAGGTACCATTCAATGCCGTCTGGCGTCGTATCATTGACGATTGCTCTGTAGGTTTCTGTCCAATCCTGGCAGGTATGATCTTGCCCGATAATTGTGCAGGGACAGGCATTGATAACAATAACTCTGCTGAAAGAGGACGCAGTACCAGACTGATCAACCACCTGCAGTCTGACTTCATAGCTACCCATATGGCTGTATTTATGCGTTGGATTCTGCTCCTGGCTGTGGTACCCATCTGCAAAATCCCAGTCATACGCATAAGATCCATCTCCACCGGTCGTCTCATCAAAGAACCTGACCTCTTTAGAGCAATTTTCCGTCTCCCAGGAAAATGAGGCCGAAAGTGGTGTCTCTACCGGCAACTCCGTCTCCCAGCCGCCGTAGCATTTTGTGTTGCGGTTGCTGCATTTTCTATTAGCGTTATCGCAGCTGGTTTTCTTTGCGGTCTCCCAGCTCAACACAAACCTCTTGAAAACGATCTCCGTGCCTCTTGTCCAGGTCATGCTGTAGAGGAGATAGTCCTTACTGGATTTGGACTCAATCTCGTCAAGCACGCATAGCCCATCATCATAAAAAGAATGGCTCAGCTCGCCATCGATATACAGGTCTGCCAGCAATATCGCGGCATATCTGGGAGAATTGGCGATATTGCGCAACGTGACCCACAGATAGCATGATTGCTCCTCGCCAGGAACTCCGGGCGGCAGATCATTCCCATTAGCATCTCCAATCCACAACCTGGTGACGATTACATCGTTAGCCCTACATTGGAACTTGCACTCAGGCCAGTCCGCGGATGTGGCGACAGGCATGACTATGGCCAGGATGATCATGCCAAAGATGCTTGTATGAATCCGACTCATAATAACACACATAGTCTATTCTTACATATTATATATAGATTTCATTATAAAAAATAATATACTGCACCTGAGCTGCGGGCTCAGGTGCCTCGTTCCGTGTCAATGCTTTTTATGTCTCCTCCATAGATATTTCTGCGGATGGCTCAGGTATGACCTTCAAGGTCATGCTGCAGTCCTTTGTGGACCAGACCAAGCCTTTGTAGTACCTGGTTACAGTCACACTGAGGTCATGCACTCCCTCTTCATAGTCTGCTCCATTGAGGACTATGCTCTTGTCGGTGCCTGTGACTGGCGTATCATCCACAGACCAGCTATAGCCCTGAGTGAACTTCGGGTCCTCCGTTACATTGTAACTGTAGGTCTCCTCTCTATTTCGACAGAGGGCAGGTCCTTCCAGGCCACATTCTGCCTGAGAGCATCCAGGAGAGTTCTTGTTTGCAGTAGCTACAGTGTTCTCCAAGTGCCATACAATTGCATTGCCATCGGATACGACGCCAAAGACCGCGTCCTGGCTTCCAGGATCAAACGTAGTGGGCTGCCCTTGGTCATTCCCGCCCCTTCCGGCAGTGATCTTGTTGTCGTTTCCGATCGGAACTGTGACGGCATAGCTGTTCGGGTTCTCGTAGCCGAAGAATGCTGTATAGGTGCCGTCATCATTTAACATCACGCAGTTTAAGACCGGAGTGAGGCGATCTCTGGTTATGGCAACCGTGGCTTTGGCAGTGGCGCCGACGCTGTTTCCTGCCGGATCCTTGCCACTGAGCGTCGCGTTATTGATTACGGGTCCTGGCGCATCCTCCACTGCAATGATGTATGTCGCAGTTGCGGTAATTGTCCCACCAGGTGCCACAGAGTCCTGCGCCAAGGTGATTGTTCCGATCTTGTCATCTACCAGACTCAGGGAGCTGATTGTAACCTTATTGTTGTTTGATATGGTGTAGGTATAGGTTACTGTATCGCCCACTTTTGCTGATCTCGAAGACGCCACCTTGGTCAATGTTATGGCAGATGAGGTGTAGGTCACAGCTACTGTTGCAGTATCCGTGGATGTTACAGTCTGCTCTTGAATGTCTCTGCCCGTTACGGTGACCACGTTGGTCAATGGGCTTGGCAGATCGGCTTCTACCAGAATGTGATCTACGGTTGCGATTATGCTCTCTCCAGGCGCCAGAGTATCTTTGACTAACGCTATCGGACCGAGCTTATCATCACTCAGGTTCAGGCCATGAATGGTGACTTTGCCGGCGTTTGTCACAGTGAACGTATAGGTTACTGTGTCTCCGAGGGCTGCTGATTGAGGAGATGCCGCCTTGGTGACAGCCAGGGTTGCGGTGTAGGTAAGATCAACCGTTGCAGTATCATCGGATGTTACCGGCTGTCCTAAGCGGTCCGTTGCAGTAGCCGTGACATTGTTAATCAGAGGTCCGGGGATATCCGTCTCAAGGACGAGATGCGTTGCAGTTCCAGTGGTAGTCTCACCAGGCTGCAAAGATAGCTTGGCCATGGTGACTGTGCCGAGCCGATCATCTATGACCGCAAGGTCATTGATAGTAACCTTTCCGGTATTCTCCACCGTGTAGGTGTAGGTTATGGTGTCGCCTACTGCGGCTGAGCTTGTGGAAGGAGTCTTGACTATCGTCATGCTTGCTGCATAGGTCAATTCCACAAATGCAGAAGCCTCGCCCGTTACGGTCTTTCCGACGCTGTCTTTAGCCGTTACTGTGGCACGGTTGGTCAGAGGTCCGGGAAGATCTGTCTCAAGTACGGTGTACGAAGCAGATCCCGTTGCAGTCTCGCCTGGTCCCAGTGAGGTCTTATCAAGTGTTATGGTTCCAAGCTTGTCGTCGGAAAGAGCCAGCGCTGTGATGTTGACAGTACCGCTGTTTGTCACCGAGTAGGTGTAGGTTACGATATCGCCTACTGCTGCGGTACTGGATGATGGGGTCTTGACAACATCAAGAGTAGCAGTGTAGGTCAGGTCTACGGTTGCCGTCCCTTGAGATGTGACATCTCTGCCCAATACATCTGTACCTGCAGCGGTGGCCACATTGGTCAGAGGTCCAGGGAGATCAGCCTGAACTATCGCATGCGTTGCCGATCCGGTAGCGGTCTCGCCCGGTGCCAGAGTGTCTGTGCTGAGGGTGATAGAACCAAGCTTGTCATCAACCAGGGTCAAGCCGTTGATGGTTACATTTCCAGTGTTCACGACAGCAAACTGGTATGTCACAGTCTCGCCAACAGCTGCTGTTGTTGCCGACGGGGTCTTTGTCACCTGCATGGCTGCGGTGTATGTGAGCGCGACTGTTGCTGTTGCCTCTGAGGTTACAGGGCCGTTCAGGACGTCAGTGCCTGTAGCCGTAGCCACGTTGACTACTGGTCCCGGCAGGTCAGCCTCAACTATTGTGTAAGACGCCGATCCATTGGCAGCCTCACCGGCTGAGAGAGCACTCTTGTCAAGGATGATGGTTCCAAGCTTGTCGTCAGCGAGGGCCAGAGAGTTGATGGTAACCGTTCCCGTGTTCTTGACCTGGAAGGCATAAGTTATCGTCTCTCCGACAGATGCTGTTGTCTTCGACGGGGTCTTTGTCACCTGCATGGCTGCAGTGTATGTGAGTTCAACTGTGGCTGTTGCTTCTGAGGTTACGTCGCCATTCTGGCTGTCAGTACCTGTAGCCGTTGCCACATTTGCCAGAGGTCCAGGCAGATCCGTTTCGACTATTGTGTAAGATGCCGATCCGGTTGCAGTCTCACCTGGCAAGAGAGTGGTCTTGTCAAGGGTGATGGCACCCAGCTTGTCATCGTTCAGCGCCACGTCGTTTATGGTTACAGAACCGTTGTTCTTCACTGCATATGTGTAGGTTATAGTGTCACCGACACCTGCAGTGGTGGATGATGGTACTTTTGTTACCACCAGTGCTGCGGTATAGCTCAATTCTACCGTTGCTGTGGCAGTAGATGTTACAGGCTGTCCCTGGCTGTCCGAAGCTGTGCCTGTGACCACATTTGTCAGAGGTCCGGGCAAATCGCCCTCGACAACCAGATGCGAAGCGGATCCTGTTGCAGTCTCGCCTGCAGCTAAACTGTTCTTGTCCAGTTTAATTGTTCCGAGCTTGTCATCGACCAGAGCCAGACTGCTGAGCGTGACAGATCCAGTGTTTCTCACTGTGTAGGCATAGGCTATGGTCTCGCCCACATTGGCAGAGGTCGCAGAGGGAGTCTTGGTTATCTCCATGCTGGCAGTGTAGTTCAGCTGCACAGCGGCAGTTGCTTCAGAGGTGACGGTCTGCCCAACGCTGTCCTTGGCAGTAACTGCGACAACGTTTGTCAGAGGTCCGGGTAGATCCGTCTCGACGACCGTGTAGGATGCAGTGCCCGTTGCAGTCTCACCTGGTGCGAGAGTATCTCGGTCCATCTGGATGCTATTGAGTTTGTCATCGACCAGAGTCAGATCGCTCAGGTTGACTGATCCGGTGTTTCTCACTGTGTAGGTGTAGATTATAGTCTCGCCCACAGCTGCGGCATTTGCAGATGGAGTCTTGACAGTCTCCATGCTGGCAGTGTATGTGAGAGCTACAGATGCTGTTGCCTCTGAGGTTACAGGCTTATTCTGGCTATCAGTAGCTGTGGCTGTGGCAATGTTTGTCAGAGGCCCAGGCAGATCCGCCTCAACGATCTGGTGTGACGCGGATCCAATTGCAGTCTCACCTGGCAAGAGAGTGGTCCTGTCAAGGGCAATGGCGCCAAGCTTGTTATCGTTCAGCGTCAGGCTATTGAGGGTTACATTTCCTGTGTTCACTACAGCAAACTGGTATGTCACAGTCTCGCCAACAGCTGCTGTTGTTGCCGACGGGGTCTTTGTCACCCGCATGGCTGCAGTGTATGTGAGCGCGACTGTTGCCGTTGCCTCTGAGGTTACAGGGCCGTTCAGGACGTCAGTGCCTGTAGCCGTAGCCACGTTGATTACTGGTCCTGGCAGGTCAGCCTCAACTATTGTGTAAGACGCCGATCCATTGGCAGTCTCACCTGCGGAGAGAGCACTCTTGTCAAGGGTGATGGTTCCAAGCTTGTCGTCAGCGAGGGCCAGAGAGTTGATGGTAACCGTTCCCGTGTTCTTGACCTGGAAGGCATAGGTTATCGTCTCTCCGACAGATGCTGTTGTCTTCGACGGGGTCTTTGTCACCTGCATAGCTGCAGTGTATGTGAGTTCAACTGTGGCTGTTACCTCTGAGGTTACATCGCCATTCTGGCTGTCAGTACCTGTGGCCGTTGCCACGTTTGTCAGAGGTCCTGGCAGATCCGTTTCGACGATTGTGTAAGATGCCGATCCAGTTGCAGTCTCACCTGGCAAGAGAGTGGTCTTGTCAAGGGTGATGGCGCCCAGCTTGCTATCGCTAAGGTTCAAGCCGTTTATGGTTACAGAACCGTTGTTCTTCACCGTGTATGCGTAGGTTATAGTGTCACCGATGCCCGCAGTGGTGGCAGATGGTGTTTTGGTTATTGCAAGACTGGATGTGTAAGTCAGTGCAACAGACGCGGTATCTGTTGCCGATACAGGCTTATTCTGAATGTCTGTGCCTGTAACAGAGGCCACATTGGTCAGAGGTCCTGGCAAATCGCTCTCAGAGATTACATGAGTTGCAGAAGCCGAGGCAGTCTCGCCTGGTGCCAGATCTTTCTTATCTGTCGCGATGGTTCCAAGCTTGTCATCCGTGAGGTTCAGGCCCTTTATGGTAACATTTCCAGTGTTTCTCACTGTGAAGGTATATGTCACCGTGTCACCCACAGCGGCGGTGGCTGTAGAGGGCTCTTTGGTCAGGTTCAAAGATGCAGTATATGCCAAGGCCACGCTGGCATTATCTGTAGCGCTGACAGGCCTATTGGATCTATCTTCAACGCCAGAAGCGACTGCAGTGTTGTTGAGAGGCCCGGGCAGGTCGCTCTCTTTAATGGTGTAAATGCTGGTGGCTGTGGTCTCTTCATTAGGCAATAGCGAATCGCTGGCCAATGTGAGGTCTCCCAGCTTATCATCTTTCAGTTTCAAAGCATTGATGCCGATTGTTCCAGTATTTCGGATGGTGTAGGTATAGGTCACAGCCTCGCCTACTGATGCCGAAATAGGAGAGGGGGTCTTGACTAACTCCAATCCCGTGGTATATGTCACATTTGTCTGGAACGCGCAGCTTATGCTTCGGAACGGATTGGTCGAACCTGCAGCTACATCTGAGTAATCCTTTGTTAGAAGCAATCCAATGGTATGATTTTTCAAATCGTAATTCGACCAGTCGATATCTACGCTGGGTCCGGCAGCTCCATCGATCTTTTTGCCATCTAGGCTCCACTCGTATGTCAATTGGCCTGTTGTGCCTCCCGAATAGGTGTAAGTGGAGATGTCATAGGGGCCGACCGACTCTGGTCCGGATATGCCGCAAACCGGCAGAGCGTAAACATTGATGTCTGTACTCGTTTGGTTGACACAACCTCCTTCCTTCGTTCTGATGAACAGAGAGATCGTGACTGCCTTAGAGCCATCTTCTTGCGAGACCAGAGGAGCTGTAAATGAGAATTTCTGTGCGGTTCCCGTACCGATGTTTGAGCCTCCAGTTTCAGCAGTCCATTGATAATAGTAATCTCCTGATGGTGCTTGTAAGCTCACGGTCTGTCCAGAGGTTACGAGCTGGTTTATAGTAAGGGTCGGCGTTGCTACTACTCCCAACGAATCCCCTGATAATAAAATAACCAGCACTAGTAATAGTGATATCACTATTGCATTTCTGTGGGATGACATGATTGTACCGCCTATGTATTTATTTATCATTCTGCCGGGTTATCCTGATCCGAAATATAGGCACTATTGTCCTCATATTGCTTTTTTTCGAGCGGGCCCATAAATTGCAAACTGTTACAATTTATTAGCACTGTTTAGGGTTGCATTCGATATTTTATTGTGTCATTAGTTTTGTTACTGATCAAAGTTCAGGCCTTGTTCAGACTGAGCTGGACTTTAGATAACCTTATCTTTGTTATCGACTTACACTATTTGAACTTATTCGTTAGATACCACATCTTGCTTTTTCAATATGTGGATATATCTAGTTATTATCAATATTTATTGTAGCAATATTCAAACTCAGTATATGTCTTTTTTATAAATATTCGCTATGCTAATCGAAAAACAAAATTTTTATATTTATTTATGGAATGTCTCTATAAACATTTTCTATATATTATAATAATATTGCACTAAAGTGTCATGCGCGATTGTGCGCTTTCTTCGTGACCACAAGTATTATTACCTTGAAAGGCAACACTTTAAAAGATTTGTATTATATTTCCCTTAACCGCATAATATGTCCGAAATAAACTCTGAAGGTGGATGGATATGAAGCTAATGAAAATGTTGTTCTTTGCTATGCTGGCATGCTTGATAGCACAGCAGCTATTTCTATGTGCTGTTGCAGAAGACGGATCAAGTGCAATAAATCTCATTGTAAAAATGGAATCATCGCCTCAATCTGATGGCAAGAGCCAGGCAGATAGGGAAAACCTTGAGATGAACACCACAACAAATCTGCTCAATGAGGTGGACTCCAGGAAATCCAATGTGACGATCTCTGTTACAGGTGATATCGCCAATAAGCTTTATCCGCTCTATGTTACGATGCTCGGCACAAAAAACAACCACGAACTGATCATGGGTGGCATGAGCAGCGGTGAGCAACTGGCCTCATTCGAGGATCAGGATGCGAGGATGAGAAAGAGCAAGAAGTATGTTGAAGATGATTATGTCTGCGGCGGAAAGCAATTCCAGGTTGCAGGATATCTGCCACAGCCCGGCTCCTTTAACCAGAGCGGCTACAAGATCATGGATGATCTGGGATTGCTCTACATGGTAGACGATGCAGGTCTGCCTGAGAGCGAGGGCAAGGTGATGCCGTACCAGATGGATGGATTTGCCTTTTATGTGGTTCCAGTAAGCACGGGCTCGGAGGGCCGCATGTGGGATGCCGCAGCAAAGGAGGCCGGCCTGAACGGGACACAGTGGTATGATTCTCTTGTCGGCAAATTCGATGATGCATCCGCTAAGGGCGAACCGATGATCGCGGTCTTCACGAACACGGTCTCCGGCTCAGGCGAGTACCTCGATGCTTACAAGAAATTCGTGGAATATGCTTCAGACAAAGGCGCAAGCTTCGTGACCACAAATAAGCTCGTGGAGAGCGCCAAGGGCGCTTGATCCTGCCAAAAAGGATTGCCAACTTTTTTTAATTTTTGTTCGTCTCTTAGAGGTCTATCTTTATGCCGAAGAGACTCTCGAACTTTTGGTATTTAGCCCGCGCCCGGTAAAGGTTTTGCCGGGTGTAGGGCAATTTCTGCTGGCAGGCCAGCATGTCCCTGATCTCCGCCTGGGTGAAGACGGCTTCAAGCATCTCTTTTGCAATCGTCGATACGTCCGCCTTCTCCCTCACGACCTCTGCATCCAGATCGCCAAGCCAGTTCCATAGGAGGTCAAAGTGCATGAGAATGAGGTGCCCATTTGAGCAACGAGCCGATACAAGCCAGTCCGCGCCTGTTGAATAATAGCCAAGGCTCAACAGTTCATCCTCACAGCGGCTGCAAAAGCCGACGGGGTTCTCCTCTGATGATATCGGCTGCAGTCGCTGTCCTTTAAAAATTAGTGTGTGGCTCTTCTCTTCGATCTGGTTCATCTTGATTTCAATACGTCTGCCATGCTGTAGATTCCCGGCTCTTTGCCGACCACCCACTGAGCAGCCCGCACGGCACCGCTAGCAAAAGCAGATCTGCTGTGTGCCTGGTGCTTGATCTCCAGACGTTCGCCTGATCCGGCAAAAAGGACAGTGTGATCTCCTACAATGTCTCCGCCCCGGATAGCATGAACTCCAATCTCTTTTCCGCGTGGCATGAGTCCCTGCCGGCCATAGACGATCTCCTTCTCGCCGAGAGCCTTTTTTATAGCCTCTACGGTTGCCAGAGCTGTGCCACTGGGAGCATCCTTCTTCTGATTATGATGGGCTTCGATGACCTCGATATCATAATCCATGAGGGAGGCCGCAGCATCGGCCACCAACTTCCAGAACACATTTACTCCCAGGCTGAAGTTAGGAGATATGACTGCTGCCACATGGCCTTCTATTGCTTTTTTCATGAGAGCATTCTGCTCAGAGGAAAAACCGGTAGTCCCGACAACAATATCGATTCCCAGGTTCGCAGCAGTGCAGACATTATTTACTGCAGCTTTGGCGATAGTGAAGTCGATGAGCACATCAGGCCTGCTCTCTGTCAGAACAGCTTCCAGATCGGAGGCATCCTTGACAATTACTCCGCCAGGCAACTCCTTTCCAGCACCGATTGCATCCAGCCCCGCCACTAGCTGCATGTCTTTTACCTTGGACGCCTCCTGGATGATCAGTGTGCCCATGCGTCCCAGGGCACCAGTCAGGGCAATCTTAGTCATGCTCTCTCGCCCAGCTTCTCTAGTATCTCCTTTAAGGTCGCCTCTTTCTCAGGAGCCATAGACGACATCGGCAGACGCAGTGGTCCATTGGCAAGTCCCAGGTACTTATGAGCAGTCTTCACGGGAATGGGGTTGGTCTCCAGGAACATGGCCCGAACAAGCGGCAGAAGCTCGTAATGCAGTGTTCTCGCCATCTCGAAATCTCCTTTGAGGGCGGCATTCACCATAGCAACCGTCTTCTTGGGTGCAACGTTCGCAACCACTGATACCACTCCACGGGCACCCAGAGCCATTGTGGGCAGAGTCAGATCATCATCACCGGATAGAACGACAAAATCGCTGCCACGGGTCTGCTCGATTATCTGAGATTGCTGAGAGAGGTTTCCACTGGCCTCCTTTATGGCCACGATGTTCTTGACCTTGGACAGCTTCGCGACCAGCTCCGGCTTGAGATCTATTCCAGTTCTCTTGGGGACATTATAGAGCACAATTGGGATGTCGCATTTCTCTGCTATGGCCTTGAAGTGCTCGAACATGCCCTTGTCGGTTGGCTTGTTGTAATAAGGCGTGATCAGTAGCGCAGCATCTGCACCTGCTTCTGCTGCATGGCGGGTCAGCTCCATGGCCTCGCGAGTATTGTTCGAGCCGGTGCCTGCTATAACCGGCACCTTTGAGGCCTCCACTGCGATCTCCACCACTCGTTTATGCTCCTCGAATGTGAGAGTGGCCGACTCGCCTGTCGTCCCACAGGGAACGATGCCAGATATGCCGGTGTTGCTCAGGTACCTGATGTTCTTCTTCAGTCCCTCCTCATCCAAGCTTTCATCTTTAAGAAACGGCGTGATTATTGCAGGAAACACGCCTTCAAACATCAATCTCGACCTCGCCACGGCGAGTGCTTCTCTGTCTCATAACATTAGAAATATATCCTGCCACACGGTTGCGTATGGTTTTGTTCTTGATATCTGTATACTCCGATACCTTTAGCTTGTTCTGTTCAAAGTCTGGGCTAAATGAGCTTTCGTAGGTTCTCAACAGGTCCATCGCGAAATTCTTGATATAACTAGGCTTAACGCTTCCCATAATCAACACTCCAGCTAGAGCAATCCTTTGTGCATCCTTGCACCATTGATTTATAACTTCCCGTCCTTTTAGGCGGCAGCTCTTCTTGCCGCCACCCAGACTGTCGTCTCTGACAAACCAGATCATCAGATCTCTGCAATGTCTTTTGTCGTCGCAGCGAGATGCTAAGAGGCCTTATTTGCTTCGCAGATATGCCGCCTGGTCAACCGGCCCAACTCCTCTTCCCACCCTCATGCTGCCCATGAGAGCCCTCGTAGCGAAGATCTTGGCCTGACGTGCAGCCTGCTCAAGAGGTGAGCCCAGGGCAATAAACGAGGTTAAAGCTGCTGAGTAGGTGCATCCAACACCGTGGTTCTCTCCTGCTACCCTCTCTCCTGGAAGGAGGATACCCTCATCGTTATCACCACTTTCGACCAGCAGATCGATGCAGTCCAGGTGTCCACCCTTGATGATCACGGCTCGCGCCCCCATATCCAGTATCTTTCTGGCTGCATCAAGAGCGCTGTCTCTATCGCGAACCATCACTTTAGTGAGCGCCTGGGCCTCGAAGATGTTGGGTGTGATGACCCTGGCCAATGGCATGAGGTGGACAACCAAAGCCTCTAATGCCTCAGGATAGAGCAGCCTGCCTCCGGCCTCAGCCTCGATCACCGGGTCAACCACCAGGGGGATTTTCAGGTCTTTGAGGTGATCTGCAACAGCCGTCACGATATCGGCAGAATGAAGCATGCCAGTCTTGGCTGCTGCAATGGTGAAATCGTCGGTGATCGATCGCAACTGAGCCTGGACAACATCGAAAGGCAGGCCGTAGATCTGCTGCACACCCAGGGTATTTTGGGCTGTAATGGCTGTGACAGCACAGGTGCCATGCAGCCCCAGAACTGAGAACGTCTTGATATCGGCCTGAATCCCGGCCCCGCCACCTGAGTCAGAGCCGCCGATGGTCAGAACCACTTGTGGCATGAGAAATCCAACCGCGTGGCTCAAGAGATCTTCTTTTCGGCTGCCTCTACCAGCTCTTCCGGCAGCTTGTATTTTTGAGCTATCTTCAAGGCCTTGCGATAGAGGCCCGCCTGCATATGCAGCTCGTAGGATTTTGTTGCAGCCTGCTGCCTCATCTCAACAGGAAGCTCGAACTGATCTGCGACTTCTGCAGCGTTTTTAAAAAGACCATAGTCCATGCTCTTGTTAAAGGCAGAGATCGCTGCCATTCGAATCGCATCCTCGGATAGTCCATATTCTTTAGCATAATCGGCTGCGGCCCGATAGAAAGCGCTATCGATTTTTCTCTGGAACGATCTTTGGGCGGCATCCAGCCGCAGGTCAGTTGAGAGTTCATACCTTTTGGCCAGGTCTGCAGCCAGTGAATATTCGCCTTTCTTCATGTTGGAGTCGTATGCCCTGCGGACTGCGTCCGTCAGCATGTCGTTAGGCAGGCCGAAGTCGGATTTAACCTTTGCAGCTTCTTGATAGGCACCTAGGTCCATCTTTGCAGCAAACCGCTTTGCACCTTCCGCCAGATTATTGTCAGCCATAAGATCCCTCCAAAAACTTGAGTCTATTCAGCCATCATCTCTATCTCGGAGATTGGTGATAAAGGCATACTGAGTGGTGGTAGGAAGCTTTCGCCGTAGCTCCCTCACATCCGGGAGGTAGATTATTATCTGTTTTGCATACTCCCTGTCTTTTCCCAGGATCTTGCAGACCAGTTCCACTTCCGGCTCACCCTGCACTCTTGCCGAGCCGTTGCCGAAGTCCGGTGACATCTCAATCAGCATGGGAAGCCGCAAACGACTCCAGAGAAACCTTGGCAGGCTTCGGGAGATCAGATCAAGCTCGGACTTTTCCATGACAAAAAATGTATTATCTTTGCCCCTGATGCCAGGCTTCTCCATGACTAGAAGCTCAGCCAGGTTGATTCGTCTGCTCGGCAGGTGAGAGTTCATGGTCTGGATGGTCTTGACCAGCACATTATTGTTCAACGCCCGTCCGTCTCTGGGAAATGCCATCGATCTAGTCTTTTGCGTCTTTGCATATTAAAGTTAACCGTTATGGATATTGCATATCCCGCGAGGCAAATCCCAAATAGTCCTCAAAGATCCGATACTCCAGGTTATACAAGCCCATCAAATCGTAGCTCTCTTTATCAACCATGCTCGGATCGACCTTGGAATACCCCATATAGCCAGGTCTGGCAAAGAAGCCATCCTTAAAGACGGCAGAGTCCGAAAATAGCAGGAATTTGCCTTTGCCGTAATTCGTCTCAGCCAGAATCACCCGTCCATCAATCGAATAGAGAGGCAGGCCTCCCCTGATGGCCAGTCCCCAGGGCTTTATGGGCAGTCCGTCCTTCCTGGCAGGGTTCGTAAAGGATACATTGCCGGACTCTTTTTGGAGGTATGTCTGCATACCGAAATAATTTATTACTTCAGACCAGGGTCCATCAGCAGAGACCATGAGCAGAACATAGTTGCCTCTTTTGATGTAATCTTGTAGCGCAGCCAATCCTTCCTGAGATATTGGCTTGACCGGATCTATCACAACCAATGCTCTGCCCTTAGCCATAGCATAGTCCATTCTGTCTTCAATTGCCGGCGTCAGATTGACTCTCTGAGTCCATATAAAAAATGTCTCGTACTGCCCGCTGACGTCACCCTTGCTGGTTATTCTACCTGAATGCTCGCCGTCAAATCCGACTGTATGGTTGTAATCATAGAACCTGCTAGGAATGGTGCTCTCGCCTTTTGTGGAAAAGATCTGAAGAGCCCCGCCGACGGCAACGGCTCCGATGACCAGCACAACCAGCAGTGCCGCCATCTTTCTTTCTCCCAGGCCCATTCGTCCGAGCAAGTAGCAAGCAAAAAATGCCAGCATCAGTCCAATGAAGAATAAGATCTGCTTTTCATTCTCTGAGGAGTCCATACGGTTCAGATACTCCATGGCCCCGATAACGAAATTAGAGGAGCCTCCAAAGAAGATCCTGAAATTGGATATGATGGTAGAATCGGCAAAAGCCACGACTCTTCCCTTTCCATATTTCACAGCGACCGCCTGGTTTATCAGACCCCAGACGGTATCCCCGACCTGCGTTGGATCGTTGTTCCGTGTCTCTCTGAAGAACCCGACTGACGCGAACTCACCCGGATCGGCACGAAGGCCTGAACCCTGGATCACGGGCTCTCCGAACAGAGACGTCTTTAAGCTGCAGCCGGTCATAAAATCCAGATTCGGCATGTACTTGATGACAGGATGGAGAAATTCTCCTCTCTCGAAGTAGAACAGAGTGCCATTGATGGTATTGACTGCATCAAACCCAAATTCTATTCCGAATTTTCCAGCTATTTGGTTCAGATTCGTGCCGATGCCTGCAAAATTGGTATGATCGCCGATTAGGAACAATCCTCCGCCGTTCTCGACAAAACGGACAACTGCATCAATCTCTGAAGGCCGATAGGCTGATGGAGTCTTTATTATCAGGATATCATAGTCCTTTAAAATATCATAAGTGATTCTGTCAGATATCACATCAGGGACCACCTTCTGGGCGCCAGATACATTCCAATCCTTAAAAGTGGGACTCACAATGCGGTCCACATGATAGGAGTTATTGAGCCATTCGACCATGCTGTAGGCATTGTAAGTGGAGTTCTCCCCGTACCAGTTCTGGTCAAGCTTGAGCGTGGAGAACTCCCAGACGGAGTGGATCTCATCCACCAGAACCCGGCCGTCTTTTTCTATCCCTGCATCCAGAAAGAGAGCTGATGCGGCCAAGCAGAAAACGCTCAGCAGTACACAGGCCAGTGCAATGACCAGCCTTCGGTCCACATGCATATCAAAACTCAGCTTCCAATCGTCAGGAATTCTGAAGAAGAGGAACAAGAACGCCAGCGGCACAAAACTCACTATCAGCCACCAGGGATCTGTGAAGACATCCATCCTCACTCGGGCAAATTCAGGCAGATCTCTTATGAAGAATATGTGCACCAGCGCTATGTACCTCAGCAACAGATAAAAAATGCTGGCAACGAGGGCTGCAAGCGCATTCTTCAAGAAAGAGGAAACGCTTTGCGACACCAGGAATAATATTAATAATGCTCCGGCGTATATCAAGATCCAAGGATATAATCCAAGCTTTTCGGCAGTTACAGTAAAGGGAAATACCTTTTCCTGTGCAAGGACAAAGACCATCCCCGCGTTTGCTGCGGCTTCAAGGCCTGTTAGATTCAGGATATATGCTATGCCTGAGGCAAGCCAAGTCGCAAAGTGATAATTGGCAGCCTGTGCATAGTAGATAGATATTATGAAAGAATCCAGGATCAGGATGGTCCCTGAAAATATCGATCCGAGCCATATCATACGCAGTCCCGGTGCTGCCAGGGCTAAACAAAGGCCCAGGGCGCAGACTATCAAGCCTGCATTGTAGGGGTAAGGAATCGCCCAACATGACATGAGGAGTGGCAGCAAAATGATCCCATATTTCCTATTGCAGGAGGCATCGGTCCTCCAGAAAGCCAAAATGGAAATCATCGTTCCCAGCAGAATAGATGATATGCCCAAAACATAGCTCGGAGCCAGGCCATAGATATCAACCGAGAACAGCCAGAATGCTGCTATTGGTATCAGTGCCAGCCATAGAAATTGCTTCATGCCATCCCAACTTTATGCTCAGTTAGAATCTTTCTCAATAGCTCGATATTGCCAAGCCATTGGAGCTGATACTGCTCTCGTGTCTCTTTACCAGTTCCTCGCGATAGATGTTCGAGGTTCTCGTTAAGCAGGAACCTGGAGTCTCCTATCAGGATAACATTTCCCAGGCCGACCTTTTTCTGAATAATGAGATTGTATGTACTTCCATTGTAATGCATCCAGGCAATCGGTTTATACTCGCCGTCTGCAATAACTGGATAGGCCTCCATGAACTTGGGCCTATGCCAGTATCGCCTCAGATTTTCAGGGGATACTATTGCCTGGCCCATTGTGGCGTGAGTCTCTTCAATCCAGGGAAAAGAGCCCAGCGGCAGATCGCCAATCTGAAGGCCAAAGGACTTCAATATCAAATCCATCGGACTGGCACTCCTGTAACCTGCAGAGATTATCAGCAAACCGCCGGACTCAACGAATTCTTTATACTCAGATGCTTCTTTAGCGGTATAATGCTCGTTGGGAGCTATTATGATCGAGACCGACCCTTTAGAGATATCAGAAATGCATTTCTTTGTCTGCTGGACCTGGGGCAGGAAGCCATTTCTGAAGAGATTTAAGGTCAGTCCAGCGATGCCGTCATCCTGATAGTTCTCAGAATTAAACTGATTTAGATGAGTGCGATCTATCCAGGCCACATCCGCTTCAGATTCTTGAGGGGCTTTGGTCATAAAGTCATTTATGCCTGAAGAGATCACCAGCGAGAATGCTGCTACAAAGGCGATGCAGATCAGAAATTGCAGTGTGATCTTGGGCAGACGTTTTCTGATAAGGATGGCAAAGAAGGCCAAAATGAAGAGAGCGAACGCCCAGCCGATATGAGCAGCGTAACCTGATTCACGGCTAACCAGCCAGGACGCAGAATTATAAATTAGGTTGTATCTAAATGGCAATTCATTATTGAATATATAAGACGTGTCCCCAAACACCAGAACCTTGCCCTTGCCATATGTATCGCATGCTGCAATTGTCAGATCGCCCAGCGTTTCGCCCCGTTCATAAAGCCTGTCTCCGAGGTGTCCTGGCTGAGTCTGATTTGGTCTATCCGAGAAAGCAAACCGTCCGATGATCAGAGGCCTGGCCATGCCGCTCAGATCCAGCGAAGCGCCTACTGAAGATGTGGTCAGACTAAAACCCTGATCTCTTGTGACAATATGGGGCAAAGCAACGGCTGAATATAGCCAATGATCCGGGATATAGTCCGCAGTGTCAGGGTTGATCCGAATTCCCGTTGGATCGAGCACTTCATTTAAATAATCCCGTCCTGATGAAAAATCCTCATCAGGGACAAACATGGAGGTATGCTCACCAAATAGCAGAAGGCTACCGCCATTTTTCACATATTCCTGAATGCTTTGCCGATCCGAGGATGAAAACGCGCAATTCAAGTTTAACAGCACAAGGATATTGGCATCTTTAAGGGCATCTTTCAGGCTGCGTGGATCCGTTGAGTTCAATGTGTCCACAAGGCCGCCCATGTTCTCAAAATATAGCTTTATGGCCCCCACTGAAAAGCCGTCATCAGGCGCGAAGGACTGATTTTCATCAGGAAAGTGAGGAATATCAAAGCCCATCTCGCTGTCCCGTTCATAGATTACCACTTTGCCTATGCCTTCACCATCAGAATATGGAAACACTGATATCAATAATATAACAGAGAATAGCAGAGCTAAAATGGCCATCTGTTCTCGCGATGGGGCACAGGCCCCCAAGTCGACAGGTTGAATTTTTATCCTCCAAACAAATGCCAGAAAGGGTATAATGAGCACAAAAAATAACAGAAAGGTGAGATCCATGAATTTATCTGCCGTCTCCCATAGGGAAATAGCTACCAGGAGACAGACGGCATAGACAGCTGTCAATCCCACGAAGGCTCCGATCAATGTCTTCTCAGGATGGCTGGGCCTCTTTTCCGACAATATGAAAAAGGAGACTAGACAGAAGAAAAATGTCAGAAGGATCAGCGAACCACTGATAGTAGGACCGAATGCCGTAGGAATTCCTGCGACTCGGCCAAACGCCGCAGAAATTGCCTGGGACAGAGATGCGACACATCTCCAGAGCAATGGATCGTTGATGTAAAATATATAAAAAACAGCGTAAAATGAACTGCCGAGTGCGAGAGCTGGCAGATGCGCCTCGACAAATCCTGCAGATCTCAAGAGCAGATCGAATCCACAGATAAATATAATTAAGCTTGCTATCCAGAGCTCAGGCTTATCTGTGTATATCAATGCTAAAAAAGATAATAATATCAAAGATACGCCAGCAATAAAAATATTTTTATCATATATATTTTTGTATGAATGAACATATGCAATCAGAACTGCAACAAGAGATATGAGTCCGCAAAAGCGCAGAGATACTGGAGAAGCATACCCCATGTTGAGCGAAAGAATATTCAGAGAAAGCATAATCAAGATAATTGATGCAGATCTTTGAATCGCAATGATGGTGCCATTTGGGGATGCAATCATGAATTTGTCAAGCATTATTCATTCAATTGTGAATATAAATCTTCCGGCTAAAATCTGGCAATTGATGGGATGGACAATTATGTGAAAAGGCCATTAGACGTACATATATCAATACTTAACTATATATAATAGCAAAGGAAGTTACTAATAGTATACGCAATTCCGTGTCATGAGGAATGCAGGAGGAGTTATATGAAGTTGATAATTGTTTCGATTTTAATGGTTTTACTTGCAGTAGGTGCATCCGCAAAGACCGATGAAATATCTGTTGGACCTTACAACGTCTCATTTGACCTGAACACAACTATGGAATATTCTGTATCATCTGATTGGGATAATGCGAACACCACAGCATTCATAAAGATACTATTTACCAACAACACCCAGGCCGCGATTGCCGTAATCAATGAAACTGTTTGGAAATGCTCAGATCTATCCCCAGATATCAAGTATCTGAAACTCGCCTTGAATTATGATAAGGCACTCGGAAACCTGACTTCTGGCAGCTTATTCGAAAAGACTATTGATGGAAAACCAGCCATTGTAGTTGTCGGAAATTATGATATAAACGGCACGGTATTTGATTCAACAATTGCAAAATATTGGCTGGATAGCATTGAAATTGAGAATTATAATATCTCAGTGGCAATGACCAAAGTGGAGATCTTAGCAAGAGTCCCGATGAATATCACCGAGAGCTTGCTGGATACGATCCAGGTCAGTATGATCTGAGACACGACGGTTCAATTCATCATCTTTTTATTTTGACGGTGGCAGAGCAAGCGCGCCGTCCATGATCTTACCGTAAATATAACGGAATATCAGTTTTCCTGTTGCGATTGCAGGTGTTGCCAAAAGCGCCCCCATTATGCCAAATGCCCCTGAACCGGCGATGACACCGATCAAGACTATCAGAGGTGGAAGATCTACGGCGCCACCCATGACCTTTGGCACCAGGAATTGGTTTTCCAGCATCTGGACAAGCGTGTAAAAGCCGATGATCACCAGCGCAAAAACCAGATGGCTGACTGCAAGATGTGTTGACCCAAACAGCAGGGCGACCAAAACAGCCGGAACAGCCGCAAGGATCGGGCCAACATTGGGTATCAACTCCATGAATCCCGCAATGACGCCGAGGAAAAATGCCTGCGGCAACCCCAGTATGAAGCCTCCAAGCCATGTGACCAGGCCTACTATCAGCATTAGATGTATTTGACCGCGCAGGAATCCGGTCCAGGTCTTGTGGATACCTTTTAACAGCAGGCTCAACTCAGGTCCGTGGCCTGGAGGAATCAAATCCGAAAACCAATTCTTGAACTCGCCGGCACTGAGAGTCATTTGCAGCGCCATCAATAGCGTGAACAAGACCGACGCCATACCTGAAAAGGTCGGTCCCAAAAATCCTGCTACAGCACCCAGTGCCCTTCCCAGACGGCTGCTCAAGTCCGCAACCGACATTTGCATGGCCGGAACAGTGGTCTCGGATGTTGACGAAAAATTATTTAGTGCAGTCAACAATGTGTTGAGTGCTGGATCAAATACGGATGCCAGCCACTTGTGGCCTTGCAGCTGTGTCAAAACGGATTGGATGAACTGGATCGCCCTTTGCACAATCAGATTAGGGTCAATTTGTACAGCAAAATTGACGGCATCCACCAGAGGCTGAACCAAAAGCAAGGGGACAATTAACAGCAGGGCTACCACGGACATATATGTAATGACAACTGCCAGATTTTTATTTATCCGCAGACGCCCAGACAAAAACTGGATAATTGGATCAACCAATAGGGCCAGCAGCGCGGCAGATACTACCAGAGGGACGGCAGATCGCCCAATGTACACTACTAAGAGCCCTGCCAAGAACAGGATAACCGCCATGATATAGCGAGTGGGTTCACTCCAGCGGTTACTGGCAGGCGTATTCCCTGGTGCGAGGCCCGGCTGACCTGATGAGAGGGATTCCGATTTATGGCGGGTTTCCGTGGTCGGAGTTCCTGGATCGAAATTCTTCGCCTCCGGGTCCATGACATCGTGGGTCGTTGAGCCCACATGCGGCTGATCGTGGGTGGGATGATGTTCTTTTCTCATTGATATCTCGGCCTCGCGGATTTTGTCTGCGTGACTTCCTCCCATGCCTCTGAATGGGCAGGGCTTCCTACGTCATCGATCTAACTTGCTTTGATGATTTGCACAAAGCAGGGGTCGGATCTTGATAGGCTCTTCCCCTCAACTTCCCTGTGC
>Ga0074195_1000791_pt1 | contig 54249 bp, 46 predicted proteins | sample EPASupsiteHSE623_FD_64525 | JGI IMG/M metagenome (GOLD analysis project Ga0074195, IMG submission 64525) | Bioremediated contaminated groundwater from EPA Superfund site, New Mexico - Sample HSE6-23 | ecosystem: Environmental > Aquatic > Deep subsurface > Groundwater > Contaminated ...
AAATACACCATCAACGCCGCGATCATCAAGCCGTGGAACAACCCTTTGGGGCTGCAGAACACCACGATGAAGGGCGGGATGTTGAGTCTTCGGAAGGAGGGGGAAGTCAAAACCACCGAGGTCCTGGGTACGGCGAGCGTCGGCTCCCCCAAGGAATACACCGTGTACTACAAGCAGGAAGGCGCTTTGCAGCAGAGTCTTGGTTTCGACACCAAGGACGCGTCGTTGAAGGACTTTTTTTCTATCCTCGACGCACTCGGGATGCCGTTTGAGTCTGCCAAGAAGGATCTCCCTCTGACCATCGTGCAACTCTCCAATCCCAATTTTCAACCCAAGACAGATGCCAGCGCGCCGCCGGATTTCACGAAGATGCTGTTCAAGGCCACTCGGACTGGAACCGGCGTCTTCACTGAGCTGATCGCCAATGCCGAAGGGGCCATCTTGAAACAGAAGATGGCCTCGCTCATCCTGAACGCCTCCGCGGCGAAGAAGAGCGTGGAGGGAAGCGGAGGGGTGAACGCGAAACTCGGGCCGCTCAATGCCGGTTCCGCCAATTTCTACCTGACCGCCAATCTCACGTCTGTTCCCAAGATGGGACTCAAGGTGAAGAGCGGTCTTCTGGGGGATCTGGATCTCGCGGCCAGCGGCAGTGGCCTGAAACTCGATGTGCCGGCGGATTGCCCGGTGCGGCCGATAGGGTTTACGGCGAATATCACGGATCTGAGCCTCACGGACTTTCCCATCACGCCTGAATTTAATGACTGCTATAGCAAGGAAATCATGGGGATCGTCAATGGCACCGTCGCGATTGCCGGAGATGTCGGTGAAACCGTGGCAAATGGAGCGGCCGAGACCGCCAAGACCTTGAGCGAGGAGGCGCAGAAAACCTACGCAGCGCTGCATGTGGATCGTGTTGCTGCCTGGGGGCCGGCGCTGGCCACCCATGCCGCCGAGGTCAGATCGGCAAAGGATGCCGTGCAGGCCGCGGATCAGGCCGTCAATGCGGCGGGCAAGCTGATCAAGGATTTGGGCGCGGAGATCGGCAAGCTTGATGACAGAATCCGTGATATATCCAACGAGATCGGAAAGCTGCTGAAAAAGCTCTGGAGCTTCGTTTCCGGACAGGTCAAGTCACTGAAAAAAGAGAAAGCGACGAAAGAGTCCGAGCGGGACAAAAAACGCACCGAGCAGGCAGCGGCGGAACAGCGCAAAAAACAGGCCGAGGCGGTGAAGGCCGAGGCGACCACCGCCCTGAAGGAAATTCCCGGGCCGAATATCACCGGACGGGTGGCGGAACTCAATCAGCAGATGCTCGGGGTGCAGGCACAGCAAGAAGTGCAAGCGCATGTGGCCACATACGCCGCCAACCTGGCCAGCGACTTCAAGAACCCAGGCAAGCGCAAAGAGATCTTGAGCGGAGTGGATACCAAGGCGTTCATCGAGGAACGCAAGACCCAATTTACAACCGATTACCCAACGCTGGCAAAGCTTATGGAGAAGGACAGCGCCGGCAAGACGCAGATGGAGCAATTCCTGGATGGCTCAAAGAATGCACTGGTTGTGAAAGCGGTGTCGCAGAATATCGAGGATGAGACCGAACGAAAGCTGCGGGAAACCGTGCCCACACTCCCCACCATGGATTTCGATGTCCCGGTCAATATCGTGTTTGGGGAGGGCAGCAATGCCCGCTGTTTGCAGGCGCCGGCACTCCAGCAATGCACGTATGCCAACGAGCAAAACAAGCTCGTGCCGTGCACCGGCGCGCAGAATCAAGTTTTCAGCTTCCGGGCGGGGGGGGATTTGTCCATCCTACTCTCTTTGGAGAAATCGGGGTGGGGGTATAAGAAGAGGTCTGCCTGCATGATGTTTGTTAAGTTCCCACCAGGCGGCGCCACACTTGGAATGCAATATCTGATGAAAGACTGCGTGGATGACATGAACTGGGCCAGTTGGATTTTGTCCGCCACGAAATTCTTCTTCGATCCCATAGAGGGGAATTTCACCGCCTATTTCTCGAATCCTGAGAATCCCAACGGTTTTGCGGCATGTATAACCGCAACCAACGATGTGTTGAACTTTACGAGTGAATGCTCAACACAAAAAGAGGGAACGAAGTGGCGTTTGGTTCCGGTGGAGCAGGCGAAGAGCAAGCAAGCCCCTCCTGCGCGGGCAATAAAGGCCGGCGGCGCAAAGCCGTCGGCAGTGCCTCCGGCGACAACCAATCTTGCGCCTCTGCAACTTCGCTGATGCATGATCCGCCATGGAATGGCAGGGACTCGGCTGAGTGAGAGAAATGCCCCCGGATAGGTTTTTTCCCGACCTATGCCGGGGGCATTTGTTTCCGGGGCGAGAATTTTCCGCGGCAAGCACCCGCAATCCAGGCGCAACCGCAATAAAAAAAAGGGTTTCCGTGATCAACGGAAACCCTTGATATTATCTGGCTGGGGGACAGGGATTCGAACCCCGATAGGCAGAGTCAGAGTCTGCAGTCCTACCGTTAGACGATCCCCCATTATGTGCCGGGCAAAGAACCGTCGAAAAATAGAGGAACAGGGCGATTATGTCAAGGAGAATTGTGGCCTTTCCCTTGGTTTTTCAGGAAATCACCAGGCCCGCGTAGCCGACTACCTGGCTGGTGTCGCCGCTGGCCTCGCCGGAGTCGGTGTAGCGGACGAGCCGGGCCTGGGTTGCCCCCAGACGGAGGGCGGCGACCAGGGCGATGGTGGCGGGCATGATGCCGCACATGGTGATGCCCTTGCGCAGCACCGTGTTGTACAACCCTTCCGGGTCCAGGGCCTCAAGCCGGTGGATGGCCAGGGAATCCTTGGCTGTGGCGGATTCCCGTGATTCGTAATGGGTCATGTCCGAGCTGGCCACGATGAGGACAGGCTTGTTGTATTGCCGGATCGCACCGGCGAGCGCCTCGCCCACTGCCTGGCAGGCCGTGAAGGAGAGATGGGAGATCACCATGGGGGTCAGGGTCATGTCCGGCCGGAAATACTGCAAAAACGGCACCTGGACCTCCAGGGAATGTTCAAAACGGTGGGCCAGGGTGTCTGGTTGGATGAGGTCTGTCTGGGCGAGGAGGGTTTGGGCCAGGACGGTGTTGATCTGTACCTCGCCCAGGGGCATGCGCCAGGCGCCTGTGTGCATCAGGGCTACCGGCGCGCCGTAGCCGTGGTGGTTGGGGCCCATGAGCACGATGTCCTGGGGGATCTCCACCGCGGCGAAGGTTTCCCCGGCCACGGAGCCGGAGTAGATATAGCCGGCATGGGGCGAGACCACGGCCAGGGCCTTCTCTTTGGCCGTGCCTGAAGGAATGAGGCTGTCGAGGGTGCTTCTGAGGGTGGCGGGATCTCCGGGGTAAAACTGATGGGCAACCGCAGGCTCTCGTTTCATGGCGGACCTCCAAGCGCAACCGAAGGGGAAACAGGCAGAAAAGGTGTTTCACCCATTATAGCCCAGAATGCGCGACTGAATCAAAGAGATATGCGAAAAAAAACAGTCTACGGAAGTTTCACCTGCCAGGAGGTGGTGGCGGGGCCATCCTTCAGTTCGATGCCCAGGGACAAAAGCCGGTCGCGGATTTCATCGGCCCGGCCCCAGTTCTTTGCCTCCCGGGCAGCGGTTCGTTCGACGATAGCCGCTTCGATCTCCTCGGGGGTAATCGAAAGGGTCTTGAGGATCTTTTCCTGCTCCTTGTGCATGTATTGCACCGGCTCTTCGCTGAGCAGCCCCAGGGTGTTGGCCATTTCCCTGATGGTATTGGCGCCGTTTTTGAGCAGTTGCAGATCGGAGCTGGCCGGTTTGCCGGGCAGATGCTGGCGGATCTTGTTGAGCAGCTTCACCCCTTCAAAGAGATGCCCCAGGGCCTGGGCTGAGTTGAAGTCGTTGTCCATGGCCTTGAGGAACCGCTCGGCCAGGGTTTCGATCTTCTCGCGGTCCGGTTTGGAGACGGCGGTGGCCGCTTGGTCGTTGCCGCTGGCGGGCAATTGCTCGATCTCGGCCAGGCAGGTGTACAGCCGGTTGAGCCCGGCCACCGCATCGAGCATGGCCGCTTCCGAGTAGTCCTGCGGGTTGCGGTAGTGGGTGGAAAAGATGAAGAGCCGCAGGGATTCCGGGGAAAACCTGTCGAGCACCTCCCGGATGGTGAGGAAGTTGCCCAGGGACTTGGACATCTTTTCGTCCTTGATCGTGACAAAGCCGTGATGGACCCAGTACTTGACGAACTCTTCCCCGGTGACGCCTTCGCTCTGGGCCATTTCGTTTTCATGGTGGGGGAAGACGAGGTCTTTGCCGCCGCCGTGGATATCAAAGGAATTTCCCAGGTACTTACGGCTCATGGCCGAGCATTCGATGTGCCACCCGGGCCGGCCTGGGCCCCACGGGCTTTCCCAGATGGGTTCTCCCGGTTTGCTTCCTTTCCAGAGGGCGAAATCCATGGGGTGTTCTTTTTTCTCGTTCACCGAGATGCGGGCGCCTGCCTGCATGTCTTCCAAGTTGCGGCCGGACAGCGAGCCGTAGCCGCCGAAACCGGTCACCCGGTAGTAGACATCGGTGTCAACCTGGTAGGCAAGTCCTTTGCGGATGAGATCTTCGATCAGCCCGATGATCTCCCCCACATGCTCCGTGGCCTTGGGCTCGATGGTGGGGGGGAGAATTCCGAGAGAAGCCATGTCCTCGTGGAACATGGCGATGAAGCGGCTGGAAAGCTCTTCGCAGGTGGTGTTCTGTTCCTGTGCCCGCTTGATGATCTTGTCGTCGATGTCGGTGAAGTTGCGGACAAAGGTGACATCGTAGCCCCGGTAGCGGAGATAGCGGACGATCATGTCGAACACCAGGGCGGACCTGGCATGGCCTATATGGCAGTAATCATAGGCGGTGATGCCGCAGACGTAGAGCTTGACCTTGCCCTCTTCCAGGGTGACGAAGGGGGATTTTCGTCCGGTTTTGGTGTTGTAGATCTCGATACTCATGGTCTGTTCCATCGAGTTGCCATGCAAGACAGGAAGGCCGGGGCAGCGGGGCGTTTTTTGCTTGTCACCGCTTGCCTCTGCCGTATCCGGGCCATTTCCCGGCATTGTTTCTGTGTTTTATGATAAAGGAGTTGTTCCCTTTGTAAAAAGATATGTTATATACCCGTTTCCAGGAAAGAGAGCAAGTCTTGTTGCGTGCATATGCAAATATCAAAACCGGGATTTTGCCCAAACGGTTTCGCTGTTGAGGAGTTTTGGTCATGGATATACTTGAGCAACGCACACTTGAAAACAATATGACCCTGACCGTTTATGACCAGTCGAAAAAAATGGCCGGAGACCGTTGGCTGATAAAGATTATCTGTGAGGCGGAACTGCCGGTTGACGAGGGGTTTTTCTCCCGGGTGGCCGAGGAGGATCGGGCCCTGCAGGCAGAGGTCCGCGAGATTATGGCCGGGTCGCTCACGTTTTCGGTTACCAAGGAGCGGACCTTCATCGCCGAGACCGAACGGGCGGCCCTGGTGGAACGCATGGTCACGGAGATCATGACCAACATGGTGACCTACCTGAACAGGCCGGAATTTCCCGAAAGGCTCTTTGCCCGCAAATATGCGGAGCTTCGGGAAGCCTGCGCCACGGCCCGGCATTACCGGAACCTGCCGGAGGAAGAAGGCGACGGGGACGCGGAAGAGGGGCCGGCTGATTTTTCCGCCTGTTTCAAGGACTAGGAGAGGCGCGTCAAGACAGGGCTGGTGTACATGTTTTATTCTTGACAAACTTCCCGTATCACATAATATTCGCCTTTTTGGGGTGCCATAAGTTCCGGCTGTCTCAGGTTTTTTTGGCCTGTAATCTCCGCGCGTTATCCATTTGCCAGGGTCAGGAAATGACCGTGGCCGCTTTTCTTATATAAAGGAGAAACAATGAAAGTTCTGATCAGTGACAACCTGTCGCCCATTGGTGTTCAGATTCTCGAGGAGGCCGGGCTTGAGGTTGATGTGAAAACAGGCCTTTCCCCGGAGGAGCTTAAAGCCATTATTCCTGAATACGACGGCCTGGTCATCCGCAGCGCCTCCAAGGTTACCGAGGAGATCATCGCGGCGGGAGAAAAGCTGAAGGTTGTCGGGCGCGCCGGTATCGGCCTTGATAATGTCAATATCCCCGCGGCGAGCAAGAAGGGGATCATCGTGATGAACGCCCCGGACGGCAACGCCACCACCGCGGCGGAACACGCCATTGCCATGATGATGTCGCTGACCAGGAACATCCCCCAGGCCACCGCCTCCATGAAGGAAGGCAAGTGGGAGAAGAAGAAATTCTCCGGCCGGGAAGTAACCGGCAAAACCGTGGGCATCGTCGGCATCGGCCGGATCGGCAGCATCTTTGCCGAGCGGGCCCAGGGCCTGAAGATGAAGGTCATCGCTTTTGATCCCCACATGCCCAAGGAGCTGGTCGAGAAGATCGGCGTGGAGCTGGTGAGCCTGGACGATCTGTGCAAGCGGGCCGATTTTATCTCCGTGCATGTGCCGCTCACCAAGGAGACCAAGCATCTGCTCTCCACCGAGCAATTCAAGATGATGAAGAAAGAGTGTGTTTTCCTCGATTGCGCCCGGGGCGGCGTGGTGGATGAAGAGGCACTGTACAATGCCCTTAAAGATGGACAAATTCGCGGCGCTGGCCTGGATGTCTTCGAGGTGGAGCCCACCACCAAGGAAAACTGCAAGCTGCTGAGCCTGGATAATTTCATCTGCACCCCGCATCTGGGCGCTTCCACGGCGGAGGCCCAGGAGAATGTCGCCGTGGCCATCGCCGAACAGGTTGCGGCCTATCTGCTCCGCGGCACCATTATCAATGCGGTCAACGTGCCTTCCGTGAGCGCGGAGGTCCTTTCCCAGGTCGGTCCCTATATCACGTTGGCTGAGATGCTGGGTTCCTTTCACATGCAGATCGCCAAGGGCGGAGTTGAGGAGGTTACCATTGAGTACTGCGGCGATCTCTCCGAGATGATCACCAGCCCGATCACCGTTGCCTTCCTGAAGGGTCTGTTTACCCCGATCCTCAAAGACGCGGTCAATTACGTCAACGCTCCCATCATCGCCCAGGAGCGGGGCATCCGGGTGGTTGAGGCCAAGACCACCCGGAGCGACGACTTCCTCAACCTGGTGAACATCCGGGTGAAAACCACCGAGGGTGAAAATGTCCTGGCCGGAACAGTGTTCGGCAAGAACGAGCCGCGCCTGGTACGCCTCAACGGATTCCGCATGGAGGCCCTGCCCGCCGGGCCCATGCTTTTTGTCCAGAACAACGATGTGCCCGGGGTGATCGGCCTGCTCGGCACCACCCTCGGCAGTGCAGGGGTGAACATCGCCAGAATGACCGTCGGCAAGCAGCGGGAAGGGAACATGAACCTCAATGTTATCCTGCTCAACACCGATGAGGTGGTTCCTGCCGCCCTGCTGGACACGGTCCGTTCCCTGCCGAACATCAACGAGGCCATGGTTCTTGAGTTGCCGGAGCTGGTAGGGGCCTAGCGGTTTGGTTTTCTCCTTCTGCCCATTGGGATAGCCCATGACTGAAAACGAGAAAAACGAGAAAGAGTGCTGTCCGGAGGGATATGTCCGGCAGGGCGGAAAATGCGTGCTGCCGGAGGTTACCTTTACCACCCTGATCATGTCGCTGAATACCTCGGCTCTTTTTCATCTGGGCGATCTTCAGGACCCGGAAACCGGCCAGACCGGCAAGGATCTTGCCTTGGCCAAGCATACCATCAGCACCTTGCAGTTGCTGAAGGACAGGACCAAGGGAAACCTGACCGGCAAGGAGGAGGAGCTTCTTGGCCATGTGCTCGCCGATTTGAAGCTGCGGTATGTGAAAGCCAACGGTTAATCCTTTTCTCGCCCGCCACTATCCGAGATCGCCTGGGTTTCAATCCGCTGAAATCAGGCGATCTTTTTTTTGTGGTGGCCGGAAAGGGTGCACGGAGCCTGTGCTGAAGATGAAAAAAGATGGCGCAATGGAGCTTGTCTGCGAGGCTCCGGCAAAAATAAATCTCTATCTTGCCATCAAGGGCAAACGGGCGGACGGGTTTCACGACCTTGAAACCCGGATGCTCAAAATCACCCTGGCAGATCGTCTGCGTCTTGCCGGACGGGATTCCGGCATCACCGTGGCGTGTCCGGGCAGCGAGCTGGCCACCGGGGAAGGCAATCTTGTCCATCGGGCGGCGCAACGGTTTTTCGCCGCCCTTGGCAGAGGTGGGGGCGTGCATATCGTGCTGGAGAAAAAAATCCCTGTTGCCGCGGGGCTGGGAGGAGGGAGCAGCGATGCCGCCGCTGTACTGCGCGGCCTGAACATTATTCATGGTTTCCCTTTTTCCTCCGGCCAGCTTGCGGAGCTGGCGCGGCCGCTGGGAGCCGACGTGCCGTTTTTTGTGCATGATTGCACCGCGGCCTGGGCCACCGGGATCGGCGACGAGATCCAGGCCGAGGACATTCCCTTTCTCGGATGGATCGTTCTGGTAAACCCCGGATTTGCCGTGTCCACCAAGTGGGTGTATGAGAATTTTACGTTGACAACGGGTGGCAATCCATATATCTTAGGCCGCGACTTCGTGCATGGTAATGATGCATGTGCCGGGCCGGGGAATCTTCCTTTATATAACGACTTAGAGGCCGTGACCATCGGGAAATATCCGGAGCTCGGCCGCATCAAAGATGAGCTTCTGGCTGCTGGCGCCCACGGGGCATTGATGTCCGGCAGCGGCCCCACAGTGTTTGGTCTTTTTGCAAACGAGGCGCAAGCGCGGAAGAGCGTTGCTCGTTTTGCCCAGCGTTTCGGCCGGAATGTTTTTTTGGCAAGACCACTGAGCACACAGGAAAAGCTTTAAGGCGTTGGGGCGTCGTCAAGCGGTAAGACACAAGACTTTGACTCTTGCACTCGCAGGTTCGAATCCTGCCGCCCCAGCCATTTTCTTATTCTCTGGCGCGCATATCTGGATGAGGCGGGTCGAAGCGGCGGAAACACGATAACCCGAACTGCAGGCAACAGCATGAAAGATATGAAGGTCTTTGCCGGTAACGCAAACCCAATCTTGGCTGGGGATATATGCAACTATCTCGGAGTGCCCCTGTCCAAGGCGGAGGTTCGCCGCTTCAGCGACGGGGAAATCTTTGTCGAGATCGGCGAAAACGTCCGCGGCCGCGATGTGTTTATCATCCAGCCGACCTGCCCGCCCGTGAACGACCATCTCATGGAGCTGGTGATTATGGTTGACGCCATGCGGCGCGCCTCTGCCCGCCGGATTACCGCGGTGCTTCCCTATTATGGCTATGCCAGGCAGGATCGCAAGGTTGCCCCCAGGGTGCCCATCACCGCCAAGGTGGTGGCCGAGATGATGATGGTGGTCGGGGTGCGGCGGGTTCTGACCATGGACCTCCACGCCGGACAGATTCAGGGATTTTTTAACATCCCGGTGGACAACCTGTTTGCCGCCCCGGTACTGCTTGATTACATCTCGCAGAAGTTGAGCAACGACGTGGTCATGGTTTCTCCGGATGCCGGCGGCGTTGAGCGGACCCGCGCATTCGCCAAACGGTTGAATGCCAGCCTGGCCATTGTCGACAAGCGGCGGGAGCGGGCCAACGAATGCAAGGCGATGAACGTCATCGGCGACGTTTCCGGCAAGACCGCGATTTTGCTGGACGACATGGTCGATACCGCCGGAACGTTGTGCGCCGGGGCCGATGCCCTCATCGATGCGGGCGCTACGGATGTGTATGCCTGTTGTTCCCATGGCGTGCTTTCCGGGCCGGCCATTGAGCGGCTGGAAAAGTCGAAGATCAAAACCCTGATCATCACCGACAGCATTCCCCTGAGCGAAGCCGCCCGGAATTGCAAGAAGATCAAGGTGCTTTCCGTCTGCAAGCTGTTGGGTGAGGCGGTGAAGCGGATTCACAGTGAGGATTCTGTCAGTTCATTATTTGTGTAGTGAGTAAGACAGAGATATCTATACAACCGGAGGCCACTGCTATTGTGGCCGTTGCTGGTTTTTTGTTATGAGAATCGGTACATGAGGAGGTCAGTTCAATGTTACAAATCGCTATGACGGCGCGGGTCCGGAAAACTGTTGGCAAAGGTGCGGCAAGGACAATGCGCAGGGCAGGGAACACCCCTGCTGTTATTTATGGTCCGCTGGGCGCTCCTGTTTCCCTGGAATGCAACACCAAGGATCTCACCCAGGGGTTGCTCTCGATCCACAGAAAGAATGCCTTCATCAATCTGGAGATTGATGAAGACGGTAAAAAAACGCTCCGGCACGTTATCACCCGGGAGATTCAAACCGATCCGGTGCAGGACAACGTTTTGCATGCCGATTTCTATGAAGTTTCCCTTGATAAGCCCATGGTATTCAAGGTGCCGCTCAAGTACGTCGGCAAGGCCAAGGGCGTTGACCTGGGCGGCGATATGACCATCGTCAAGAACAAGGTCACTGTCTCCGGCAAGCTGCTTGATATCCCCGATGTTATCGAGGTTGATGTTGCTCCCCTGGATCGGGGCGTGGCTCTGACCTGCAAGGAGCTCGGTCTTTCCGCAGGCGTAACCCTGGTGACCGACCCGGATGCTGTGTGCGTTTCCATCTCCGGCGCGGCAGAGTAGACGCCGGAAATACGTTTCTTCAATACAGCGTTGTCAAAGCCGAAGAGAGGAGCTTCCTTTTTTCGGCTTTTTTTGTCGGGCTGGGCCACGGACGCCTTCCGATGGAGCGAGAAGAAAGAGGGCAATATCGTGTACGTCGTGGTTGGCTTGGGAAATCCCGGCAAGGAATATGCTGCTACCCGGCATAATATCGGTTTTATTTTTCTCGATTACCTGGCGGAAAAATACCGGTTCGTTTTCAAGGGAACAAAATGGCAGGCGGAAGCGGCGAAGGATCTTTCCTGGGGCTATCCGGTTCTTTTTGTCAAGCCGCAGACCTATATGAACAGAAGCGGCGTTGCGGTACGGGCGATTGCCGATTTTTATCAGGTTGAACTCAGCCGGATCATCGTGATCCACGACGATCTTGATCTGCCCCTGGGGCGGACCAAGATCATGCTCAACCGGGGGGCAGGCGGCCATAACGGCATCCGGTCCTTGATCGAGCATCTTGGCGGCAATGATTTCGTGCGGGTGCGGGTTGGCATAGGGCGTCCGGACAATGCGGAGCGGGTGAGTGATTTTGTGCTTTCCCGCTTTGGGCAGGATGAAGCGGAGATGGTGCGCGAAGAACTTGAGCGCATTGAGACCGGGGTGCGTCTTATTATGGAAGAAGGGGTCTCCGCTGCCATGAATCGTGTCAATTCGGAGCAGTTGTAGTATAACGCACTGTAATATCATGTTTTTTTAAGTTTGGATTGATAATCCCGAGATCTGTGGTATAGTGTCTCCTAATCTTCATTTCTTCGCCGGTGTTGGAGTGCTTCCTTGTAGAAAAAGGAACAGGGTGTTCCGTAACCGGCGAAAGGGAGGCACGTGTGTTTAACGTTGGTGATATGGCAGTATATCCGGCCCATGGCGTTGGCAAGATAGAATCCATCGAGCAGCGGCAGGTCGGGGACAAGCAGCAATCCTTTTATGTGATGAAGATTCTCGATTCAAGCATGGTGATCATGATTCCCACCGCCGGGTGCAAGAATGTGGGGCTGAGAAATATTATCAGCTCCAAGGATGTGAGCAAGATTTACGACATCCTGAATGAAAAGGATGTGGCCATCGTTTCCCAGCCGTGGAACCAGCGGTATCGCGAGTACATGGAAAAGATCAAGACCGGGTCTGTTTACGAAATTGCCTCGGTGCTGCGCGATCTTTTTCTCCTGCGAGTGGACAAGGATCTTTCCTTTGGCGAACGCAAGATGATGGACACCGCCAAAAGCCTTCTGGTGAAAGAAATCGCCCTTGCCAACGAAGCCAGGGAAACCGAAACCCAGGTGGAAAAGAACATCGAGCAGATTTTTTCCTGATCCAGGCCCCGTGGCCGATGGTGTTCCAGTAAATTGCTTGTGACATTCCCGCCTGTGCTATCATCCGGTAGCACGGGTGTTTTTTTTGTATGCTGAAATTTTCCTCCCTATTTTTTTATGACGCCACTTTTTTCTCCCCGGGATCCTATGATTCAGAAGAGCCTGTTTACCATCGAAAGGGGGGGGCAGCGTCTTGATCAGTATCTGGCAAGCCGATTGGCGCGGGAAGGATTGACCCGTTCGCGGATTCAGCAGCTTATCCGGACCGGAATGGTATTGGTGAACGGGATTCCCCTGAAGGCCAAACATATTCTCCAGGCCGGGGAGAGGCTTACGGTGACGATCCCTCCGCAAAGCCCGTCCCATCTGATTCCCGAGCAGGTCGATTTCGTCACTCTCCACGAGGACGAGGATCTCATCGTCTTGATCAAACCCCCCGGAGTCGTGGTGCATCCGGCCTCCGGCCACAGCACGGCAACCCTGGTGCATGGCCTTCTCCATCATTGCGGCGGTTTATCCGGGATAAATGGGGAGTTGCGTCCCGGGATCGTCCACCGGCTTGACAAGGACACCTCCGGAGTCATGGTGGTGGCAAAAACGGATTCTGCCCACCAGGCCCTGGCCGCGCAGTTCAAGGAGCGCGCGGTGACTAAGATCTATCAGGCCCTTGTCGACGGCAGGCCCATCGGTCAAGCCGGCAGGGTTGCGCTGCCCATTGGCCGTCATCCGGTCCATCGGAAAAAAATGGCGATTCGGGAAGATGGCAGGGAGGCCGTGACCAACTGGCGGGTACTGGAACGCTTTGCCCTGGGGTTGGCCCTTTTGGAACTTGGCCTGGAAACAGGGCGCACCCATCAAATTCGGGTGCACATGGCCGCCCTGTCCCATCCTGTGGCCGGTGATCCGGTCTATGGCCGGAAAAATCCCTGTTATCAGGAGCTGGGGATAACCCGCCAATGTTTGCACGCGCATTCCCTGGCCTTCTCCCATCCCCGAACCGGAGAGCCTTTACGGTTTACCGCGCCGCTCTGGCCGGATATGCTGCATGCCCTGGAGTTGTTGCGACAGGCGGGCGGCATTTAGGAGCCGTCAGGGAAAAAAGTTCTTTTCTTGGTCATCGTTGTTTCCGTCATCCAGTTGACGAGAGTATTTGAGTTATTTGCGAGGGTGCGATAGTGGTGCAGCAGGCGCTCACATCAGTGGTTGCCGTTACCGGGGGCATGGGTTCCGGCAAGAGTTCCGTGGCAGCCTATCTGGGTGAAATCGGCGGGGCCATGGGGCTTAGTGCCGATGTCCTCTGCCGTCAGCTCCTTGAACCAGGGGCTGCCGGCTGGCTGGCCGTGCGCACGGCTTTCGGCGAGAGATTTTTTTCGGCGGATCAGCACATCGATCGGCCCTTGTTGCGCACGGTTCTTTTTGAGGACCGCGAATTCCGCCACAGGCTCGATGCCCTGCTCCATCCCCTGGTGCGAGACGAGATAGCCGGTTGTCTCAAGAGGGAGAGCGGCCAGTCTTCCGGAAAACAGACCCGCTTCGTGGTCGAGGTGCCCCTGTTGTATGAAGCGCGCTGGGAACATGATTTTTCCCAGGTTGTGGTGGCATATGCGGATGAGAAAACCTGTCTGCGCCGTCTTATGCTGCGGGACCGGATAAGCGAGGCCGCGGCCGTAAAGGCGCTGGAGGCGCAGATGCCCCTGGCGGACAAGGCTCTCCTGGCGGATTACGTTATTGATAACAGTGGTCCCTGGTCTGATACCTGTTTGCAGGTTGAGCATCTGCGAAACCTCCTGTGGTAGGGGGGGCCTTGGCGTCAAGGGCGCTGTTCCGCCGGAGGCTCTGGGCAAGTATTGTGATAAAACAGCAGGATGCGAGAAAAAAGTGTTTAAGTAATTAATTTCCTTACGGTAAACCCCCGACTTTGCCGGGGGACTCATAAAGTTTGACTTATACGGCGGTCGCGCTTCAAGTTGTTACTATGAGCACAGCACTTTTTATCCCCCCCTTTGTTAAAGGGGGAGGCGAAGAGTACGGCCGCCTTGGGCGGCTCTCGGTTTTATCGGCGCCTTCGCCGTTAGCGCTGCTGAGGCGCTCACCCAATAAGCCACCGGCTTTGCCGGTGGTAATGTAACTAATTTAAGGTTGTAAGATACTGCGGCATGAGACCGCTCGGGTATTTGCGGCAACGAATGACGGACAACAACGCGGTTAGAAGGCGGCACTGATTTGAAAAGTTCTGGTTTTCAGGATTCGGCGGAAGGTACAGAAAGGGGAGAGGCAAGTCCTTTTTCGGAAAATGATTCCGTGCCCCACCAGCGGGCGGCAATGTCCTATCTTGCCGGAAGCCGTTTTTCGCAGACCTTTCTTGATTGTGCCAATGATCTGATCCAGAGCATCGACCGGAACGGGCGATTTCTCTATGTCAACCGGGCCTGGCGGGAAACCTTGGGCTATGATGAGGCCGAGATTGCCGCCCTTTCTGTTTTCGATATTCTGGATCCGGAGTGCCGCGAGCATTGCGCCACCCTGTTTCGCGATATAGCCGCGGGCAAGATCTCGCACACCTACGAGGTTGTCTTTGTCGCCAAGAGCGGACGCAGGATTCCGGTGGAAGGAAAGATCAGCACCGATTTCAAAGATGGCGAACTGGTGGCAACCAGGGGAATATTTCGCGACATCAGCAAGCGGAAAGCCGCGGAAGACCTGTTGCGGGACCAGAAACTGCTCACGGAGAAACTGATCCGCTACTCCGCAGTGCCCATTTTCGTTTTGGACCCGCAGCACCGGGTCACCGACTGGAACCGGGCCTGCGAGATGCTCACCGGCATTCCCGCGGAACGGATGGTGGGGACGTCAAACCACTGGCGGGCATTTTATGGGCAAAAACGGCCGTGCCTGGCCGATTTGGTTATTGATTCCGCCGACCGGCATAATCTCGACGCCCTGTATGCCTCGGCCAAAAAATCCGAATTGCGGGAAGAGGGCATCCACGCAGAGGAATGGCTGGACGCGGTGGGTGGCGCGCGCCGCTATCTCGCCTGCGATGCGGTGCCTATCTATAACCACAACAAGGAGCTTGTCGCGGTTATTGAAACCCTGCATGATCTCACCGAGCGCAAAAAGATGGAAGAGGCGCTCACCCGCCTTGCCACCACCGATACCCTGACCGGCATTTGCAATCGCGGCAAAATCGAGGAATCGTTGCGCCAGGAGATGGCCAGATCCTCCCGATATGGCAGCCCCCTGACCATCCTCCTCTTTGATCTTGATTTTTTCAAAAAGGTCAACGACACCTTTGGCCACTCCATCGGTGATCAGGTTTTAAAAGAGGTTGCCGCCACGGTGGGCAAGCAGATCCGGGAAACAGATATACTTGGGCGGTGGGGCGGCGAGGAGTTCATGGTGCTTTGTCCGGGGATCGTGGCCCAGGATGCGGTGGCCATTGCGGAAAAGCTGCGGCAACGGGTGGAGGAGCTGCCGATTGGCGTCACCATCAGTTGCGGAATTGCCGGATGTCAGCCCGGGGAGAGTATGGACGGGCTGATCAACCGGGCGGACAAGGCGCTGTATGCGGCCAAGCACTCAGGCCGTAATCTGGTGCGGCTGGCCGCCTGAGATAAGGTCTTCAAAATTTTTCGGTAACCCAGAAGAGTAAACGATTGGCAGTGGTGCAGATGCGCGGAAGAGGCCTGCGAAGTGTGCTATTGCACACGAGCAGGTCGATGACAACGCAGATGTGGTGCTGCCAATCGTTTACTTCAACGGATCTCGTCGCTGTCCACATAGGCATAGGCGCTGTGCTTGTGGATGGATTCAAAGCTTTCCACACTCACGGAAAACCAGGTGATGGCCGGATGGGCCATGGCCTGTTCCGCCACCTTGCGCACCGCGTCTTCGACAAACATCGGGTTGTTGTACGCCTTTTCCGTCACATATTTCTCATCCGGCCGTTTCAGCAGGGAATACACCTCGCAGGAACCGCCCGCCTCGGCCATGGCGATGAGCTCTTCCATCCAGATAAATCCCGAGTATTTGACGGTGAGATTCACCTCGCCCCGCTGGTTGTGGGCCCCGCAATCGCTGATCTCCCGTGAGCAGGGACACAGGGTGGTGACCGGCACCCAGACCGAGAGGATAAAATCCTCATCCTTGCCGATGCCGCCGGTGAACCGGCAGGTATATTCCATGAGTCCGGGGGTGCCGGTGGCCGGCGCCCTTTTTTCCAGGAAATAGGGAAAGGTCATTTCCACATGGGCTGATTCCGCCCGCAACTCTTCCTTCACCTCGGCCAGCAGATTACGGAAAATCCGGTTGCTCATCTCGTCCTGGTAGGTGTTCAGGACCCTGATGAAGGTGGAGACGCAGGATTCCCTGTACTGGCTCGGCAGGCTGACCTGCAGGCTGATGCTGGCCACGGTCTCCTGCATGCCTCCGGATTTTTCGCGCACCCGGACCGGATACCTGATATCTTTTATGCCGACGGTATTGAGCTTCATTTGGGAAGATATATACACCATTTGCCTTCGCGCGGAAAGCGGTAAACGGGGAGAGCGTCTGGTCAAGGATGGGGTTTGGCCTCAAGGCGCGAGCTGTGATAGGCTGGACAAAAGAGGGCGGAGGCAGAAAGAAAGATGACAGAATTACAGGTCCGGCTGGACAAATGGCTGTGGGCCGCCCGTTTTTTCAAGACCCGCGCCCAGGCATCCCAGGCGGTGGCCGGGGGCAAGGTGCAGGTGGGCGGCTTGCGGGTGAAGCCCTCCCGGCTGGTGGCTGTGGGGGATGGAGTGCGGATCCAGAAGGAGCAGGAGGAATTCGCCATTGTGGTCCTGGCTCTCAGCTCCCAGCGGCGGGGCGCGCCGGAAGCGCAACTCCTTTACGAGGAAACGGTGGAAAGCCTCGCTGCCCGCGCCGAGGCCAGGGAAACCCGGCGTCTCCTGCGGGTCGCTGGCGCCGCGCCGCCAGGGCGGCCAGGCAAGCGGGACCGGCGGTTGATCAGGAAGTTTACCAAAAAAGAGGAATAAGGACCGTGGAAAGATTTTTTTCGCCTGCCCATCTGTTTGCTTTGCGTCTTCGCTGCATTGCGTTACAGTGTCGGTGCAAGGTTTGCGGGTTTGTAGCAATCCGAAACTTGCTTCAAACAGGTGCTTCGACAGGCTCAGCACGAACGGAATATCATTGCATTAAGGCGATATCCGTTCGCCCTGAGTCCTTCGTCAAGCTCAGGAGAGCCCTGTCGAAGGGCAGTTATTTTGAGATGACATTCAGGAGAAAACCATGAAAAAGATAGAAAGGGCATTGATCAGTCTCACCGACAAATCCGGGATCGAGGGGTTTGCCCGGGAGCTTGAGCAACTGGGGATCGAGATCCTCTCCACCGGCGGCACCGCCAAGAAGATGCGCGATAACGGCATCAAGGTCAAGGATGTTTCCGAATTCACCGGCTTTCCGGAGATGCTCGATGGTCGGGTCAAAACCCTGCACCCCAAGGTGCACGGCGGCATCCTCGCCCAGAAAGGAAACCCGGACCATGTCAAGCAGATGCAGGAGCATGGCTTGCAACCCATCGATCTGGTGGCGGTCAATCTCTACGCCTTTGAGAAGACCGTGGCCAACCCGGCATGCACCCTGGGCGAGGCCATCGAAAACATCGATATCGGCGGCCCCACCATGCTGCGCTCAAGCGCCAAGAATTTTCAGGATGTCACCGTGATCGTCGATCCGGCCGACTACCCGCAGGTGCTGGCCGAGATCAAGGCCACAGGCAACACCACACTCAAGACCCGCTTCCGTTTGGCGGTAAAAGTTTTTGCCTTGACCAGCACCTACGACACCGCAATCGTGAATTGGCTGAAAAGCGTGGATGTCGATGCCAACCCCTATTTCAAGTAGGTGGCACCCATGAAGATGGCGGTGTTGCTCTCCGGCTCCGGCCGGACCCTCGACAATTTTCATGACCGGATTGCCTCCGGCGCCATGCAGGGGAGCATTGAGGTGGTGATCTCCAACGTGCCCGACGCCCTTGGTCTGATCAAGGCCAGAAACTACGGCTATCCGGCCTTCCATGCCAAGGACAATGGGGCCATCAACGCCTTTTTGCAGGAGTACGGGATCGAGCTGGTGCTGCTGGCCGGCTATCTCAAGCTCTATGCGCCCCCTGCCCATTTGCGGCGGGCGGTACTCAATATCCATCCCTCGCTGATTCCTTCCTTCTGCGGAGGGGGAATGTACGGCATGCGGGTGCATCGGGCCGTCAAGGCGCGGGGGGTCAAGGTGACCGGTTGCACGGTGCATTTTGCCAATGAGGTATATGACGAAGGGCCGATTGTGGTCCAGCACTGTGTCCCCGTAGACGATAGCGACACGGTCGAGGACATCGCCGCCAGGGTCTTTGCCGCGGAATGCGAAGCATATCCCGAGGCGATCAACACGGTGGTGGCGCGGGGCATCGATTCTTTCTGGCCGCAACCCGGTGGGTGTCGTTTCTAATCCTGGAGGAAAAAAGATGGAAAAACGGATCATGTCGGCTGAGGACATCAACCGGTCATTGCACCGGATCGCCTTGCAGATCGTGGAAAACAACCACGGGGTTGCCAACCTGGCCATCATCGGCATCCATACCGGCGGGGTCTTTCTCGCCGACCGGATCCAGAAGCTGATCCAGGACCGGGAGAAGATCGTGCTCCCCACCGGCACCCTGGACATCACCCTCTATCGCGACGACTGGAGCCTGGCCAGCCAGAATCCCATCGTCAAGAAAACCAGCATCACCTTTCCCATGGAAGAGATGGTGGTGGTCCTGGTGGACGATGTTGTCTTTACCGGCCGCACCATCCGGGCCGCCATGGACGCCCTGATGGACATCGGCCGGCCGCAGTGCATCCAACTGGCTGTCTTGGTTGACCGGGGCGGGCGGGAGCTGCCGATCCAGCCCGATTATGTGGGGATGGATATCCCGGTCAAAGCCGATGAGCATATTCATGTCCGCCTTGCCGAAAAGAGCGGGAGTGATGAAATTGTGCTTGTTGGCCGGGATTAGTCTTTTGCCTGTCCCTGCCTCAGGTGATACAATGCTTTCGGTAGCCTAGGGAAATCATGCAGTACGCTCTTGCCGGTCAGGGAGATCATGAGCCAGGAACCTCAGTCAAGCACGGATTTGCAGCAGATCAGGCTGCGGATCAGGGAAAAGCAGCGGAATTACGCGAGCTATAACCTCAGCCCTGCCCAGAACGACCTGTTGCGGGCTTTCTTCGACCTTGCCCAGGAATTCGACTCCAACGAGGATTTTTACCGGGTCTGCGTGGCAGCCCTTTCCGAGTTTCTCGGCTTGCACAGCCGGCTCTATCTGTTTGACAAGGAACAGGAAAAACTGGCTCTTGTTTGCGAAAGCGAAAAAGGGCTGCGGGCAAAACCGGTTGTTGCCCCGGAGCATGTGCGTTTGAGCTTCAAGAGCTACGAGAGCGAGCATTCGTTGCTGGTGCCGATTCACAGCAAACCATCCCCTGAGTCGCGGGACGAAGGACAGCAGCCGATCAACATGCAGATCATGGGGGTTCTTGAAGTTTATCCCCTGGAGAAGATTTCCAAGGCCGACCGGTTTTTTCTGCGCAAATACGCGAACCGCATCGGCTACAACCTGCATAACCGTTTGATCTCCCACGAAAACATCAGGCATCTGAGGTTTATCAATAATCTGGTGATGGACATCGAACACAACGTCATCACCCCCAACATGTATTTTAAGCATCTCTTCAATCAGCTCAAGGCCCGTATCGGCGATATCGACGAGCTGGAAAAAATGATTGCCGGGTTCAAGGCCGCCCAGGGAGTGCCCAGCGGAAGCTGTGAGCTGGTGATCAGCAAGGTGAGCAGCCTGCACCGGAGTCTGCTTGAAAACCACCGGGAGCTGCTGGAGCACCATGCCAATTACAGCCTTTTTCTTGAGAGCCTGTTCCGGCGCGATCACTTTGCCCAGGGCCGTTTCGTGCTGCGCCCCAGGAAATGCTCCATTGACCGGGAGATTGTCTCGCCGCAACTCGATCATTTCCTGAGCAGATTCGGAGCCCGGGGGATTACGGTGGAAAAGCCCCTGGACATGCGGGAAGAAGAACTTTTTCTGCGGGTGGATGTCGGGCTGCTTTCGCAGGTCTATGCCAATCTTTTTTCCAACGCGGTAAAGTACACCGGAGAAATAATAGGCCGCAACGGGAGGGCTAGAAAAGCCATTGCCTATGGCCGCGAGCTGCTTCCCGATTATTTCGGTCCTGGCAAGGCAGCGGTCAAATTCAATGTTTTCACCACCGGAGAGCATCTTTCCGAGACCGAGGCGAAAACGGTTTTTGCCGATGGCGTCCGGGGGGAACGGAGCAAGGCCGTGCCCGGCACCGGACATGGCTTGGCTTTTGTCAAGCAGGTGGTTGAGATCCATGGCGGCGTGGCAGGCTACGAAGCCACGGAAGAGGGAAATAACTTTTATTTCATCCTGCCCCTGCCCGACCCGAACAATGTTCCCGTTGACCAGGGCTGAAGGGGAATTGCCGAGGCATGTTCCCCCTCAAGGATGATATTCCCTCCCAGCATTTCCCTGTGGTCAATCTCTGGCTCATCGTCGTCAATATCCTCTGCTTCGTCTATCAACTGAGTCTGGGCCAGGAACTGGAAGCTTTTATCCTTGCCCATGGTTTTGTGCCCGCTCGTTTCGTCGCGGAACTGACGGGAAACGGTCTCTCCCTTGCCAGTTACGGCCCGGTTTTCAGCTCCATGTTTCTCCACGGCGACTTGCTCCATGTTTTTTCCAACCTGTGGATGCTGTGGATATTCGGCGACAACGTGGAAGACCGGATGGGGCATGGCCGCTATCTGGTGTTTTATCTTCTCTGCGGGGTTGGCGCCGCCTTTGTCCAGTTCTGGTCCAATCCCCAGGCCCAGGTCCCGATGATCGGGGCGAGCGGCGCCATCTCCGGGGTGCTTGGCGCCTATTTTCTCCTCTATCCCCGGGCCCGGATCCTCACCTTTATTCCGATCTTCATTCTTTTTTATCTGGTGGAGATTCCGGCCTACTTTTTTATCGGCTTCTGGTTTCTCATGCAGTTTCTGCAAGGCGCGGCCCAACAGGCAGCGGTGGGTAGGCTGGCCGAGGGCGGGGTTGCCTGGTGGGCCCATGTCGGCGGCTTTGTGGCCGGGGTGTTGCTGCTGTATTTTTTCAAGCGAAGCAACGGGAAAAAGGGAGGGCAGGCGTGGGGATAATTTGAAGCCGCTCCTTGTTCGATAACTATTCTCCCTTCCGAGATAGAATTGGAATAATCCAGGAAGGCGGATTTTTTTCCGGTCAGGAACCGCCCTTTTTGTTCTCCACGTAATGGGCTGCGGCCAGGGCTGCGGTGCAGCCGTCCGCCGCGGCAGTGACGATCTGCTTGGCGTATTTTTCCTTGAGATCGCCAACCGCAAAGATGCCCGGGGTATTGGTCTCGCATTTGTCGTCAGCGATCACATAGCCGTTGGCATTCATCTTGGTGCCCGCCGGAACCAGGGAATTGTTCGGCTCAAAGCCGATAAAGACGAAGACCCCGTCGGTGGCAAGGGTGGCGGTTGCTCCATCCACGGTATTCTTGGTGATCACCCCGTTCACCCCCTGACCATCCGCCTGGATTTCCGCCAGCACCGTGTTCCAGAGCACGGTGATCCGTTTTTCAGCCAAGACCCTTTTTTGCAGGATCATCCCGGCCCGGAAGGCGTCCCGGCGATGGGCGATGTACACCTGTTTGGCGAGCTTGGCCAGATACAGGGATTCCTCCAGGGCACTGTCGCCGCCGCCCACCACCACCACGGTCTTGTCGCGGAAAAAAAAGCCGTCGCACACGGCGCAGTAGGAGACTCCCCGGCCATAATTCTGGTCTTCCCCGGGAATGCCCAGCTTTTTCGGGCTGCCGCCGGTGGCAAGGATAACCGCGTGGGTTGCAAGGGCTTCGCCGTTATCAAGGATGACGGTGTGATGGTCCAGCCCCGGTTCAACAGCAACAACCTCGCGGTTCATCACCTCAAGATCATAGGCGGCGGCATGCTGGGAAAATTTCACGGCCAGTTCCGCGCCGCCGATCTTTTCGGTGCCGGGCCAGTTCTCCACCTCGTCGGTGTTGTTGAGTTGGCCTCCGGGGATGCCCTTTTCGATGAGCAGTGTTTTCAGGGCGGCCCGCTGGGCATAGATGCCTGCGGTATAGCCGCCAGGGCCGCCGCCGATGATGATAAGGTCGTGGGATGTGGAATCCGGCATGGTGTAATCTCCTGAAGCTTGGGTAAGGATGTGGCTCCCAGTTATCTGTTGATGACTCTTAATAACCCTGTATTCATTTTAAACAAGTGCTTCGACAGGCTCAGCACGAACGGAATACCCATTCATCAAGACAACCTCCGTTCGCCCTGAGCCTGTCGAAGGGTGGTTGTTATGAGTTCGCCCTCTATTTGGTGGTAAAGGTGAAAGCTCCGTCCCAGTCGTCTGGCGGCGGGCTGACCGCGAAATGGGCGATCCGGTCGAGGTAGAGGCCGTAAAGCTGGGAGGGCGCTATCGTGTTGAGGGTTTGGACGATTTCCGCTGCCTCTTGAAATTCACGGTTTGCGTAATGCTCCAGAGCCTTGGTAAAGGAGTCTGTTGCCTTGCGCAACTCCGGTGTCGGTTCGCCCTCGCAGAGGGGTTCATAGATGAGCACCGGGACATCCTTGCCCTTGACCCGAACCATGTCAAGCATCCGGCAGTAAAACCCTTCACCCAGCGCGGCTCTGGTGTATTCCGAGATGACGATGTTGGTGCCGTATGCTTTATTGGCGCCTTCCAGCCGGGAAGCAAGATTGACGTTGTCGCCCATGACCGTGTAGTCAAAGCGCTGGTCGCTGCCAAAGTTACCCACGCTCATCACCCCGGTGTTGATGCCGATGCGGATGTCCACCTCGGGCAGGTTCCGTTTCCGCCAATCCTCCCGGAGTGCTTTGAGTTGTTCCATCATCCTGAACGCCGCCCGCACACAGTTGGCTGCGTGGTCACCATCCTCAAGGGGTGCGCCCCAGATGGCCATGATTGCGTCGCCGATGAACTTGTCCACTGTTCCCTTGCTTTCCAAGACAATATGGCTCATGGCCGTGAGATACTCATTCATGAACCGGCCGAGCTCTTCCGAGGTTATCTTCTCGGAGATGGTGGTAAAGCCCTTGATGTCGCTGAAGAGAACGGTGAGATTTTTCTGCTCCCCTTGCAGAGAGAGCTTTTCCGGGTGTTCCATGAGCTGGTGCACGATCTGGGGGGAAACGTAGTGGCCGAACGCCGAGCTGATGAAGCGTTTTTTCTGGCCCTCGAAAAAGTAGTTGAACAGGGTGACCACCAAAAAGATGGCAAGGATGGTCAGCAGGGGATAGGAGAGACCGACGAGCTGGCTGTGGCTGAAAAAGAAGAAATAGTTGCCGGCCAGGGTGGCCAGGACGAGCAGCAGGCCGCCCAGGCCGCCGGCCAAAGGGGTGGCATAGGCGAGGAGCGCGCTCAGGCCCAACCCGCCGACGAGAAGCAGGGCGTAGGTGATGCCGATTTCGGTGAAGATGTCGTGGGTGAAGGGGTCGTGGCTCAGGATATTGTCGATGATGTTGGCGTGGACTTCCACCCCCGGATAGATGTTGGAAAATGGCGTGGCTCGCAGATCGAGAAGCCCGGCGGCGGAGGTGCCGATGAGCACATACTTGTCCTGCACCCGGTCCAACCCTTTGCCTGTCAGGATATCCATCGCGGAAAGGTAGGGATAGATATGGCTTGGCCCCCGGAAATTGACGGTGAGCTGGCCTTTTTCATCGGTGGGGATAAAGGTTGACCCCAGTTCAACCCCGAGAATGTCCTTGGGACTGGTTTGCCCCTGCCGGGAGACCTGGATGGTCGTCTCCTGTGCCCCGATGCCGATGCGCAGCATTTCCAGGGCCAGGGACGGGTAGGGGATGCCGTCCATCATCATGAAGAGCGGCACCTTGCGCACCGTGCCGGCGGCATCGGGGAACACGTTGAAAAATCCCTCGCTCTGCCCCTGGGCCACGGCCACCACATTGGTGATGGCCCGGTAGGCCCGGAGCAGGGAGATATCCTCGTAGCGCAGGGTGTCAGGCGCAAGGCGGGTGGTGCCCGAGGGAAAGGGGACATCCGCCTGGTTTTTCAGGCCGTCATCCTGGGTCTGGAAGACATAGCCCAACACCGAGGGCGTTGCTCCCAGGGCCTTGCCCAGGGCGATATCGTGATCCAGGCTTTCCTTTGCTTTCAGTTCCGCCAGGGTCTCCGGCGGGAGCTGCACCGGGAGAAGCTGTTGCAGTTCATCAACAAAGTTTTTCGGGGAGGTGCGGTCCGCCTCGGCAAAAACAATATCCAGGCCGATAACCCGTGCCCCGCCTGCGCCGAGATTGTGAACCATCGTGGCCACGGTGTCGCGCGGCCAGGGCCATTGGCCGATGGTTTTCAGGCTTTTCTCGTCGATATCGACAATGACGATGGGCTGGGTTGGGGTGACAGTGCCCCGCCAACGGAACATGGTGTCGGTGAGCCGGTTGTCCAGGGTCTCCAGAAAGGCTGGTTTCTGCTGGCCAAAGGAGGCGAAAAGCAGGACGGCTGCCAGGGTTACCAGGCAGCCGACCTTGAAGGGGGAGAGGGTGAAGAACGGTTTGAGCCGGTGGCGGATGATCATGTCGCGCGGTTGTTGTCTGTCATGCTGTTACCGGTTGCCGCCGAAGAGACCGATGTACTGTTTGCCGTCAGTCAGACTGTAGAAATTGCCGCCCACTGCCTCGGCATTGGGTCCGTAAAAGGCGCCTTGAATGTCCCCTCCCGTGAGGCCCGCGGAGAACTGGTTGGTCAAACTGTCGGCAGAAAAGGCGCCGCCGCTGATGGTTAGAGTGGGGCCGTTCGTAAAGGCCAGGCTACCGGTGATGCTGGGCGTGGAGACGAAGTTGGCCGTGAGATTCATGGAACCGGACACTTGAGAAATTTGGGTGGTATCGTTCGTATTGATCATGGTGCCGAATGCCTTACCGTTGTAGGTTCCGATAAAACCCGTCTTGATCACCGAATCGGTCGAGGGTTTTCCCGCCAGCCACATGGATTCGGGCACCCGGATCTGCCGCTGGATTGTGGAGTTTGTGGGATCGACGTAAGCAACCTCCCAGTAGCCCCAGGTGAAGTAGGGGGAGATCTGGTTTTTCGGATCGACGACCATATAGTTGCCGTACTCTTTTGCCGTGATGCCGGCAGAACCACCCAACAGAGCGGCTAAAAGCTGGTCGTTGAGATATACCGAGCCGTAGGAGCCACCCACGGTCATGCCGGAAATATTGTAGTTCGCATCGCCGCCGCCGATATTGCTGTCGGTGGTCAGGGTGCCGAGGATGGTGCCGGCGTCCTTGTTGATGTTCATGGTGAAACTGTTCGGATTCGTGTTGTATATGAGGTGGCGGTCGGTGGGCCGGTCATTCATGTTTTCGCTGACCCCCACCACAAAACCACTCCAGATTTCCGAGCCTCCCTTGGGGGCTGTCGGGATCATTTCTCCAACCACCTGTTGGACGCCGCCTGCGACAGTCCACGAATCGAGCAAGGTTTGTGTGGGCGATCCTTTGATAAGAAAGGAACTTCCTGTCGCGGTGAAGCTAAAGAAATCATAAGCACTGCCTGTGAAGAGGCCCGAGCCGCTGCCGCTGATAAATGCGTCGTCGTCGTTTTGGTAAGAGCCTCCCTCATCCGCACCAAAGATCTTGATGTCGGAAACGGTGGATCCATTCACTGAGCCGAAGAAAAAAACCGGCTTGCCATCCTCGACTGTATTATCAAAGGCAACACCGAAGATTTTGCGGTTATACCAGTTCACCCCCAGGTAGAGCTCGTTTGTAAACGTATCCGTGGAGCCGTCGGTTTTTGTCGAAGTTCCACCCAGGCCGCCCTTGAAAGCGTAAATGCCATCGCTCGGCGGCGGTGGAGGAGGGGTAAAGGCTGGGGCTGAGGGGAGCTCATTGATCGGAGGCAGGACCGGGCGGGCAGGCACAGCCGGTGGAGGCAGAACAGCCTCTGCGAGAGGCTGGGTGCTGGTGGTCGTGTCCGTGCCGGTTGAGGTGCTTTCTGTCTCGCCCTCTCCGCTGGCACTGCCGGGGCTGGCGCCGTTGGCCGCCCCATTGCCATTTTCCCCGCCGCCATTAAGCTGGCTGTTGAGGTCTTTGATGTCCTGTTCCGTGAATTTGGCAGGTTTCGTGGGTGCGGCGTTCAGCATAACCCGGGTGCCGAAGCCTGGAACGGTGATGGTTACCTTGCCGAGATCATTGTAAACTTCAATCCCCTTGCCTCCCTGGAAAACGATGGAAAGGGAGTCCTTGGTCGTCTTGAAGGTGTACATGGAGCCGCGGATGCCGATGGTGGCCGTGGGAGTTTCGGTCTTGACGTTCTGGGGAGCATCCTTGGCCAGGGCCCCGCCCATCATCCGGAAGGTGCCTTCCTTTGCCTGGGTTCTGAGAGCGCCATCTTTCCGGTCAGGCTGCCAGCGGTATTCGGCGATTTTCATTTCGCTGCCGCGGCCCAAGCTGATGATGGTATTGTCGGTGAACATGATCTGCAGTTGGCCGTTTGGACCGGTTTTGAGCTCATCTTCCTGGAAGATCTGGCTTTTGATGCTGAGATTGCGGCTTGCGCCGCTCTTGTTCTGGGCAACCACGGCGCCCCTGAGGGCTACAACGGTGGCCACGGCTTGCGGTTCGGCGGCGGAGGTGGAAAACGGCGCGGCCAGGCACAGCAGGAGGAACGCAATAATGGTTGTAACGGAGGCATTTTTTTTCATGATTGTCCTCGCTGCTTAAGCCGCTGTTCAAAAACAACAGCACTATTGAAATATCCTGAACAGCATAAGGAGCCGTAACGAAATGGAGGGCAATGGTTATTTCGTTACGGCTTCTAAAAACTCACGGTGAGGTTGAGTTCGGTGACATTTTTCCGGTAGGTGTACAGATCAATATTGGATTCCGAGTTGGTATAGGTGTGGCCCAATTGCATGACGAGCGCCTGGTTTTTGGCCGTGTCCTGCCAGAGCAGCCGGGAGACTCCGGCAGTCAGTTCCTGCACCTCGTCGTTGCGGTAGACGGAGAAGAAAGGATGCTGGGCGTCATAGTCGGTGATGGTGAAGCCAAGTCCGGCAAAAGCGGCAAAGTCGTAGGGCAGGTTACGGTCGTAGCGGAGTTTCCAGCCGAAACGATCGTAGCTGTTGACCTCGTTATCCGCGTTTTCTTTTTCCTTGCTGAACAGTAAGCTCAGGCGATTCTGGTCAACAAGCAGAATTGGTCCCGCGGAAAAAATGAGATTGAGGGCGTCGCGGTCAGGATCGACATAGTTGTTTTTTTCCTCGGCTTTGATGCCGACGGTGCCCATAAAATTTTTCGAGAAAAGATAGGTCAGGGAGGAGGCCGCCCCAAAGGCGCCTTGGTAGCGGTCATGCTCGACGTCAATGAGTGAGACGAGCGCCTGCAAGTCCCAGATGAAGTTGTCTTGCTGGAAAACCGGGCCGGAGGTCAATCCCAGATAGTTTACGTCAAGATCATACAGGCTTTGGTACAGGGCGTTGTAGGAGGTTGCCGCGGTTTTCCACATGAAGGGGTATTCTTCGTTTTTATAGATATGATTGAGAACCAGGGTTGCGTTGTTGGTTTGGTCGCTTTGGGGGCTGGCGCTTTGGCCGGTGAGTTGAAATTCGAAAAGCCCGGCGGCGATCCGGTCGCTGACCGGGGCGGAGCGGGCGTTGTCATCCCAGGCGTGACCAAGGGTGAAGGTGCCGTTGACAAAATGTTTTTGTTCCGCCTCCTCAATTGAGGCGAGAAATTTTTCTATGTTTTTCCATACCTGCTCCGGCGGGTTGGTGGCGAGAACCTCCTTGAAATACTGCTTGGCTATCTCCCGTGAGCCCAGTTGCAGGTTGGCCCGAGCCAGTTCCAGCTTGACCCGGTTGGCATCCGGATTGGCGATGAGAACCCTTTCGTAGGCCATGATAGCTTCCTCAAAGCGACCGGTTTCATACGCGGATCTGCCAAGATGGAAATTGAGGTCTGGGTTCCCTGGATCCTGAAGAAAGGCCTTGTGCAACTCCGTGTACGCTTCCTCGAACCGGCCCTGGTCAAAATATTGTTTGCCCACGGAGAAGGAAGCGGGCGTCTCTGCAGCGACCATCATCGGCGGGAAGAAAAGCTGCAGGGCAATTAAGACAAAGGCGAAGAATCTCAGTTGTGCCATGACGGGTACCTGGTGCGGCCTGTAGCAGGCCAAAAGGTTATTAGGATGGATAAATTATACAGAATAAAACCAAAATGGTGTAATTTTTTTCGGGAGAGAAAGTCTGTGCTTTCGTTTTCGGACTTGCTGTTGGCGAAAGGCGGGTGGACTGGTAAACTAAATTGTTACGAATGTTTTCCCCTTGTTCGGGACGAAAAATACGGAGTGGAGGCGGGCCGTGTTGTTGAATAGTTGCAAGCAAAAGGTCGAAATGGAGTACCCTTGCCCGTGGGTGTACAAGGTCATCGGCAGAGAGCAGGAGGAATTGCGGGGGGCCATCGCCGAGGTTGTTCAGGCGCGGGAATGTTTGGTATCCCTCTCCAATTCCAGCAGCGGCGGCAAGTATCTCTGCTTGGACGTGGAGCTGGTGGTGCTCAGCGCCGAGGACCGCGAGGCCCAGTACCTGGCCTTCAAAGGGCATGCGGCCGTGGTCATGGTGTTGTAGTTTTTTTGTTGCGCCGGAACCTGTCCGGCGCGGCCTGCGCTTACTCCTCCACCTCGAAGCCGATGGCGGCGATGGCCTTTTTGATGTCGGCCAGGGGCACATCCTTGCTCTGGTTGAAGGTGGCCTCGCCTGTGTCCAAAGCGATGGTTGTCCCGCTGATGCCGTCGATGGCGTTCAACGCCGAAGTGACCGAAGCCGCGCAGTGGCCGCAGCGCATGCCTTTGATCTGGATGGTTGGCATGGTAAACTCCTGTGTGTTGGTTTGCGATTGAAGACTGTTAAAGAATTATATTAAAAACTAAATTAACGCCGGGCGCACAGATTTTTTCAAACGCATACTCTACAGTGAAAGGACAGGGCAATCAAGGGGATATCCATGGCATCGTCAACCGAAAAACAAAGGCTCTCCATCCGGGGCATGCACTGTGCATCCTGTTCCTCCCGCATCGAAAAGGTGCTGTCCTCCACTGAGGGTATCCGGAGGGCCGTGGTGAATCTTGCCGCCGAGAGCCTGGAGGTGGAGTGGGATAGCGGCAGCCTCAGCCTCGGGGATATCGCCGGGATCGTCAAAGGGCTTGGGTTCGAGCTTGTGCTGCCGGAAAAAGAGATCCGCTTGGCCCTGGCCATCACCGGCATGACCTGCGCCTCCTGCTCCGCCCGGATCGAAAAGGTGGTGGGAGGCATGGCCGGGGTGCGGTCCATGCAGGTGAATCTGGCCACCGAATCGGCAATGGTGGTCTTTGACCCGGAGGTTGTCAGCCAACGGCAGATCCGGGAGGGTATCGAGCGGCTTGGTTTCAGTGCCAAGGTGGCTGGTCCGGCTGGAGGCTCTGATTTTGCGCGGCAGCAGGAAGAGGCCCTCCTCCGGCTTGCCGCCATGGAAAAGCGCCTCTATCCGGCCTTTGCTTTTGCCGTCTTGCTGCTGCTTCTTTCCATGGGCGAGATGGCCGGGCTGCCGTTGCCCGTGTTTCTCGCCCCCCATCACGCGCCGTTCACCTTCGCTTTTGTCCAGTTTCTTCTGGTGCTGCCGATCATGTGGTCGGGCCGGAATTTTTATCAGCTCGGTTTTCCGGCTCTCTGGCGCGGCGCGCCCAACATGGATTCGCTCATCGCCGTCGGCACCGGGGCCGCCTTTGTCTACAGCACCTGGAACCTGATCGAGATCGGCTTGGGCATCGAGGTTATGGCCAGGGTCATGGATCTCTATTTTGAGTCGGCCGGGGTGCTCATCGCCCTGGTTTCCCTGGGTAAGTACCTGGAGGCCCGCTCCAAGGTGCGCACCTCGGACGCCATCCGCCAGCTCATGGCCCTGGCGCCGGAGGAGGCTACCTTGCTGGTGGAAGGAGGGGAGGAGCAGAAAAAGATTCCCGTGGCCGAGATCGAGGTCGGCGATATCCTGCTGGTCAAGCCGGGCGAGCGCATCCCGGTGGACGGTTCGGTGGTCAAGGGCCGCTCCAGTGTGGACGAGTCCATGCTCACCGGCGAATCCCTCCCGGTTTCCAAGGAGGCCGGCGATCCGGTGGTGGGCGCCACCCTGAACAAAAACGGCCTCTTGCAGGTGCGGGCCGAGAAGGTGGGGCAAGACACGGTGCTTGCCCGGATCATCACCATGGTTCGCGAGGCCCAGGGCTCCAAGGCGCCCATTGCCAATCTGGCGGATCGCATCAGCCTCTATTTCGTCCCCACCGTCATCGTTCTGGCCATTCTCGCCGGGTTGTCCTGGTATTTCATCGGTCAGGCCGAGTTTTCCTTTGCCCTGCGGATCTTCATCGCGGTGCTGGTTATTGCCTGTCCCTGCGCCATGGGGCTGGCCACTCCGACCTCGATCATGGTCGGCACCGGGCGCGGGGCCCAGTTGGGGGTGCTGGTGAAAAGCGGCGAGGCGTTGGAGATGGCGCAGAAGATCGATGCCGTGGTTTTTGACAAGACCGGAACCCTGACCCATGGCCGTCCGGAGTTGACCGACGTGCAACCGATCGCCGCGGAGATGGATGTCGGCCAGATCCTCTCCCTGGTTGCCAGCGCCGAGAGCGGCTCGGAACATCCCCTGGCCGAGGCCATTGTCAACGCGGCCAGGGAAAAGGGCTTGACCCTGGCCGAGCCTTCCCATTTCGAGGCGGTCCCCGGCCGCGGTATCCGGGCCATGGTTCGCGAGCAGAATATTTTGCTCGGCAACCGGGAGTTCATGGCGGAGCAAAATGTGACCGGGCTTGGCATGGCGGTTGAGCAAATTGCCCACGGTTTTGCCGGGGACGGCAAGACCGCGCTTTACTGTGCGGCCGAGGGCAGGCTTATCGCCCTGTTGGCCATCGCCGACCGGCTGAAGGCCGAGGTGCCCGCGACCATCAGCGCTCTGCAAGGAATGGGAATCAAGATCTTCATGCTTACCGGCGATAATGAGATTACCGCCCGGGCCATTGCTGCCCAGGCCGGGATCAGCGAGGTCTTTGCCCAGGTGCTCCCGGACCAGAAGGTGGAAAAAGTGGCGGCCCTCCAGGCAGAGGGGTTCCGGGTTGCCATGGTGGGCGACGGCATCAACGATGCGCCCGCCCTGGCCAAGGCGGATGTCGGCATTGCCATGGGCACCGGCATCGACGTGGCCATCGAGTCCGGTGATATCGTGCTGATGAAGGGCCACCTCTCCGGCCTGCTCGCCGCGCTTTCCCTAAGCCGCGCCACCATGCGCAATATCAAGCAGAATCTTTTTTGGGCCTTCATCTACAACATCATCGGCATTCCGGTGGCCGCCGGGGTTCTGCATCTCTTCGGCGGACCCACCTTAAACCCCATGATCGCCGGCGGGGCCATGGCCATGAGTTCGGTTTCCGTGGTTTCCAATGCCCTGCGTTTGCGCTTTTTCAATCCGCCGACTGCCAACAGGAGCCATTAACCGGCGTTTTAAAATCCGGAGATTCACAGCCTCGGCTTGACAATCTTCAGAAATCTTGCGTAGATGATACTACTGGCCTCTTAATGTGCGGCTGGTTTTCCCCGTTTGTATCGTGTCCGTTTCGAAAGGAGCATTGCATGAAAAAAATTGTTGCGAGTACGGTTATCATCGCCTCTGTCTGCGGAGTTTTTGGCGTCAGGGATCTTTTGGCGGAAAATACCACCACGCATGCGGTGCAAAAGGGCGACACCCTGTGGGATTTGAGCGGGGGGTACCTCAATAATCCGCTGCTCTGGCCGAAAATCTGGAGGCTTAATCCACAAATTTCCAACCCCGACCTGATCCTGCCCGGCCAGATCGTCAGGATCCCCGGCTTGGACAGAGCTCCGGCCCGGGAAATATCCGTCGTGGAGATTGTTGCTCCGGTTGAGTCGGGGGATTCCGCCCTTTCCCGGGCCGGAATGGCATCCTCTTCCGAACCGCTGTCCATTGTGGTGGCGAAAAAAGATCCGCCCAGTGACGGGGAACAGGCCCGGGCAGGCATGGGCAATATCCCGGCCCGTTATTATGACCTGGGAGTAGGCATGGTCACCAACAATATCCCCAACCAGGGGCGGGTGTTGCATACCGAACAGGGCTGGCATGGCGCGGCTCTCGGCGAGACCATTCTGATCTCTGCCCCCGGCGCGCAGGTTGGCCAGCAATTCGGGGTATACCGGGATATGGGCAAGGTCGAATCTCTTTCCTATTTTGGTTCAAGTCCTGGACGGTTGCTGGCGGATATCGGCATTGTCGAGGTTGTTGTCTCGGAGGGGACCCGGCAGCAGGGGGTTATCCGGCGCGTTTTTGCCGAGGTGAAAACCGGTGATCTTTTGGGGCAGGTTCCTGCGCTCCCTAATGTTTCCGAGCTTCCGATCCAGCCCGGGCCAGCCTCTGCAACGGGATCGGTTGTGGCGTTTCATATGATGCGTCAATTTGCCGGGCCCGAGGATATTGTCTATCTCAATATCGGCGCGGATCAGGGGCTTGCGCCCGGACACCTGTTGTCGGTTGTCGGGGCGGATCCATCCGAGGGGAGGGCTTCCGGCGAGATTATGATCCTGCGGGTTTCAGCAACGACCGCGGCTGCGGTGGTGACGAAACGGAGCAGGCATGAGGTGCGCCGGGGAGATGTTGTCGGCCCTCCGGTTTTGTAGAATATCCGCCCCTGTTTGTTGTTTTTCCCGGGGGGAGGGGAAAAGGCGAACTCCCGGGAGGCAGGAGCCGTTTTGCGGTCTTAATTCTCACCGAGGGCGCGATCCATGGATACCGAGAAAAGCCCCAACGCTTCCCTGTCCGGTCTGTTGGAGCGCGTTGAGATCTCGGCCATTGCCTCCATCAAAGGGACGGTAAGCGGGATATTGTCCATTGTCAACGATCCTGCCGCCGGCTCTTCTGACCTCCTTCAGCTCATTGAGGTTGATCCGCCGCTGACGGCAAAGATTCTCCGGGTTGCCAACTCCTCATACTACGCGCTCTCCAGGACCATCAGCGATATCCAGCAGGCCTTGATCTGGATAGGCTCCGACACGCTCAAGGAAATCATCCTCACCCAGAAGATGAGCGAGATTTTCCATGACGGTACGTCCATTTGCGGCTATTCCCGCCGACAGTTGTGGCGGCACAGCCTGGCCGTCGCCCTTTTTGCCAAGACCGTTTACCGGCGTGAGTTCGGGGAGAAGGGAAACAATGCCTACGCTACGGGATTGATGCACGATATCGGGGTCATTGTCGAAGACCAGCTCCTGCACCGGGATTTCATGCTGATGATGCAAGCCATGGAGGGTGCGCCCCAAGCCCTGTCCGCCGCCGAGAATTCTTTCTTCGGATACGATCACGGCATGGTCGGCAAAGCCCTGGCCGAAAGCTGGAATTTTCCGGCGGAACTCACGGAAGGCATAGGGTTTCATCATGATCCCGAGAGTGCAGGGGAAGAGCACCGTCTGTTTGTCAAAGCAATCTTCATCGCCGACTATCTCATGTTTGAGCAGGGATATGGCTGCGTTGCCATGCCGCTCCCCGACAGGGAGATCCTCCGGCAATATGTCCGAGATCTTGGCCTGCAGTGGTATGCTTTGCGTCTTATCGGAGAGCTGGTGAGGGAAGAGCTGGAGGAAATCGAGCAGAAAGGATATCTGAGCGCATGAGCACACGCGGCCCGAAGCTTTCCCAGCGCATTGACGAGCTGGAAACACAGGTGCGCCACCTTGGCAACGAACTCCGGTTGACCAGGCAGGAATATGAGGAGGCGACCTCCAGGTATCTGGATGTTTACTGCAACCTGGAAAGGAAGGTCAGTGAGCGGACCAGGGAACTTGACGCCGCCAACAGGCAGCTCCTTGGCGAAATCGAAGATCGCAAACGGACAGAGGCGGAGAAAGAGCAGCTCATTGACCAGTTGCAAAAGGCCATGCAGGAGGTGAAGGTCTTGAGCGGTTTTCTGCCCATCTGCGCCTCATGCAAGAAGATTCGGGATGACACCGGGTATTGGCGTCAGATAGAGGAATATATCAGCACGCATTCCAATGCCCTGTTCAGCCATGGGATCTGCCCGGAATGCACCAAAAAACTGTATCCGGAGTTCCACGAGCAAATGCAGCGGCGCAGGAAAAAGTGATGCGGTTGCCGGAAGAATGATCCCGGCGGAAAAGCTCTCTGCCCTGGGGTCAGCGGTTGCCAGTCAGCCTGGCCGCCGCATCCCAGATCCGGTGCGCGGTTTCTTCCTTGCTCAAGAGCGGCACCTCTTCCTGCGCGCCATTGCGGTCCAGCAGGGTGACCCGGTTGGTGCCGACGCCAAAGCCGGTTTCCGTTCCCCCGATATCGTTGATCACGATCAGATCAAGATTCTTTTCCTTGAGTTTTCTCGCTCCTTCCTTGAGATGATCCCGACTCTCCGCGGCAAAGCCCACGAGTAAAGGGAATTTCGTGGAGCTTTCCTTGCGTTCTCCCAACTCCTTGAGGATATCCGGGTTGGCGACAAGCTGCAGGGAGAGTGCGGATTGCCCCTTTTTTATCTTGTGGTCCGCGGTTTCGGCGGGACGGAAATCGGACACCGCCGCGGCCTTGACGACAATGGTGGCTGCATCGAGGCACGCCAAGACGTGGGTCCGCATTTCAAGGGCGGAGGTGACGTGGATGCATCGGACTCCCGGAGGGGGGGGCAGGGAGGCGGGTCCGCTGATCAGGGTGACCGTCGCACCCCGCTGTCTGGCCGCGGCCGCCAGGGCATAGCCCATCTTGCCGGTGGAGGGATTGCTGAGGAAACGGACCGGGTCAAAGGGTTCCCTGGTGGGGCCGGCGGTGATGAGCACCTGTTCCCCGGCAAGATCCTGGGGGGCAAAGGCGGTGAGGATGGCCTGCCGCACGTTTTCCCACTCTGTCAGGCGGCCGGGGCCTTCTTCGTTGCAGGCCATTTTCCCGCAATCGGGTTCGATAACCACATACCCGTAAGAGCTGATGGCGGCAAGGTTTGCCTGGGTGGCCGGATGCTGGAACATCGCGCTGTTCATGGCCGGGCACACCAGGACTGGCCCGGAGGCCGCCAGGGTGATGGTGGCCAGCAGGTTGTCGGCCAAACCATGGGCCAACCGGGCGATGGTTTGGGCCGAGGCCGGGGCAATGACCAGCAGGTCATGCTCCCTGGCCAGGCTGATGTGGGGAATTTTTTCCGGCGCCTCGGCGGCAAACATGGAGGTGTGCACCGGATTGCCGGAAAGGGCCGCCATGGTCAGGGGGCTGATGAACCGGCAGGCGGCATCGGTCATGACCACGGTAACCAGGCAGCCTTCCCGGCGCAGGGCGCGAACCCAGTCCGCCACCTTGTAGGCGGCGATGCTGCCGGTGATCCCGAGAAGGATCTTTTTGTCGGTGAGAAGAGACATGGCTTCGCGCCTGCTGATTTTTTTATAAACCGGAACCGAAGGGGTTTGCCGAGTTGACGCGGCCTGCAGCGATGTCTTCCGTGACATAGATGGCAATCTCCGTGCGCATGAGCAGTTTATTCTCGGTAAGGACGATGGTGCAGGTCTTGTTCGGTTTGGTGAAGGCCAGCAACACGTTCTTGTACCGGGTGGAGCCTGCAAGCTTCCAGCCGTTTCTGGGCATGTTGTTGCTGAAAAAATCGGCGGACGAGGAGATGTCGACCCGGCCGTTGTATTGCAGCACTCCGCCGGCAAAGGAGTCGGTTCGGACGACCATGCTTTTTTCCCGGTCCCAGTCGAACTCGCTGGGGATCAGAATGTCGGAGAATTCATTGGCCCGGTAGGGCTGTTCCGTGGAAGAAGCGGCGGATGAGGCGAAAGGATCCGAGGAAACTCCTTGGTCGGTGCGGGTGCCCAGGCCCAATTCGGCGCAGCCGCTCAGGGCGGCAAGGCTCGTGAGCGCAAGAATGGTTGTGAGAAGAACATTGCGGAACGGTTTACATGGGGTTGTCATGAAAGGCCTCCTGGTAATGGGGTGATAGACAATACGATTATAACTCCTTGACGATGAATTCCGCCAAAGGTTTTCTCTGTGATTGCTGATCGCGGCGGCTCGGGTGGCCGATGGCGAGGACTGCCATCAGCTCCAGATTTTCGGCCAGGCCGAAAATCCGGCGGACTGTTTCCCGGTTTTTCAGGATCTGTCCGAGCCAGACAGCGCCAAGATCGAGGGCCTCCGTGGCCAGCAGCATGTTCTGGATGCAGGCTCCGGCCGATTGCGCGTCTTTGAGATCATCATACACGGCCTCGCGGTCAAGATACACACCGATCAGGGCAGGGGCGCCGGCAATAATATGGCCATAGGTGGTTTGTTCGGCCAAACGGGCGCGGATTGTCGCATCCGTGACAATGACGAAGCGCCAGGGCTGGTTGTTCAGGCCGGAAGGCGCCCAGACCCCGGCCTGGATAATATCATAGAGCGCGGCAAGCTCCACCGGCTGACCGGTGAAGGTCCGGATGCTGCGCCGCTGTTCGATGGCGTTAAGAATCGACGAAGACATGGGGTTGAGTACAGGTCGCGTTGTGATGACCATCGGCGGAAATTGTTCGGAACACCGTGGAATTTCACTGAAATCATAGTCGGTTGGGCAAGGGTTTGTCAAACGGTTTCCACGGAAGGGGTGTGTTGCGGAAGAAATAAAAACCTGTTAGAAACTGCGGCCATGGAGGCTTTCATGGAAAAGAGAACCAAAAAAACAGAGATCGTCCTGCCGGTTGCCGGGCAGGGGACAGTCCTGATCGATACCCATTGCCACCTCGATATGCCGGCCTATCAGGCCGATTGTGAGGCGGTGCTGGCTCGGGCCCTGGCGGCTGGAGTCACCCGGATCATCACTGTGGGCATTGATCTGGAAAGCTCGCGCCGGGCCATCGGGCTGGCTGAACAGCACGACGGCGTCTACGCCACGGTGGGGGTGCATCCCCATAATGTCGCGGAGCTTGCTGAGGGTGATTACGCAGAGTTGCGCGGGCTGTGCCGTCATCCCAAGGTCGTGGCTTACGGCGAGATCGGTCTGGATTATGTGAAAAACTACGCCCCGGTTGCTCTGCAAAAGGTCCATTTCTCCCGGCAGGTCGCTTTGGCAAAAGAACTGCAACTGCCCCTGGTGGTCCACGACCGGGAGGCCCATGACGATATCATGGAGATGCTTGAGGCTGCCGGTCCGTTTCCTGCCGGAGGGGTGATGCACTGCTTTTCCGGGGATGCAGCCTTTGCCAAGCGGGTGCTGGCCTTGGGTTTTTATATTTCCATCCCCGGGGTGGTGACCTTTGCCACGGCCGGGATGCTCCAGGAGGCGGTGCGCGAGATTCCGCTCGAGGCGCTGGTTCTTGAGACGGACGGACCTTTCCTTGCCCCGGTGCCCCAGCGCGGAAAACGAAACGAACCGCGCTTGCTGCTTTTTACCGCCCAGAAGGTGGCGGAGCTGAAAGGTCTTTCGCTGGAGGAGGTGGCCAGGCAGACCACCAGGAACGCGGTGCGTTTTTTTGGCCTTGAAGGACGGTGAAACAGATGGGAACGGTGGCGGAAAATATCGAGGCAATCCGGGCCAGGATCCGGGGTGCGGCGCAGCGGGTAGGGCGCGATCCGCATTCGGTGCGGCTGGTGGCGGTGAGCAAGCACCAGCCGCTTGAGGCAATCCGGGAGGCCATGGCTGCCGGGCAGGCGGTTTTCGGCGAGAACTACCTGCAGGAGGCCGAGGCCAAGATCGCGGCCCTTGGCCGGACGGCGGCCTGGCATTGCATCGGGCATCTGCAGTCCAACAAGGCCAGGATCGCGGCGGAGATCTTTGACTGCATCGAAACCATCGACCGGCTCAAGCTCGCCAAGGCGCTGGAAACGAGGCTCGCCGAGCTGGGCAAGACCATGCCCGTTCTGGTGCAGGTCAATGTGGGCGGCGAGGCGCAGAAGGCCGGGGTTGCCCCGACAGAAGCCGGACAACTGTGCCGTGATTTGAAGCAGTTTCCGCATCTGAGCCTGAAAGGGCTCATGACCATGCCGCCTTTTGTCGAAGATCCGGAAGAAAGCCGGGGATATTTCCGTCGGCTTCGCGTGCTGGGGCAAGAGCTTGCGGCCCAAGGCATTTTCGGCCGGCAGGGGGTGGTGGAGCTTTCCATGGGGATGTCCGGGGATTTCGAAGTGGCCATCGAGGAAGGCGCCACCCTGGTGCGGGTGGGTACGGCGTTGTTCGGCGAGAGGGACCAGGCGGTCTAGAAATTTTTCTCAATGACCGCCTGGCCGGGAACAGAAGTGATTTTTACGATCGGGGTCTCAGTCCCTGTTCAGCGAGTGCGCCCGCCGCCAGGCCCCATGCCGCCGCCAGGCCCCATGCCGCTGCCGGGTCCCATGCCTCCACCCTTTGCCGGTGGTTCATCGGGAAGGGTAATGCCGCGTTCCTTGGCGAGGGTTTTCATCCGTTCGTGGTGTTCCTTGCGGATTTTTTCGCGTTCCGCCACGGTCTTTGCGGCGCGCATTTTTAAACGATACTCCTCCCGCTCTTGCTGCGACATCATTTGGCTGCCGTAGATCTGCTCTTGCGTTTGGATTTGCTGCTGGGCGCGTTCTTGATCGGCCGCTGCAGCGATGCCGAGGGAAAGCGCCAAGACAGCGATTGTCGCGGACAACATCATCATTTTTTTCAGCATATGGCCTCCTGTTACATGTGGGTGCGAGAAAATGCGAAAACCCATTCCCCCCCCTGGGGTGCTGGGGCAAAGCCGTGTTGCGGGCAAGCGCGCTATTTGCCCGATGTATCGTTGAAAAATATCCCTGGTGAACTCTGTGCTATCAGCATGGAGAATTCCGTCGATGCTGTCAATCAAGAAATACGTGTATCGCAAAGAGGGCGGCGGAAGCCTTGCCGCCTGATTTTGCCGGAGGCGGATCGGCTCCCGATCTGGTACAGTAGGAGCATGGAAAAACAATCTGCACGGAACATGGAACTGCTTGCCCCGGCCGGCACCATCGAGGCCTTTGAAGCGGCGGTGGAGAGCGGCGCCGACGCCATCTATATTGGTGCTCCGGCCTTTAATGCCCGGGCCCTGGCTCGCCATTTCTCCCTGGCCGAGGTGGCGGCCATGATCGATCATGCCCACACAAACCGGGTCAAGGTCTATCTGGCCATGAACAGCCTGATGAAGGAAAATGAAATCGGCAAGGCGGTGGAGGAGCTGGCCGCCCTTGAGGCCCTCAAGGCCGATGCCCTCATCATTCAGGATCTCGGTATCGCCTATCTGGCCCGCAAGTTTTTCCCCGGTCTGCGCCTGCATGCCAGCACCCTCATGGGCGCGCACAACTCCCTTAATGTGCGGCAATTTTCCGAGATGGGTTTTAAACGGGTGGTTCTGGCCCGGGAGATGACCCTTGGTGAGATAAGCCAGATCCACAAGCAGTGCCCGGTGGAGCTTGAGGTGTTTGTGCATGGGGCGCTCTGTTTCGCCTATTCGGGGTTGTGTCTGTTCAGCAGCTACCTTGGCGGCAAAAGCGGCCTCAGGGGCCGTTGCGTCCAACCCTGCCGCAGGCGCTATACCTGGGCTGGCAAAGGCCGCGGGACTGGGGCTCCGGCCGGGTATCTCTTTTCCATGAACGATCTGGCCGGGCTTGAGCTGATTCCCCACCTGCGGCAGGCCGGGGTCAGTTCGCTCAAGATCGAAGGCAGGATGCGCAGCGCCCAGTATGTGGCTTCGGTGGTCAAGGCCTACCGGCTGGCCCTTGATAATCCGGCAACCCCGGCGGTGCTGGCCGAAGCGAAAGAGCTGCTGGAGCAGGCCATGGGCCGCAAAGCCTCGCTCGGGTATTTCAAAAAGGGGCAACCTACGGACATCATTGCCCCGCAGCATTCGGGCAATATCGGCCTGTTTCTGGGCAAGACCGAGAAGGTCACCGGGAATCGCGCGCAGATGACCCTCAAGGAACCGCTCCGGGTCGGCGACCGGCTGCGCATCCACCAGGAGGGTTCGGGCGAGCGGCAATCTTTTACCCTCAAGGGGCTGTGGCAGGGGAAGGTTGCCTTGGACAAGGCCGGTGCAGGCAGCAAGGTGCAGGTGGACCTGCCGCCGGGGGCGCAATGGGGCGACAGCCTCTACAAAGTCGACCTGGGCGAGCGTCGCCAGCAGGCAACCAAGAAGGGGATTCAGCCGGGGTTGTTCAGCAAACGGATAGCCACTCTGGTTGATCCGCGCAAGCTGGCGCAGATCGCCCATTTCCTTGGAAAGCCGGTCAACAGGCCTGCGGTGGGCAAGACCCGGGAGGAGCGGCCTGCCCGCGGTAAGGTTCAGGCCCCGGTTCACAGCCAGGCCCAGGGCGGCCGCAGGGGCGTGCTCCAAGTGCAACTGCCACTGGAATGGTGGCTCAAAATCGATGATTTCGAATCGTTGAAAGTGCAGTTGCCCACCCCGCCGTCGCGACTGGTCATCACTTTGTCCCGGCAGACCTTTGCCCAATACTCCCGGCAGCAGAAACGGCTGATCCCGTATCGTCGGCGGCTGGTCTGGGCGCTGCCCCCGGTGATCCTGGAGGAGGACCTGCAATTTTACCGCGACGCCATCGGCCATCTGCGCACCAGCGGCTACAATGCCTGGCAGATCGGCCATATCGGCCAGCGGCTGCTTTTTGCGGCTGATGTTCCGGCGGCGGGTGAGCCGGGCGGGGAAGGCCTTCCGCCAAGCCGGAAAAAAGGGAGGGCTGGGCAACCGCCGGCCGAGGGGCTGCTTCTGTGCGGCGACTACACCCTGAATGTCTTGAACAGCATGAGCGTGCAGGCCCTGGCAGGGCTGGGGCTGGGCAATGTCCAATTGGCCATTGAAACCGACCGGCAGAATGTGTTCGATCTTCTCGGCCATATAGCTGAGTTGAGCAGCTTGCCTGCTCAAACGAAACTTATACCCCGTGGGTGCAAAAACGCGCTGCCCATGGGCATGACCATTTACGGTCTGCCCCCGCTCTTCACCGCCCGGCTGGCCTCGCCGTTTTTTAAATACGATCAGCCCCTGGTCAGCCCCAAGGGCGAGGTGATCGTGCTCAAGCAGTGCTGGGGCCAGACCGTGGCCGTGGCCGACCAGCCTTTTTCCCTTGTGCCGCACAGCGCGGAGCTTGCCGCCCGAGGGGTCGCTTACGGGGTGGTCGATCTCTCCCACATGCACCCCAGGCCGGACGAACTGGTCGCGGTCTTCCGCCAGGCCGGCCAGCCGGGACGCGGAGGGCGCAGACTCAGAACCTTCAACTATACGGGGAACTTGTTGTGAATCAGATTGAAGTTGTTTGTTGAGCTGTGTGCGGCCAGCCTGGCCGCATTGTGTTCAGGCTCAGGAAAAACCTGATTTTGTCGAACAGCCCGAGAGCGCTCCCGAGGGGATGGAGCTTGAACCGGAGGAAATCCGGAAGCTTGAGGCGGAGATGGTTTTTTTCACAACGCTGCTGCCGCATTTCGGGCAGGCCGGTTCAGGGGCGTTTTCCGAGGAGGTGACAATGGTCTCAAACAGGGACTTGCACTCCTGGCAGCGGTATTCATAGATGGGCATGGCGTTCTCCTTGGAAATTGCTGATCGGTTCTGCTTCCATGGCATGAATTGAATTTAAGTCTTTTCTTAATCCTTGTCCAGATTAAAATGGCTCTTGAGCGTGGGTGTTCTGAAAACCAAGGCGGAGTGCAGGGTGCAGAGGGCGACCAACCCGAGGATCAGCGCGAGACGCAGCCAGGGAAGTCCCTGGGACTGGCGGAACATGACAAGCTGACCTGCGGTAACAAGCCATGCCACCGCGCCTGCCGCGAGCACCTAACCAGCCGGCAATGCAGGCAGAAGCTGGAGAATCGTCTTCCTTATTGGAGAGTTGTGACTCTTCTGTGGGAAAACCCGGCTGGAAAGGGTTCTTCCGATGATGGGCTGTGTAACTCGACAGTTTCAGCTCATTCCTGTCGCCGTAGCTTACAGTTTGGTCAAAACCCTGAGATGAGAGCGTTCACGGCACTCTGAAAAGAATCGGCAGCACCCCCATCTGTTGCAGCCTTTCAATGAAGTGAAACACGATATAAAGCCAGATGAACATGGTGGCATCCAGCAGTGACCGCCGGTAGACTCGGATATTGACCTGATAAAACTCCGGCTCGTTGAGCAGGCGCAGCCGGGGAATAAAACGCGGCACCCTTTTCAGGTAATCGGCATAAGCCTCGCCGAATCGGGCCAGCAGGTATCTTTCCTCCGATCGGACCACAAACCGGTAATAGAGCAGAAAGACCAGGGGCGCCAGCGTCAGGATCAGCAGATTTTCCGAGACCAGTCCCATGCCGACTACGCCGATGAAGCTGAAGAGGTAGAGCGGGTTACGGACCGCCGAGTAGGGGCCGCTCGTAATGACCATCTCATCCTTGTAACCGCTGGCATACACCGAGCTCCACAGCCGGCCGAAGGTGCAGACCACGATCAGGAAAAGGCCTGCAACCTCGAAGAGCAGGTCAATGGGGCTGTCTCTTTCCCAGGAATGGGTGGAAAAAAGAAGAAGGAACAGGAATCCGAAGACGAGCATCCAAGAGACACCCTTCCGGTATTTTTGAGACCAGGTCAGACTTGGCAGAGTCATGATGTATCCTTGCTTGTTGGTCTTGTGTTATAGCCAAAGGGCAGAAGTTTCGTTTAAGCAGGCAAGCTGCTCAACTCAGCTTTGCACCCAGAGGGTATAAGTTTCGTTTGAGCAGGCAAGCTGCTCAACTCAGCTTTAAATGATCCCGCTTCCGAGCAGGATGGCAATCAGGAAAAGCATGACCGCCACCAGAACCTGTACGGCGCGGAGCGTCACCTTCCGTAACAGGCGGCTGCCCACAAAAGCGCCGATGAAGGCGGCTAGGGTGGCAATCAGGATGAGGGGCAGGTTGCCCACGACCTCCGCTGATCCTAGGAGATCCGCATAGACGGTAAGGCGGGAAAAATCAACCAGGGCGGCGATGACCACGCCCGTGCCGATGAAGGCCTCCTTGTTCAGGCCGCTCTTGAGGAGGAAGACGCTGCGGAAGGCGCCCTGGTTGCCGGAGAGCCCGCCGAAGAATCCGCTCAGGAGGCCGCCGGCAGGGATGTATTTCCGGCTGATGGCGAGCTGTTTGGCGGCAGGGTACAATTCCATGGCGGAAAATCCGGCCATGAGCAGGGCGACGACGAGCTTGACCGGGTGGATCATGAACTGCCGATCATTGAGCAGATAAGTGTAAAGCGGCGCAAGATCAGCCAGCCACAGGAGCACCGTGGCGCCTGCGAAGCTTGCCAGAAAAGCGGGCAGGCCGAAAAGCAGCACGATATGCCAGTCCGCCCGTCGGCTGAAGAGCCAGACCTTGAAGAGATTGTTGGCGAAGTGGACCAGCGCGGTCTGGGCAATGGCCACCTCCACCGGAAAAAAGATGGCAAAGACCGGCATGAGCAGGGTGCCCAGACCGAAGCCGGAGAAGAGGGTCAACCCCGAGGCAAGCAAGGCCGCGGTGCAGATAATCAGATAATTCATGGGCTTTTTACGTCCTCATTTTCAGAGAGAGTCCTTCTCTTGCATACCCATTTTGAGGCCGGGCAGCAAGGGGGAAAGCATTTTTTTGCCCTGGGATTTCCTGGCCTGATTTGTTGGGTGTTTGCCGGCAAGGAGCCTCCCGCTGACCGCCTGGGAGGGTTGTTTCCCTCAAAAAAAAGCAAGGGGCGGAAAAATTCTCCGCCCCTTGCCCCATGTCCGGCCAGATGGTGTTGGTCCAGCACGATTTTTCGTGGATGTTAAAAACGGTAGGTCAGGGTGACCGCACCAAAATGCGCCTCGTAACTGGGTCCGAGATAGCTGCCCAGGTTGATCAGCCGGTTGCCCCATTGGGTGGAAGTGGCGTCGGAGGTGTCGCGCAGCAGGTACTCGCTGCCCACCGATTCAACCCAGGGGGTGTCCGCTTCCTGCATCCAGTCGCTGATCTTGTAGCGGTCATAGATATAGTGCAGGCCGAACACCAGATTCTTCACGAACTGGTACTCAAGGGTGGCATTGAGGTTGTACTGTTTGTGGGTGACGGTTTCCGGATTGCGGAAGGCAAATTCATGGGTATCCGCCAGGGTGTTGTCCGGATTCAGCGAAGACTGGGTGCCGAAACCGCTGTAGTCGATATCGACCTTGCCCTGGGAATAGGTGTAATCCGTGGCAAAGCGGAGCGTGCCGGGGATGATCTCGAAGCCGGCCCCAACCCCGATGGTATTGGTCTTGTCGTCGGTTACCGCCATCCACTGGCTTGTTGTCCTCGTCCAGGGACCGAGTTCGGCGGCGCCGGAAACAGCGGTCGGGTTCATCTTGTTATTCTCGTTGAACTCCAGACCCCGCTGGGTGGATTCGATGGTTTCCCTGCTGCCGAAGGCGTTCAGGTTCAACCGTTCGGTCGCGGCATAGGAGATATCAAGGGCGTAGCGCTGGGTTTTGCTCTCCAGCAGGCCGAGCTGGTCGCCGGGAGTTGCGGCCGTATCATCACCCGCAGCCACACCTATGCCAGAGGCGAGCAAGGGTTGGGTCGCGGTCACTCCGGAAGCGTAGTCGTCCTTCCTGTACCGGTAGGAACCGGTGAGGTCCAATCCCGCCATGGGCATGACCGTGGCGGCGAGATCGAACTGATCACGCTCCCGGTCGGAAACGTCGAATTTCCGCATATCCGGGTGGTTGCTGAAGGTGAACTGAGGGTTGTCCCGGTCAGCTCCGGCATCGGCAAGAGAATACCAGTAGCTCTGCGCGGTGACCGTGTTGTTGTATTCGCCGCCGTCACGGTCTCCGTAAAGATACTTTGCCCGCAAAGTCAGCCAGTCGGTGGGCCGGGTTTTCAGCGAAGCCTTGAGCATGTCCTCCTCGGTGTTGGCCTCGCGGAACTCGCGGTCGATATCCTCCCGCTCATACCCCAGGCCAAGGGTGGTCCGCCAGAAGGGCAGATTGTACGAGGTGTCCAGGCCGTAGTTCATCTGGTCGAAGGAATAGGCCAGGTTGACCCGTTTGTTCTTGTAGCTGGGATTGCCGGTGCCCCTGGTGTCATCGGTTACATACCACCAATTGCTCTGGGGGGTCTTGTTGTCCAAATCGTAATAGCGGACAAAGGCCCGCAGATTCAACCGCTCGATGGGGTTGATGCTGTAATCGGCGTTGAACAGGAGGGTGTCGATTTCGGCATCGGCATTGGTGCGCGGGAGAATGCCCGTGGAATCAAAGGCGGTTGCGCTGCCCAAGCTGCTCGTGCTGTAAGGCAACAGGGTCTCATCCTGCTCCATTAAGCCGTAGGCCACGGTGGCGCTCAGACGGCTGGCCATGGGCAGATCGAAGCCGAGCGCCAGCGAGGCGTTCTGGTAACGGTTGTCCGGCGCCAGAGCCCGTTGCCCGAAGCTGGCGATATTGTGAGCCGCATTCCAGGTGTCATAGCCGTTGCCGTCGACGTCCGCTACATAGGGATTCTGCCAGCGGAGGGTGTCGATATCGTTCTCAAACCCGGAGAGCAGGTAGGTGAACAGAGCCTGGTAGGTGGGCTGGTTGTATTCGGCCTCGAATTTCAGCTCCTGGGTTTTGTAATCGATGGGCTCGGCCAACTGGGCATTGAGGGTGCGCGGCGGCCGGTCCCCGATGGCTCCATAAGTGAGGTTGGAACCATCCTTGCGCTCGTCGGACAGCGAGAGACGGAACTTGAAATCCTGATGGGGAGTAATGGAAATGGTGGCGCCGGTCTTGTCCCGCTGGGTGCCCAGTTCGACCCCGTGCAGGGTGGTGGACAGCCAGGTGGCCGTGGCTGCATCGTTATCCGTCAACATACCGGCAGTAGCTTGTGCGGTTGTTGGGGCCAGGTTGGTGTTTGGGATGGGCGCCGTGCTCGGCAGGGTGAGCAGGCCGCCCCCCTGGTCGATATACGGAGTTCTCGCCTTGTTGCTCAGGTTGTGGGGGATCTCATTGCGGTCGATGACCACACCCCAACTGCCGTAGCTCCCGAAGCCGAAACGGATGGACTGGTCGTCCCGGAGCAGGTTTTCTCCTTGAAAATCCAGGTACCGGCCGTTGTTGGGATCCACCAGCCCGAACCAGAGATCATAGAGGTTGAAGCCATCGTCGAGATCCCGGTTCTTGTTGAATTTGGAGGAGTCCGGGTCCACATCCATCTGCTGGATGCCGACCGTAATTTCCCCGGAACTTTCTATCTTTCCTTCCTCCTGGGCCTGGGCAACCACGGGCGCCAGCAGGAGCAATGATGCTAATGCATAGGTTTTCTTCATGATCATGCCTCCTTTAGCGGGTGAATTTGGCGCCGGATGGGTGATTGGAGCCGTGCTGGGTGACGTGGCAGTTCACGCAGCCCTGGCCGTAGGGGTTGCTGGTCCGGTTGTAGCGCGGCAGGTTGATGTGGCCGCCGTAGGAATGGCACTGCAGGCAGAGGAACGAGCCCTTGGCGTTGAGCAGGTCGGGGTTGTTGGATCCGTGCGCATCGTGGCAGTTGGCGCAATTCTCCCGCACCACCGGATGCTCAAAGATAAAGGGGCCGCGTTTATCCTGATGGCAGTTGAAGCAGGTTTCGTTGACCGTTGCTCCCTTGAGCATGCTTTTGCCGACGGAGCCGTGGGGATTGTGGCAGCTTGAGCAGGCCATCTTGCCTTCCTTGACCGGATGGTGGGACTGCTTGCTCATCTGCCCCCGGACGTCGGCATGGCAGGAGTAGCAGACCGCGGATTCATCCGCCTTGGCCAGCAGTCCTTTTTTGCTTTTGTTTTGCATCAGGGTGTGGCAGGAAACGCAGCCGACTTCGCCGGTCTTGTGCTGGCTGTTCTGCCAGTGCATGCGGCCGCCGTCCTGATGGCATTGCAGGCAGACCGTCGAGTATTGCGCGGTGGAAAATTTCAGGCTGGCGTCCGGCGCGGCCACATGCTCACTGCGCGGGCCGTGGCAGGCTTCACAATCGCGCGCCTGGAGCGGCCCCTTGGCGCCGTGCTGGAAGGTCCGGCCATGCACGGTTTTTTTGTATGCCTCGATCGAGTCCGCGTGGCAACCGGCGCAGGCCTCCTTGTCCTTGACGTAGCCAGCCTTGGCAAAGGCCGGATTCAGCGCGGCCCAGTCCACTTCTCCTGCCTGGGCCGTGGCAAACATGCTTGCCCAGGCAATGCCCATGAGACATGCCCCCTTAAATGTTTTTTTCATAACTCTCCCTCCCGTAGCGGTTTTCCATGACCTCTCCTCCTCTTTTTCTGTTGATGGCCCGCAGAATGCGCTTGCTGCCGTGAACAGCTCGTTGCAAGGGAACCTCTGGCGGCAAACCCGCTGTCAGAGAGGGTTTTTCCTGTCAGGCCGCACCGGATTCTTCCTTGCAAAGAGAGTAGAGGGGAACGAAGGGGCTATCCAGATAAAAAAGTTTTACGGATCAAGGGGTTCTGTGAAGTTTTATTCACAGAAAAAGAAGGATAGGAAGTGGGGTAAGGGAATGGAAGAGGGTAGCTGGTAGCTTGAAGTTGACAGTTGTCTGTTCAGGTGGCCAGTTTTTTAGTCAGGAAGCGGACGCAGCCCAGAACCTGGGTTCCCAAAGAGGTCAGCAGGTAGAGCTTGTTTTCGTCCTGGGTCAAAAAGCCAGCTTCCTTGAGGATTTTCAGGTGAAAATTCATCTTGGTGTGGTCTTCCAGTTCCAGCTTTCGGCAAAGATCCATGAAGCGAAGGGAGCCTTCCTTTTCGAGGTGGGCAAGGATTTCCCGCCGGAGGGGATTGGACAAACAGCTCAGGACAGTGTCGAGATCAAGCGAGGTCCGGCAGCTTTCGAAGCGGGCCTCTTCCAGAACGCGTCCCACCGAGGCAAGCAGACCACCAATCCATCGTCATCGCTCCTGCTGCACGTTCAAGATACGCTGGCGGTCGGGGAGGGCGGAAAATCCTGGCAAACGGAGCCAGGATGAAAAAAATGGGGCCTCCGCCGCAACCGCGAAGGAGGCCCCCAGGAAAGAAAAGCATTAAGGGAAAAGGAGAATCCCCCTGGCCGTAAAGGCCTTGATTACATCCAGGGCGTAGCCCCAATCATCACCTTCAGTCCCTTCTGCTCGTAGGAAGCCTTTTCCCAAGGCCAGATGGCCAACCAGTCTGCTTCCTTGGTGGCATCGCCGTCCTTCTTCAAGGCCCAGTGATACTTGTCCGGGGACAGGCCGTAGGAGCGGCCCTGGGCGTCGAGATTGAAGACATGGGTGCGGGATGTGCGGCCTCCTTCGCCTCCCCACTCACCGTATTTGTACTTCGGCCAGCCTTCGCCGGCATTCATGACCTTCAGCACCGCCTCGGCCTTGCCCTGGTGACAGGCAGCGCAGGTCTCCACGGTTCCCTTCTTCAGAGTCTTGCTTTTGCCGGCGCTGATGCCCACCTTATGGGAGTCATGACAGTCAAAGCAGGCCATGCTGGCATGGACGCTGTGCCCGCCCTTGATGGTTTCGGAAAGGCGGATATCCATATCCATCTGATGGTCGCGGCGGCCCTTGCCGTCGATGGAAACATTACGGCTGCCCTTGCCCCAAGCTGGACGGACATATTCGGCATGGTCCATGTACTGGTCGCCGAGCCGGTAACCGCGCAGATCGTTGGCGCCCTTGTTGTGCAGGTTCTTGGCGGTACGGGTGTGGCACTGATTGCAGACCATCTTACGGGTTTCCACATTGGTGATCTTGGTCGGATTGATGATGTTTTCTTTGGAGGGAGCGGCGGCATGGGCCGTGCCGGGACCATGGCACGCCTCACAGCTTATTGCGATGTCGGATATAAAGATATCCTTCAGATCCTTGCGTTTGCCTTCTTTAAAATCAGCCTTGGCGGCATTCCAGGCGTTTACATCGAAACCGGTGGTATGGCAGCCGATGCAGCGCTCTTGCCAGGAGTAGAACTCTCCATAGTTGCTCTTATTGATTTCGCCATCCTTGGGTTTGTTCTCGATAGCCAGGAATTTCCATCCTGCCCGATCCTTGTTGCCGGGGAACTGTACGGTCTGGCTCTTGTCGATGGTCCAGGAGATGCCGCCGTCCTGGGTGGTCTGGAGGTAGGCTTCGACCGGAGCGCCGTCATAATAAACCGCATAGCGCTGCTTGCGGACCTGGCCGATAACAAAGCCGACATCCTCGACCTTGAATTTCTTGGTGGTGACATAGTTGGTGGTTTTATCTTTATTATCAAGGACCATGTGGGTGTCCAGTTTTTCCCAGTCACGCTGCACCCAGGCATAAACGTTGCCGAGAAACTCCTTGCCCATGGCGGGCCCCTTGCGCGCCTTCATGGTGTGGCGGGTTTTTTCCCAGTTGGCGTGGGTTTCCCCGTGGCACATTTTACAGGTGCTGGCGCCGACATATTTGCCTTTTTTGGCATTTTCCGCCTGGCTTACAGACGGGTACTCCGCCAGAGCCGGTCCTGCAGTGGCGACCCCGCCAAACAACAAGACAGCAACCAGACTGATTCCGTACTTATTTATTCGCATCTGCTCTCCTCCTCTAGAAAAAATAGGATGAATGGCCATAGCCGACAGCTGCTCCCGGACAACGATACGGTCGGGGTGCAGTCGTCAGTCAACTATTTAGAAAACCCCCACTTATTTATTAATACTGGAAAAAGAGGAACAATCCAGAAAAATTTACCAGTCAGTCAGAGGGTGGTTGTGAAGTTTTCTTCACTGAGACGATCGGGCTGGAGGTTGCGCATTGTTGGGTTACTGCCACAGGTCGAATTCTCCTGGCAGAAATGTGCGAACAGGGAGAAGGGATTTCAGGTCAGTCGGCCAGTTTCTTCATCAGGAAACGGACGCACCCCAGGACCTGGGTTCCCAAAGAGGTCAGCAGATAGAGCTTGTTTTCGTCCTGCTGGAGAAAGCCTGCCTCCTTGAGGATTTTCAGGTGAAAATTCATCTTGGTGTGGTCTTCCAGTTCCAGCTTCCGGCAAAGGTCCATGAAGCGCAGGGTTCCTTCCTGTTCGACCTGGGCAAGGATCTCCCGCCGGAGGGGATTGGACAGGCAGCTCAGAACAGTGTCGAGATCCAGGGAAGTGCGGCAGCTTTCGAAGCGTGCCTCTTCCAGGACGCGGCCCACCGCGGCAAGCAGGCCATCGATGCGGAAGGGCTTGGTTATATAGTCCGAGGCCCCCTGGCGCATGGCAGCCACCGCGTTTTCAACGCTGGCAAAGGCGGTGATCATGATAACCGGCATCCGGGGCGCTTTGTCCCGAATGCGCCCAAGCAGCTCCAGCCCGCCCAGGCCGGGCATGACCAGGTCGAGGAGGATCAGGTCAATGTTTTTTTTGCCCAGAAGCTCCAGGGCATCTTCGCCCCGGCTGGCCTGGGTGACGGAAAACCCGGCCTTACCGAGGACCTCGGCCATGCTTTCCCGCAGATCATGATCATCGTCCACCACCATGATTTCAGTCATGCTGTGCTCCTTGTGCCGCAGGGAAGACCAGGGAAACGGTGGCGCCGCCTCCGGCCGTGTGTGTCAGTTCGATTCTGCCGCCGTGCATTTCCATGATGCTGTGGCTGATGGAAAGCCCCAAGCCCGTCCCTTCTCCCACCTCCTTGGTGGTAAAAAAAGGTTCCATGACCCGGTCCAGGTCCTCGGCAACGATGCCGTGGCCATGGTCGATGACCTCAATCAACACCTCCGGCCCTTGGGCGCGGCTGCGCAATTCGATGCTTCCTCCGGGCTCGGATGCTTCCATGGCATTGAGCAGCACGTTGAGCAGCACTTCTTCGATCTTGCAATGGTCGGCCATGACCGGAGGCAGGTCCGGCAACTCGGATTTGATCCGGTATTCATGACAACGCGTGCCGAGCAGGGTGAGGGTCGAGTGGATCAGGGTGTTGAGATCGGTGGGTTGCAGGTTTGCCTCCCGCTGGCGGGCAAAATCGAGCAGTTCGCGGGCAATGGTCGAGGCGCGGACGATGTTTCGCTCGATGATGGAGATCCGTTTTTCCGTGTCCGCCGATGACGGTGCGTCCCGGAGTTCCTGCTTGAGCATTTCGACATTGAGAGAGACGTTGGTCAACGGGTTGTTGATTTCATGGGCGATGCCCGCGGCCAGTTTGCCGAGGGCCGAGAGCTTCTCGGTCTGGGCCAGTTGCCGGAACTGCCGTTCGAATTTTTTCCGGGTTTCGATATTGAAGATGTTCAAGCCCCGTACCATGAAATAGGCTATTCCCACTGCCGCGGCGCCCCGCAGAACCTCCACCGGCACCCCCAGAAAAGGAAAGATGAAGTGCGACGGTACGATGCCGGCGACCACGGCATACAGGGCGAAACAGATTGCGGCCCGGCGGAGATTGTCGGCCACCTGGCGGTTCAGGGAGGAGATCAGCCGGGAGTGTCTAAACAGGGCGAAAGAGGCCAGGATACCGCCCAGAACGCCGATGCTCAGCCGGGCCAGCATCCCTGCCCTCCGGAGCGCCTCCAGACCGAGGTGCGCCTGCGTCAACCAGAGATACATGCCCAGCAGAAGCAGCAGAAAAGGGATGAGCACCCGCAGCCACTGCCAGCGGATTCTTGGCTGGGAACGGAGCAGGCAGATGCCGAAATGGTTCAGGAACAGGAAGGAGATGACCATGGTGAGAAAGCGCAGGTAATGCAGGGGGAGCGAAATGAACTCTCTTCCCATCAGCAGTGTGTAGCACACCAGCCATTCGTGGAGGCCGTGGCTGAAACCGAAGACCGCCAGGGAAGGCAGGCTGTCGGCCAACTGCAACTTGCTTTCGGACATATCCTTGACGGCAATGGACAGGCCGAGGCAGACAAAGGCTAGGCCGTAAAAAAAATAGAGCAGGACGAGAGGGGAAAATTGTTGGGACGGCATGATTTCTCCACTCTTTTTTCGTTGGCCGCGTTGCCTCTTATTCCATAGCTTTCCCGGAAAAAGGAGGACGCTTTCAACGTGCCTGACTCCTCATGGCTGGAGGAAAATGACGGAGTTCAGCCTTCCTCGGATTGTTTTTCTTCCTCGTTGTCCAGATGGATGGTGCTGATCAACTCGGGTGGAATGCGGCTGCGGATCTTTTTTACCGAGGAAAGAATGGTGTGGCCCGGATAATCGTCGCGGATCTCTTCGCTCTTGTCTTTATAGGAGGTGAGGACGAATTTTTTGTTTTTGACATCGAACTTGTGGGTCCAGTTGATTTCGATGGTTTCAGGGTTTTCCTCGATCTGCACCGCCAGCTTTTCTCCGCCCCTGGCCACCTGAATGGCATCCATGTCCGTGACCTCCAGAAGCCAGGCATCGCCGCTGGTAGTGGAGAAGAGGACGAAAACCCCCAGGGCCAGCACCGCCGCTTTTCCGGCGCCGGCGCTTTCCTGGATTTTTTCGACTTCCACCTTTACCGAGGGGATCGCAGGTCCGGCCGGAGCAACGGTGCGGCTGCCCAGGCAGCATTTCTTGAATTTTTTGCCGCTGCCGCAGAAACAGGGATCATTTCTTCCTATCTTTGCCATATGGAATCTCTCGTTTGAGTGTAAGGTTTCATCTGTGGTATGAGGCTTGGCCACTATGCCACGCCCGGCAGGGTTTGTAAAGCCGTGGATGCATCCTCCCCATCGGTTGGTGCGGGTTGTTTTTTTTCTTAGTTTGCCGGGGGTGTGTCCATGCGGACCATCTTCTCCTGATCGCAGTAATACTGCACCAGTTGGGAGAATACCTCATCGCGGCCGGTGTAGATCTTGGTGTTGCTGTTTAAGATCTGCACCAGGGCTTCGCCGTAGTCGTCAACCCCGATGATGTTGTCGGAGATGAGGCTGTTGCCGCATTTGCCGGAGAGAAGGGTGTCCATGTACCGGTTGACATTGGCCCAGTACACCTGGTTGTTGCGAAAATGGGTATCCTCGCGCTTTGCCTTGTCGATGTTTTTGTCCATCATCTCCTGCATTTCCTGCTGGAAGAGGTGGTTGTAAACGCGGCCGGCAATCTTGGTCGGCGCGTTGCCCGAGGTGCCCACGCTCTTGAAGCCGCCCGTGTTGGTGGTTACGGAAACGAGCATGGTGATGGTCCGGTCCTTGTGGGTCTGCCGGTCGCGGTACGGGTTGAAATGGCTGATGAACAGGGCGGATTTGTTCATCGGCGCGGTGCCGGTCTTGCCGGAGACCAGATTCTTGTGATGCTTGAATTCGGTTTTCATGGAAGAGCCGGTGCCGCGATTGCAGATCTCGTACAGGGCGCCCATCTCCGCCTCCCGTTCCTTTTTGGCGTCGAAAAGCGGGATCTTGGCGTACTGGTCGTCGAGGTCCCGGTCATACACCGTCTTGCCGTTTATCTGTATCCGGCGCACAAAGGAGGGATCGCGGTACTGGCCGTCCAGGAAGGCGTTGTAGATGCCAAGCCATTGCTGCACCGACACCGCCGAGGAGCCGATGCCGAAAGGCCAGTATTTGGCGTCTTCCTTGCTGTAGTCCAAGCCGACCTGGTCAAAGCCCTGGAGCATGGCGTTGCGGAGCATGGGGTTGGTGTAGAGCCTGGCGAAGATCGTGTTGATGGAGATCACCTGAGCTTCCAGCAGGTTGTATTCCTTGCCCATGGGGTGGGCTCCGTCGTAGTTGTACCAGTTGCGGGGCATCCAGGTCTGCCTGCCCTCGCTGGCAACATACTTGTACTCAATGGGCTTGTCGGCAAAACGGTCGCTCATCTTGGCATTGTTCGCCACCATGGCGTAGTAGGCAATGATCGGTTTTATGGTGGAGGAGGGGGTGATCTTTGCCTTCCTGTTCATGATGTCGATGATCACCGATTCATGGTTGGCGCTGGCGCCGGTGCCGGTTTCGTTGGAATCGGGCGCCTCGTCCTCTTCTTCGTATTTTTCGCTGTTTTTGGTCTGCAGAAACTCCTTGCCGCCGACGTAGGCAACGATCTCGCCCTTTTGGTTGACGGCAAGGATGCCGACATTGATGTTGCGCTGCAGGTATTCGAGAAAGCTGTCGAAATCGGTGTAGGGCGGGGTAAGGCCGCGGGAGGTGTAGCGTTCCTTGTCGCGCTGCCAACTCCCCTGGTTGCTGGCGGCGAGAATTTCCTTAAAGTAGCTGCTCTGCAGGAATTCGCCGATGATTTCCTTCATCTTTTCGACCAGGGCCAGATCCGTGCCGGTTTCGATGGAGACGGCCCCCTTCTCCTCCAGCAGGAGC
>Ga0074195_1000792_pt1 | contig 54246 bp, 40 predicted proteins | sample EPASupsiteHSE623_FD_64525 | JGI IMG/M metagenome (GOLD analysis project Ga0074195, IMG submission 64525) | Bioremediated contaminated groundwater from EPA Superfund site, New Mexico - Sample HSE6-23 | ecosystem: Environmental > Aquatic > Deep subsurface > Groundwater > Contaminated ...
GTTCCAAAGGTGGTGGGGGACCCCCGAGGTGTACAGAGAAGTACATTGAGGAGCGGCGACGAGTTCTGACGCAGCAGACGAGTGGGCAGACCAGGGCGCAGATGGGGGATCAGGGGACCTCCGTTCGATTGACTTCTCCGGATGTCTGTGGATATAGCACCTATCAGGACTGAGCACCGGGCGAAAACCCTCCCCGAACTCGGTCGGAGGACCTCGGTCACCCTGTCGTCTCCCGGCCGCTCTCGCAGGAGAGACGCTTCTGGACATTCTCGACAGAACGCTTCATCTTTTGGCCGCCCGACGCGCTCTCGTCGTCGTCGGTCCTGGTTTGGGACACGACCTGGAGCCGATGATCGCGCGATCGCTCTCGGACGAGCCCGGCGATGGTCGAGAATACCGGTCCGGTGCGCTCTGCCTCGTTGCACGACGGATGAAATCCTCCCTTGGTGGTGATGCAACCCGACAGAAGGTCGCGGAGCAGATTCTGACGATGACTCCGGAGCCGGGCGCGGACCACAGAGCCCTGGCCAGCCTCGCTCTCAAGGAACTCGTCTCATTCCAGATCGACGACCGACTCGAACGGGCGTTGACCATGGAGGGGGTGGACTACCGGATATGGGCTCCGGGACAGCCCGATCGCGAGGACGACACGGATTCGATCCTCGTCATCAAGCCGTTCGGACACGCGGCGAGCCCTTCCTCTCTGAGGCTCACCCCGACTGAGCGTCTGAGTCTCTTCGAATCGGAAAGGTGGCTCTTCCACCGGATCTTGTGTGTGATCCCCGACCTCGTTCCGGTGCTCGTGGGTTTTGACCCGGACGAATCGAGGCTCCCCCTGTGTCTCTTGATGGGCGAGTTCCGACTCCGGCTCGAGGAGACGGGCGGCTACATGTACCTGTTGAGGAGCTCGTCGTCTCCGCCAAATGGGCCTCTGGGCGACCCTGGAAAGGAAGCGGAAGACGTCCTGGTCGCAGGGACCCGGGCCCGCCCGGAGATCTCCACCCCGAACCAGGAAGAGACCAGGATCAAGACCGTGTGTCTTGTCCGGAGAAAACCGACCTCCTGTTCCGACAGAGTCTCGGATGCCGAGGTCGATGAGTCGTTCGCCGGGTTCTTCAGTCGCGCCCTCCGGATCCGCACGTCCGGCCTTGAGCTCGGCTGCGACTTTCTCGCACGGACCAGAGAGGAGTCGATCACGATCTGGAGAGCCAGGGCCTACAGGGAAACGCTCCACGTCGAGGCCAGAGGCCTGCTTCCGATGGAGTGGAGCGAGCGGGATAGAGACATCGAGACAGCGGAGATCTTCGTGGAACCAGGGGTCACGGCCATCGGATCGCGAGGGGTCTCTCCCCGGTCCGAGGCCGGTCTCCTCGCTGAACCGGGTGCTCGAGAGTCTGGTCACACGCAAGCCGCTGATGGAGAAGACCCCGGCCACGTCGCGGCCCACGGAATGAGCCTGATGAGCGCGGTGGGGGAGACCCGGAGGCTCGTGCTTCTGGGCGGTCCGGCTCTCGGAAAAACGATCTGTCTCTTCCATCTGGCTCAGAGTCTCCTGAAGAGGGAGAGCTCGACTCCCGGAGTCGGACGGATCGACCCGCAGGACAAGGGGCCTTCGATCCCCCTCTACGGCTCTCTTCGAGAGTTGAACGTCCCGCCTGGAGAACGACGCCCTCCCGTGAGAACGTGGCTTCTGGGAAAGCTGGCGTCGAGCAGCTCGCCATCGGAAGTGGATGCGGCCGAGAAGGCATTTGTTGCCGGGGAGATCGTGCTGCTCCTCGACGGATTGGATGAAGTGGTCGAGGCGCAAGCCCGTGCGGACGTGGCCCGAGAAATACACGATCTTCTCTCGACCGACTGGACTCGGTGTCGAGCTGTTCTATCCTCGCGTCCCAAGGCCTTTCGTGAGGTGTCGACCTCGGTCGATTGGCCCCGGTTCGCGCTTGCCGAATTCGATTCCCGGCGGGTCGGTCTGTTTCTCGAACGGTGGTTTGCCGCGGTCCGACGCAGGGAGCCGTTGACCTCATCGGGCCGTCCGACCGATCCGCGGAGTGCGGCGGAGGGCTTCCTGGCCGAGCTGAGAAAACATCGCGAGCTGGAGCGAGCGATCCGCCACCCCCTGCTGTTGACGATCATGGCGTTGGGATATCGCAGCTCGGACGGTCAGGTTCCTCGGCGCCGGGTCGACCTCTACGGGTCGGTCGTCCACACGGTGGCCCTCGCGTGGGAACGGGCCAAAGGCCAGCAACCGGGGCTTCGTTTTCCGGAGACGACCCAGGTGGTTCAGTGTCTGGCCTGGGTCGCTTTCAGCCTTCACTCCGGGAGGGGAGACAACGCGGTCGATCAGAACGGATTGCATCGTCTCGTCAGCCGCGGGTTCGAACTGTGCGGGATCCCGCCGGAACGGGCGGCCGTGGACGCGTGGGATCTCTGCAAGGTCATCCGGCTTCGACAGACCCTGCTGGTCGAGACGGCCCCGGGTCGTTTCGGGTTTTTCCAGGTCACGCTTCAGGAGTACCTGGCCGGCGTTCATCTCGCGAAATCGCGCGGGTCGGAAGATCGACTCCAGGTGGTGCGGGAGCAGCTCCACTCCTCCAGGTGGTGCGGCGTGCTCGAGTTTGCCGTGGCCGTGGCCGACGAGGCTGGATCCGCTCAGCTCCTCGACGCCATCGCAAATCATGGAAGCCGCTTCGAGCGATGGCTTGCCAGGGACATGATCGCGGCTGTCCGGTGTCTCTCAGACGATCCCGCGGCTCCCTCGGACATCGTGGATCGGCTCGTGGAAAGGCTCCTTGAACGGCTGGGCGAGAGCGGTCCCGGTTCGCTCGAACTGGACTCGGTCCGCGGTGAAGCCGTGGCCGCCCTGGCTGCTCTTCCCTTCGGGGTCTTGAAGCGTGGATCGATCCGGGACAGGCTCCTCTCTTTGGCAGCACACGGTTCCAGGGACGATCAGGACGCTCTGGATAACGCGCTCGACAGGGAGGAATCCCTGGAGCCCGTTTTGCGGAAGCTCCTCGTGGAGGCGAGAGCACCGAGGTCAGAGCGTGTGTCCTCTGGCACGGAAAGCACGAGGCCGTCCGTTCGTCCGCTGGTCCTTGAGAGCGAGCCGGAGCTCCTCGGAGCTCTCAAGGATCCTCGCGCCGAGGTTCGCGCGGCGGCAGTGCAGGCGCTGATGACGAGGACTCCGATCAGCGGCGCTGTGTGGACCGTGGTTGTCGAGCGGCTCGAGGATTCTGATCCGACCGTCCAGGCCATTGCCGCGGACGTGCTTTCCGGAGGGCCCGAGAGTGTGTTGGAGCCACTCGTCCGAGGCCTGTCCTCGCACGATCCAACGGTTCGGTGCGCTGCGGCTCGTTCGATCGGCGAAGGCTGTGGATGGCGAGGATGGACGACCCATCCGGTCGAGGCGCTGCTCTTGTCGACTGAGACTCTTCCCTGGGTTCGCCATGCGGCCCTGGAGTCTCTAAAGATCGCGGCGTCGCTTCTTCCGGCTCTTCCGCTCTTTCCCGGAAGCCACGCTGCCGGCCGCAGCTTCGGCGAGGCGATGACTTTGGCGCTCCGACCGGAACCCATGGCTCAGCAGGCCATTGGAGCTCCCCAGGGAGGTCTGTCTCACGCCTTGATCGACTGGTCGGATCGCACCTGGGCTCTGGTCCGAAAGGCTCTTCCTCCCGGCTCGGTCGAGACGCTCGCGAGGAACCGAGCGGCAGCCTGCAGCGCAGGAGCGTTGGCCGGGATCGTTCTGTCTCTCCGATCGCCAGACGGAGGGTTCGTGACCTGCTCGAGGATACCCGGCGGCACTGTGTCGCACGAGGTTCAGACAGGTTTGCAAGCGCCGTCTGGTTCCCTCTCGGTCCCCGGAGATCTGGGTCTCACGGTCCGTGCCGTCCAGGTGGCACTGCTCCTCCACGTCGTTGCGGACGCGATCGATCCGTTGCTTCAGAGCGGCTCGTCCGACCCTCTGGCGCAAGAGGCCCTCCGGTCTCTCTATCTTCCAGGAGACCCGGACTCATGCCGCGCGGCCATCCAAGAGCTCGCTGCCGCCGGAGTCTCGCGTCTTTCGACCGTGTGCGAAATCCGGACCCATACGTCCGGATCCACGAGGCTGGCCTGTGCCCGACTCGTCTGTACGACCGTCCTGGATGATCTTGGGCTTCCGGCGAGGGAGGATCTCGATCGGGAGATTCTGGAGAGGCTCCTTTTGACCCTGGCGTGCCGGCACGATCTGCCCGAGTTCGAGCTTCCCCCCTTGCCGTCGCACCTGGTCGTGCCGCTGACCCTGGACGCGCTCTTCCACGAACTCGTGGACTTGGGATCTGCCCGACCGCTCGAGGCCGTCACCCTCGCGGACGTGGAGATCGGTGAACGTCTCTGGCCCGTGCTGAGGGCCGGTGTGGTTCAGCTCGATGTCGATCTGGGAGAGGTCCCGGAGCAGACCCTCGACCGTCTGGCACGAAACCTCGGTCACCTGTCCGAGCGTTCCGAGGGGTCGCCGATGGTCGTCGTCCTCCTGCGGTCGGGCGCGATGCGGGTTGCCGTCAATCCGGCCCCGGCCCTGGTGGCTGGGGAATCGTCCCAGGCAATCTCTGGGGCCTCCGCGATCGAGGTCGCATCCTCTGTTTCCGCCTCCTTGGTCGATATGGCAATGATCAGCAACGAGGAGGCCACAAAACAGTTGGAACACCTCGTCAGCCGGCTCGAGTCGGAGGATTGTTCGTCCGATCCGTCCGTTCTTTCGGCCTCGGCGTTGCTGGCACGGAAGGCGGCCCCGGACCTGGCCGTCGAGCTGCTCACGAGGATCGTCGGACTGGTTAGACGTCGGGGGGGCGACGTTCGCACGACCGATGTTCGGACCGTGGTCGAGACTCTCGCCGAAGTCGCAGGACGTCTCGATCCCGGGGATCGAAGACGTGGGTTCGAGCCGCTCTTCGCTCTGGCTTCCTCTGATACCACGGTCGACCCGTGGGCGCTGGAGGCGCTGGCAGCGCTTTCGAGGTATCGAGGCTTTTGGCTCGATTCGCAGGTAACGAAGTTGGTGAGTCGGGCGCGGAAGGCAATCAAGAGGGACAGAAACCTGTTGGCTCTCGTGGAACTGAAGGATCTTCTCTCAAAGACCGCGACCTAGGGCGTATTGGAGCAAGACCCCGACAGTCGTTGTAGACCGTCTACATCAGGGAGGAATGGGAATGTCCGGTGAGCCTCTGACGATCGTCTCGATTGCGTCCCTCAAAGGCGGCGTGGGCAAGACGACCCTGGCGTTCGTTCTGGCCGCGACGCTCGTGAGCCGTGACGAACACGTCCACGCTCTCATGGTCGACCTCGATTTGGAGGGAACCGATCTGTTGGATGGGGTCGGACAGGACCTCGCGGAGCCGAAGAAATCCCTCTGCATGGCTGAATGGCTCTGCCACATCCCCAGCCTCGAGGGACCGACGTCCGTGCCGATCGAGCGTCTTCTGTGGGTGGCGCGTGGCTCCGATCCCTCCCGCAAGAGATTCCACGTCCTTCCGAGTCAGGTCCGGGGGCAGGATCTCGACAGGGTTCAGCGGATTCTCTTTTCCGAATCGTACAGCTCCCACGTGCTCTGTCAGGTCCTCCGTCTGGGGAGCGCCTATCTGAAATGGGCTCGAAGCAAGGACAAGAAGGCGAGCGTTGTCCTGTTCCTCGACTGCGGACCCGGCATGTGCGCCGCTGCCAGGAGCGCGTTTTGCCTCGAGGAGGAGCTCCCACACGTGTGGTCCGCTCCCCACGGGCTGCACAGCGGTCCACCGAGGTGTGTGCGGCTGCTCGTGGCTGGCCCGGAGAGACAGGGACTTCTGGCGGGTGCCCGATATGTCGTGGACCATCCGAGCCAGGTGGCCGAGGGAAGAAAACGGGGCGAATGGCGGTCGTTGCCGGAGGACGAGAGAAAGAGCCGGGCCGAGCTCTGGGCTTTGGAGTACCTGAAGAAGACGTGGCTCATCGTGAACCGCCTGAGAGCGTTGGATCCCTCGGGAAAGAGGTCCTCGTTACCGGTCGATCCGGCCGGGGACGAACTCGGTCTTTTCGTGGTCTCCCAGCTCTGGTCGGCTGACGCGGCCAAGAAACAGCTCTGGAATCAGTTCACTGGCGGCGATCCCGGCAAGGGTTCGAAAAGTCACATGGTCGTGATCCGCGAGAACCAGCTCCCCCGCCTGTTCGACTACGATTCATCGGATGGAGCCCCTCGATGGTCGGTCCTTCCCAAGGACTCCGTCACCGGCCTTGAATCGCTCCTGACCGACCTCCTCTCGTGATGATGAGACTCGACGACAGCTGGCTGAACCAGGCGGTGCGGACGTGGCCGCTCCCGCTCATCAAAGACCTTTCGACGGCCCAGCGTCTTCGCTGGTGCGGTTCTCAACCTCAGCTTCTGGGGGATGGTTCTTGGGAAGACGATGTTGGTGGCAGCCTCCGGTGCATGCGGTCATGCCTTCCTCCGGCGTTCGTCGACCACATCTCCACGCTCGCCTGGCAGGTCTACGTCCCCGGTCTGACGCTCCTGGCCCCGGCGATGCTCCCGGCTCTGGCACAGCTTCTCTATTCGATCACCGTGCTCTACCTCGAACCGGGCGATCCGTACTATCGGGACCATGTGGCCCATCAGGTCAGGGTCGCCCTGACCGGGGACGTGTTGCTCCGCGTTCCCTACGACGTTGCCGGTCGACACGGGCAGATCGGTCGATCCGTGCGTCCCTGGCCTAAAACGGCCGCGGAGCTCCCGGACCGAGGGCTCATTCTGAACGCTGTGGCGTGCAGAGTCCGCGATCTCGCCAACAGGGCGACCCACCCTCTGTCCTCGTTCGTGAAGCGACTGGGCCTCGATGCCGAGGCGATCACTCCGGGCCTCGTTCTTCGGGCCTTCTGGATCGCGGCGCTCTGCCACGACGTGGGTCGGGCTTGGCAGTTGACGAGGGATCTGGCCCAGAAGCGGTTGGGAAAGGCAGAACTCGCCACCCTCACGTTTCGACCGTCACTGCTCCCTCACTTCGCGGATCGGCTGAAGGGAGAGCTGGCCTTCGAGTACCTGAAGAGCCTCGGATTGGGTCCTCTCTCGGACGAGGCCCTCTTGGCAACCGCGTGCGAGCCTGGTCACGCAGGCTGGAGCTCTCTGATGTTGCTCATGTCTCACCGTTGGCTTTCCGCGCGGTGCGAGATCCTTCCCGAGAGCTGGCTCTCGTTGGGGCTGGCGGCGGAGGCGGTGTTGCGGCACCACGGGCTGGAGTCTCTCGGTCAGTACCATCCGGCCACGTATAAGAACTCGCCTTTGGCCTTTCTCCTCCAACTCTGCGACACGCTGGATCTGATGCGTCCGCAGCTCTCGTGGGATCACCCTGCGGGCAACTCTCGCCGTTTCACCCTCAAGCGAGCCTGCGAGCGGGTCGACCTCGCAACCAGAGAGGGCAAGCTTGTCGTGACGTGGCACATACCCAAAACCGCCGACAACCGAGAATTCAGAGGACGATACCTGACCCTGGATCAAGAGAAGGGGATCCCTGCTTTTGCGGCCCGGTTCAACCCCCGGGACGACAACAACCCCAAAGGGGGACAGTGCGATCCCAGAGGGATTTTTCGGGGCGTGGAGTTTCGGCTCTTCCCCGCGGAAGGTTCTACCCCACGAGTCTCTTGACCACGTTGTCACGAAGATCTCGGTAGGGCTGGTCATCAATCATCAGATAATCGATCTGCTCCTTGCGGAACGTGCCGAGATCGTGACGTTCCAGGGCTTCGACGCAACGCTGCAGGATCTCGAGGCGGTGATGACAGAGCTTGACGAGGAAGTCGTTCAGCTGAGCCACCTCGGGATTCGAGGCTGAGAAGTGTTCGGCCGCCCGGAGAGTCTTCCGGACACGGTCCAGCATCCGGTCGCGGTAGACTTCGAGGACGTCTTCGGGTCGAAGAAGGCGCTGACCGGCCTTTTCGTCGAGGCTGTCGATGTCTTTTTGCGTGAGAAGTTCGGCAGCGTGACGAGGGTTCTCCACGCGTCGGGCCCACGCGGCGAACTCTTTCCGAGCCGCGAGAGCCTCGCTCGAGAAACCCGAGGGCGAGGGCAGTTCAGCCCTTGCTGGTCCGGGATCGATCAGTGAGAGTGTGAGTGCGAATACCATCAGGGAGAAGAGCGGAGGGCGAATCGAGTCGAGTGTGTCAGACATGCGCTTTAGTCTATCCTCGTCTCAAAGAAAAAGCCAACCTCGTTGTGTCTCGTGATGTCTCTCTTTGTGACCGGTGTCCTTAAATGGACGCTGGCATTCGATCCGGTGAGAGATCCGGGACTGTGTTTGAGTCGGCCGCGAGAAGTAAAAAGGATGTGTTCGCAGGCTCCGGATTGGAGCCTGGTCGGACAAGGGTTCGACCGGCTCTTGGAGATGGGGAGATCTATGGCGGGCATGGATCATGTCACTCGAAGAAGGCTGACCCGGGAGAAGTTCTTCGAGATCGTGGCCGAAGAGCTCTTTCGGAAAGGGTCGATCGATCCCCTCGAGTGTCTCATCCTCCAGCGACTGACCCGGTTCCTGCAACTCAAGGACGAGGTGATCCTGGCCATCGCGAGGGCGGCACAGGAAAAGGGGCGGCGAATCCAGAAGACCGACATCGGTCCTTTTGACCCCAGGGTCGCGTACACGGGCGTTTTGTGCGAGGTTCTGGCCTACGGTGCGTTGGGTCCTCGAGAGCTGCAGATGCTCGAGGCTTTCCGTATTCTGCTCCGGCTCCCAGAAGGGCTCCACGAGCGACTGATCGGCCGTACGAGAGACCATCGCAAGAACCGGGCCGACCGCGTTAGGGTCGTGTCCGATGCACCGGTCGGGGTCGATGCGCTCGCCAAGGTCGCCAAGACCTAGGAGCAATGCCCGTGAAATAGGCAAAGAAACCGATCTTCTCTCAGGCCGGACAACCACGGAGACTCTGAGGGGCACGGAGGAGCGCGGAGATCAGGTCCTTGGATTATCGACCTTGTTTTGCAGCCCTCCGTGCGTCTTTCGTGACTCTTGCGTGCCTCCGTGATTGCCCTTTTTCTTTCTGGCAACTTTTCGGCAAAGAGTCCCTTCACGGCAGAGAGTCCCCGGTCGTGATCGATTGACCGAATCTGCGACAATCCTTCGACAATCCAAAGATTAAGTGGCGGAGGATTCGAGTCACACACCCATGGGAAGTTATGGCCGGAATGTCGATGATGGTAGAATGGGCTTAGGGGCACAGAAATGGGCTTAGGGGCACAGAATCGTCGTCGACCGGCAGTCTTTTGCGCTCGACGGCACTCGTGATGGGTGATCACGACGCGTCACGTCCGGAAACGAGAATCGAGGCATCGGATGTCACAGATCAAGCCACTCCCGGCGAAGAAACTCTACCGACGGTGTGACCCCCGTCAATTCTCGTTCAAGACCACCGACGACTTGGGTCACATGGACCGGGTCATCGGTCAGGACAGGGCTCTGGAGGCCATGCGATTCGGGATCGGGATGGCCCACAAAGGCTACAACCTGTTCGTGCTCGGTCCTCCACGAACAGGCCGACACAACGCGGTTCGGCGCTGCATCCTTCAAAAGGCGGCCACGGAAAAAACCCCGCAGGATCTCTGCTACGTCCACAACTTCAAGGAAGCCCACCGACCTCATGCCTTGGCACTGCCCAAAGGCCGAGGCGCGAAACTCCGGGAAGACATGGATCGGTTGGCGATGGAGCTCAAGCAACTCATCCCGGCCGTTTTGGAGAGCGACGACTGCCGGAATCGGAGACAGTCGATCGAGCGCGAGTTCAAGGAGCGACAGACCAAGGCCTTCGAGCAGGTCCACAAAGAGGCCAGTGCAAAGGGGATCGGCCCGGTTCGCACCCCGTCCGGGATGGTTCTCGCACCGATCAAGAACGGGGAACCCGTGACTCCGGACGATTTTAACAAGCTGCCCCAGAGCGAGCAGGACCAGATACGGGCCGACATCGACGTATTCGAGCAGAAGTTCCAGGCGGTCACAAACCAGGTTCCGCAGTGGGAACGCGAAGCCCGTGACAAGATGCGGGAGCTCAGCAAGGAGATCGTCGGCCAGGCGGTCATGCCCCTGATTTTGGAACTCGGCAAGAAATATGACGATCTTCCCGAGGTCATCGAGTATCTGGAAACGGTCCAGACCGACGTGGTGGTCAAGTCGGATCAGTTTCTCCAGAACGAATCCTCTCAAAAAGGATCTGATGGGGCTCCTCAGCCCTCCCAGATGCCCGCGCCCGCCTATGTGGAACCGGACCCGTTCCGTCGATTCCGGATCAACGTCCTCGTCGATCACAGCGAGTCCAAAGGCGCGCCGGTGGTGTTCGAGGACCACCCCACGGTCCCCAACATTCTGGGGCGGGTGGAGCATCTCGCACATCTGGGAGCGCTCCTGACCGACTTCAACCTGATCAAGGCCGGGGCCCTTCACCGGGCCAACGGGGGTTACTTGGTCATGGATGCCCGCAGGATCCTGAGCCAACCGCTCGCTTGGGAAGAGCTCAAGAGAGCGATCCGCTCCCGGGAGATCCGCATCGAATCGCTTGGCCAGGCTACCGGCATCGTCAGCACGGTCACCCTGGATCCGGAGCCCATGCCACTCAAGGTGAAGGTCGTGCTGGTGGGGGACCGGATGACCTACTATCTCCTCAGCTCTCTGGATCCCGATTTCCGGGAGCTGTTCAAGGTCCCCGCGGAGTTCGACGATCGCGTTGACAGAACCTCCGAGAACGAGCGTCTTTTCGCCACGCTCATCGGTGACATGGTCCGGCGCGAGAAGCTGAAACCGTTCGACAAGGCCGCGCTGACGAGAGTCATCGAGCATGCGTCTCGACTGGCCGACGACTCGGAGAAGCTCTCCACCGAGGTCGGCAAGGTTCTCGATCTCCTGTGCGAGTCGAACTTTTGGGCCACGGAGTCCAGGCGCAGGCAGGTCGGCCTCAAGGACGTGGAGCGGGCCTTGGAGTCACAGGTGAGACGGGCCGACAGGGTGCGGGAACGGCTCCAAGAGGAGGTCTTGCGAGGAACGAGGTTGATCTCCGTGGATGGGGAAAAGGTCGGACAGATCAACGCTCTGTCGGTCCTCCAACTCGGTGGATTCAGCTTCGGACAACCCACCCGGATCTCCGCCCAGGTCCGGATCGGCAAGGGACAGATCCTCGACATCGAACGCGAAGTGGCTCTGGGAGGGCCCCTCCACTCCAAGGGTATCCTCATCCTGACCGGATTCCTCGCCGGACGTTACGCCCGCGATCTTCCTCTCTGTTTGAACGCGAGCCTGGTTTTCGAGCAGTCGTACTCGGGCGTCGATGGGGACAGCGCCTCTTCGGCCGAGCTCTATGCCTTGCTGTCGGCCTTGGCGGACGCCCCGATCCGGCAGTCGTTCGCCGTCACCGGGTCGGTCAACCAGGCCGGAGAGGTTCAAGCCATCGGCGGAGTCAATGAGAAGATCGAGGGGTTCTTCGACGCGTGCGTCGGAGCGGGGCTCACCGGCAAGCAGGGCGTGCTGATTCCCGTCTCCAACGTCAAGAACCTCATGCTCCGCAAGGACGTGGTCCAGGCCGTGGAGGTCGGAAAGTTCGCGATCTATCCGGTGGAGAGAATCGATCAGGGGATCGAGGTTCTCACTGGAATCCCATCTGGGCGACCGCGTAAGGATGGCCGCTATCCCGAGGGGACGATCAACCGGCGAGTGTCGGACCGCCTTCAAGATCTGGCCCAACGTAGCCATTCGTTCGGCAAGAGCTGATCCTGTCCTTCTCGATCCACTCGGGGGTCATCGGTTCTCGAAAAAAAAGACAAACCCTCCCTTGCCTCATCGTGTCATTCCTGTCGGGAAAGGTCACAGAACCCTTGGAACTTCAGGCCAGGTCGGATCAGGAACTGGTCCAGGCATGCCTGGGGGGCGACGTAGAGGCCTACGGAGTCCTCGTTCGTCGTTATCAAGGAAGAGTATTCGGGTATCTGGTTCGCCTGACCAGACAGAGAGAACTGGCCGAAGAGCTAGCCCAGGAAGCCTTCTTCCAGGCCTACACAAAGCTCGATAGCTGCCGCCAGCCGGACAGGTACTTTCTGTGGGTCTTGAAGATCGGTAGAAATCTGGCGATCAACTCGATGCGGCGGGGGCAGTTCCAGATGGTCCCGCTGTCTGGGATGACTGACGATGCGTATCTCGTGGACGCACGGACCCTCGAAGAGGGGGGGCCCGAAGGGGTGGTTGAGGCTCAGGAGATGGCGCTCGAACTCGAAAAACGAGTCCTGTCGCTGCCTCCGAAGTATCGAGAGACCGTTCTTTTGCGTCACGTGGGGGGACGATCGTACGATGAGATCGCCGAAGTGCTCGAAATCCCTCTCGGGACCGTGAAATTTCGGCTTCACCGGGCTTACCGGTTGCTCAAAGAGCGATTGTTCAAAGGGTAGAAGAGGGGATTCGTGAGAGGGCTGGAATGCGGGGCGAGACGAGGAAGTGGATGAAAATGAATGCCAGTGACTGCAAGGCGTGCCGTGAACTTTTGCCGGAGCTGGCCTCCTTGTCCTCGCCCCAGGCTCATTTTCGTGCTCCCCACCTGGCGAGCTGCGAGAGCTGTGATCGAGAACTGGCTCGATACCGCGCACTGTTCGTCCGACTGGGTCAGATGCCGGCGAAACCCTCCGTGGATCTCTCCAAACAGGTCCTGAGCCGGATCGCCAAGGCTCCCGCGCCAGCGTGGGCCGTGAGATCCGTGGGAAAGACCGCCGAGAGATCTTCTGTCTGGGCCCTGCTGGAATCGTTTTTCACTCCGCGCCTTTTGGTTCCTGCCTGCGGCGCGGCGTTTGTGGCCCTGATCCTCAGTTCCTCGCTCTTCCGGAACGTCGACGTTGCGGGCACGCGGGTCAACGACAGCGTGGTCCTCGTCGACGGTCCGCTCAAGATTGCCTCGCTCTCCGGGAAGGCCGATGTGCAGAAGGATGGCCAGTGGCAACCTCTGAGCGGTACTGAGAATCTACGGGCGGGAGCCAACCTGAGGACCTCGAGCGGCTCCAAGCTGTCCGTACGACTGCCCGATGGAAGCCTCATCAACCTCTCCGGAGAGACCACGGCCGTGGTCGCCCGAAATTGGGTGGAGATGGAGACCGGGAAGGCCCGGTTCGAGATTACCCACGACCCGACCCGTCCCTTCCGGGTGGTCGTCCCGCGTGGTGAGGTGCGCGTGCTGGGCACCGTCTTCGACGTTGCTCTGAGCCCGGGCGGACAAAGCCGGGTGTTTTTGATCGACGGACGGCTGGAAGTGGAGTACTGTGGACGCAAGGAGATGCTCGTCTCCGGAGACGCGGTCGCGTTGGCGGACGGACAGCTCCGGAAAGAAGTTCAGAGCGGATCCGGTCCACTTTCAGCCGACGCGTCGGCGGAGCCGCTGCCGACTGGTTCCCCATGGGACGTGCCGCGCGTCGAGACCCTCCCGGCCAGCGGCAAGGCCCCGGAAGGGTTCGAAGGCGCCAGCGAGCAGTAAGTCGTCTTTGGGAGACAGGCCGGCCCGGACTTCACACACAAACGGCCGTGGCCTGCAGCATTCTGTCAGCCGGGTGGGCCTTCCAGACTCCTTTTGGAACTTGGTGCCCATGAACACGTCCCGAAGAAGGGTCGCCCCGGGCGGATTCGTGACCTTCCTCGTCCTGGGGGGGGTGGTCGTACTCGCGATTCTCGCCGGCTTGTACTTTCGTCAGACCTATGAGCAGGGGCGGTTGAGCCATCGGTTCTTCCACGGCGAGGTGGCTCACCAGCTCGCTCTGTCGGGCGTGAATGCGGCCGTCTCCGAGCTGAGGGTCCTCCATCCGGCCGGAGGTGGCGACGCCGAAATACTCCGGGAAGGCACCCCCCGCCAGATCGAAGGCCGAACCGTGACGTTTTCGTCGCTTGCGCCCCAGGGCCCGTTGGCCCATCTCGTCCGGACCTACGACCCTTCCGATAACGCCAAAATCGCTGTTCAGGTGACATTCCGACGCTTCGCAAGCCTCTACCCCGAGGGTTCGAGGACAGCCTCCGGCATGGCCACTGATCCGGCGGAGAAGGGAGGCCTGGTCAAGATCGTCTCCACGGGCAGCTTCGGAGGGATCGAAAAGGTTGTGGTCTGCTACAAGGCGGTCAAGGTCGTCAGACCGCTCGCGCCGCTGCTCCCGCGTTTCACTCTGTTCGTCAAGAATCCACCGTCCGCGCCGGATGGGCTAAACCTCCTCGACTACGAGAGGAAACGGACCTTCCCTTCGCCCGTGGGACGAGTTCACCCCACGGCCACCCACGATGCCCTCGTGCTGATCAACCGACCGGAAGCTCATCTCCCCGGGACCTTGACGACCTTCTCGCTTGATCGCACGGGGTGGGTGTTCCTGGGGGGGGCGTCCTCGCCGGAAAGCCGCTGGCTTCTCAACCTCACCTATGGATCGGGAAGCGACGAGCCCTACGCCGAGGGGCTCCAGCTCCCCCGGAAGGCGGCGTACGTGGTCCTCGACCCCCTCACGAAGGGCGTTCTGGCACCGGCCTCCCAGGAGATTCTCGACGGGACGTTCGACCGGCTCCTCATGAAGACCGGCGTGTACTCGAAGGTGAAGACCGATTCCAGGCTTTTCAGCCGGTTCGGCTTCGAGCAGGACCCTGTTCGCTGCTCCTCGCTCCACCTCTTCGGAACCACCGAGATTCCTTCCCCTACGATCGTGTTGGGAAAGGTCTTCCGTCGATACCTTTTTCACTCGTATCTGACGAACAAGTCACGATCGAACGCTTTTGCTCTTCCATACGCCCATACGCCGGGGATGACGACCCTCGATCCGCTCCTGTCCGCTTTCGACTTCCGACCGATGCCCGAAGGACTTGCCCCCTTCGATCGGAGAACCATCGTGAACGGGGTCTTCGGCAACGATCCGGGACGGTACGGCAAGTTCATGTCGAACGCGATCGTCGAGCCGGTCGCCCGGTCGGTGGACCACATCGAGAGGAATTTGGCCCAAGAGCCTGGTGCTGACAGCTTCGACCCTCTCTATCAACTGGTGAACGTGGGACGGATCACCCGCCACCTGGAACCTCTGGATCCCGATCCTGGCAAGAAACGAACTTTCCTATACGATACCGACACCAACAGCCGTGTCCGGATCCTGGATCGTCCGAATCCCGCCCTGTTCGAAGGCGATTTGAACGGCTTCACGACCGGTGATCTCTTGATCCCGAAACGGGTGACCTTTGTCTTCAAAGCTTCGGATTTCAAAAGATGGACCGATGACGGAAAACTGCAGGTCCAGGGCCTCATGTATCAGCATCCGGATCAGCCGGATCTGGTCATCGACCGACCGCTCGAGATCGAGGAAGGTGGAGTCCTCGTGGCACGCGACAACATCGAGGTTCGCGCGCCGATTCGCCTGTCACCAGGCGCCACGCTTCCCTTGACCTTGGTGGCCCTCACAGGGAAGATCATCATCCAGACCGATAAGGTGCACGCCTTTCTCGTGGCGCTGGGACAAAATGGCTCCGTGGAAAGACGATCCGAGGGCAATCTGGAGATCGTCGGGGGGATCGCGACGACGCATTTGGCTCTTTCGTCTCTGACCAAAGGGGTCACCTCGACGCTCAAGGTGACCAAGTCCCTCCGATGGGATCCTCGTGGTGACCCGATCGGTACGGGACGGACAGCCCGCAGGGTCTACTTTGACACGCATCGGGTGACCCTTCTGCCGTGAACGCCTTTTCGGCCTGAATTCGGAAGAGACCTGAGGAGATGATGATTCTGGGAGATCGACAAGGCTCTTTTCCGGAGGTTGGCATGGCTCCTGCGCGGAAGACCCTCCGCGGATTGGGCCTGGTGGAGGTTCTCGTCGCTTCCTCGATTCTCGTGATCTCCGTGACAGCGATTTTCTCGCTTCTGAGGGTCTCCATCAAAGGAACAGAGCGGGTGGAAGAGGAGATGCTCGCTGTCAGCGCTGCCCAGGACCTTCTGGACTTCCTCTGCTCGATCCCCTACTCCAGGATACCCCCGTTTCAAGGTGGCAACCCGGGTCGGAAGGATGTGGATCTGGCGTCCCTGGTCGGGCTGTTCGAGAGTGCCGACACCCAGGTTTCGCGGGCCGTGAGGAGAAAGACGGCCGCGATGTCGCTCGAGGGGTTCGATCTCACGATCTCATTCGAACGGCTCTTGAGCGAGCAGTCCGTGCAGGCCCAGTCCCGATCTCCGGGAGGAGGCCTTGGACAGATCACCGTGGCGGTTCGCTGGACCAGCCAGCTGTCGCCGGGAAAGACGGCGTCCCGTTCGATCACCCTGGCGCGTCTGGTAACCGATGATCAGGAGCTCGACCTATGAAAGGGTTCTCTCTGGTCGAAATCATCGTGGTCTCGGTGATCTTTGCGGTCGTGCTCGGAGGCCTCATGGCCGCTCTTTCGGGCGGAAGCTCCGCGGTTCGCCACGGAATGGCCGTTCTCGACCTTTACTCCACGACCGGGTTGGCTCTGGAGCATCTCAAGCGTGATCTTCGACTCCTGTACGGCCCTGTTCCCGCCTCCGAGTTCGTCGGCCAGGGAGAGCTGTCGATCCGGTTCATGTGCGTCGATTCGATCGACGAGGCGAGCGGCACAGGGCCGTTGAAATCGGTGCAGTATCGATTCCTGAGGTCGGACGGTCATCGCCAGAGCGAGTTGATACGAAATGTGAAAGGACGAACGACCTCGTTCGGCTACGACCGCGAAGTTTCCTTTCTCGTCGGAGCCGACCCGCGTGCCTATCGGACGGATCGGGCCGTGGAGATCTCGTTTGCCTTTCCCCAGGACCGGACGAATGCGGCCCGGCTTCCCGGGGTCCAGCTCACCACGTTGGCTCTCAACCGGGCGTCGGATGGGACAGCTCCTCTGGTCTCGGGCCGAACAGGGGGCGTGACAAAGGTGAACCTTCTTCCCTCTGCGGAAGTCCCTTGGACCTCCGACGGGAGCTTCCCGGGGACTCCAGCCAAGGATCTGTTCCCGGAAGATGCGTTCCCCACGTTCCTTCGGGTTCATGGATTCTGAAATGAAAACCGTCTTCGAAGTGAAACGTTCCGGACGCGTTTCTCGTATGTAAGTGGGGGAACGATGTCGACCTTCTCATCATGAAAATGGGGAAAGGTTCGAGAAAAAAAGACCAAAAAATGCAAACAACCGTTGCGGAGACTCTGTCAAGCTTACGGGAAGGTACATGGGAGACGAAGGTCCTTCCAAGACCGGAGTGGCAATCTCTGAAGAGGGAAGGGGACGTGAGATGGGTATCAACAAGATGAAGTGCACGATCCTGCTCGCCGTGTTTACTGGAATCGTCCTGTCCCTGAACGGCTGTGGTGAGGGCAGACCACCCCCTATCGTCGTGGTGGTGCCTCCTGAGCCTCCGGACAAGGGGACCGACGCCAAGGCCAACCTCAAGATCGACAGCATGATCATCACGGTCTTGCCGGATGGGACACTGGACCTTCAAGGCAGCGTGAAGAACGAGGGCGTGAAGAGCGCCCGGCGCAAGACGACTCTCGCCATTGTCCATGTCCCCGACCAGGGAACGCCGGAGGTCATTGCCTCCCAGGTCCTCAATCCCGTCCGGGCGGCCAAGAGTGCAAGCTTCCAGCTTCAGGTAGCCGCGGGCCAGCTGAGTCCCTCCAAGCAGCTGCGGATCCGGGCGATCTCGGACTCGGATAACGTCATCGACGAGAGCAACGAGCTGGACAATACCGCTGAGACCACGTTCCTCTATGGATCGGACGTGGCTGTCATGAGTGTCCAGAAGATCGGCAGGAACCTCGATAAGATCGGCCGTGGCGAGATCCTTCATGCCCGAGCTACGGTCCAGAACATCGGCTCCGTGCAGACCGGTCCCTTTGAGGTCGCTTGGCAGTATTGCATCCCGGTTGTCACGGCATCGGGGGCCGTTGCACCCACGTGGGTCGATCTGAGCAAGAGCACCCTCTCTCTGGCTCCTGGGCAGTCGACCTTCGATCTCGTGCAGGAGATGAATGGCCGTGATCTGGGGTTGCTGGGCCAGACCGTCATGCTCCGGTTCGTGGCCGACCTCGCCGGTCAGGTCAGTGAGGTCGACAAGTCCAACAACGAGGGCGGAATCGAGCACTCGTTCCCGGACGCGGCCAAGGCGGACCTCGTGGTGTGGGGTGCTGCGGCCCAGTACGAAGAGCAGGGAGACAGCATCAGGTTCTACTCGCTCATTTTCAATAATGGCGATCAGGCCAGCGGCCAATTCCAAAGCCAATGGTCGATGAATCCGACAGTGCCGGCCGGACTCACCACTCGCTATCGCCCACGGCCTGGCCAGGTCACCCCGATCGGCGCCCCGCTGCAGCACGAGTCCATCCCTGGGCGATCGCCTGAAAATCTGGCCAACATCCCCACCTTTACCTGGCAACCGCCGGCAGAGGTTCAGAACAAGGTCGTCTGGCTGAGCTACGAGGCTGACTCCAGCCACGTGGTCGGCGTGGATTCCCTGGCGGCAGCTGCCGACACGACGAACGAGACCGCGACCAGTCCGACGTCCACCGTCACTGCGACAGCCGCTGACTCTGTCAACACCACAGCAAGCGCTGCTGCGACCACGGATACGACCTCGACCACATCGACCGCGGCCGCAGCCACGGATACGACCTCGACCACAGCGACCGGAGCCACGGATACGGTGCTCGCCGGTCCCGTGGATCCCTCTCAGATTGGCCTCCGGCCTCCTCCCCCCAACAGCGGGCGCAACGTCTTCAACTGGGCCTTCCGCGTGCCGAACCGTCTGATGGCCGACCTGGCCATCTACTCGCTGCAGGGCCTGATGACCGACAACGGACGTTCACTCCTGCTGGAGGGCGTGATTCACAACGTCGGCGATTACGACTCCGGCCCCTTCTCGGCCACCCTGTCCGTCGACAACACCTCGATCAAGGTCCTGCAACTCCCAAGTCTGCCCCCAGGCGCATCCACCGTCACCATCCAGATGCCGGTTCCGATCACCAGGGCGATGCGTGTCAAGGGCACGGCCTTCCTCAAGATGGTCGTCACCCCAAGCCGCCCCGAGCGGAGCGCGGAGAACAACGAACTCACGCTCGAGCAGACCATCAGCCGTGGTGCTGACCTGTCCGTGGTCTCCGTGAACGTTCAGCCCAACTCCTCCGTCGATTCGGTCGTGGTGAAGGCCACGGTCCGAAACCTCGGGGACGAGCCGTCGGATGCGTACAGGTACGCTCTCGAGCTCACCGGGCTGGCGGGAGGCGTCTCCTTGGCGGAGAAGGTTGGCCTCTTGCCAGGCGACAGCCGCGAACACACCTTCATCTATCCGCTCGCAGCGGGCGACTTCGGGAAGAGCATCTCCGCGAAGTTCAGCATCACCCCGAACGCGGAAGACCTCCACAGGCGCAACAACTCCGCCCAGAGCAACATCCTTGTCCTCCCACCGCGTGGGCCGGGCGAGCAGTCTGATCTGTACGTCCGCGGGATCGACGTCCAGTACGTGAACGGCGTGATCCAGATGAAGGCCGCCATCGCCAACATCGGCGAAGGGGATGCCCCCGGGTTCCAGGTGGCGTGGTACATCAACGGGACCAGGGTCACGAGGACGAGCGGCGAAAACTTTGTGCACAGGCTGGCTGCGGGCGCTCAGGCCGATGGTCCGGCCGTGAGCTACTCATACCAGCCCCAGGCCAACGAATCGACGATTCAAGTGGTTGTGGGAGCAGATCCTTCTCAAACGATCAATGAGGTGAGCGTTGCCAACAACTGGCACTACATGAGCGTACCGGTAACGCCACCGACTCCGCTGAAAGCAGAGTAGGCAACTCCTTCGAGGCGACCTCGCCTCAACGGAGAGCATACGAGTAGGCCGGACCGCCCTCGCTGGGGCGGTCCGGTTGTCTGATCGGCCTTTGAAAGGTCGGAAAACGTGCGGTACGAAGACTCGAAGGTATTTCGAAGGTATGAAGAGCTCTCTTGCGGGCGAGACACAATTCTGCTTAGATTGAGGTATATGAGAACGCGACGACAAGGATTCGGCACGACTCTGGGCATCGTTCTCAGCGTCATCGGCATCACTTTGATGATTTTGCTGGGATCCAGCCTCATGGAACAGAGTTCGAGGGTTTCCATCGAGAGAGCACTGGGCGCCTCGCGCGCCACGACCATCGCTCAGGAGACCGTCGGCGAAATCATGACCGCCGCCAAGCATCGGACGACTCTGCTCACCCTCATCGGGAACAAGATCAAGACGATGAATCCAAAGGGAGCTTCGGCGGACATCAAGACGAACATCGATTTCCTCTTGGACATCATCGACCCGGCACCTGCTTCCGCAAAACCGCCAGCCATTGCCTTTGCGAAGAAAAAACCCCCCGTTCGGATGGCCGAAGGGCTCTACTTCACCGAGGGGGCCTACATGCCCACTGGGAAATCGTACACGGCCGTGGCGTTCGGCGTGGGTGAGATCGCCACGATCAAGCCCGACATCTCGCTCCAGATCCACCAGGACGAGATCAATTCCGGAATGTTGAGGATCTCCGATGTCAGAATTCGCCCTGTGAGTCTCCGCTACGAGAAGAGCACTGTCGAACAGAACGTCGAAGGGTTGGCCTGGGCGCAGGTATCGGTTTCCGTGCGGATGGGACGGGACTGGCACACCCGAAAATGTACGGTCGAGCACAGGTTCTGGCTCCGGGCGGATCAGGACGCGGGCGTCAAACCTCCGAAGGACATTTGGGTCCTTGAGTGTAACACCGACCCCCTGAAGAGAGAGGTCCTCGATGACAATCCTGTCACGAATTAAAAGCCGATCCATTGCCGTTCCGGAAGCCCAACGGAAACGCTGTCCACAGCGGCCCGCCGCTTTAGGCGGTGGCCGGATCGGCTCCAAGAGTCGCGGTTTCACTCTGGTCGAGCTCGCGGTCGGCGCTGTCATCTCGCTGACAGTCATCGGCGCGGCCTACGTGTTGCTCACGGCCAGTGTGAAGACTGGGCGAAAGTCTCAAGACCTCTCCGCGGCGGTCCAATCGGGAGCTATGCTCCTCCACGTTCTCGAGACCGACTTGGCGAATTACATTCCTGTCTCGAGCGGCACCGATCCGGTCGGAATCTCCGAGACGGAGAATGAGATCGCTCTGGAGTTCAACCGCAAGGATACGAGCACCAAGATCGATTTTGAGAACTGGACCCAGTGGAAGACGGAGACCGACTATTCGGTCAAATACCACGCCGCGAAGAACGACAAGGGACTGTGGGAGATCCAGAGAATTCCTCAAGGCAAAGAGGCCGAGGCCATGCATTTCGGGGGGGTCTGGGCCCAGGCTGTGCGTTTCACAGCGTTTAGTCTCAAGGAGAAGAACCAATGGTTCATGAGGGTCGCGTTCCTCCTCATGGGGGATAACGTGAATCCCGCCGAGGTCGATTCGTTCAATCGACCCAAGCCCTATTTGATGACAGCTCTGTACTATTTGCCCATGAAATGACGGACGGCGAGCGGCCCGTGCAGGAGATCCCGGCGATGCGTGTTCATCTCAATCGATCCCAGGCGTTCAGCTTCGTGGAGATCTTGGTTTCCGTGATTTTTCTGGCCCTGGCGGGACTGGCTATCTACGCCGCCACGATCCACGGCGTAACGGCCTCCACCTGGGGGGCCGAGAAGGTCATGGTCGAGGGATTCTTGACCGACATGGTGCAGACGTATCAAGCGTTCGACTATGCGGAACTGAGCACCAGACCCGAAATCAAGACCAGCGAAGCTGAAGCACTCAAGGACTCTGCTCAAGTGGCGGACGTCCTCCAGCTTTCCCCGGATGTCTTCCTCCCGAGTAGCTGGGGGTTGCAGCAGTTGCAGGCCAAGAATGAAGTCAAGGAGATCCGGCCGAAGGTGAGCGCTGGCCAGACGTCCTCGGGCGACAAGATGACGGATCCGATCTACAAGGAATACATGGAGAAGATCAAACTCCTGGGCCTCAAGCGAGGGGTCTGGTCCAAGGAGGTTCCCGCCGGTTCGGGGACTCTTGTGATCCACTGCGTCATCAGCTACAAATCTCAGGCCGGTCCGGCGATCAAGACGGAGCGTTCGTTCGTGAAGTTCAAGAGTTAGGAGCCAGGGTCGGAGAATCTGGCTGACCGTGTCTTCGGATCCTCCATCTGAATGAGAAGACAAGACGAGCTCCTGGCTATCTATCCCTCCAGGAGTCCCTTCACCCGCAAGTTCATCCTTTCGCAGATGGAGGGGCTCGCTCTCGCCTTCGACGCCGAGGAGGTGCTGGAGTTCCTCCAGAGGGAACGCGGCCATCAACGTCCCATCATCCGGCACCAGGCGCTTTATACTCTCACCCGTTTTCTTCCGGGGTTCGTGCGGAAGAGATACTCCCTGTCAGAACCGACACAAGGCGTCTGGACCGGATACGGACGGTCTCTCGCCTCCCTCAAGAGACAACTCCAGAGGGCCAAGGAAGAACCCACCCTCAGAGAGCAGCGTCGGGAAGCGGGGTTGTTCGTGGCTCGGCCTTTGGCCGAAGCGCTTCTGAGGCTGACCAGGGATTCCGAGTGGACGTTCCAGTCCGAGGCCCGACTGGCTCTGGCTCAGTTCCCACTCAGAGCGACCCACGCGAAACTTCTCAAGGATTTCGAGAAAGACCCCAGCGACTTCGAGAGTTTTCTCGCTCACGCGTTCACGACAGAGGGTGAAGAAGGTGAGGGAAAGTTGGTGGCGGCGATTCGGCAGCACGCCCCCGACAACCCGAGCTTGTTGCTGCTGCTCTCCCAGGTGTCTCCCGATCGCGGGTTCGAAGCTTTGATGGATCTCTCGTCACGGACCGACTGCATGGGGCGGATCAATCTGGCCCTGGCGTTGACGTCCATGAAGGGGGTCGACCACGAGGAGGCTGTGAAGAAGCTCATCAGTCTGAGGGAAAGCTGGGTCATGGTCTACGCGCTCAGGGCTCTGGAGGCGGCTGGCAAAGAAGCGTACATCCGAACGATCCGGACGATTTACGCGACCACCTCCGAACCGTTCATCAAGAGCCAGGCTGTACGAGCTGCCGGAGGGCTCCACTCCCAGGATGCTCTCGATCTCTGCCTCGCGACGCTCCAGTCCCCTCTGGATGACGTCAAGGCCCAGGCTTTGGAGAGCCTGGTTCGGCTCCGTTGCCCGATCGACGTGCTCCAGACCGCGGCCACACCCTTCCTCAAGAGCTCTTCCCTTCGATCCAGGGTCAATGCACTCCTGGCCACAGCCCAGCCGGATGACCAGCAGGTGGCCGCCGGGGTGACAGAGCTCCTTCTCTCCACCGACACGATCAGCCGGTTGGAGGCTGCCTACTGCCTGGGCTACATTCAGAACGGTCAGGCTCTAGACTATCTGTGTACGCTCATCAACAACGATCCAAACCTCAACGTGAGGCTCCAGGCGATCAAGAGCCTTTCCAAGTACCCGGCCCGTCACTCCATCGACGCCCTTCTCCCTCTCCTGGGATCTCCCGAGCCGCGCATCGTCTTGACCGCGGCGCGGGTCCTCACGCGGTACGAAGAGCGAGAAGCTCTCATGGTCTCGGAGGAGCTGATTGCCACTCTCGACAAATCCAGGAGGTCGTTCGAGAGGGCTCTCCTGTATCGTGCTTTGGGAGTTGTGGCCGGCAAGATTTCCTACGACGGCGCCAAGATGGTCCTCCAGAAGGGCCTCGAAGAAAAGGATGCCAGTGCTGTTCGAGGCGCGGTGGAAGGCTGGATCGCCATGGGAGGTCAGGGCCCCGACGAGGTCGATCAGAGGCTTCGCGAAATCGTGGCTTCCGGAGAGCCTCGTGCGGCACCAAGAGCCGTGATGGCCCTGTTCAACCGCGGGCACACGGAGGTCATCGCGGAGCTCTCATCAATGCTGGACGCCGGGGATCCTCTCGTGGTGAACCCAGCCCTCGAAACCGCCCTCGAGATTGGCCTCTTGATCGGAACCGGTGAGCTCGCCTGGCGCTTTCCCGCATTGGCGACCGAACTCGAGGAACTCTACGGGTCAAGGGAGTTCGATGAGTTCTCGAGCCAGAGTCAGATGACTCTGCGCCGTATCCGGACGTTGGCCATAGCGCCCGAGATCAAGGATGTCCCCCCGGAAGGCGAATTCGCGATTCGGAGATCCCATTGGGATCCGGGCAAGAAGAGCGTTGGGTCACCCGCTGCTGGGATCGAACCACCCAAGCCGGCAACGCCGGGCACTGCCCCGAAGGCTCAGCCTCTGACCCGAGGCATTCCCGTCCCCGCGCGCCCCGAGCCCGTGCGGACCTTCAGTCCGCCGAGCCAGCTCCACAGACTGCAGGAGCACCTGAAGGACCCGGTCGTCGCCAGGGAGGCTTTGCCTAATCGGTTCGCGACCCGACTGTCCGAGGTCTGTTATCTGGTCAGCGACAAGCTCCAGGGACCGGCCGTTCTGGAGCAGATCGTCACTTACAGGAGCCTCATCGTTCCCGTCCTCGCGTTGTTGACAATCGGCCTGGTGATCGCGGGGGCCGCCTGGAGCAAACTCTCTCCTCCTCCTCCCCCTCCACGACCTCTTCTGGCTCCGGCCTTTGTCGTGGGCACCATCACCCAGAAGAAAGGGACCTCTTCCGGCCCCTTGACGCTTCAGCAACCCATTCAGAACGGAACAGAGATATCCATCGGAATCCACTCCTCTCTCCGTCTGGTGACCCACAGCGGGAACACGATCAAGGTGAACAGCACCGCGCAGGTCAAGATCGAAAGGTTGTCGGGCGCGGATCCCGACGTGGTCGTCTCCATCTCGCGCGGCAACTACGCTTTCGACTTCCGCAAGGCTGGAGAGCTTGAGATCCGGTATGGCCGATTCAAGATCCGCGCCGAGAAGGCGGCCTTCTCGATGGAGGAGGAGAGGTCGAAGTTCACTCTGATCGTCGACATAGGAAACGTGGTCGTAGAGGACAAAGATGGAGTCACGAACAGTTTCGAGCTGGGTGACGCAAAGGTCCTGGAATAAAGAGCTTCCTGGTGTCCCGGGTGTCCTCTGGATCGTCTGAAGTGAGCTTGCCCGGATCAATAGCGGAGAGAAAACGCACGGAGAACAATGCCTATTGAGCGGCATTGTCTCGAAGTCCGATCCGGAATGGTCGATATGCAGGAAGGACGGTGCTGGCGAATCGATCATGAGGGTCGTGTCCACCGACAGAACAAAATTCGATGGGAACGTAAATTTGTTGGATGACCAAGGATCTTCTCAAATATCGAGAAATAGGGGCAGGTTCACGGGTTCATGCGGGAAAAAGACCCCTGCGGGGAGTCTCTGGCGTAAAGATCAGAGTTGACCCCTGTTCGGATCTCCTGTATACATATACCCTCACGGTGGGGGGCTTCTTGTACGTTGACCGGCCAAGACACTTCGGGACACGAAATGGGTAGAGACGCAGACGTCGACATCGGGATCATTTATACTCACGAGACTCATTTCATGACGCCGTTGGTGTCATCTCTTGCTCGGTCGGGGGATGGCCTCAAGATGCGGCTGGTCCTGGTCGACAATGCTGCGGATGGCGGTGTCGCCCGGTGGGAGAGGCTCTTTCCCTCGACCCGCGTCATTCGCAACGAACGTCGGCTCGGCTACGCTCCGAACCTGAACAAGATCATCCAGTACTCGACGGCGCGCTACGTACTACTCCTCAATACGGATATGTATTTCGATCCGTCAGAGCAGTGCGTTGCCCGCATGGTCCGTTTCATGGATGAGCATCCCGAGTGCGGCGTCAGCAACTGTCGGCTGTTCCACCGGGATGGAAGTGACGCCTTTCCGGCCCGGCGCTTCCAGACTCTGGGAACGATCCTTGCTCGTCGGCTTGGGTTGCGTCGGCTGATGCCCCAGTTGATCGACTCTTACCTCTATTTGGATCACCGGAGAGATGCTGTTCTGGACTGTGACTGGCTGTCCGGTTGTTTTTTGATGGTTCGCCGCGAGGCTCTCAAAGAGGTGGGGGCTTTCGATTGCAGCTTCCGGATGTACTTCGAGGACGTCGATCTGTGTCTGCGCATGGCGCTCGCCGGATGGCGAGTCATGTACAACGGCCAGACGTATGCTTACCATTTCGAGCAGCGAGCCAGCCGGCAGGTCTTTTCGCGGGCCGCATGGCTGCATCTCCAGTCTTACGTGCGGTGGTTGGCCAAATGGGGCTTCGTGCCTGACCAGCATGTCGTGACAAAGCCTCGGTGCACTCCTTCGCCGCAAGGGCAGCTCGCCCGTGAGTCGTCGCACGAACAGCCCGGGCTTGCGTTGTTGCGACCTTCCGGTCCTTGATCTCCGAACCGCCCGAAGGATGGCGCGTTCTGTCTTCCGGAGAGCGAGTCGCATTCGCCATTTTCGCCCTCACAACGGCACAGGTTGCCTTTCTGTGCCCCTACGTGGCCGTGATCCCGGGCGAGCGAGCGAATGTGTTCTCCGGAATTCTGTGTCTGATCAGTCTGGCAGGCGCTGTTCTCACCCAGAGAGCGAGACTTCTTCGATTTCCGACTTCGGAACTCGTCATCTCTCTGGTCCTCCCGATTCTGGTCTGCCTCAGCGGCTGCCAGAGCGCGATCCCGCAGTCGTCTCTCTTTCGCGGATTCGTTCTCGTTGCGTCCGGTCTTGGAGGCTTCTGGTGTTCTCGCCTCCTACTCGCCACTCCTTCTTCGCAAGCTCTCTTCCTGCGTCTTTCGTATTTGATCCTGGTTCTGCTCCTGCTCCTGAGTCTGCTGAGCTGCTCTGCGACAGGTACGTTCCATGCTTTTTTGGACGGGAGCCAGCACCCGCTCTTCAGTCGATTCGTACTTCTTTCGTTTGCCCCGTTGACGCTGTTTCTCCGAGAAGACCGCCCACGAAAAGTCCTGGCACTCCTGTTTTTGGGCCTGATTGCTCTGGTTCTTTTTCTCAGCAGGCTGAGATCCGCCGTTTTGATGCCCGTGCTCTTAGGAGCTGTCGCGTACGCGACGGGTCGGATGCGTTGGACGTATCTGTTGGGGCTTCTCGTCGTTGCAGCGTTGTCATTGCCCTGTTTTTTTCACTTCTTCCCCGAGAGGAAGTTCGGCCTGACCGAAGAGTACGAACCGGTGTATTACCGGATAGAGAACTACCCCTTTTCTTGGCACATTGCCGTCAGAAACCCCTGGTTTGGAAACGGGCTTCGCTCGCCTCGGACCCATTACCTGGAGAAGTACCAGTTGAAGTATCCCTACGTGACCAGGAAAAGCTTTCGGGAATCGACGGAAAGGACAGTCGTTTCAGAGAACATTCTCCTCACGTTCATGGCGGACCTGGGGTTCCCGTTCGTGATCCTGTACTCCGCATCACTTCTCGTTCTTTTCGTCAGGTTGATCGGATGCGTGCATCACCCTCCTCCTGCTGCTCTCATTCCCCCACTGGCCCTCCTGTTGCCGCTGACCGGGGCGTTTTTTCATTTCATGATCTTCGATGGTCTTCTTCACCCGCAAGTTTGCTGGTTCTTTCACGTGATCCTGGGATTGATTCCCATGGGAATCTCCAGGACTTCGACCGTTTCTGTTCGAGGTCTCGGGACCTCTACGACCCCCTTGAACGGGGCCACCTTCCGGTGAGACAATGACTTGTTTCCAGAACGAGGTGTTCATGATTATCCCTGGGCCGATGAAACCAAGGGTTGCTCTGTTCCTGGTGTGGTTTCTGTCCGTGGTCTGCCCCGTGGCACTCCGGGCCGTTCCCTTGACCGACATGGAGATCCTTCAGTTGGCCGACGAATCTCGCGGCAAACTGGCCGGCGTCGCCTGGAACGTCCGGATCGTCTCCAACGACAAGGACGAGTTTCGACAGCAGGACTTCTTTGTGCAGGCAAAGGGGTTTGATGTCCTTGCTGTCGTGACCTCTCCACCCCGGCACAAGGGCGACAAGATCCTGATGGTGAAAAGGAACATGTGGTTCTCCACCAAGGATCTCACGAAGCCCGTTCCCATCTCGCAGAGGCAGAAACTTCAGGGCCTGGCCGCATACGGAGACATCCCGGCCACCAACTTTGCCGAGGACTACCGGGCCCGGAGGTTAGCCTCCGAGATGGTCAACGGAGAAGACTGCTTTGTCTTCGATCTGGTCGCAAAGGACAAAAAGCGCAGCACCTACGACAAGGTCCGCTACTGGATCTCCAAAAGCCGTCTGGTTGGAGTCAAGTCCCATTATTTCACGGTCTCGGGGATGCTCATCAAGACCGCCCACCACATCTATAACAACCAGATTCTGAGCGCCGGGAAGAAACGACCGTTCATTTCTCGGATCGATTTCGGCGACGCGTTGAGGCCAAAGCTCAAGACGGCCATGTTGTTCACGGCCCCCTCGATTCGGCCCATTCCAAGCCACATCTTCAATATCAACCTCATGACTCAATGAAGATGATGCCTTCTCCCAGCGCCCGCTGGATGCCAAAAAGGCAACTCGGCCGCTGGGAGCTAGGTCTTTTTACGGCACAGCTACTTCTTCTCGGAGGCTTCGAAGATCCCCACCGGAATGCCGTCCGGATCGGTGAACACCGCGAACCATCCGATGCCCGGGATTTCGGTCTTGGGGCAGACGACCGCAGCTTTGGCTTGAGAGGCCTTGGACAGCGTTTGCTCGATGCTGTTCACGAGGAAGTAGCTGCCCAGACCGCATGCGGGCGCCTCGGACGGCTTGGCCATCATTCCACCGGTCGGCTCTGATCCCGTCTGGATGAGCGTGTATCCCGGCGTGCTGGAGTCGTCGAACTTCCAGTCGAAAACCTTTCCGTAGAACTGTTGAGCCTTCTTGACGTCGGACACCATTAATTCCCAGTGACACAGCGGGTTGTTCATGATTGCTCCTTTTAGAGCATTCGGCCGAACGACTCACGCGATCGGTCTTTCTTCAAGGGAACGGATCTAGGCTGAGATACCCGGCGGTCCAGCATATCAGATAACAGCGCCTCAAGATACTTGTCCCCCTAGCGTTAGCGTCCTTGCGTCATTCACCCGGCCTTCACGCAGAGGTCGTCCGTGGGGTATCGTAGTGTCGACACTTCAACGGATGATCGGTCCCGGTCTCACCGCGGGTGACCGGAAGAAAGGCACGAGCGCATGGGTTTGTTCGACTTCTTCAAGCGGAAAAGCGAGGCGGAACAACTGAGCCCGTTCGAGCAGGAGCTCGCCGAGCATGGTCTCCTTGAGTGGCTCCGGTCCAGCTTCACGGTCGAAGAGCGGCAGAAGATCGAGGTGGAGAGTCGGCGCCGGAGCCGGTCGGCCACGCCTTCGACGCCGGAGGGCACGGTCCTCCTTCTCCGGGCGATCGCTCCGAAGGGCGCCCTTGGCGACCGTGTCCTGGAGAAGGCCGAGACGGTCGCTTCTGAATCCAAAGACCAACTCGTGCTGGACCGTTTCCATTCTGCGCTGATCGACCGCCACTTGAGCGCTCGAGGCGCTGACCCAGCAGCCACGGAGCGGGCGATCGCCGCGTGCCGCAAGATGATCGCCCGGGCGGCCGAGGTGAAGAAGACTCTGCTGGAGCGCGGAGACTCCACGCTGCCGCGCCACCACGGGTTCGAGCAGCTGGCGATTCTTCTGGAGAAGCAAGGGGCGTTCGACGAGGCCATCTCCGTGTCGCGGAGGGCGCAAGACCAGGGTTGGGCCGGCGACTGGGAGCAGAGGATCGACCGGTGCGAGCGCAAGCGCGAGGCGGCGCGCGAGGTCGGGACCGAGGAGGATCGCGAGAAGCCGGTCGTTCCGGAGGCGGTCCATCAGGAGGAAGACGCCAGCTCCAGACCTTAAACGGCGATTCGTGACCCGGCTTGCGGCCGACGCTGGTGGGGACCCTCTCTGGCGATCCCGTTCCGGACGTGCTACATTCCGCCATGATCTGGTGGAGAGAGGGAGAACCTGTCTCCCGGGGCCGGGGAAGGTCGGAATCGGGCTCAAGACGCGTCCTTAGAGGAGTGGGGCCATGGAGCGTCACGAACGCATCGCGTTTACGCTCGTCGAGGTGTTGATCTGCGCTGGCATCATGGTCGTGGTCCTCGTCGTGGCTCTTGATCTGTTCTCCGCGGGGGGGCGGACCTCCGCGCGGTTGACCTCCCGGATGGGGGCGCAGCAGACCGGGCGGAAAGCGATCGTCCGACTGTTGAAAGAGATTCAGGAGGGCATGGAGGTCGCTCTTCCGAGACCCGGAATGACACTGTCGTACGCCGTGGTCCGTGATCGAGTCTCTTTGCCGCGGTGGTACTTTGTCAGGCCTGACCACACCTCCTCTATCGCGGGTCAGACGCTCTGGGTCCTTGCACGCGATCCCAAGTCGGGCGCAGAGTTGCCCCCTGAACAGCTACTGACCGGGATCAAGCGGCTGACGTTTACGTGTCGGAGCGAGGGAGCGCTCCAGGTGAACCTGGTAACCGAGGAAGGCGGTCAGGAGTACGGGATCCTCACGACGATACGGCTCCGTAACCTGGCAAGCGCCGAAGAGGTGTGGTGATGAACGAGTCTGGCGGATCGGGCAGCTTCTCTTCCGCGATTGGCCGACGCACGCGCCGGATGCGATGCTTTCCGGGACGTTCAGGCGTGGCACTCGTGATCGTGTTCGTCGTTCTGACACTCCTCGGCGCCGCGGGTCTGTCCGTGGCCCTGCTCTCCCATTCCTCCTACAAGGAGGTCGACATCCTGAGCCTCCACCTCAGGGCGATCGCCGTCGGCGAGGTCGGGTTTGCCGAGGTACTGGCTCGCATGGTCGCCACGGGCTGGGAGGGACGGTGGTTCCGGGATGGCCCCGAGCTCAAGCAGGACGTTCCTTCCGCCGGAGGGACGTACAGCACCCTCGTTCGCGATGTCCCGGCCCGCAGAGAAGACTCTCAGCAGGCGGAGCTCCTGATCCGGGCGCAGTACGAACGTTCCAGTGTCGTCATGTACTGGCGTCTGCTGTTCACCGCCCGCTCTCTCGATGGTCGGATCCACGTCATCCCCCTGATGTTCCAGTTCGGCCCGGACGACGCCACCCCCTCTCCCTCTGCCGTGGATGCGCTCACGGGCCGGGTGGACGCGCTGCTGGGAGATCGTGAGCGCAACCGGCCCGCGTGGGACAACCTCCGGCCCTCGATGGAAGGAGTCACGACCGCACCCGAACTGGCGGGCGTTCTGGGGCTCTCGCCGGCCGGCTCGATCGTCGACAGCGTGGAGCCGGGTCGAGGCCGCGCTCCGATTCCCAATCAGGTTCCCCTGACGGCTGTACAGACCGCTGACCGCACGCCTCCGGATGTCTTTTCGCCGCAGGGATCCCCGCCGCAGCCTCCATTGAGCCCGCCTTCTTCCACGCCGGTTTCGTCCTCGACACCGGTTTCGTCCGAGACGACGTCTTCCGATTCTGAGGCTTCTACCAGCCCTTTGGACTGTGGCTCCCTGTCCTACAGGGACTGCGGGATAGCTCTGGCCGATAGGCTCGACGCCTCAGTAGCGTGCTTCGAGAGCGACACGAGCTGCAAGCCGTTGTTCACGAGTTCCGAAGTCTCGAGGTTCCGGAGTGATGCCGATGCCGCCAAGAATGTCGGGACCGTGGCGAACTCGGCTGATGACGCGAAGCTCGTGCAGGCCAGCTCGGACTTGACCTCGATCGCGCTGAGATGTCCTGTCTGCCAGAAATGAAGAGCCCGCAAGACGTGCGGTGCCGACGGCCTTGCCGGGCTTTCTCGACCCTGGAGATTCTGATCGCGGTGGTCTTGCTCATCCTCGCGGTCTTGCCGATGCTGGATCTGTTGATCGGCGCAGGCCGTCAGTCGCGTCAGACCGCGGACTACTCCTCGAGCCTTTCGCTCATCACCAAGGTCTCGGAGGAGCTTCGGCTCGCCGGGTGGGAGAACCCTAATCTCGCCGACAGTCTGCGAAGGGATCTGGACGGCGGTCGGGCGAGTTCCGTGACCGATGGGCACTCTCCGTTCTTCCGCACGATCGAGGACGACGAGGCTCCCTACGGTTTCCTCGATGAAGGGCGAGACTCCCCGCTCGACCAGACATATGAAACGCTCAGAGCACCTTTGAAGACTCACTCGATCGGTTTCTCCTCGTGCTACCGGTCTCTTCCCACCACGGGACGGCTCCTCGAGATCCAGGTCGGACTCTCCTGGAAGGGGCACCAGAACCGGCTTCTGGAGATGTCTTTACCCGTGTGCGTCGCGGATCTCGCCGTGCGTCCGCAACTCCCGAAGGCGATCGTGGACCGGACCGTCGCCGACGGCCTGATCGTGGGGTTCCTGTATCCGGACCGGATCGGCCGTACGCTCACCCAGGTGGTCAGCGAGGCGGGCGGGCGGCTCGATCTGGTCCGGGCTCTTGGGGACTGTCTTGTCGTGCCCAGGATCCTGGCCGTGGCCGTGGCCTCGAAGGCCGACCAAATCGCCAGTCTGAGGTCCAAGGTCTCGGGGGCTGATCCGTCTCTCGATCGGGCGCGAGCGGCTTTGGCCTTGGCGCTCATCTTCGAGGAGCAGGCCGCACGCTACCTGGATGCTCTGGTGGCTCTGTCGACACCCCTGGAACTGCTCGCATCCGACTGGACCTCGAACGCGTTGGGACGCCAGATCCCGTCCTCGACCCTGATCTCGTCGCTCTCTCAGGTCCGGGATCTCGATGTCGGCTTTTGTCGTTGCACGGTGGACACTCTGGCCGCTTACAGACAAGCCCACAACCAGCCGCTCGGACCCTCTCTGTCCGCCAGGGTGCGTACCCGCACGCTCGTGCGCATGGTGGATGTTCTTCGAACGTCGGTGGTTGCCCTGAAGTGGCCGGATCTCGACTATCTGAGGAGCACGATCAAGGGGTTCCAGAGGCAGCAAATGGGATGCAATCCAAACTTCGTGGCCTGGGCAGAGTCCGAGCTCGAGTCCTGTCGCGACCGCGATACCCTCGTTGCGAGCTCTGCTCCCTGGCTGCCGACCGCGGTGGAGCGTTTCGAAAGCGCCCTGCAAGCGGTCATCAAGAAGGTCCAGACCCCTTACTGATCAGAGGATGAAGTCGGTGCTGAGGAAGTTCGAGTGACGGCCGGTCACGATGTCTCCGACGATCGCCTTGTTCGTGTCATTCGACGCCGTGGCGACCAGCGTTCGAATCGAGAAGGCACGCAAGGCGTCGGAGACCGACAGTGTTCCCTCGGCGGAATCCTTACGGCCGGTGAACGGGAACGTGTCGGGTCCTCGACGGCACTGGCTATTGATGTTGATACGACAGACCTGGTTGGCCAGCGCGTCAATGAGGGTCGCGAGCTTCTTGGAATCGCGTCCGAACAGGGCGATCTGTTGGCCGTAGGGGCTCTGCTGCATGAAGCGGTCGATCTCGGCCTCGTCGCGATAGGTGGCGACCGGGACGATGGGACCGAACTGTTCGATCGAGTAGAGCTGCATCTCGGGCGTGACAGGAAAGATCACTGCCGGTCGGAAGAAGGTGCCCAGCGACGCCCCTCCGCCCTCGTTGACGACCCGTGCTCCGTGGGCCTTCGCGTCGTCGATGAACCGGGTGAGCGTGGCGGATTTGTCGATCTCCGGCAATGGAGTGACGAGCGTTCCCGAATCCCACGGCATGCCGGCGGGGAGGGCGTTCACGGCGGCAGCGAGTCGAGGAACGAAGGTCTCGGCCAGCGACTCGTGAACGAGAATCAACTTGATGGCCGTGCAACGTTGCCCGTTGAACGTGAGGCTCCCAGATACGCACTCCCGGACCGCGACGTCGAGGTCCGCATCCGCGAGAATCACAGCCGGGTTCTTGGCTTCGAGACCGGTGACGCTGCGCAGCCGATGGGGTTTGGGGTGTTTCTTTTTGATGATGTCCGCGGCGCGGCTCGTGCCGATGAACGCGAACACGTCCACGTCGCCCGATTCCATGATGGGGCCGATGACGGTGGGCCCGTCTCCGGAGATGATGTTGACCACCCCAGGAGGGAACGCCTCCTTCATCGCCTCGAGGAGCGGTAGGTGCAGGAATACACCGTAGCGCGGCAGCTTCGACACGATCGTGTTGCCCATGATGAGGGCGGGGGTCATTGTGGTATAGGTCTCGTTGAGCGGGTAGTTGAACGGTCCCATGCAGAGGACCACACCCAGTGGGGCTCTTCGGGTCTGGGCGATGAACCCCTCCTCCATGACGAATCGTGAGCAGCTTCGGTCGAGTTCTTTAACCGCCTCGATCGTGTCTCTGATGTAGACGACGGTTCGGTCGAACTCGGACTCGGCATCCTTGCGAGTCTTCGCGATCTCCCACATGAGGAGTCTCACGACCTCCTCGCGTACCTTGATCATGCCTTCCACGAATTTTTCCATGCACCCGATGCGTCGGGCAACCCGCATCGTGGGCCAGACGCCTCGGCCTTGGTTCCAGGCCTTCTTGGCCGCGGCCAGTGCGCGCAAGGCCTCCGGCGCATCGAGCGCGGGCAACTGACCGATTAGAGCGCGTTCCAGGGTGTCTCCGGGGCCGCGGAGGCAGATCGGAGAGCGCACCTCTGTGGTCTCTCCCTTCCAGGTCAGTATCTCGCCGTCGATGAGGTAGTGTCGGTCGTGGCGGGCGGCATCCACGCAAGCCAGAGTCGGAACCTGATCTTTCGTCGGAAACGTGATGATGGGCTGGTTCATGGATTCCATCATCGACGACGACGGTCGCCCTGTCAAGGATGCGCGGGTCCGTTGAGACTCCCCTGAGAGGGATGAATACTTGAGGTTGACCGGCGAATGAGCGATATTACTGAACACCTGCTGATGGGCGTTTGGTCATACATGACCGCCCTTGAAAGGAAAGCCTGTCGGGGTGATGGGTTTTTTTAATGCTCCTTTATCGCCCGCTCCTGTCCGCATACCAGCGGACCGACTCGGCACCGGCTTCCCGGTTCATCATTAGAGAGCTCGCCGACCCCTCCCTCCACGCTGAGCCGGATGAACTCCTCGCGGCGCTGGCGGCCAAAAGAGGGCTCTCTCCTTCGATCAGGGCCTCCCTCCTTCACGCACAGGTGGCTCTCCGTGAGCGGGCGTTGAGGGCACGGTTGACCACTCGCGATCAGGCAAGAGAGATGGGCGGAGTGTGGACAGTCGCTCGGGGAAGTCGCGAGCAGCTGGCTGTGACTCTCTCGACGACACCCACCTCTAAATTGAGACGAGCCGCTGGCAAGATCGTGGAAACCCTGGCCCTGTCGCTCTTGAAGAGCGCGAAGAACGAGGACCGAGCCCTCGTGTTCGCAGCGCTCGGGGATTTTGGCACCGATCTGGCTGCTGAACCGCTCGCGCAGGAACTCTCCGCGGGACCGATGCCCCATGCTGCGGCTCTGGGAATAGGAGAGCTCGGGATCGAGGCTGGAGAGTCTCTGCTCTTCCCCGCGGTGCAAGCACGGGGGCTTGTCCAGTCGGCACAGTGGCTCGGTCTGGCCCTGTCTCGACTCGCCTGCGAGCGGACGCTTCCTTTGCTGACTCGACTCGCCAGCGCCAAGGAGCCGGAGGCGCGAGAACAGGCGGCCTGGGCCATGGGCTTCTTCTCGGGCGTCGACCTCACCCCTGTCCTGGAAGCGTTCGATGGCGAGAGCGACCGCTTCGTGAAGCTCAATCTGGTGCGCTCCTTGGGACGGCTGGGCGGCCTGGCCGACAAAGTCCGGCTGAGCGACTACTATATCCCGTCCGATCCCGAAGTCCTGAGAGTGGCGGTCATCCGCGCCTGCGGCTACGCCCGAGCAACCGATGTTGTCCCGTTTCTCGAGAAGGTGATCACCTCCGGAGGCCCTGAAGAGGTAGCTGAGGCCCTTCAGGCGCTCGTGTGGCTGGGAGTCTCGGAGAAGCATCATCTGGATGCCGCGCGAACCGCGGCCACCAGCGACAACAAGCGCATGGCTCTGGCGGGCCTCTTGGCGCTTTCGATCTGGTCTCCGAAAGAGGCCTTTTCACACGTGGTCAACGTCTTCTCGGGCGCCGCCTCGAGCGATTGGTTCCTGTGTGCCTATGCCCTGCGTTACATCCGAACCGAGCAGACGGTTCCTCTTCTGGCTCAACTGCTCAAGGTCGCCCATGGAACAGAGCTCGAGGAGTTCGCGGTGAGCGCCCTCTGTCGTCATCTCACCGAACCCTTGGCCCTCGAGATTCTTTTTTCCATCGCGCGTTCGCGGCCATCACCGGTCGTTATGCACCGGATGATGTATGACATTGCCCACCACCTGCCCGAGAGACAACGAGCCCAGACCGCGGAACAGATACGCCACATCCTCGTTCCGGAGTTGCCTCCTCCTCTGGTCGGGCCTGTTTTACTGGCCCTGGGGTCTCTTGGAACCAAGGAGGATTTGCCCTGCCTCGCCCGGTATGTCCGCGGCGAAACCGCTCTGGCAGCCATCAACGGAATCGAGTTGATGATGGACCCCGCGGCCGAGGAGGTGCTGGAACCTGTGACTCTGGAGGGCGACTCCCAGATCCGAGCCGCTGCCCTGGCCGCTCTCTTCCACCTTGGATGCACGAAATCGATGGGTTCTTTGGAGAACTTGATCTCCACCGCCGCCGATGTGTCGGTCGCGGTCAACTGCCTTCTGGAGATCGCTTTGTCCGTCCGCCTCATCAGGGCCATCGGCGCCCTGGCTCGATTGCATGGCGCGCTCGAGGAGGGTGCGAAGTCTCTGCCCGAGACGGACGTTCCCCCGACCGACCTTTCTTCACCTTCGGAAATGCCCTTCGTTCTGAGGTCGAGCCGTGACTTGCAGAAGGTCGTGGTCCCGAGGCCGCGAACTGTCACAGCGAAACACCAGCTTCCCTCCCTGCGGAGACCTCCTCCTTCCAGCGCGAGTGCCGACCTGTACAGAGAACTGGGACGCCACCTTGGAGACACAGGGAGCCAGCGTTGCCTTGGCAATCGACTGTCCCTGTGGGTCGCGGGCCTCATAACCATCGGCTGTCTGGTGACCGGACTGTGGTTCAAAGCGTCCGGATTCCAGTCGGTACGCGTCGATTCTGAGAGGTCCCCGCACTCCGGGCGAGCCCCCACTCTCTGCAAAGTCGGCGCCGACCCGGGCGAAGGCATCATCAGCCCGGGAGACACCGTGGAAGGGACTCCCGACCATCCCTTGAAGCTCGTCACGCCGATCCAGGAGAATTCATTGACGCTCAAGGGTAAGTTGACCGTGACAGACCTTTCCGTGTCCGGTCAGGAGTTGCCCTCGGTTCAGTTCGGCGGAAAGCTTCTGGGGGGGACTGTTGATGTGGATTTCCCGAGAGGGGTGGCCCAGATCAAGATCGAGGGCGCTCGAACCACCGTGGAGGTGATCCGAGGAAGCTCACGCCTGGAGATGAAGGAGAGCACGTTCCGGCTTTCCGTAGGATCCGGAACGGCTAGGATCCTGAGGGGCGTGATCGTGATGAAGAGCCTCAGCGCCGGGCAGTCGGGTGAATTTCTCGATGGAAACCCGATGGGACGGATCGAGGAGGGCGCGGCTTCCCCTGTGCCCAGAGAGAGGCCCCGGTAGACGAGCGACCGGCTCGCTCAGCGCCCCGTGCCGGCAGATTGTCCTCGATCGGCCCGGAAGTCTGCCTGAAGCCTTGGGATGAGCTCCCCCTTCAAATCGAGTCGATCGACCTGGATCCTGCAGGCGGTCGCCAGTGCCCGCCCGATGGCGACTTCGGGCCAAAGTCCTTCACCCGATTTTCGATGCCGATGGACTCAGCAAGGCGGCCACCAGCGATCGCAGGCGAGGCGCGCTCTGGTCACTGTCAGCGATCGAGCAGGACCGCAGCGTTGTGTCCAACGTCCAGGACAACAAGGCTGCCATGAACATCTTGCGATGCCGGTCACGCCGCTTTCTTCCTGGCCAGGATGTCGCTGAGGTTGACTCCTCGCTGCCGGCATTCCTTCTCGATCAAGTCGCAAATCGAGGTTCGGATGGCCTCTGCGGCGCCGTCTCCGAGTTCGCTGCGGATCGTCGAAAGGAGGCGAGCCACCTGTCGATCCTGTTCCCTGGCGTTTATCGCCGCGACTTCTTCGTCGCTCACTTCCTCCGTGTCGTCGAGGTAGTCGACGGCGGAGTGGGTCTGCCAGAACTCCTGCTCCTCTTCGAGCGTCTTGAACTCAGGAATCTTCGCCATGGTTACTTCCCTCCTCTCTGGTAGTAGGCTCTATCCTTTGGCTCCATCGGTCTCGCTGTCACGCAGAACCAGTCGTCTTCGTCGGTCAGGTCGATCACCATGAACAGATGCCGTCCGGCATCGGTCTGGCCCCAGACCTGGTATCAGTGCCGATGGTAGCGACGCAGCAGGACATCTCCAGACACGACCTCGTCGACCTCATGGGGTTCGACTCCGTGCCGGCGGATGTGGTCTTTCCTGGTCTGCGTCCAGACGAGGGTGATCTTCAGTCGATGCATCGAGACCTCTTGTTGTGCGAGCCGATCCGGTTCGACGGGTGGATGTCATCGTCTCGTCGGTCAGAACCATCCGTCAAGAGTTTACCAGGATGGTCGGTCGGTTGGGAGGAAGTGGTATCCTCCAAGATGTGCATACACCGAAGAGACGCCCATCCAAGGACCAGGCCGCCGAGCTGCTTATTGACTGGCATTTCCAGATCGAGCCGGGTCTTGAAGAGGTCTTTCGTATCATCTCCGAGAACGAATCCTCCCCGGACGAGCCGATCAAGCTAGTTGAGGTCACGACCGGCACCATTTCGACCGGCAGGGTCGATGCCTTTGTGTTCCGGGCTACTCCCGAGTGTCCTTATCCGACGGTAATCGCTGAACTTACTCCCAAGGAGTTCGAGCTGTTGCGTCGAGACAGGAAGGCCTGGCCGGAGGGTTGGCGGTTGGAGACGGCCCGGTCGTTTAGACGCCAGAAAGCAGCCTGATGCCCCCAGCCCGGGAAGAATGGGCAAAGGCCTTCCTGCGACAGAGTCGATCAGACTGGACCGTCTTCAAGTTCCTCTACCGCAGTGAAGACATCCCCATCTGTCACCCTCTTCATTACCTTCAGATGGCGTGTGAGAAGCTGGCCAAGTTCTGCGTTTACCGGCAGCTACGCCCGCACCAACTACGCAGAGTTCTTTTCGGTCCTCCGCGTGATGGATCTGAAGCTGAACTGGGACTACATGGCAGAGAACGCATCCTCCGGCAGGTTCAATCCGCCGGCTGCCTTTCGACAGATCGCCGCGGATTTCTCCGACACGTGCGGCGCGAGCGTGGCTAACGGAACAGCAGAATAGATCCCTATCGTCGCGAATTATCCGTTCGTTCGTGGACCGCCGTCACTGGGTGGAAATGGATTTCGGGACGCGTCCGTACGTTTCGCAAAGCTCCCGAAGGCGAGCGGAGATCTTGGTCTCGAGCTGTTCCTCCGTGAATCGCCAGCTCCAGTTCCCCTGGGCAACGCCTGGCCAGTTCATTCGGGCCTCGCTGCCCAGATTCAGCAGGTCACAAACCGGCACAATGGCGATGTTGGCCGCCGAGCCCTGGGCAATCCGAATCATGTCCCAGGCGATGTCTTGGCCGTCGCCACCGATGTAGCGCAGCACACGTTCGCGCTCCTCATCGCTGGCCTTCTCAAACCATCCCCTCGTTGTGTCGGTGTCGTGTGTACCTGTGTAGACCACGGAATGGGTGGGGAAGTAGTGGGGCAGATCGATGCACGTTGCCTCGCTGTCGAACGAGAACTGCAGAACCTTGATCCCGGGAAAGTCGTAGCGGTTCTTGAGCGCCACGACATCAGGGGTGATGATGCCGAGATCTTCCACGATGATGGGCAGCTTCCCAAGGACCTCGCGGAGCGTCCGGAAAAGATCATCCCCAGGGACACTCACCCATCTGCCGTTTACAGCGGTCCTGTCAGACGCGGGAACCGCCCAGCATGCATCGAACCCACGGAAATGATCGAGTCGAATGATATCGGAGAGATCCAGCATCGTCCGAAATCGCCGTATCCACCACCGGTACCCGTCGGTTGCGTGCGCAGCCCAGCGGTAAATCGGGTTACCCCAGAGTTGCCCATCCGCGCTGAATGTGTCGGGAGGCACGCCGGCCACGAAGGTCGGGTGTCCGTTCCGGTCGAGCTCGAAGAGGTGCGGGTTCGCCCAGACATCCGCGCTGTTGTAGGCGACGAACATGGGAATGTCCCCGACGATCCGGACGCCCCGGGCATTCGCGTAAGACTTCAGCCGGCGCCACTGAGAGAAGAACAGATATTGGAAGTACTTCTGCTCCACGATCTCCTCACCGAGACGCTCCTGCCACTGCTGGAGCATGGCGGGATCTCGCCGCGCCAACCCCGGTTCCCACGTGGACCAGGTGGCACCTCCATGGTTGTCACTGATCGCCTTGAAGACGGAGTAGTCCTCCAGCCACGAGCTGTTCGCCTCGACGAATCTTTTGAAATCGGCCTGTTGTCCGGCTGAGGCGTTTTTCCGGAAGTGGCGGAAGGAGCTCCGCAGTAATCGGTTCTTGTACTCGATGACCGCCCCAAAGAGAACATGGTCTTTCGGAAATGATGGGATGTCGGACAGCTCGGCAGGAGGAAGAAGGCCGTCGGTCACCAGTGCGTCGGGACTGACCAGAAGAGGGTTCCCGGCGCAGGACGACAGACACTGGTAGGGACAGTCACCATAGCCGGTGGGCCCAATGGGCAGCGTTTGCCACAGCGACTGCTTGGCCGACGCAAGAAAGTCGACGAAGCGGTAAGCCTCCGAGCCGAGGTCGCCAATTCCGTGGCGACCGGGAAGAGAGGTCGGGTGAAGCAAGACGCCACTCGATTGAGGAAAGTGTGACACGTTGTCTGCTGGCGTTGCAGCGTTGGCAATGACGGCAATCGCAAGAAGCAGCAATACGGCGAGGTGAGATTGACCCATGGGACCACTCCTCGATTCCCGATCAACTTCATGTGCGGGCATGGAAGGCTCCGCGTCAGCCGGGCTGCCCGCGGGGGCGAGAGGTTAGCATCCTCGGCGGTTATCCGTCAATTGGATGACGGACGGGCGCGGACGGATGGACGGGCTGGCTGTCTGGCGGGTTGAGGGTTTGCGGGTTGACTTGCCGTGAGACTGGGCTACACTCTATCTCTCGTCTGTTTTCGAGATGTCGGGTCCAAAACGCGCCCTCGAGGCGTGGTGGAGGTGGGGTTGTATGGTGGGAGCGATTGCCAGGCGGAGAGGGTCTGTCCAGATCGTCGTGATCGTGATCCTGGTGGTGTTGGTCGTCGTCGGCTTGTGGTCGCAACTCAGGACCGGGGCATCTCGGTCTGCGCCGATCATAGACGACACCCGGCAGAAAAATGGGGCTCGCGAACGGAAGAACGAAGCCGGCGGCCTCGTTCCACCTGCGCCCCCCGAGCGAGGTCCGGCTCCTGCTTCGATGCCCAGCCCTACCATGGAAGAGTCCCCGATTCCCATTTCCGGAGGCGCCGGTCACCATTGATCCGGGTTGGAGGTCGACCGCCCATCCTTTGGAGGGCCCGATCGTGGCAAGCTCAGTCTCCAGATCGATTCTTCTGCGCGATCGCTCGTTTTGGATCCCGCTCCTGATTGCGGTCGCATCATTGGCTTTTCTTCGGTTGTCGGCCTATCGAGCTTCGGGTTTTGCCGCGGGGTTCGTCGGCAAGCTCGAGGGTCTCTCCGTCGATCTGCGGCACGATCTTCGCCTCCGTGCGGGCCGGGCCACGACTCCGACCCGGTCGCTGGTGTGCATCGAGATCGATGACGGATCTCTCCGGGAGCTGGGTATGCTCCCCTGGCCCAGAGCCCGCCACGCCGACGTGATCCGGAGGCTCTTTCAAGCCGGCGTTCGAGCGGTCGTTTTCGACGTCTACTTCCGCAACAGCCAGACCGAGTCGGACGACCGGGCGTTTGTGGCGGCCTGTCGCGAGGCCGGTCCCGTGGCTGTCGGCCTCCCGGTGCTCCTGCGAGAAGACGGGGCTCCGCCCGACGAGGCAATCGCCGGGCTTCAGCCATTCTGGCTCAAGACACCGATTCCAGCCGATCGACGTCCTCCGTGTGTTTCCCAAGCCTATGCTCCGTTCCCGGGTCTTTCCGAGGTCCTGCGAGCGGCCGGACATATCGCCGGAGTACCCGATCTCGACGGAACCTTCCGTCAGTACCCTCTCCTTGTGAGTACCGGGAAGAGGCTCATTCCCTCGCTGGGCGTGGTCCTCGCCTGTCTGATGCTCGATGTCGACCCGCGCCAGATCTCCATCGAGCCGGGTGTCATGGTCGTGCCGGCCGCCAGCGGGCCCATACGTGTTCCGGTCGATCGCCATCTCAAGAGCTGGCTCGAGTTCCCAGGGACCTTCGCCCGTTCGTTCGACAGGGTCTCGTACCGCCGGATCGTGACCCTTCAACAAAACGACGCGCTCGCGGGCCAGCTGCGGGGCCGGGTCGCCTTCATCACGTACGCGTACACGGGCGCTGACCAGGGACGCACCCCTCTCGAACCCACTGTGCCACGGTCCGTCATTCACACCGCCACGGCCAATGCCATCCTCCAGAGGAGCTTCCTCCGTCACGCCGGCTCCCTGCCGACGGTCTTGATCGAGATCCTCTTCGCCGTGGGGTTGCCGCTCGCAGCCGTTCTGTTCGGCCCGGTCACGTTCATCGCTTTTGGCCTGCTCCTGGTCCTCGCCTGGTTTGCGACGGCCACGAGCGTCTTCGTCCGGTACGGCTTGATCCTCGACGTGGCCGAGCCTGTCATCCTCGGTCTCGTCGTTGTGTTCGCCGCTCTCCAGACCAAGCTCCTGGCCGAGGCGCGCCGCCGAGGCGAGGTCGAGCACACGCTGGGGCGATACTTCAGTCCACAGGTGGTCCGGCGCATCCTCGCCTCCCCGGGCGGATTCAGTCTCCAAACCCAGCGCAAAGAGCTGACGATGCTCTTCTCCGACATCCGTGGGTTTACGACGCTCTCGGAGATGCTCGACCCCGACGAGGTGAGACTGCTTCTGCGAGGCTACTTCGACCGGATGACAGAGATCGTCTTCCGGCACGGAGGCACGGTCGACAAGTTCATCGGCGACGGGATGTTGGCGTTCTTCGGCGATCCGGAGCCCTGCGACGATCACGCGTTCGAGGCCGTGCTCGCGGCGATCGAGATGCAGCGGGAGGTGCGGCTGTTCTCGACCGACCGCGTCAACGCCGGCCTCGAGCCGATCAAGATCCGGATCGGGGTCAATACCGGCCTTGTGGCGGTCGGCGACATGGGAGGCTCCCGCCGCGTCGAGTACTCCGTGATCGGACGCAGTGTGAACCATGCCCAGCGGCTCGAGAGCGCCGCTCCTCCCGGTGGCATCCTGATCGGCTCCCGGACGCTCGAGCTGGTCGGGGCGAGGGTCTCGATCCGCTCGTCTCGTTTCGTGCAGCTCAAGGGAATCGACGAACCGGTCCAGGTCCACGAGATCGATCTGGGCGAGACGTCTACGAACGAGCGGGTGTAGATCAGGAGCCTGTCGGACCTTCCGTCCGGCACTCTCCTAGCTTGCGGCTGTTTGCGAGCGGACGAACCGCGATCATCTCGAGGGCGAGCTCCGGGTCTACGGCGGAGGTCTTCATCTTGAAGTCGAGGATCATGAGATCCCGGAAGAGCGCACGAACCGAAGGGGCCTTCGCTCTTGGAAGCTGCGAAGCCAGTCCCAGCACGGCCATGGGCTTGAGCGCAGCAAGCTCCTCGGAGAAAGCGCTGCCCTCGACGGCCTCCCGGAAGGCGCTCGCCAGTTCCTTCTCGACCGCCTTCTGTTGGAAGAAACCAGGCGTGGATCGATGCTTTTCAACGAGGGCAACGACCCGGGTGAATCGGTGAGGCTCTGCCTCGTAGAGGGCGGCCGCGTGTAACAGCCGATGGTACTGGATCAGCAGGAGGGGGACGACCTTCTGGGGAGGTTCCCCACGGGTCCAAAGGTCGCGAAGACCAGCCAGAGCCTGTTTGCTCCGGCCTGCCACCAGTGCGTCGAGCACTGTAAAGAGCTCCTGCCCGGAGGGCGGGACTGCGACCTTCTCGAACTGCTCGATCGTGAGGGTTTTCTCTTTGGCGACGAGATGCACTTTTTCGATTTCGCGACGGATGAGCCCGAGATCGTTTCCGTACTTCTTGTAGGTATGCGCCGGAAACTCCTTCACGGCGGCCTGCCCGAGTTTCTTTAAGACCCCGCGGATCCAGTTCTCCACCTCGTACGGCTGGTTCAAGGGCCAGAACATGAAGGTGGTCAGCCCTTTGCCATCCACACCGGATGGCAGGCTCCTTTCCGTGGAATGGAGGACGACCGTGAGCGACGGATGGAGCTCGCCGGTCGAGAGCTCGGTCAAGAGCGCCCGTCGTTGGGCGATCGGCGCTTTTTCGAAGCGCGAGAACAGGACGAGCTTCGATGTGGCGAAGAGGCTTCCCACGAGATGCGTGGCCGCGAGCGAGGAGAGGGACTCTTCCTCGCAGTCGAGGCGGTGCTGTTCGAAAGAAGGACCTGTCCTGCCGGATAGGATCTTTGCGAGATCGGTTGTGGCCTCGTCTTTGAGCTCCTGCTCCTCGCCAAGGAAAACCAAGACTCGAGGAAGGGGATCCCTGGCGAGAACTCCAGGGAGGTCCCGGACCGAAAGGGGTTTCGTGGAGCCGATCGCCACGCTATTTCTCCCGGAGGGAGGCGTCGAATTCCTTCTTCAGGCGATCGACGATCCTCTGGATGTTCTTGTCCACCTCGGCGTCGGTCAAGGTCCTCTCCGCGTGACGGAACGAGAGGGAAAGGGCCATGCTTTTCTTGCCGGGCTCGATCGTCTTGCCCGAGAAGACATCGAAGAGGCTGATCTCCTCGAGCAACCGGCCTCCCGCCTCCCGAACGGTCTTCTCGAGGTCCTGGTAGGGCGTGGCCGCGGGCACGATGACCGCCAGGTCCCGCTCCGCCTTGGGGAAGGGAGGCATGACCTTGGCCCTTGTCTCCAGCACAGCCGAGCCCAGGAGCCGCTCGATCGCGATCTCGGCCAGAGCGACGGGGACCGGGATCTTCAGGTCTCCCGCGATTTTCGGATGGAGTTCTCCAAAAGCGCCGACCGTCTTCTTGCCCACGACGAGTCGGGCGGAACGGGCCGGATGGAACCAGCCGGATTCGAAGGGCTCCAGACCCTCCTGTCCCTTGTCGGCCCCGTCGTCGCCGAGTGATCCACACGACCACTCGAATTTCAGATTGGCCATCAACGCGTCGACGACGCCCTTGATGGCGTAGTAATCGACGCATCTGCTGGCTTGTCGCCAATGGCCGATCTTCTGCCCCGCCATCACGACGGCAACCCTGTACTCCTGATGGTAACCCCGCGTTCCGTTCTCACACGCGAAGACCCGTCCGATCTCGAACAGATCCAGACAGGTATTCTGGTGGTTGACGTTGTAGACGAGGTTCTTGAGTCCGCTGTCGAGCAAGGACGTGCGAAGCCAGCCCTCCTCCTCCTTCAGTGGATTTGCCAGAGTGACGGCGTCGGTCGTGTGGCGGTCCGAGAACGGGAACGAGGTGGCTTCGAGAAGCCCGAGCCCGGCCAGGGTGTGGCGGGTCTTTCCGATGATCGAGATCTTGGGATCGTCTTGTCGGGGCAAGGCCGATCCCACTGGAGAATTGACCGGGATGTTGTCGTAGCCGTGGAGCCGGGCGATCTCTTCGATCACGTCGACCTCGCTCGTCAGATCCGGCCTTCGGGTCGGGGCGACCACGACGAACGATTCGGGGTTGTAGTAAAGGTTCGTCTCGACCGATTCCTCGGGCATCAGGCCGATCTTCTTCAGGAGCGACTCCATGCGGTGGCGCTCCAGATTGAGGCCCAGGACCTTGTTGACCCTTGGTGCCCTGACCGTGATTTTTTTCGGTTCGATCGGGGTCGGATAGCAGTCGATCGTCCCGGCGATGACGGTGCCGCCCGCGTGCTCGGACAGAAGCTGACAGGCCCGGTCGAGAGCCCAGAGAGTGGCCTGTGGGTCGCACCCTCTCTCGAACCGGTGAGAACTCTCCGTGTGGAGCCTGAGGCGTTTTGCTGTTCTCCGGATCCGGACCGGATCGAAGTAGGCGGCCTCCAACACGACGTCGGTCGTGGAGTCGTTGATCCCGGAGTGTTCGCCGCCCATCACTCCGCCCAGCGCCAGAGCCTTACGCGGATCGGCGATCAAGACATTTTCTTCCGTGAGGGAATGGGTCGTCCCGTCCAGAGTCATGAGCTTCTCGCCCGTCGTAGCCCATCGGATCACGATCCGTCCCTCGTCGATCGATCGGGCATCGAAGGCGTGCATGGGATGTCCCGTCTCCAGCATCACGAAGTTCGTGATGTCGACGACATTCGAAATGGGACGGATCCCGGCAGCCTCCAACCTCTGTTGCATCCAGGCGGGAGATGGGGCGATCTTGACGCCGGTGACGCGGCGGGCCGAGTATCTGGGACATCCGTCCGAAGCATGAAGATCCACGGCGAGGCTCTGATGAATGTCTCCCTGCTGGGCCTTCGTGAGATCGATCCTCGGCAGGGTGAGTGGACTGGCGATCGCGGTGGCCAGCTCGCGGGCGACGCCGAGGATCGAGAGGCAGTCGGGCCGGTTGGCTGTGATGTTGACCTCCAGCGTCCAGTCGGAAAGCCCCAAGGCGTCTTCAACCGGAACGTCGAGCGGGAGATCGTTGGGAAGGTGCATGATGCCGGCAGCTTCCTCGGATAGTCCGAGCTCGCGCTCGGAACAGATCATTCCCTCCGACTCCACGCCACGGATCTTTGATCGTTTGATCTTGAAGTCACCGGGGAGCACCGCCCCGATCCGGGCCAGTGCGATCGTGAGGCCGGCAGAGACATTGGGGGCTCCGCACACGACCGAGTAGTCGGTCTTTCCGTCGGTCACTCGGCAGAGGGAGAGCTTGTCGGCGTTGGGGTGCTTTTCGACCGTCTGAACGCGAGCTGTCACGACTCCTTGGAAGCCGGGCGCTTTGCGGGTCATCCCCTCGACCTCGAGTCCGACCATGGTGAGGGCATGGGCGATCTCCTGGGGTGTTCGCTTGGTTTCGACGTAGTCTTTGAGCCATCGAACAGGAATGAGCATAAGGGCCTACCTGCCTCCACTGAAGAAAAGGAAAAAGCGGCCCTGATTATCGATCCAAGGCCGCCTTGAAGTCAACCCGTGGAGAAATCCTTAGGGGTTCATTCGTCGTCGTCGAGGATCTCGTCGACGAGGGGGGTCTCGATGGGTTCGTGCCATTCATCAAGGTACTTCGTGACTTCGCTGATCTTCTTGATGCGGCCATCCGGCTCGACCGGACCGGTCTGCGAAGTGTCAGAAGGACAGTAATGAAGAACCCTGAGCCCGACCTGCTTTGCCCCAACGACATCGTCTTGGTAGCTGTCGCCCACGAAAATGGCCTCGTCCGGAGCGACCTCGAGCGCCTGCAGACCCACCTCGAACATGCGGGTCGAAGGTTTTTTGTAGCCCGTTTCGGAGGACAGAATGACGGCCTCGAAAGGATCCACCAGACGGAGCTCTTCGAGCTCGGGGTCCGTGAAGAGTTTCTGGGCGTTGGAGATGATCCCCAGTCGGTAGTCTTTCCGAAGCCTTTGAATCAGATCGTTCGCGCCGGGAATGGGCTGCAGCCGGCTCCGGGTGAACCGCCTGAACGCCCAGGCCAGGTCGGTGACCAGGCTGGCTGCCGGCTTGTTCGCCCCCAGATCGGTGAGGAGCTTCTCGAAGACCTGCCGGATATCGATTTCCGTTTCGGGATCGGTGGACTTCTTCTGGAGACGGTCCACCTCATCGAGGTAAGCCTTCTGCAACGCCTGAGGATTTGCTCTGAGCTTTCGGTCGCTCAGCCATTCGGCAAGCCGCTCGTAGGGAGGCAGTGATTGTTCGTTCGTCTGGACATCGACCAGCGTCCCATAAAGATCGAAGAAAACCGCCTGGATCATGCCCGCGCCACCTGCCACAAGACGCTCCTCCCAACTGGCGAGAAGTGTTCGCTCTTGGCTGGCCCCGTGCCCGCTCTCATTGGTTGTATCCGCTCCTTCGATTCTTGGCCGACCGGCTTTCCACCGTTGCGGGGTCGGTCGGATGCTCCCGTCTTGGTCCGTCTCATCGGTAGACGATGCAACTTTGCCGATCTGGGAGGTCAGGCCCAAGATATCACTATACTAGGCTGTCTCGTCAACTATGTCCATCAGGGAATCGTTCTTCGGACCCCGGGAGCATTGAGTCTCCACGGTGGTATAATCCCTTTCTCCAGCGGCTTGCTCGTGGGTCCGCCGTCCGGATCGGGCTTGGGTGGGCAAACCCCAAGAACTTGAAGAAAAGGGCGCGATGTCGATGAAGATCTTCCTTCTCATGGCGTTGATCGTTTTCCTTGCGATGAACCCGTCCCTCGCGGCCGTCAGCTCGAGACCCACTCGGGACTTCCCATCCATTGCCCAGAACCGCGATTTTCGGACGCGGATGCTTCGGGAGTACGGGACTTCGACGTGGGACGACATGCTGATGGCCCGGAAATGCCGTCGATGTGGTCGGGTTTCGGTTCGCAAGCTCGTCTTTCCTGCGGCCTCGCGGCCGGAGACCCCTTCCTCTTGGCATCGCCGCGTGATGAATCTGGCCATGGGCGGGCCATTGAACCGCCCATGCCCGGCCTGTCGGGCAACACCCGCGGGCCCCGGTTTCGTCACCCGCATCATGGCGGGGCTGGCCTTCCTCGAGGCTCAGGGCGATCTCGAGCTGGCAGTCGTCCTGGAGAGGGATAAACCAGCCAATGTGAGCCTGAGCCTCGTTCGCCTCGACGGCGACGTTCGGCGTCTTCCCTGGCCCATTGATCGGGACGCGTTCGAGAGGGAGGTCGGAGCGCCTCTTTCCATCCGCACCGCCTGGAACGACCTGATCACCCGCAACCTCAAGGCCGAGCATCCGGTCTTCCACCGAGTCCAAGACGGCTATTTCCTCGTCGTGCGTCCGGTAATCCGCCTCCCCGAGGATGTCGAACGGGTCAAGAAGGAGACGGTCGATGTTCTCGATCGCCTGTCCCGTCAGACCGGAGCGCTCCACATCGAGGGTCTCAAAGATCTCGAAGACGAGCGGCGGCCATTCGCCCAGGACACGTACCATGACTGGCTCGGTCGTTACGCCGACCAGGTCGCGTCCGGTGAAATCGGCCCTATTGCCGCCGTTCACCCTCCCGCCTTCGCCCAGATTTTCACCCGCGAGGCCAAGAGGATGGGGGTCGAGGCGACGATTTCGTCCACTCGAACCCTCGATGTGGTTCTCTCCTGCGGTCCGTGGAAGCGCACGGTACGCCCTGTTGGAGCGCTCCTGAGGATGATCCACCAGGGGCGGTCGTACCATCAGGGGGTGGCCCCACTGCTCGAGGACGTGAACCTCGTCCGTGGTATGGCGATGCTGGCCAAACGGATCGAAGAGTTGGTCAAAAACCGATACGCGGCTTCGGCCCGGGATGGAGCTCTCCTGGTGTTGACGCCGATCGAGGACAAGTCTCCATCGACCGGCAAAAATGGCAAGCCCGGCAAGCCCGGCAAGCCCGGTAAACCTGGTCTCGGACGGGCAGGTAAAGACACGGAAAAGGGCAAGGACGGCGGGTCGGTCGAGCTGAACCTGGCGAGCCTCGTGAACAAGCTCAGTCCCTTCAAGGATCCGGATGAGACTCTTGCCCGACGGATCGGATGGGATCGAAAGACAGGACGGTTTGGCGAAGTGCCGCACTCCGGAGATCTCTGCCATTGCGGTCAGCCGGTCGTGCTCGGTCTCAAGATACGGCCCAAGGGGTTCCTCGAGAGCCGCAGAGGACCACTCCTCGCGCAGGAGCGAGATGGGGGCGTCTGGGTCTTTGTTCGGGAGTGCCCCGACCACCTCACCTATCTGACCGTTGGAAAGCCGTACCGAACCTTTGCCGAGGCGCACCGGAAGTTTCAGGCGTCGCTTTCTCGGGTGAATCTTCCGATCGACGACATAGGACAGGTCCGATGGGGAGGAGCGTTTCTTCCCTACGCCGTGGGACCCGATCTCGCGACCGTGGCGTTCACGCCGGAGCTCGCGGTGGGCCTCGCTCGGGCCTTCGACGAGCACGGATCAAATCGCCCCAAGGCCCAGGAGCGAACCAAGGTTCCCGGTCCTGATGGTCGAGTGGCCGTGTTCGCGCCGTTCCAGCACGTCGTCCTCCTGTCCCCCACTCCGCTGGACGACAGGGCTCGAGAGCAGCTCAAGGTTCTGATCGTCGAGAGTCTGTCCGGTCCGATGGGACGAACAGAACCAGGAACGTCCCTGGGCCTGTACCGGCTTCTCGAGACCGGCCGAATCAAGGCCCAGGGACGGTTTCCCGTGCGATGAGGATGAGCTCGTCGGGCCAAGGCCCGAGGAGCTTTGGATCAGTGTCCTCGTGACGAGCGGGCTCGGCGTGCTCTGATCGGCTGCTGGGTCGTCGATTCGACGTCCACGTACCGCCGCCGGCACGGGCGCCCCACGAGCGTCAACGGCACAGAAACCGGTGAATCGGCCTGCTGTACTGTCTCTGCCGGAATCTCGTCCTGGCCCTTCACCATCCTGAGGGCCTCGTCCGGGTAGACGTAACGGTTCCCCTCGTAGTTCTCCAGGACCAGGTAGGCCCCGTCCCGTTCGACGATGTAGTTTGGCGACAGAGGGATCTTGCCCCCGCCTCCGGGAGCATCCACCACGAATTGCGGGACCGCCATGCCAGAGGTGTGGCCGCGCAGCGATCGCATCAGATCAACGCCCACCTGGACCGGTGTCCGCAGGTGCTCGATGCCCCGGACCAGATCGGCCTGGTAGAGATAGTAAGGCCGTACCCGCATCTGGAGCAGTTTCTGGCAGAGCTCCTTGAACGCCTCCGGCGTGTCGTTGACCCCCTTGATCAACACCGCCTGATTCCCGAGCGGAATACCCGCGTCCGCGAGCATCCAGCAGGCCTTCTTGGCTTCCTCGGTGCATTCCCGCGGCGAGTTGAAGTGGGTGTTCACGTACAGCGGGTGGTACCGCTTGAGGATGGCGCAGAGCTCAGGTGTGATCCGCTGCGGCAGGACGACCGGCATGCGCGTGTGGATCCGAATGATCTCGAGATGGGGAATCGCGCGCAACCGCTTCAGGATGGAGTCGATCACTTCATCGCGAAGGAAGAACGGGTCTCCGCCGGAGACCACCACGTCTCGGACCTCCGGGTGTCGCGCGATGTAGTCGATGCCGGCCTGGACCGTGGCGGGGGTGATCGAGTGATCTCGGCCCACCTTGCGCTTGCGGGTGCAGAATCGACAGTACATGGCGCACTGGTTGGAGACCAAGAGCAGGACACGATCCGGATAGCGGTGCGTGAGATGGGGAACCGGGCTATCTCCCTCCTCGTTCAAGGGGTCTTCCTGCCCGTAGCGGTCGGACAGTTCGCGCTCGTCGGGTATGCACTGAGTCCAGATCGGATCGCCTTGCTGTTGGATCAGGCTCGCGTAATAGCGGTTGACCCTCATCGGAAACTCTCTCGTCACTTCTTCCAGCTGTGGAGAAAAGGAGAGTGTGGGAAACTTCTCCCTGAGCTGGCTAGGAGAGAGGATCGAATCCCGGAGGATCTGCTTCCACTCGTCAATCATCAATGATGCGCCTCCCTTTGCGCAGGACACTGGTCCTCTTGCCGGTTACCAGAACCGCTTGCCGAACGTGACTCGCCAGTCGACGAAAACGGGGACACTTTGAATCAGGGCTGCTTCACAAAATCCCTTCCTCACATAGAACCTCCTGTTTTGGTGGAGGGATCGGCGTTTCCGACCGACCCAGGGAGTACTTGAGAATTCGATCGACCAGCGCCGGGTACTCCAATCCGGCGGCCCTGGCCGAGCGGGCGAGGCCCGCTTCCCGAGCCAACGACGGGTTCGCGTTGACCTCCAAGACATACGGTCTTCCGGCCCGAGAAACGCGGAGGTCGACTCTCGCGTATCCACGACAGCCGAGGGCGACATAGGCCCGGCGAGAGATCTCCTCGATACGCCTTCTCAGGCCGTCCCCGAGGTTCTTCGCCGGGCAGACCACAGGCGTCTTCACGTAGTAGGGGCTGTCTTCGAGCCACTTGGCCTCGTAGAAGAGGATCCTGGGAACATCGCCCGTCACCCACGAGTAGTCGATCTCGGAGATGGGGAGCACGTGCGGGTCGGCGTTTCCGATCACCGAGACGTTGAACTCCCTTCCGTCGATGAACCGTTCCACCAACGCGGGCTGTCGGTACGTCTCGAGGATGTGGGCGACGACCCTGGGCAGGTCCTCCGGAGTCTTGACCACGGAGTCGATCGAGATCCCCAGACTCGCGTTTTCGTTGACCGGCTTCACGATTACGGGAAACTCGAGGGGAAACCGCTCGAGTTCTCCAAGTCTCGAGATCAGGTGGGACTCCGGGCATGGCACTCTTTCAGCTCGCAGGATCTGCTTTGTCCGGTGCTTGTCGTTGGAATCCGCGAGCGACCGACTGGGACATCCGGTGAACGGGATCCCCGCGAATTCGAGAATCTGGGCGACGAGGGGCTCGTGGTGTTCGTCCCCATCGATCCCTTCGCAGAGGTTGAAGACGGTGTCGGGCCTCTGTTCTTCGAGCGTGTCGAGGAATCCGCGCAAGTCGCCTGTCACTCCATACTCGCAGACCTCGGTGTAACCGATCGATCGCAGGGTGGCAGCCACGCCGGCAGCAACGGCCACGACCTCCTGTTCGGAGACCGAATCGGCGGGCACCCCCTTCGCGGGGGTCTTGGCCGGGGTGTTATGTATGACGAGCGTACGTTGGGGCGGCTGGTCAGGCACGTCCATATCGGACCCACGCCTCGTCGAGCACGCGGTTCACCAACTCCGCGTAGCTCATGCCCGCCGTGCGGGCGGCCTTCGGGAAACAGGAATTGTCCTCAGGCTTGGGGAGAATTCCTGGAAGGGGATTCAGCTCAATGATGTTCGGACGTCCGTCTCGATCGAGGCGGATGTCCACCCGGCACCAATCACGGCACCTGAGCACTGAGAACGCCTGCCGACAGACCGTCTCGATCTGGTTCGCGAGGGTCGGATCGATCTGCGCGGGGCACTGGAAGATGTCCACGGGACGCTCCGGGGTATCCCAGACCCACTTGGCTTCGAATGAGTAGATCGGGTTTGCCTCCGGAGGAAGCGAGTCAAACGAGATCTCCACCAAGGGGAGGACTCTCACGTCGGAGCCGTTCCCCATCATCGCCACGGTGAACTCCCGTCCGGGAAGAAACTCTTCGACCATGACCGGCTGTTCGTACCGAGAAAGGAGCTGGCGTACCTTCTCGGACAGCTGACCCGGTTCCTTGGCCATGCAGTCGTTCGTGATTCCACGTGAGGACCCTTCGGCCAGAGGTTTGACCATCGCCGGTAGAGGAAAACCGGCAAGGTCAGCCACCTGATCCGGAGTGTGGATGACCAGAAAGCGGGGCGTTGGGATCTTGTGGTACGAGAGGATCTCCTTGGCTCTGGATTTGTCCAGACAGATCGCCAGCGTCAAGGGATCGGATCCGGTGTACGGGATCTCCAAGGCTTCGAGCATCGCAGGGATCTGGGATTCCCGGTTCACCCCGGACAGCCCTTCCACCATGTTGAAGACGATGTCCGGACGAAGCTCGTCCAGCTGACGGAACGCGAGGGGGATGTCATTGGCGACGACCCGGGTGACCTTGTGGTGCTGGGCCAGGGCCGATTCGACCGCGGAAATCGTCTCTTCGGTGTCCCACTCAGCGTACCGGTCCATCTCCTCCGGGTTTTCGCGCAGCTCGTCAAAGTCCTTCTTCAGATTGCACGTGAGGACAACATGAAACGGTCGACTACCTCTGGGCCGCTTCCTTTTCTTGGACGAACCGGGCAATTGGGCTTCACCTCTTCCTTCGAGAGGTCTTATGGCAACGACGGAAGTCTACTTAAACTCATCCAACCTTCGCGAAAAACTTGTTGCCACTTCGCGCCAGATTGGTTCGAATTATGGGTGTTTGTGTCTGCCGATGTCAACGGCTTTTCGCTCAAACGAAAAATAGTATTCGTCAACCCGAGCATCAGACTCCGAATCGAAGCGTCGTCCCGCCGAACAGGCTGATCCTGACGGCCACGCCAGACGTCGAAGAGGTGGGCCTATGACGGCGACGCGCCCTGTCCTTATGACGGGCGCTCCACGTCAAGGCGGAGGGGAGTCGGATGTTTCTTCGTATGCGAGTTCCGCAAGCGGCCTCCGCGAGGACTGTTCGAGCAGGCGAAGAAACATCCGACTCCCCTCCGCCGGCCTAGCCGGAGTCTCCTGGCTACGGGTTGACTCGGTTACATTTTCTCGACTGTAGAGGCTTTTCTGCTTTTGGCGAAGAGCAT